>JACDJA010000215.1_pt1 | contig 75214 bp, 65 predicted proteins | sample 7449241 | NCBI WGS metagenome assembly JACDJA01 (sample SAMN14253289, study PRJNA609438) | sludge metagenome | isolation source: initial anaerobic sludge | collected 2018-12-20 | reverse complement strand
CGTACCGTTTCAATCGCCGCTTCCGCCTGCGCGAAATGCTTCCGCGACTGGCAACGGCGCTGATGCGCTGCAAGCCTTGTCCTGAGCCGATTCTGCGTGCGGCGAGCAATTTTCATGGCTGAGGGTCAGGGCTAATCAGGTGAACCCATGCGGGCCAAGCCACCAGAACAAACAGACAGACAAAAAGCACCCCTGCCAACATACGCAATGCACGACTCACGAGCGTTCTCCCCGGCGAGCCCCCTGCAGAATCGGAAAATAGCGGGTCCGAAATAATGTGCAAGCCATTGAAGACGATTCAAATTGGTGCTAGGCCGCCACATTTGTCTGCACATTCGGCCGCAGCATGCTCGCTCGACGCAGGGTAGTAGCAACGATGATCGCGCGACCGGGTCGACTAACCGGTTGCGGAAATACTGCCTGACCAACCACAGCAACCCATCTCCCGTGAGGGTTGACCCGCATGCCGCAGCGCGCGTCGTCCGCGTTTTCGGGTCAGCGCGAGGGCCTTGGCCGGCTGCGCGCCAGCGTGATGACGGCCACGCCCGCGAGGATCACGGCAGTGGCGGCGATCTCGTTGGCGCTGATCGCCTCCCCGACCAGCAGCACGCCGAACAGCACCGCGATCGGCGGATTGACGTAGGCATAGCTGGTCGCGAGCACGGGGCGCACGTGGTGCAGCAGCCAGATGTAGGCGGTGAAGCCCACGATCGAACCGAAGCCGACGAGGTAGAACAGCGCCAAGCTCGCCTGCAGCGATGGCCAGGCGGTCATGCGTTCGCCGGTGACAAGGGCAGCGGCCAGCATCCAGATGCCGCCGGTGAGCATCTGCCCGGCAGCGGACATGAACGGGGTCGGCAGGTCGCGGCCGCGGCTCCAGATCGAACCCCAGGCCCAGGCGATGGGTGCCACCAGCAGCATGATCATGCCTACCGGCGTCGCCGCCAGCGTGCCGCCGGCGTTGAGCCACAGCACGCCCGCGAATCCGACCGCCAGGCCAATCCATTCCACGCGCCCGGGGCGCTCGCCGCGCGCCAGTGCGAACAGTGCCGCCCACAGGGGCATCGAGGCCACCGCCACCGCGGCCATGCCCGAGGACACCTCGCGCTCGGCCACGTTCACCAGTCCGTTGCTCAGCAGCACCATGAAGATCGAAAGCCACCACAGCCTGCGCCACTGTGGCCGGGTCGGCGCGGGAACGCCGCGCCAGCGCAGCACCGCGTACATCAGCGCGCCGGCCAGCAGCATCCGGATGGCACCCAGGAGGAACGGCGGATAGCCTTCCAGCGCGATGCGAATGGCCAGGTAGGTGGAACCCCACACCACGTAAAGCACGCCCAGCGCCAGGGCAATCGCCCACGGGCGCGGCGCGGGGGTCGCGGCGATGCCGGTTGCAGACACGCGAGGATTTCCTGGGCGAAGTCGGGATCGGCACCCGCAGGGCGGGTGCTGTCCGAGGAGGGTCGGGGCGCGCTGCCGCGGGTCAGCGAATCCGCTTGGCGTCCGATGCTGTCGGCGTGCCCTCGGCCGGCAGCACCTGGGCCGCCAGCGCGCGGTCATCACGCAGCAGGTCGATGGCGTCGGCAAGGATGTGGGCCGCCTCGCGCGCGAGCACATCGGGCGGCTGGTTGCGCGCGTCCGCCTCGCGTTTGGCATCGGCCGCCACGTTGCGCTCGTCGGCCTGCAGGCCGTCGTCTTCGGTCGCGCCGTGCGCATCGGCCAGTCCGCGCGCCTTGCGCTCTTCCTCGCGCGCGGTGCGGCGCGCCTCGGTGCGCTCGCGCTCGGCGCGGCGGGTGGCCTCGTTCAGGGAAACCGTCTTTTCGGCGCGCTGGCGGCGGTACTCGGCCACGTCCTCGGCCAGCCAGACGAACTCCGGGTCGGCCTTGGCACGGGTTTCGTGACGAGCTTCCAGCAGCGGCAGGAGCGGCTTGAAGTTGGCCTGGGTGGCGTAGCCGGCCGCATCCACGCGCGTCCAGGGCAGGGCGTTGTCGTAGCTGCTCTCGCCGTAGTCCTCGGCATCCAGCGTCACCGGAAATCCGATGTCCGGCGTGACGCCGCGGTTCTGGGTGGACCCGCCCTCGACCCGGAAGAACTGCGCCACGGTGATCTTGAGCTGGCCGAATCCGGCGCGACCGCCGCGCGAAAACATGTCGAGGTCGACGAGGTTCTGCACCGTGCCCTTGCCGAAGGTGGTTTCGCCGATGATCAGGGCGCGCCCGTAGTCCTGCATGGCACCGGCGAAGATCTCCGAGGCCGAGGCCGAGGCACGGTTGACCAACACCGCAAGCGGGCCGTCCCAGGCGGTACCCGCCGCGCCGTCGCGCTGCACGTCGATGCGCCCGCCAGCATCGCGCACCTGCACCACCGGGCCGCGATCGATGAACAGGCCGGACAGTTCCACCGCCTCGGTCAGCGAGCCGCCGCCGTTGTTGCGCAGGTCGATCACCACGCCGTCGACCTTCTCCTGCTTGAGCTCGGCCAGCAGCTTGGCCACGTCGCGCGTGGCGGAGCGGTAGTCCGGCTCGTCGCGCCGGCGTCCCTCGAAGTCCTGGTAGAAGGTGGGCAGATCGATGACGCCGATGCGCCGCACGGCCTCGCCTTCGCCCACCGTGATCACCGATTTCCTGGCGGCCTGCTCCTCGAGCTTGACCTTCTCGCGGGTCAGCTTCACGGTCCGGTGTTCGCCGTCCACGCCGGCATCGGCGGGCAAAAGGTCCAGCCGCACCCGCGTCTCGCGCGGGCCGCGGATCAGCTCGACCACATCGTCGATGCGCCAGCCCACCACGTCGACCATGGCTCCGTCATCGCCCTGGCCCACGGCATAGATGCGGTCGCCGGGCTTGACCTGCCCCGACAGCGCCGCCGGGCCGCCGGGAACGATCGAGCGGATCACCGTGATGTCTTCGTCGTTGACCTGCAGCACCGCGCCGATGCCTTCCAGCGACAGCCGCATGGAGACGTTGAAGTTTTCGGTGGTGCGCGGGTTCATGTAGCCGGTGTGCGGTTCGATCGCGCTGGTGTAGGCGTTCATGAAGGTCTGGAACACGTCGTCGGCGCGGGTCGAGCGGATGCGCGATTCGAAGTTCGCGTAGCGCTTGTCGAGCGTCTCGCGGATCGCCTCCATGGGCTTGCCGGCGAGCTTGAGGCGCAGCACGTCGTTCTTCACGCGCTTGCGCCAGAGGGCATCCAGCTCTTCCGTGTCCTTGGCGAACGGGGCGTCCTTGCGGTCGTAGGCCCAGGTTTCCTCGGCGTCGAGGTCGATGTCGGTCTTGAGGTAGTCCCGCACGAAGCGGGTACGGTCGGACACGCGCTGCAGGTAGAGGTTGAACATGTCGAAGGCCGGCTCCAGGCGACGCTCGCGCAGGGCGTCGTCGAACCCGGTGCGCAGCGACGCGAAGCGCTCCACGTCGGTCGCCAGGAGGTACATCCGGTCGCGATCAAGCGCTTCCAGGTAGCGGTCGTAGATGCTCGCCGAGAGCGCGTCATCGAGCGGCAGCGGGTGGTAGTGGTAGCGGCTGTTGCTCAGCAGCTGGGTGACCAGCGTCACCACATCGCGCTGCGTCTCGGTCGGGGCCAGCGTCACCGGCTCGACCGGCGTGGGTTTGGCCAACGCGCCGCCGGCGAGGGCCAAGGCGAGGCCGAAAGCAATCAGGTGGCGCAGTGCGAACATGGGGAAAACCTCTGGATACGGGTGCCGGTGCCGCGTGTCGAACACCGAAGCGGTGCCAGCGTGCCAACGCGGGGCCGCTTCGGCAAGCGCAGGATGCCTCAGGATGGGGGCAATGACCTCTCCCGGAAGTCCCCCGTTCATCGATCCGGCCGCTTTCGACCTGCGCCGTTCATGCAGGGTATGGTTCGCGCCGGCGGCTCGGCCCGCTGTGGCCCGGTCTTTCGCACCGGGGCTGGAAAACATCGATCGCGGCCCCATCTGTTCTTGATGGGGCTGAACTTTCCGGCGTTTTAGCACTCCAATGGCCCGAGTGCTAGAATGGGGCGAGTCCCCCCAACGGGAGAAAAACACCATGAACACCGCTGTCATGACGAGCAATCTGCCCATTCCCAGCGCGCTGGGCTCGCTGGACGCCTACATCGGCGCGGTGAACCGCATCCCGGTGCTTACGGTGGAGGAAGAGCAGGAACTGGCGCACCGCTATCTGGATGACCAGGATCTCACCGCCGCGCGCTCGCTGGTGCTTTCGCACCTGCGCTTCGTGGTGCACGTGGCGCGAGGATACAGCGGTTACGGCCTGCAGATCGCCGACCTGATCCAGGAAGGCAACATCGGCCTGATGAAGGCGGTCAAGCGCTTCGACCCCACCCAGGGCGTGCGCCTGGTGAGCTTTGCGGTGCACTGGATCCGCGCCGAGATGCACGAGTTCATCCTGAAGAACTGGCGCATCGTCAAGATCGCCACGACCAAGGCGCAGCGCAAGCTTTTCTTCAACCTGCGCAAGAGCCGCCAGCGCCTGGGCTGGATGAACCATTCGGAAGTCCAGGCCGTGGCGCGCGATCTCAACGTGCCCGAGTCAGAGGTTCTGGAGATGGAGGCGCGGCTGTCGGGTCGCGACATCGGTTTCGAAACGCCGGTGGATGCCGATGAAGATGCGCCGCCCGCGCCCATGGCCTATCTGGTCGCGCCGGACGCCGACCCGGCCCACGCCTACGCGCGCGAGGACGAGGAAGGCAGCCAGCTCGAACTGCTGCGCGAAGGCCTGGCTCAGCTGGACGCGCGTTCGCGCGACATCATCCGCCGCCGCTGGCTGGATGACGAACGCAAGATGACGCTGCAGGAGCTGGCCGATGAATACGGCGTCTCGGCCGAGCGCATCCGCCAGATCGAGGCCAACGCGATGAAGAAGATGAAGGCCCTGCTGGTGGCCTGACCACCGCCCGCCTTGCCGCACGACAAACGGCCCCGGAAACGGGGCCGTTTTCATTGGGCGCGGCGCAGCGCATCCAGGCGCGGCTCGAACTCGGCCGCCCCGGTGCCCAGGGCGTCGGCCAGCGCCTGCGCCTGATCGAACGCAGCGGCGGCAGCAGGATCATCCTGAAGCCGCGCGGCTTCGGCCATGCCCAGCGTGGCGCGCAGCCGCAACGTGGCCGGCAGTCCCGACAGGTCTTCACGGAGGACGGCATCCAGCGCGGCGCGCGCTTCGTCCACCCGCCGCAGGGCCAGAAGCACTTCGCCGCGGGTGACGCGCAGGGCCTGGGTCAAGGGACTGACCGAGCCGGCGTGCGCGAGCGCCATCGCTTCGCCTTCCGTGCACAGCGCCAGCGCCTCGACCAGGCGTCCCTGCCGATGCACCACGCGCGCGTAGTTGCCGATCAGCGCGGCGGTGGCAGCGGACGGGCCGAACAGTTCACGGCGCAGTTCCAGGGCGCGCGCGAAGGTCGCTTCCGCGGCCTCCATGTCGCCCTGGCGGTAGTGCGCCGCCGCGAGGTTGTTCAGCGTATTGAGGGCTTCGCTGCCGCTACCCATCTGCAAGCGATCCCAGCGCTCCAGCGCACGCCGTGACACCTCGATGCCCTGGTCGAGATGGCCGGCCTGCACGTAGGCCACGCCGAGGTTGGTCAGGAGGGTGGCGGTTTCCACGTGCTCGGACCCGGAGCGCGCCAGCCGCTGCGGCAGGGCGGCTTCCAGGGTGCGCAAGGCACCTGCCGGATCGCCACCCTCGCGCTGCAGGCGGGCCTGCAGCATGCGCGAGGTGAGCAGCACGTCGGCGTGGCGCACGGGATCGGCCTGCCAATAGCGCTGCGCGGCGTCGAGCAGCGCGCGCGCCTCGGTGCCGTGCCCCATGCGGTTCACCGTTTCAGCCAGGGCGAAGCGCACTGCGGCGGCGGCCTCCGGATCGGCGATGGTGTCTTCCTGCGCCAGCCAGCGTCGAAACAGCGGCTCGGCGGCGGCGTAGTCGTCGATGTAGAAGTGCAGCTCGCCCAGCGCCTTGAGCACGTCGGCGCTGGCGACCGGGTCATCGGAAAAATCCTGCACCACCCGGTCGGCGGCCTGGTCGAGCACGGCCTTGGCGGTCAGCGCGTCGCCGTCGCGCGCGTGGCGGCCGGCATCGCGGAACATGAGTCCGAGGTAGTCGCGCACCGCCTTGCTGCGGCGCGCTTCGGTCTGGGCGATGTCGCGCTCTCGCACCGCCTCGTTGCGCGCCATCGAAATGGCCGACAGCGCGACCAGCAGGCCGATGAAGACCGTGGTGACCGCCGCAGCCGCAAACCAGTAGCGCCGCAGCAGGCGGCGCATACGATAACCCAGCGCATCGCCGCGCGCGGCCACCGTGCGGTGCGCCTGGTGTCGGCGCACGTCCTCGGCCAGGGCTTCCACGGAGGCGTAGCGGGCCGCCGGTTCTGGCCGCAGCGCCTTGTGCACGATGGCGTCGAGGTCGCCGCGCAGGGCGCGCGCCCGCGCCGCCGAGTCGACGCTGGCGCTGGGCGCGGGCGGTGGTCCGCGGCGGGCGCGCTGCAGCAGCGCGATCGGCCCCGCGCCCACCAGCTCGCCCCAGGGCGAACGGCCGGTCAGAAGCTCGTGCAGCAGCAGACCCAGGGCGTAGACATCGGTAAGCGTGCTCTGCGCTTCGCCGGACAGCTGCTCGGGCGCGGCGTAGCGCGGGGTCAGGCGCAGGTCGCCGGTCTGGTTGACCTCGCCGTCCAGCCGCCGGGCAATGCCGAAGTCGAGCAGGGCCACGCGCCCGTCGCGGCGCACCAGGATGTTCTCCGGCTTGAGGTCGCGGTGGATGACCAGGTGCCGGTGCGCGAAGGCGACCGCCTCGCAGATCCGGAGGAACAGCGCCAGGCGCTGGTCGAGCGCAAGCGTGCGGACGTGTACCAGCAGAGGGGTGCCATCCACGTACTCCATCACCATGTACGGTCGCCCGTCGGGCAGGGCACCCGCGTCGATCAACCGGGCGATGCCGGGATGTTCCAACCGCGCGAGCAATCGCTGCTCGCGCAGGAAGCGGGCGTCCTCGTCGCCGCCCACCCGATGCAGCAGCTTGATGGCCACCTGCTGCTCGAAGCGCCCGTCTACGCGTTCGGCCAGCCAGACCTCGCCCATGCCGCCGCGGCCGATGGGCCGCACCAGCCGCCACGGTCCCAGCATGCGCTCGGGCGGCGACTGCGCTGGCGAAGGGGCCGAGGTTTCGAGGAACCCCTCGGACGCGGCCGCGGCGGCAAGCAGGCTGCGCGCCTCGCGGCACAGCGCGTGATCCGCGCCGCAGGCCTGTGTCAGGAACGCCTCGCGCGCCTCGGCCGGAAGATCCAGTGCGGCATCGAGCAGGGCTTCGATGCGGGCAAAGCGGGCGGCCTCGTCGCCCGATGGGCCCGCAGGGCGCGTCATTCGGAGACGTCTCCCGGCTCCTCGCCGGCATCGTTGAACGCGTCCTCGTCCAGCTCGCGATACAGCCAGGCCCGCGCCTTGACCCAGTCGCGGCGCACGGTGCGGTCGGTGATGCCCAGTGCCCGTGCCGTCTCGTCCTCGCTGTAGCCGGCGAAAAAGCGGCACTCCACCACCTGCGCCAGGCGCGGGCTCAGTCCGGCCAGGCGCTCCAGCGCGTCGTTGATCTGGAGGATCTGGTCGTCGCATTCGTCGGGGGCGTCCGGTGCCTCGTGCAGCGGCACGGAAGGCAGGCCGGCATTGCGCTTGGCGGCGACGCGGCGTTCTGCATCACCCACCAGCACCTGCCGCATGGCAAGCGCGGCAGTGGCCAGGAAATGCTGCTCGTTCTGCCAGGCCGGCACGCGCTGCAGCTTGATCCAGGCTTCACTGATCAGGGCGGTGGTGCACAGGGTCGCTCCTGCGCCCATGCGGAACCGCTCGCGCCGCGCGATGCGGCGCAGGTCGGCGTGCAGGGTACTCACCAGGCTTGTCAGCAGGTCATCGGAGCAATCCGTCGAATGCTCGGGTCGGGAGGACGAGATGCTGGAAGTCATGCACGCAAGTCTGGCACAGGTGGCGGGAATGGGCGCGCGCTCAGGACGCTGCGGAGCCGTGTTCCTGAAGCATCGCCTCCACCTGCGCGCGCGGCGGCAGGTGCCAGTCGATCGGTGCCTGCCCGGTGCGCGACAGAAACTGGTTTGTCGCGGAAAAGTGCCCGCAGCCGATGAAGCCGCGGTGCGCCGACAGCGGCGACGGGTGCGGAGCGCGCAGCACGCGGTGGCGATGCGCATCGATGAACCGGCCCTTCTTTTGCGCGTAGCTGCCCCAGAGCAGGAACACCAGCCCCTCGCGTTCTTCCGCCAGCGCGCGGATGGCATGATCGGTGAATGCCTCCCAGCCCTTGCCCTGGTGCGATCCGGCGCGGCCGTTCTCGACCGTCAGGACCGCATTGAGAAGGAGCACGCCCTGGCGCGCCCAGGACAGCAGGCAGCCGTGGGCGGGCGGTGCGATCCGCAGGTCGCGCTCGATCTCGGCAAAAATGTTCCGGAGCGAGGGCGGCACCGCCACGCCGGGCGGTACGGAAAAGCACAGGCCGTGCGCCTGTCCGGGCCCGTGGTAGGGATCCTGTCCGAGGATGACGACCTTCACCTGCTCGAACGGCGTGGCGTCGAACGCCGCGAAGATGCGCCGTGCCGGCGGGTGGATGGTCTTGCCGCGCGCGCGCTCGGCCACGAGGAAGGCGCGCAGCGCCTGCATCGAAGGATCCTCGAAGGCCGCAAGCAGCCGCGTCTTCCAGCCCGGGGCGAGCCGGATCCGGTCGGTCGCGTTCACGTTGCCGCGGCGGCCGCCATGCGCTCGCGCATCAGCCGCCCCACGCGCAGCTGGAAGATCAGCTTGGTGATCAGCAGGCGCTCTTCGATGGGCTTTTGCACCAGGTCGTTGGCACCGGCGCGCAGCAGCGCGCTCTGGTTGGCGGGATTGTCGTCGCCGGTCATCACCAGGATCGGAAGCTGGCCCTTGCCGTAGCGGTATTGCGCGCCGCGAACGTGTTCGAGCAGATCGCTGCCGGTCATGCCGCCCTTGAGGTAGACATCGGTCAGGATCACGTCCGGACCGGGGATGCGGCCCTGCGCGCGCGCCGTTTCCAGGTGCGCGAGCGCGTCTTCCACACTGATCACATGGGTCACGGTCAAGCCGTGTTTTTCCATCATGCGGCGGGTGGCCACCGCCACCACGCGACTGTCTTCCACGTACAGCACCTCGCCGCCGGTCTCCGACTCGGGGCGAACGTAGCCCTGGATGAAGGCCGAGAGCGCGGAGAATCCGAGGCCCTTGTCGAAGTAGTCGGTGACGTCGTCACCGAAGCTGCGGTTGACCAAACGCTCCTGCGCATCGCCCGAGACGACGATGATCGGGATATAGGCCTGCGGCGCGTGTTCCCGGATGTGGTGCGCAAGATCGAGCCCGTCCATGTCGGGCAGGCGCAGCGCGGTGGTGACCAGGTCGACGACGCCCTCCTGTACCGCCGCCTTGGCCTCGGCCGCGGTTTCGCAGGAGATCACGGTGACGCCGGGCACGTCCTTGACCAGCACCTGCTCGATCAGCTTGCGCGCCACGCGCGAGCCGTCGACGATCAGGATACGCGGCGTGTCGCTGGTGATGTGGCGGGTGATGCTGCTCCTCACGACCGCGCCTCCGCGTCGGGAAGCGTGCGGCGCAGGTGGTGGCCGGCGGCAAGCCAGGCACCGCCCCACCCCAGCGCGACGGCACCGACGAGCGCCAGCAGCATCGTGCGCACGCCCAGGCCGTGCAGCTCGAAGCGGCTGCCGTAACTCTCCACGAGCTGCCCGAGCGGCCCCTGCAGCATGGCCGGAACCGCAGCCGCGACGATCAGGGCCAGGCATCCGGCAAACAGGCCGTACCACGCGCCCAGATACAGGAACGGTCGTCGCACGAATCCGTCAGTGGCCCCCAGCAGTTGCACCGTTTGTATCTCCTCCGCCCGGCTCTGGATATCCAGACGCACAGTATTGCCCACGACCAGCACTACGCCAACGCCCAGCAGCGCCGCCGCCAGCCAGGCCAGCCGCCGGCCGAAGTCGAGCCAGGCGGAAAGCCGCGCGCGCCACTGCGCATCATGCTGCACGAAGTCGACGCTGGGAAGAGCGCGCAGGCGCTCGGACAGGGCCAGCGGCTCGACCGCGGGCGCGGGCGTGACGACGATCACGGCGGGCAGGGGATTGTCCGCCAGCAGCGCCAGGGCATCGGCGAAATCGGCCATCTGGCGAAACTCCGCCAGTCCTTCTTCCGGCGTGCGCACCACGACATCGACGATCTGCGGATCCTGCCGCAGGGAGCGGGAAAGCGCCTCGATGGCCGGGTCGCCGGCCTCCGGAGCGAGGAACAGGCTCACCTCGCGCGCCTCGCGGAAGCTGCCCGACAGGCGCTCCACGTTGCCCAGCAGGATCGCCAGGCACAGCGGCAGCAGCAGCGCCACCGCCAGCACGCCGACCGTGAGCGCCGTGGCCCAGGGCCGCTGCATGAGTCGGCCAATGCTGGAGAAGAGGCCGTAGAGGTGCTGCTCGCGCCAGGCGCGCAGGCGCTCGGCGGCGCTGCGCCGCGCGTCACCGCCGGTACGCGCGACGCGCTCCGTTTGCGGCGGGCGTCTTGTGGCCCTGCGGCGTACGGTACGCGCGTTCATGCGGCCTCCGGACGGTAGTCGTCGATCAGGCGGCCGTGGTCGAGCACCAGCACGCGTCGGCGCAGGCGCCGTACCTGATGGAGGTCGTGGCTGGCCACCAGCACGCAGGTGCCCTGCGCCGGCAGCTCGGTGAACAGGGCCATGACCTCGGCGGCAAGATCCGGATCGAGGTTGCCGGTGGGCTCGTCCGCGACCAGTACATCGGGACGGCCGACCACGGCCCGCGCGATGCCGACGCGCTGCTGCTCGCCGCTGGACAGCATGATCGGCAGCGCGCGTTCGCGCCCGCCCAGCCCGACGCGCTCCAGGATCACCCGCACGCGCTTCTCGATCTCGGCGCGCGCGGTGCCGGCGATGACCAGCGGCAGCGCGACGTTGTCGAACAGGCTGCGGTCCATCAGCAGGCGGTGGTCCTGGAACACGACGCCGACCCGGCGGCGGTGCTGCGGCAGTCCGCCGCGGCGGACCGTGGCGAGGTTGCGTCCGCCCACCAGCACCGCGCCGCGGGTCGGGCGCTCGCTCAGGTGGATGAGGCGCAGCAGGGTGCTTTTTCCGGCACCGGAATGGCCGGTGATGAACAGCATCTCGCCGGCCTCGGCCTCGAAGCTGATGTCCTTCAGCGCCTCGTATCCGCCGGCGTACTGCTTGCTGACGTGTTCGAAACGAAGCAGGGTCATGCGTTCTGGCGGCCGATCGGGAGTCCGGCAAACGTTAGCATTGCTGCCGCAGGTTCGCTATCGCACCAGGGTGTTGAGCGAGAAGATCGGCAGCAGGATCGCCAGCACGATGAACAGCACCAGTGCGCCCACGAGGAGGATCACGCCCGGGCCGAGCACCGTGGTGGCCACGCCCAGGGCGGTATCCAGTTCACGCTCCTGCTGCGCGGCCGCGTCGAAAAGCATGGTGTCCAGCCGCCCGCTTTTCTCGCCGCTCGCAATGAGCCGCAGCATGACCGGCGGAAATTGCCCGGTTTCGCGCAGGGCGCGAGCCAGCGTCTCGCCTTCGCGCACCCGCACCGCGACCTGCGCCACCGCCTCGCGCAGCGCGACGTTGCCCACCACCTGGGCCGCGATCTGGAGCGCGTCGAGCAGGGGCACCGCGCTCGATACCAGCAGCGCCAGGGTGCGCGAAAAGCGCGCCATGTCGGTGGCGCGGATCAGCGGACCGATCACCGGCAGGCGCAGCAGGCCGCGCTGCCACGCCATTCGCCAGGCGGGTGTCCGCGCCACCGCGACACCCGCCAGCACGAGGAGCACCGGCGGCAGCAGCAGCCAGAGGCCGAAGCGTTCGACCGCGTTCGACAGCGCGATCAGGACGCGCGTGGCCCAGGGCAGGGCCTCATGCGCCTTCTCGAACACGCTGATGACCTGCGGCACGACCCAGATCATCAGCCCCGCGACCACCGCGAGCGCGACGCCGGTCAGGAGGATCGGATAGGCCAGGGCCAGGATGAATTTGGCGCGCAGCGCCTGGCGGCTTTCGGTGTAATCGGCCAGTCGCGCCAGCACCCCGTCGAGGCGACCCGAGGCTTCGCCCGCGGCCAGCGTGGCGCGATAGAGCACCGGGAAGGTGCCCGGCGACTCCGCCATGGCATCGGCAAGGGTGGCACCTTCCATCACCCGGGCGCGCAGCGCGACCAGTTGGCCGCGGCTGCGCGCGTCGCTGCCTTCGGCCAGGGCATCGAGGGCTTCGTCGATCGGCAGCCCCGAACCGATCAGGGCGGAAAGCTGGCGGGTGAGCGTGGCGAGCTGCGCGCCCGACAGTGCCGCGCGACCGCCCGCCGTCGTTCCCGCGCCCTCGGCGACGGGTGCGACATCCAGCGCGTTGAGGCCGCGTTCGCGCAGGCTGGCGCGCGCCGCGCGCGCGGTGTCGGCCTGCAGCACGCCCTTGCGGCTGCGGCCATCGGTATCCAGCGCGTGGTAGGCAAAGGCGGGCATCTGCGCGTGAGTCTAGCCCGGAAGCGGGCGCGGCTGTGCGCCGGGCGAGCTGCATCCTGCGACGTTCAATTCCGGCGGCGGGGCGCGGATAATGGCGCAATGACCCGTCTGAGCGTGAATCTCAACAAGATCGCGGTGCTGCGCAATTCGCGCGGCGGCGCGCGGCCCGACATCGTGCGGGCAGCGCGTACCGTGCTGGCCGCCGGAGCCCACGGGCTCACCCTGCATCCTCGCCCGGACCTGCGCCACGTGCGCCCGGACGACGTGCGCGCGCTGGCGGCCCTGACTGACGGCGTGGAGTACAACCTGGAAGGCAATCCGTTTGCGCCGGCACGCGGCGAGTATCCGGGCTTCCTCGCGCTGGTCGAGGAAGTCCGGCCGGACCAGGCGACGCTGGTGCCCGATGGCGACGACCAGATCACCTCCGACCACGGTTTCGACCTTGGGCGCGATTGCGCGCGCCTGGCACCTCTGGTCGCCGGCCTGCGCGCAAGCGGGGCACGGGTCAGCGTGTTCGTCGATGCCGGCAGCATCGAGGGCTTCGATGCTGCCCGCAGGATCGGCGTGTCGCGGGTGGAAATCTACACCGGGCCCTATGCCGCTGCCTTTTCGCGCGGCGATGCGTCCGCGGCGCTTGCCGCCTGCGCGGCCACGGCGCGCGCGGCGCAGGCGGCCGGGCTGGAGGTGAATGCGGGGCACGATCTGGATCAGGCCAATCTCGGCCCGTTCCTGCGCGCGGTGCCGCGCGTGGCGGAAGTGTCGATCGGACACGCGCTGATCGACGACGCGCTGTACGAAGGGCTCGACCGCACCGTGCGTCAGTATCTGGACGCCATCGCAGCGGCAGCCACCTGAGGCGGTTCGTAGGTCGGGGCTACGCCCCCGACGGGTTATTCGATGCCCGGCAACGTCGGCCACGTAGGGCCGACCTACGGTGGCGGGGCAGCGCGCATGACCCCTCTCGGATACCGAGGCGGTTCGTAGGTCGGGGCTACGCCCCCGACGGGGTGTTCTGCACTTCTGCACGGCAGAACGCCGCCCGGAGGCGGCGTTCTGGTTCAAGCGGTCACGCCCAAGACGTTACATCGTTTCCACGAATCCGATCTTGATCATGCCGGCGTTCTTGGCCTTGGACAGCACGTCGGCAAGCACCTCGTAGCGCACCTCGGGGCTGGTCTCCAGCTCCAGAGTCGGCTGCGGGTCGCGCGAGGCCTCCACCATGAGCGAGGGCACCAGCGCCGACCTGGGCAGCGGGCTGTTGTCCCAGAACAGTTCGGCGGTATCGCTGATCCGCAGGCGGATCGGCGGCGGCGGCTCCTTTTCCGGCTCGACCTTGTTCTTGCTCGGCTGCGGCAGGTCGATCTGGATCTGGAAGGACGGCATCGGCGCCGTGACCATGAAGATGATCAGCAGCACGAGCATCACGTCGATGAGCGGCGTGACGTTCATGTACACCATCGTGTTGCTGCTGCCCGAGTTGCTGAAGGCCATGGGGGTTTCCTGTCTCTGTCTGCGCGCGCCGGACTCAGTGCTCGTTGGTCGCCACGAAGCCGACCTTGGCGATGCCCACGCTCTTGGCGGTCTTCACGACGTTCTGCACGATGCGGTACTTGGTGGTCCGGTCGGCGCGGATGTCGATGCGTGGCTGCGGCTGCTTCTGGGCTTCCAGGGCGAGCTGGGACTCCAGCATCTGCTGGCTGATCGGCTCGTCGTTCCAGAAGACTTCGCCGTCTTCCTTGATCGCCAGCGTGATCGGGCGTCCGGTTTCCTCCGGTTTCACGTTCAACGTGGCTTCCGGCAGCTTGATCTGGATCTTGTGCGCCATCAGCGGAGCCGTGATCATGAAGATGATCAACAGCACCAGCATCACGTCGACCAGCGGCGTGACGTTGATTTCCGCCATCGGCGCACCGCTACCGCCACCGCCGCTGCTCATTCCCATGTCTTCAGCTCCATCCTGTCACCGGGCCGCCGCGATCAGCGCTTGGCCGTGGCGTCGCCCACGCGTGCGCCGGTGGCGAAGAAGTCGTGCAGGTCGTGCGCGAAGGCGTCGAAGCGCGCGTTCGTCTGGCTGTTGACCCGGACGAAGGCGTTGAACGCGATCACCGCCGGAATGGCGACGAACAGACCCAGCGCGGTCATGATCAGGGCTTCACCCACCGGGCCGGCGACGGCGTCGATCGAGGCCTGACCGGTGGCACCGATGCGGATCAGCGCGCCATAGATGCCCCACACCGTGCCCAGCAGGCCGACGAACGGCGCGGTGGAACCGGAGGTGGCAAGCCAGGTCTGGCCGCTTTCCAGGCGCGCGCTTTCGCGGGTCACGGCCTGACGCAGGGCGCGGTCGATGAACTCCGAGCGGCTCAGCGATTCGGCCAGGCGGCTGCCCTCGCTGCGCTGGTGGTGCAGCGCGGCCTGGGCGGCTTCCAGGGCGATCTTGGAGAACGGCTCCTTCTTGGGCTGTTCTTCCATCAGGCGGATGGCTTCGGCCGGGTTGGGCGTGTCCCAGAAGGTGCGGATCACGCGCTCGGCGCGGGCGCGCACCACGCTGTTCTTCAGGAAATTGACGACGGTGTAATACCAGGAGCCGACCGACATGACGACCAGGGTGACGAGCACCACCCAGGACACCACGAATTCGCCGGGTTTGGCGACCATTTCCTGGAAAAGATGGGAGAAACCCATCTGAGACAGCGCATCGGCATCCGATGCGCCGGCAAATCCGGGCGCTTGGGCGGCGGAGTTGACAGCAGAAGCCGCGGTCTGGTCTGCCGGCGAGGTGGAAGCTGCATCTTGTTGCATAACGCCTGTCCCTTCTTAGAGATCACTGAGCTTGAACGAAATGGGTACGAGTACCCAGCTTTGGATGGCCTTGCCGTCACGCATGCCAGGGTTGAATTTCCATTCGCGGACCGCATCCATGGCGGCCCGGTCGAGCAGGCGCGAGCGGCTGGATTTTTCGATTTCGATCTGCGTCGGAGTGCCGTCCGTGCCGACCAGGACGCGCAGCACTACCTCGCCTTCCTGGCGCTGGCGTACCGCCTGCGGCGGATAGCGCGGTGGGCGATAGCGACGATAGCTGGTGTCCTCGCTCGCGCCGTAGTTGGCCACCGGCGCGGGCGGCGCGGGCGGCGCAGGGGGCGGTGCAGGCACCGACATCGGGGTGGGATCGTCAAGGATGACGGGCGGCGGCGCGGCCGGCGTCGGCGGCGGCGGCGCGGCGCGCTCGATGATCTTGGGCGGCGGGCGCTTGGGCGGCTCCGGCGGCGGCGGCGGCGGCGGCGGGGGAGGGGGCGGCGGCTCGATGAAAGTCACTTCGACCGTCTCGGGCGCGTCATCGGCGGCCTGCGGCGGTGCCGCCGGCGTCAGCATCAGCATGAACGCCGACACGTGCAGCGCGATCGCGAAGGAAAAGCCGACCACGCGGGCCCAGCTGAACTTGCGGGCGCTGCCATCGTCGAAGCCGTAATGTGAGTCGTATTGCGTCATGCGTGACTTGAAACCTAGGGGGTTCTGTCGCCCGCCGCCGTGCCCTGATCCGTGGATCGGGGCAATCGGCGACGGGAATGGTCTAGCTTATACCAAGCGGGTCGGCTGTGCCTACGGTTAACGGCTTGCGTTCTTCTTCAGCCACTCTTCAGCCGTCTGTTTGGTTTCCGGATACTTCGCGGCCTCGCGGTAGGCCGCAATCAGGCCAGCGCGATTGCCCAGGCCGTGCTCGGCCCGTCCGATGATCACCCAGGCGTCGCCGGGGCGGCGCAGGCCCTTGGCCAGCGCATCCTGCGCCATCTTCTTCGATTCGGCGTAACGCTCCTCGTTGCTGAGCAGGCGCGACAGGTTGAGCGCCATTTCCCCGTCGCTGGCAAGCGGCACGCCCTTCTGATAGGCGTCGATGGCCTGGGGGATCTGGTCGGTGAAGTAGTACGCCTGACCCAGCGCCGTGTACACGTCCACGCCCGGCTGCAGCAGGCCCTTTGCCAGACCGTCGTTGATGACGGTGATGGCCTTGCCTTCGGCACCCTCCATGTTGGAGTACAGGGCGTAGAGCTGGCGATAGCCGCGTTCGTCGAGCAGCCCGCGGCTGCGGCCGGTTTCCAGCAGGGCGGTGGCCTTCTCGTACTGGTCGTTCTGCGCGTACATGGTTGCGACGTTGAACAGCAGACGGGCGTCATCGGGGTTCTTGGCCAGCAGATCCTCACCCAGCGTCGTCGCCTGGTCGAACTTCTCGGCGTTGATGTAGGAGGCCAGAAGCATCTGCACCCAGTTGTCGTGGGTTTTGTCGCTCAGTTCGATGGCGCGCTTGAGCGCCGTGGCCGCTTCGTCGTAGCGTTCGGTCTGATACAGGATGCCACCCTTGAGCGCGAGCGTCTGCGGGTCTTCCTTGCGGGTCTCGGCGAGCATGCGATCGAGCGTGGCGAGCGAATCGTCGAACTGGTCGTCCTGGTACTGCAGCTGGCCGAGCTGAAGCATGATCTGGTAGTGCGCGTTGTTGTCCAGGCCGTTGGCCTCGAGCGACTTCTTGTAGGCCTCGATCGCGCCCGGATAGTCGTTGAGCTCACCCTTGGCGATGCCGATCAGCTGGTAGGCCCAGGACTTCTCGTAGGCACCGGCATTCTTGTTGGCACCGATGGATTCGCCCACCTGGATCACTTCGCTGAACTTCTCGGCCTCGTAGGCCTTCATCAGCTTGTCCATGTCGCGCTGCATGCGCGGGGCGGCCTTGGCGGCTGGCTCAGTGCGCGTCGCATCCGGAAAGAGCTGTACTTTCTCGGCCGCTTTCTGCCCGCGCTTGTTGCGCTGCGCGTCGGCGGGCGCGGCGGCGACCAGGCTGAGCGCCAGGATGAGGAAAAGCGTCTTGATCAGAGGTGTGAAGTTCATGGCCGATTTGTCCGGGGTAAGGCGATGGGGAATGCGCCTTCGGTGCGAGCGCCGAAGACTACTGGCAAACCGCTGCCGTGCTCAACCGTACAGAGGTCGCATTTGCGGGACAAGTTGGCACTATGGACAGCGCGGTCCGCCGGCGCGACGCGCGGCCTCGTACGCGGGCATCAGCGCGGGGGCCGCCTGCGCCAGCGCGCTGGCGCGTGACGCCGAGTCCGGGTGGGTCGACAGCAGCCGCGGCGGCGCTTGGCTGCCGGAACCGGCGCGGATCATGTTTTCCCACAGCTTCGCCGCTTCGCGCGGGTCGAAGCCGGCCTTGGCCATCAGCGCCTGGCCGATCGTGTCGGCCTCGGTTTCGTGCAGGCGTGAATAGGGCAGCAGCACGCCCACCTGCGCGCCCGCGCCCAGGAGCGCGACAACCTGATTGACCTGCGCGGGCGAGGCGTTGCGCCCAACGTACGCGCCGGCCAGTCCCATGCCGGCCTCGGCCAGCGCGCTCTGGGAGAGCCGCTCGGCCGAATGGCGGGCGATGACGTGGCCGATCTCGTGCCCGATGACGGCGGCGAGCTGATCCTGGCTGGCGGCCACCTTGAACATGCCGGTGTTGATGCCGACCTTGCCGCCCGGAAGGGCGAAGGCGTTGGGCGAGTCGACCGCGAAGACCTGCGTTTCCCAATCCAGCGTCTGCCAGTCGGCAGGCAGCTGTGCAAGCAGCTGGCGAACGATGCAGGACGCCGTGTCCGCCTTGCGCGCGTCGGTCGACAGCTTGTCGGTTTGCTTCATCTGCTGGAAGGTGGCCAGGCCCATGCGGTTGACGTCCGCATCGGACACTATCAGGAGCTGCCGACGCCCGGTGGGCGAGGTGGCGCAGGCGGTCAGCAAGAGCAGGGCGAGGCCTGCCAGAACAAGTCGCCATGACATCGCACGTCCTCCAGCAGCGTTGGAATTCCGGATGATACGGCGGCGGCCGCGTGGGTGCAGCCTTGGCCCGTCTCGTTCAGCCCAGAGTCGGAAAGTTCTGCCGCGCAAACTCGACCCGCTCGCCCGGATCCTTCGACAGGCGGCCGCTTTCGATGAGCGCCTCGACCTTGGCCAGGCGGTGGCCCAGGCCGTTGCCGTTGGCAATCTGGATGGCGAGGCCGGGGCGCGCGTTGAGTTCCAGGATCATCGGCCCGAGGTTGCGGTCCAGCACGAAGTCGACCCCGATGTAGCCCAGTCCGGACAGCTCGTGGCAGCGTGAGGCCATTTCGAGCAGGGCATCCCAGTGCGGAATGCGCAGCCCCACGATGCTGTGTTCGGTATCCGGGTGCTCGCGCACGATTTCGGTGCCCCAGACGCCGCGCCGGGTGATGCCGGTGGGAATGTCGATGCCCACACCGATGGCCCCCTGGTGCAGGTTGGCCTTGCCATCGGACATGCGCGTGGGCAGGCGGATCATCGCCATCACCGGATAGCCCATGAAGACGATGATGCGAACGTCCGGCACCCCGCGAAAGCTCACCCGATCGAAGATCGGATCGAACTGGACGCAGTATTCCACCAGCAGGTGATCGGGCTGCCCGCCCAGCGAGAACAGGCCCGAGAGCCCGTTGGAAAGGTGGTGGTTGAACTCTTCGCGCGTCATGAGCTGGCCGTTGGAGCGCCGGTACTTGTCGCCACGCCGGCCGCTGATGACGAGGATGCCGTCGCCGCCGGAGCCGTGCGCCGGCTTCACCACGAACTGCTCGCGTGCGGCGAGCGTCTCGTGCAACCGGGCGATCTCGTGCTCGGCCCGCACCACGGCGTAGAGCTCGGGCACCGGCAGGCCGGCCTGGATCGCGAGCTGCTTGGTGATGAGCTTGTCGTCGACGCGCGGGTAGAACTTGCGCTGGTTGTAGCGCAGCACGTAGTTGGCGTTGCGCTCGCCGATCCCGATCAGGCCGATCTCGCGCAGGCGGCGGGCGGTGCGAAAAAGACCGTACATGGCTCAGCCCGGGACGCTGCCGCTGTCGGCGGGCGGCGCGGGTGGCGGGTCACGCGGCTGCTCCGACTCGCGCGCCAGATTGCGGAAGCGGAACAGCTCGGAGAGCCTATAGCCCGAATAGCGCCCCAGCACCAGGGTCAGCGCGAGCAGCACCAGGAGCGCCTCGGGGAAAACGAAGACGAAGTGTTCGATCGGATCCCAGCTCATCACCAGATAGGCCAGTGCGGCCACCAGCAGGGTGCCCACGGCTTCGCGCAGGGCCGATCCGCCGCCGCGCTCGTCCCAGGCGATGGAGATGCGCTCGATGGTCATGGCCATGATCACCATCGGGAACAGCGCCACCGAGAGACCAACCTCGACGCCGAGGCGGTTGGACACCACGGAAACCGCCGCCATCAGCAGCACCACGATGATCAGGATCGCAGTCAGGCGCGGCACCAGCAGCAGGCGCAATCGCTCCATGTAGAAGCGCACCAGCAGGCCCAGGCCGATCACCACCACGAACAGCACGATGCCGGCGACCAGCGCGGTCTCGCGAAACGCCAGCGCGATCAGCACCGGCATGAAGGTGCCGTAGGTCTTCACTCCCACGAGGTTGCGCAGGACCAGCATGATGAACGCGCCCAGCGGCACCAGCAGGAGGGTGCGGTAGACCTCCTGCGCCTGCAGCGGCAGGCTGAGCAGCGAATAGTTGACCAGGTTGGCGTTCTGCACTTCCAGGCGGCGTTCGGCCACCGCCATGGCGTCGGCGAGATTGCGCGACACGGTGTACTCGACGCGCGCGCCCGGGTTGTCGTCCACGTTCAGGATATCGGCCCCGTTGCGCGACCACAGGAACAGGTCGCGCGGCCAGCCTTCGGACGCGGTACGCGGATCGATGGTGGCCCAGCGCACGCCGTTGTGGACCTGCAGCCAGGGCAGCATCGCCTCGTCGCGATGGGTGTCGCCCAGGGTGAAACCGTAGATCACGCGGGCGGGTATGTGGCGCGTGCTCAGGAGCTGGGCGAGGAAGCCGGCGCGCTCGGCCGGATCCTGCAGGCGCTCGGACAGCAGCGCGACCTCCTGACTGCCGTTGTCGGTGCTGAAGCGGCGCACCAGTTCCTGGGCGAAGGTGACGATGTCGGCGGAGCCTTCCCGCACCTGGCCCAGCAGGGTTTGCGCGGCGGTGGCCCAGGGTTCCTCCAGTTCCGCCACGGGGCCGACCTTGGGCGGGTCGTCGAACGCCGCGTCCGCGTCCTGCCCGCGCACCACGGTGGCGCGGTAATACAGCGCCTGCTTGCCGCTGGCGCGGCGGATGGTCCACTGCGCCTCACGCTCGCCGCGGCGGGTTTCCTCCAGCAGCGAGTAGCCACGCGCGATGAAGCGCTCGTCCAGGATGGTGAATCCGGGCGGGTTGGTCGGCAGCAGCAGGTTGACCTTGTTGGCGGCGCGGCGCGGGGCGAACTCCACCCGCGCCTGCACCGACCAGACCTCGACTTCGGTCGCCGGCTGCAGCGGAAAATTGAGCACCTTCCACTTGTAGGCGATCGCCGCAATGCCTGCGATCGCGATGAGCGCAGCAAGGAGGTACAGCTGTAGTTTTTTCATGGCGAGAGGCTACGCTCAGACGTCCAGGTTCGCCACGCGCAGGGCGTTTTCCTCGATGAACTCGCGGCGCGGTTCCACCACGTCGCCCATCAGCGTGGAAAAAATGTGGTCAGCCGCCACCGCATCCTCGATCCGCACCTGCAGAAGGCGGCGGGTATCGGGATTGACGGTGGTTTCCCAGAGCTGCTCGGGATTCATCTCGCCCAGGCCCTTGAAGCGCTGCACGGTGCGGCCGCGGCGCGCTTCCTCCATCAGGAAGACGTGCACCTGGGAAAAATCCTCGACCGGGGCCGAACGCCCGCCGCGCCGGACCTGCGCGCCGGGGTGGATCAACCCAGAGAGCTGCGCGGCGGCCTCGACGATCGGGCGCAGTTCGCCGCTTTCAAAAAGGCCGGCAGGAAGGGTCTGGGTGACTTCCAGCCCGTGGTGCTGGCGCTGCACGACCACGGCACCGGCATACTCTCCGCCCGGTGCCTGCACTCGCACCCGGTAGCGCGGCTTGCCCAGCCCGCGCGTGGCCAGGCTGCGCTCCAGCGCCGCCGCCCACTCGGCCATGGCGGCCTCGTCGGTGAAGCTGTCCACCCGCAGCGCCGGCAGGTGCAGCATGGCCTGCAGGATCTGCGGGTCGAAGCGGTGGGACAGGCGCCCGATCGCCGCCTGCGCGGCCCCGTAGGCGGTCATCAAACCTTCCAGAGCTACGCCAGAAATTGCTGGAGCATCAATGGCATACGTCAATTCTGCGCCTTCAACCGCACTATTGATGAGGTAGGCGTCGAGCGCGGCATCGTCCTTGAGGTAGATTTCGTTCTTGCCCTGCTTGAGCTTGTAGAGCGGCGGCAAACCGATGTAGACGTGGCCGCGCTCGATCAGCTCGGGCATCTGGCGATAAAAGAAGGTCAGCAGCAGGGTGCGGATGTGCGAGCCGTCCACGTCGGCGTCGGTCATGATGATGATGCGGTGGTAGCGCAGCTTGTCGGGGTTGTACTCGTCCTTGCCTATGCCGGTGCCCAGCGCGGTGATCAGGTTGCCGACCTCGGCGCTGGAAAGCATGCGGTCGAAGCGAGCGCGCTCGACGTTGAGGATCTTGCCGCGCAGCGGCAGCACCGCCTGGTTCTTGCGGTTGCGGCCCTGCTTGGCCGAACCGCCGGCCGAATCACCCTCGACGATGAAAAGTTCGGACAGGGCCGGGTCCTTTTCCTGGCAGTCGGCCAGCTTGCCGGGCAAGCCGGCGATGTCCAGCGCGCCCTTGCGTCGGGTCAGCTCGCGCGCCTTGCGCGCGGCCTCTCGGGCGCGCGCGGCGTCCACCACCTTCTCGCAGATGGCGCGTGCCTCGGCCGGGTGTTCCTGCAGGAACTCGGCAAGCTTTTCGCCGAACACCGCCTCGACCACCGGCTTCACTTCCGAGCTGACCAGCTTTTCCTTGGTCTGGGAGGAGAAGCTCGGGTCCGGTGCTTTCACCGACAGCACCGCGATCATGCCCTCGCGCATGTCGTCGCCGGAGAGGTTGATCTTGGCCTGTTTGGCGATGCCGTTCTGTTCGATGTAGTTGCTCAGCGTGCGGGTGAGCGCGGCACGGAAACCCGCCAGATGCGTGCCACCGTCCTTCTGCGGGATGTTGTTGGTGAAGCAGAACATGCTTTCCTGGTAGGCGTCGGTCCACTGCAGGGCCACGTCCACCACGATGCCGTTTTGCTGTCCGGTGACGGCGATGACGCTGGGGTGCAGGGGCGTCTTGAGCTGGGCCAGGTGCTCGACGAAGCTGCGGATGCCGCCCTCGTACTGGAACACGTCGCGGCGCGCTTCGCCGCGCTCGTCGGTCAACTCGACCTTGACGCCGGAGTTGAGGAACGAGAGCTCGCGCAGGCGGCGCGCCAGCACCTCGTACTGGAACTCGACGTTGGTGAAGATTTGCGTCGCCGGGCGGAAGCGGATGCGGGTTCCGTGACGCTCCGACGGCTCCGTTTTCTTGAGCGGGTACAGCGGTTCGCCGAAAGCGTATTCCTGCTGCCAGTGGTAGCCGTCGCGCCAAATGTCCATCCACAGGTGCTCGGACAGCGCGTTCACCACGGAAACACCCACGCCATGCAGGCCGCCGGACACCTTGTAGCTGTTGTCGTCGAACTTACCGCCGGCATGCAGCACGGTCATGATGACCTGGGCCGCCGAGACGTGCTCTTCCTTGTGGATGTCGGTGGGGATACCGCGCCCGTTGTCGGAGACGGCCACTGAGCCATCGTCCAGCAAGGAGACGATGACGTGATCGCAGTAGCCGGCCAGCGCCTCGTCGATGGCATTGTCGACTACCTCGAACACCATGTGGTGCAGGCCGGTGCCATCGTGCACATCGCCGATGTACATGCCCGGCCGCTTGCGCACGGCCTCCAGGCCGCGAAGCACGGTGATCTTGCTGGAATCGTAGGCGCTCTCGTCGCCGGGCTGCTTTTCGTCGGTCATGGGTTCGCCACTGCGTCACGCTTCGCCGCAGGGCGAAGCGTAGAAGGAATACGGGAGCTTTCAGTATAGCAGCGCCGCAACACGCCCTTGTTCCACGTGGAACATGCGCATCGGGCGGCAGGATGCGTGCGGCAACTCCGGCGCGGCGGTGGCCGTAATGAAGGACTGTGCCGGTACCGAGGCCAGCCATTCGAGCGTATGTGCCAGGTGGTCGCGATCGAGCTCGGAGGGCAGATCGTCCAGCACCAGAACCGGCCACTGCCCGCGGACCTCGGCGAAGGCCTGCGCCTGCGCGAGCAGGCAGGACAGGACGACCAGCTTTTCCTGCCCGCGCGACAGCATTTCGCGCACCGGGGCTGCTTCGAAAGCGAGGCTCCAGTCGGCGCGGTGCGGACCGACCGAGGTGTGGCCCAGCGCCTGATCCCGACCGCGCGCCTGCCGCAGCGCGGCGAGCAAGCCGGCTTCGCCGTCGCTGGCGGGCGATCCCCCCGAAGAGTACTTCGGCGTCGCGGCCCCCAGACCCGGCGCAAAGCGGGCAACCATTGCGCTCAGTCCGGGCTGGAGTCGGTCCAGCCAGGCCGCGCGCAGCCGGGTCAGCGCAGCGCCGTGCAGCGCCAGTTCGTGCTCCCAGGGGTCCAGATTTGCGGAAATCATCGGCTGCTTCAGCAGGGCGTTGCGCTGCCGCAGGGCGCGCTGATACCGCCGCCAGATCGACAGAAAATCGGGTTCCACGTGGAACAAAGCCCAGTCGATGAATCGCCGACGGTGTTCGGACCCGCCCGAAATCAGAGCGTGGCTGCCCGGTTCGAAACACACCACAGCCAGTTCCTGAAAAAGCCGCGTCAACACCTCGACCGCCTGGCCATCGATCCGCGCCGACCAGGCGCGCAGGCTGCGCGACAGGCCCATGCCGACGCGCCGCTCCATGGGCTCGGCCACGATCTCGCTGTAGACGCGCAGCTCGGGCTGTCCCCGGCGGATCAGCGCATCGCGCACGCCGCCGCGGAAGGAGCGGCCGCTGGACAGGAGCTGGATAGCTTCGAGCACCGTGGTTTTGCCGGCACCGTTGTCCCCAACCAGAACATTGATCCCGGTGCCGGGTTCCAGCCGCGCCTCCTGGAACACGCGCAGGTCTTCGAGACTCAGGCTCGCAAGGCGCATGATCGCTCCGAAAAACGACGGGCGCGGATGATATCGACCGATTGCGGGCCGCCTGCCTGCGACCCGGCAGCGACCGGGCTCACCGCGCGACCGTTCAGATGCGCAGCGGCATCACGACGTGCCGGCAGCGCTCGCTGTTGCCTTCGCGCACCAAGGCGCTGGAATTCGCATCGCGCAGACTCAGACTCACTTCTTCGCTGCGCAGCGCGTTGAGCGCATCGAGCAGGTACACGACGTTGAACCCGATGGCGATATTGTCGACGCTGCTGTTCGCCTCGACTTCCTCGACCGCCTCTTCCTGTTCGGGATTGTGCGCCACGAGCTTGAGCTGGCCGGGGGTGAATTCGATCCGCACGCCGCGGTACTTCTCGTTCGAAAGGATCGCCGCACGCTGCAGCGCGGCCTTGAACGCCTCGCGCTCGATCCGCGCCTCCTTGTCGGCTCCGATCGGAATCACGGCCTCGTAGTCCGGGAAACGTCCGTCGATCAGTTTGGAGGTGAAGGTCACGTCCTCGCGTTTCACCCGCAGATGGCTGCGCCCGACTTCCAGCGCAATGTCGCGGTCGCCGCCTTCCAGCAGGCGCTGCAGTTCCAGCACGCCCTTGCGCGGCAGGATGATCTGGCGACGCGCGTTGACGCCCTTTTCCAGCGGGGCTTCGCACAGGGCCAGACGGTGGCCGTCGGTCGCCACGCAGCGCAGGAGATCCTCGCGCAGATCGAACAGCAGGCCGTTGAGATAAAACCGCACGTCCTGCTGTGCCATGGCAAATGCGGTGCGCTCGATCAGTTCGCGCAGGCTTCCTTCCGACAGCGAAATCGTTTCGATGATCTCGAGGTTTTCCGTCGAGGGGAAATCGCGCGCCGGCAGCGTGGACAGGGTGAAACGGCTGCGTCCGGCCTGGATCGCCATGCGGTCCCCGCTCAGCGAGAACTTCATCAGGCTGCCGTCGGGCAGGGCGCGGGCGATGTCGAAGAGCTTGCGCGCGGGAACCGTGGTCTCCCCGGCATCGGCGTCGGAATCGAGCGCGGCGCGGGCCACCATCTCGACTTCGGAATCCGAGCCGGTGAGCGACAGGCCGTCCGCGTCGACGACAACCAGAAGGTTGCCCAACACGGGCATGGTCTGCCGGCGCTCGACGACGTTGACGACCTGCTGGAGCGGCTTCAAAAGAACTTCGCGTTGGATGGCAAATCGCATACATCGATCCCCAGACAAAAAGATGCTGTAAAGAAATAAAGGCGGTGGTGGGTGCGGTGGAACACGGGAATTGTTTTGCTATCGGATTGTTTTAAAACAAGTTTCCAACGATTGCCCGACGCATAAAACGCCTTGGAAAGCCTGTGGACAACGCTGGAAAAGATCGCCCCGCCCGTTTTTTCCCACGGATATCCACAGTTTGCATACAGCTTCCACCGATCGCCATGATGCCCGTGTTGGCCGCGTGCGTCACTCGGTCAGCTTGCGAGACAGCTTGTCCCAATCCTCACGCAGCACGCCATCGGTATCGAGCAGCTTGCGGATCTGGCGGCAGGCGTGCAGGACCGTGGTGTGGTCGCGCCCACCGAAGCCGTCGCCGATCTCCGGCAGGCTGTGGGAAGTCAACTCCTTGGCCAGCGTCATGGCGATCTGCCGGGGCCGGGCCAGGGTGCGTGTGCGGCGCTTGGAAAGCAGGTCGGCGACGCGAAGCTGGTAGTAGTCGGCCACCACCTTCTGGATGTTGCCGATGGAGATGGCCTGTTTGTGCACGCGCACCACGTCGCGCAGGGCCTCCTGGGCGAAGGCGGTGGTGATGGGTTCGCCGGCGAAGTGCGCGCGCGCGACCAGGGTGTTGAGCGCCCCTTCCAGGTCGCGCACGTTGGTGCCGATGTTCTTGGCGATGAGGTAGGCGACCTCGTCAGGCAGTTCCACGCCGCGCGCCCGCGCCTTGCTCAGCAGGATGGCGGCGCGGGTCTCGAAATCAGGCGGTTCGATCGACACCGACAGGCCCCAGGCCAGGCGCGATTTCAGCCGCGCCTCCAGCCCTTCCACCTCGCGCGGGTAGCGATCGCAGGTCAGGATGATCTGCTGCTTGCCGTCGAACAGCGCGTTGAAGGTGTGGAAGAACTCTTCCTGGGTTCGGTCCTTGCCGGCGAAGAACTGGATGTCGTCGAGCAGCAGGGCGTCCACGCGCTGGAACTGGCGCTTGAACTGGTCCATCGACTTTTCGTTCAGCGCCTTCATCATCGCGGAAAAAAACTGTTCCGAGCGCAGGTACAGCACCTTCATGCCGGGGCGGTTGGCGCGCATCAGGTTGCCGGCCGCGTGCATCAGGTGGGTCTTGCCCAGGCCGGTGGTGCCGTAAAGCAGCAGCGGGTTGTAGGCTTGCCCGGGATTCTGCGCGACCTGCCAGGCGGCGGAGCGGGCGATCTGGTTGGAGCGCCCCTCGACGAAGTTGTCGAAGGTGTAGGCGTGATCGAGCTGGGTGACGAAGTCTTCTTCCGGCGCGGCCGCGCGGCCCTTGGCCCGCGCGCCGCGGGCGGGTGCCGGCGCGCGGGCCAGACTCCCCACCTCGATCCGCGCCGCCGCCGCCTCGTGCCCGGACACCAGGCGCAGCAGCTCGACGATCCGCGCCAGATAGCGCGCGCGCACCATATCCACGACAAAGGCGTTGGGTGCATAGAGCACCAGGTCGCCCCCGGGTTCGGATGCATTGGCCTGCAGCGGCTTGAGCCAGGTGATGAACTCCTCGGGCGGCAGTTCGGACTCGAGGTGGGAAAGGCACAGCGGCCAGGCGGCAAGCATGCGGGACAACACTCCGCGCAAGGCGCCGCGGGCGCACCTGCGTCATGGGATGAAAGGTGGGTCGTTGAGTCTACCTTGGTTGCGCGCGCCCGGCGCGGCCGGCCGCGATCGCTCCGGCAGCAGCGCGATCCTTGTGCTCCGGCAAGCCACCCGCGCCGGTCCCGCGCGCAGCGCCCCGACCTGCCGCAGCCATCGCCAGCCCGCGCGTGCTTGACCATCGCGCGGTGTGAACCGTACAATTACCGGTTCTTTCGTCACGCAAATCCGATGCCGCCATGAAGCGCACGTTCCAGCCCAGCAATCTCAAGCGCGCCCGTACCCACGGTTTCCGCGCCCGCATGAAGTCCGTCGGCGGTCGCAAGATCATCAACGCGCGCCGCGCCAAGGGCCGCAAGCGCCTGGCACCGTAATCGGCCAGGGCCGGGCATCCCCGATATCCGGCGCGTCGGCCAGCAGGCGCGTTCCGATGCACGCGCATCCCTTTCCAAAGTCCGCCCGGGTTCGCGCCGCGGGCGATTTTGCGCGCACGTTCGCCGGCGGCCGCCGGGCGGGCGGCCGCTATTTCAGGGCCGTGTTCCTTGCCCGCCCGGACGCAGCAGCACCCCGCAATGCGCGCCTGGGCATGGCGATTTCGCGCAAGGTCGACAAGCGCGCGGTCGAGCGCAACCGCATCCGGCGCCTGATCCGCGAGTGGTTTCGCCGCCATCATGCGCAGTGGATTCCCGGTGATCTGGTGATCTCGGGCAAACCGGAAGCCTCCGGCGTCGACGCCGCGCAGCTCTTCGCCGACCTTGACGTGCTCGTGCGCCGGCTCGGATTGAAGGACGCGCCCGCACCCTCCACAATGGTCGACTCTTCGCGCACATCGCTCCCGGGCGATGATTCCTGAGTCACATTCACGCCCGGCCGGCACGTCAATCCTCTGGCCGCACGCTCTCGACTGCCCATGACCCAGACCCGTACTTTCCTGCTGATTGCCTGGCTTCTCGTCGCGTTCCTGCTGTGGGACGCCTGGCAGAAGGACTATGGTGCCACGCGCGCTGCGCCTCCCCAGGCACCGGTTGCCGCCGTGGATCCTTCCATTCCGGAGCCGGTCGGCCAGGCCTCGGTGCCGACGCTGCAGGGCGCCGAAGAGCCTGCCGTCGATGTACCCGAACGCGCCGGCATGAGCACAGCGAGCGTGATCCTGGCCAACGACGTGCTGCGCCTGACCCTGGATGCCAACGGCGGAACCCTGCGCGTGGCCGAACTGCTGGACTATCCGACGCAGGCCACGGGCGAGCCGATCCCCGTGGAACTGCTCAGTCAAGTGCCGGAACAGTATTTCGTGATCCAGAACGGCCTGGTGGGCCAGCCCGCCGCGCCCACGCACGAGGACCGGATGATCGCCCAGCGCGGTGACCAGGTGCTGGCCGAGGGTGCCGACGAGGTCGTGTTGCCCTTCGTCTGGAGCGGACCGGACGGGCTCAGCGTGGAGCGCACCTACCGCATGGCGCGCGGCAGCTATCTGGTGGAAATCACCGATACGGTAAGAAACGACGGCACCACGCCCTGGAGCGGCAACGCCTACCGCCAGCTGGTGCGCGTGCAGCCGCCGACGGCCAAGGGCGGATTCACCAATCCGGAGCGGCTGAGCTATGTGGGCGGCGCGCTTTACAGCCCGCAGGACAAGTTCGAAAAGCGCAAGTTCGACGAGTTCGATCCCAAGACGCCGCTGCGCCGCGAGGTCACCGACGGCTGGATCGCGATGCTGCAGCACTATTTCGTGGCGGCCATCATCCCCGAACCCGGAACCGCCAACACCTTCAGCAGCGCGGTGCTGCCCAACGGCCGCTACCTCCTGCGCGACGTGGGTGCCGCCCTCAGCGCGGCACCGGGTGGCACGGCCAGCACCAGCGCGCGCATCTACCTCGGCCCCAAGCTGCGGCGCGACCTTGAAACCATCACGCCCGGCCTCGGGCTGACGATGGACTACGGCATCTTCACCGCGATCGCCCAGCCCATCCACTGGCTGCTCGCACTGCTGCACAGCCTCGTGGGCAACTGGGGCTGGGCCATCGTGCTGCTGGTGGTGCTGATCAAGGCCGCGATGTTCAAACTCTCCGAAGCCCAGTACAAGAGCTTCGCCAAGATGCGGCGGGTGCAGCCGCGCATCGAGGCGCTCAAGGAGCGCTTCGGCGACGACCGTCAGAAGTTCCAGGTCGCGATGATGGAGCTGTACAAGAAGGAGAAGATCAACCCGCTCGGCGGCTGCCTGCCGATCCTGGTGCAGATCCCGGTCTTCCTTTCCCTGTACTGGGTGCTGGTGGAAGCGGTCGAGCTGCGCCATGCGCCGTGGATCCTCTGGATCCAGAACCTTTCGGCACCCGATCCCTACTTCATCCTGCCGGTGGTCAACCTCGTCACGATGTGGGCCACCCAGAAGCTCTCGCCGGCACCGGGCATGGATCCGATGCAGAAGAAGATGATGCAGGCTATGCCGCTGGTTTTCGGCGTGATGTTCGCGTTCTTCCCGGCGGGTCTGGTGCTCTACTGGACCACCAATGGCGCGCTGGGCCTGCTGCAGCAGTGGCTGATCATGCGTCGCCACGGCGAGCCGACGCCCGCGCCGGCAAAGTAAGGCGGCGGGGATGGCCGCCGATCGCACCGACACGATCGCCGCCATCGCCACCCCGCCAGGGGCCGGTGGCATCGGCGTGATCCGCCTGTCCGGCCCCGAAGTGCCGCGCATCGCCGCGCGGCTTTTCGGGCGCGACCCCTCGCCGCGCCACGCCCACCTCGCCCGCTTCACCGATGCCGCCGGCGAGCTGATCGACACCGGCCTCCTGATCCATTTTCCGGCACCGGCGTCCTTCACCGGCGAGCACGTGCTGGAGCTGCAGGTCCACGGCAGCCCGGCGCTGCTGCAGCGGCTGCTGCGCGAGCTCCATCACCTCGGCGCGCGGGCGGCGCGGGCGGGAGAGTTTTCCGAACGCGCCTTCCTCAACGGCAAGCTCGATCTGGTCCAGGCCGAAGCCATCGCCGACCTGATCGCGGCCGGCTCGGAGGCGGCCGCACGCGCCGCCCAGCGCAGCCTTCAGGGTGAGTTCTCGCGGCGGGTACACGCCCTGGTCGAGGCCACCATCGCGCTGCGGATGCGGATCGAGGCGGCGATGGATTTTTCCGACGAGGCCATCGAAACGCTCGCGCCGGCGGCCCTGAACGAGGCCGTGGACGGACTGGTCGACCGGCTCGACGCGCTCCTGGCCGCCGCCTGCCAGGGCCAACGGCTGACCGATGGCCTGCACGTCGTCCTGCTCGGCCGGCCCAATGCCGGCAAGTCCAGCCTGCTCAACGCGCTGGCCGCCGACGACCGCGCCATCGTCACGGCGCGGCCGGGCACCACCCGCGATCTCCTGCGCGAAGTGGTGCGCGTGGATGGCGTCGAACTGACGCTGGTGGACACCGCGGGCCTGCGCGATTCGACCGATCCCATCGAACAGGAGGGCATGCGCCGGGCCCGCGCCGAGGCGGCGCGCGCCGACCTGATCCTCAGCGTGCTGGGTGAAGACGACGCGCCGGCGTGCGACGAGGTGCCGCCGGGGATCGATCGGATGGTGATCCACAACAAGATCGACCTCTCCGGCGAGGCCCCCCGGCTGCAACGGATCGACGGGATCGAGCACCTGTACCTGTCGGCGCGCAGCGGCACGGGCATGAATCTCCTGCGTGAGCGCCTGGCCGCGCGCCTGGTGCCCGCCGCGGAGGGAGGCTTCAGCGCTCGCGTGCGCCATGTCGAAGCGCTGCAGCGCGCCGGCCGGGAACTGCGCGAAGCGCGCGCCGCCCTCGCCCATCGGGATGCCCCCGAACTGGCCGCCGAACATCTGCGGCAGGTGCAGAATGCGCTGGGCGAAATCACCGGCGCGTTCGGCGCAGAGGACCTGCTGGGTCGCATATTTGCAAACTTTTGCATTGGCAAATAATGCCGGGGGCCCGCGCCCTGGCGGCGTCCCGCGTGCGACGCACCACCGGCGTCCGCGCTACGCCCACGGCCGGTTTCATGGCGCTGGCGACGGTTGGATCGGCTTGTCCGTGCCTCGGCGCGGCCGCCGTTTCCCGGTCTTCTGAGCGACCCCTCCCGCTTTGCAGGTTCATCGGGTTTGACTTATGGTGTGAGCGTGCACGACCTGTGCCGGGTTTCAGTCCGAAAACTCGCCGCCTCCCGCGAGGTTGCGGTCGAAACGGCGCGGGCACCATCCAATGATCGGGGGGTCCTCCATGCAAATCCCATCCACGATGCGAGCGGGTCACGTCGGCGCGATTCTTGCGCTGGCGATGGTCCTGTCACTGGGCGCCTGCGGCGGAGGAGAAGAGGCACCGCCGTCGCCGCCGCCAGCAGCGCAACCGGCCACACCGGCTTCCGCGCCGGTGGCCACGGACGAAACCGGCGGCGAATCGATGGTGGTCCAGCCGTCGGTGGTCGACACGCTGTCGGTCGATGAGCTCCTGGAGCGCGCCGACCAGGCGGTGAAGGAGAGCCAGCTCTTCGTTCCCGCCGGTGAGAGCGCATTCGAAATGTACCTGCGCGTCCTCGAACAGGAGCCGATGCAGGTTCGCGCCAAGAACGCCCTGATGGACCTGTTCCCCTACGCGGTGCTGTACGTCGAACAGCGCACCAGCGCCGGGGATCTCGCCGAGAGCGAGCGCGTCCTGGGGATGATGGAGGAAGCGGACGAAAACGCGCCGGCCGTACCGCGGCTGCAGCGGGGCGTCGCGCAGCTGCGCGATCGCGTGGCCGCCGAGGCGCAGCGCGCCGCAGATCGGGCCGCCGCGCAAGCCGAGGCACAGGCCCAGGCCGCGGCACAGGCACAGGCGGCACAGGCGGCGGCTGCGTCCGCTCCCGCCGCACCTGCGCCGGTGAGCGAAGCACCAGCCCCCACGCCTGCGCCGGCCGCAGCGCCGGTTGTGGCAGCACCGCCGCCCGCCCCGACGCCGGTTGCGCCCGCACCGCCGCCCACCACCCCGTCGCAGGTCCAGTCGGCGACACCGCCCAGCGTGGTGTCGCAGGTCCAGCCGCGCTATCCACCGGTGGCCTTGCGCCGTCGGGTCGAAGGGTCGGTGGAGGTCGCGTTCACCATCATGCCCGACGGCAGCGTCTCGAATGTGCGCGTCGTCTCCGCGCGCCCGGCCAACACCTTCGACCGCGAAGTCATCAACGCGATGGAGCGCTGGCGCTTCACCCCGCCGGGCCGGCAGGTGGAAAGCCGCCGCGTGTTCGACTTCAAGCTGCCCTGATCGGCGGCCACGCCGAAAACAAAAAGGCTGCCCCGCAAGCGCGAGGCAGCCTTTTTCAATGGGCCCATGGAAAGCCGGCGGTTCGGGAGCGCCGGCTGCCGTGCTTCCGGAAGCGTCCGGTCGCCCGGCCGCCGGCCCACGACGATCAGGCCGACACGGCAAGGTGCTCGCGGTGGTACATGCGCGCCGCGATCCACCAGAGCACCGCTGAAACCGCCACGCCCACGGCCGTGTACAGGCTCCAGTCCAGTGCCGTGAGCGTCTCGCCGCGCAGCACCATCATGATCATCTGGTTCTGCGAAAGGAACGGGATCGCCAGCATCCACAGCTCGTTCTTCACCGGTGAAATCAGCAGGAAGAAGGTGGGCAGCATCGGCACCAGGAACAGCAGGCTCATGTAGCTCTGCGCTTCCTTCACGCTCTTGACGCTGGCCGCGATCACGGTCAGCAGGCAGGTGCCGAACAGCACCGTGGGCAGCAGGATCAGCAGCAGCTTGGCCATCGCCAGCAGCGAGACATCCACCTTGACGCCCGCCGGCGCCAGCCAGAACGCCGCCTTGAACGCCGCCAGCATCAGCACCAGGCTCAGCACGCCGAACACGCAGGCCGCGAGGATCTTGCCGCTCATGATCGCGCGCCGCGACGCCGGCGTGGCCAGCAGCGGCTCCAGCGACTGGCGCTCGCGCTCGCCGGCGGTCACGTCGATGACCAGGTAGGCACCGCCGAGGAAGGCGCTCATGATCAGGAAGTAGGGCAGGAAGGCCAGCGCCTGCCCGACCCGGCTCATCGGCGTCGCCAGATCCACGTGCGCGGCGGCCAGCGGCATGCCGACGCCGGGATCCACGCCGCGCGACAGCAGCCGCAGCGCACCGGCCTGCTGGGCGTAGGCCTGCAGCACCGCGTCCACGCGCGCCACCGGAATGCGCGAATCATCGCGGGTGCTGTCGAACAGGATCTCCACCAGCGCCGGCTTGCCGGCGCGCCAGTCGTCGGCGTAACGCGCGGAAACGCGCAGGATCACGTCGGCATCCTGCTGCGCGATCGCCGTTTCGGCATTCTCGGGCGGTGCCTCGGCCTGGATGTTGTGCCGGGCCAGGAAGGCGACCAGGTTGGGTGCCTGCTCGGCACCGATCAGCGGCACCTCCAGGGTCTTTTCCATCTGCGTGGTCATCTTCTTCTGCATGACCGCGCCCATGCCCACCACCAGGCCCACGATCAGGATCGGACCCATCAGGAGCGAGATCAGCACCGTGCGCCGGTCGCGCGCGAGGTCGACCAGCTCCTTCATCATCACCACGGAAATCGGGCTCATGCGAACAACCCCTCTTCCGAACCGATCACCCGCACGAAGGCGTCCTCCAGATTGTCCTCGCCGGTCAGCGCGCGCAGCTCGTCGGCGCTGCCCTGCGCCATCACCGTGCCCTTGGCGATCACCACGATGCGATCGCACAGGGCGGCGACCTCCTGCATGATGTGGCTGGAGAAGATCACGCAGCGACCTTCCTCGCGCAGCTGGTGCAGGAAGCCGCGCATGGCGCGCGTGGTCATCACGTCGAGGCCGTTGGTGGGTTCGTCCAGGATCACGTTGCGCGGGTCGTGCACGAGCGCGCGCGCGATCGCGGTCTTGGTGCGTTGGCCCTGGGAAAAGCCCTCGGTCTGGCGCTCCAGGATGTCGTCCATCTCCAGCGCCTGCGACAGCGTGCGGGTGCGTTCGCCGATGTCGGCCTCGCTCATGCCGTGCAGGCGGCCGAAGTAGGCGACGTTCTCGCGCGCTGTCAGGCGCTTGTAGACCCCGCGCGCGTCCGGCAGCACGCCCAGGTGTCGGCGGACCTCATCGGGGCGCTGCGCCACGTCGATCCCGTCCACCCTCACGCTGCCGCGATCCGGCGACATCAGGGTGTAGAGCATGCGCAAGGTGGTGGTCTTGCCGGCACCGTTGGGGCCGAGCAGTCCGGTGATTTCCCCATCGCGCGCGATGAAGCTCACGTCCGATACCGCCTGCACCGTTCCGGTGCGGGTCTTGAAGGCCTTGGCCAGGCTGTTGGCTTCGATCATGGCTCAGGGCTCCCAACCGTAGCGACCGGAAAAAGGTGGCGTGGCGGCGAGGCGGTCCAGGCACTCCGCGTCCAGCGCCGCCGCGTCGATGTTCTCGATGAAACGCGCCACCAGCTTGGGCGTGCAGCCCGTGCCGATCACGTTGTGGCCCTGGCCGCGCAGCACCAGGTGGCGCGATCGGGGCAGGTGTGCGGCGACCTCCTCGCCGTAGCGCGGCGGCGTCACCGGGTCGAGCTCGCCCGAGAGCAGCAGCACCGGCGTGTCGCCGCGCGCCGGTTCGCGGAAGTCGGCGGCGCGGGAGCCGTGCGGCCAGACCGCGCACTGGGCCTGGATGTAGCGGACGAATTCGTCGCCCATCACGGTATCGGCGTCGGCCGGGTCGGGCACCAGCTCGTCGGCGTCCTCCGAACAGGTGACCGACAGGCCCATGCCCTGCGCCATCGCCTCGTCCATCGAGCTCATCAGCATCCGCGCCTGCGCCATGGCGGCGTCCGAGTGTCCCTGCGCCAGGTCCGACAGCAGCAGCGGCAGCGTCGCGGCGATGGCCGGCTGGTAGGCGTACATGCGCAGCAGGCCCGAGAGCGCCGGCCGTCCGAACTCGCCCTGCGCCGGCGCGCCGGTGGTGGCGTCGCGGAAGTGCACCTGCCGCGGCTGCTCGGCGAGCTCGGCGGCCAGTGCGCGGAAAGTGTCCATCGGATCGCCCAGCGCCTCGCGGCAGGCGGGAAGCTGGGTGCAGGCCGCGAACTGGCGCGCCAGGGAATCCTCCAGGTTGCGTGCGTGCTCCTGCCCCAGCACCAGCGAATTGGGGACCACGCCGTCGAGCACGGCGCTTCGTACCGCTTCCGGGTAGGCCTTCATGTACTGCTGCGCCACGCGCGTGCCGTAGGAAACGCCGATCAGGTTGATCGCCGGGACGCCCAGTGCCAGACGCACCGCCTCCAGGTCGGCCACCGCGTCGCCCGTGGTGTAGTGGCGCACGTCGGCCACCGCGGAGAGCGAAGTCAGGCAGGTGCGGGTCTGTTCCACCGCGTGCTCGATCGAGATGTCGGTCGACTCGGCCTCATCCTGCGCACAGGCCAGGCGATTGGATTCGCCGGTACCGCGCTGGTCGAGCAGGATCACGTGTCGGCGCTTGAGAATGTCGGAAAACGCGCCGGCGACCGCCGGATAGCTGTCCCGCGCCGACTGGCCCGGCCCGCCGGCCAACAGGAACACCGGATCGGCGGCCGGATCGGCGGTGGCGGCGGCAACCCAGGCCAGCGCCAGGGAAATGCGTCGGGCGTCGGGTGCGGTGCGATCTTCGGGCACCTCGACGCGGGCGCACTGTGCCGCGACCGGGGCGCTCGCGCCGGGTGCGGCCAGGGTGCAGGGCGAGAAGGCGATGCCGCCGAGCGTGGTCGCGCTCGCCAGCGGTGCCGCCAGGCACAGGGCAATGAAGCAGAGAGGGCGTTTCATGGGATTCCCGGGAAGTGACAGGGCGCAACGCCGACGGGCGAAACCCCGAGGCTGTGACCGCACGGCAAGTGCGGCCGGGGCCGATATACTACCGGCCCCGCATTCCGGTGACCGATGATGATTCTTCCGAAGCCGCCCCCGCGCGCCCTCCTGCCCCTGCTCGTGCTTGCCGGCATTGCGAGTCTGGCGGCCTGCCGCGGCACGCCCGAGCCTGCGGCCACGCCTGCCGCACCGGTCCAGGCCGAAGCCCGGGCCGAGCCGCAGCCCGACCCCGCGCCGCGCGAACCCAGCCGGGTGCGGGTGCGCACCAGCGCCGAGGCACCCTTTGCCTGCGACGTGCTGAGTGAGGAAGAGTTGGGCCGCGTGCTGCCCGACGAACCGACCATCATCGACGTCACCACCCAGCGCCGCGCCTACGGCATGGCGGTGGAGAGCGCCTGCCTGTTCGCCTTCGGACGCAACCGCGATCCTGCACGGATCGACCTCGACTCGCGCTTCATCCGCGTCGATCTCTACACCGACACCAGCTTCCGCGCCGCGGGCCACGGCGCGCTGCAGGACCAGTGGACCTACCGGGTGCGCGACGGCAGCACCGTGTTCCACTTGCACGACACCGCGCTGGCTGCCTGGGTCGACTCCGAGCATCCGCCCGATCCGGCGCTGATCGTGCGCCAGGGCGAGGTGATGTACGACATCGCGCAGTACCCGGCCGCCTCCGACCAGGGCTCGCCCGAGCGCAAGGCGCAGGTCGAGGAGATCGCGCTGCTGTTCCTCGGCAAGCTCGACGCGGACGAGGACGACGCGGGCGCGAACTGACGCGCGTCAGGCTCCGGTGCCGCGCCGCGCGGCACCGGCCCCTCAGCCCGACGCGATGAAGCGCTCGCGCCGGATCGCGGGCGGCGCCAGACCGGCCTCGCGCAACCGCAGCGCGACCTCGTCCACCATTTCCGGGTGGCCGCAGAGGCAGGCGATGTCGTCCGCGCGGGGCGAAAGCGCATCCAGCGCCTGCTGCACCCGGCCGCCCAGCAGATGCGGATCGCCCCCGGGCACGGTTTCCCGCGACAGGCAGCCCAGGTAGGTGAAACCGGGCGCCGCGCGCGCGGCGTCGAGGAAGTCCTCGCGGAAATACAGCTGCGCGCTGTCGCGGACCCCGTGCAGCACGGCGACCTTCGCGCCGCTTTCGGCGCGCTGCACGAGGTCGGGCAGCATCGAACGGAACGGCGCGATGCCGGTGCCGGTGGCGATCATCAGGTAGCGCGGCGCGGCGTCGCGCGCGGCCAGGCCGAAACGCCCGAATGGCCCGGTCGCCTCCACCGTCTCGCCCATCGCCATCTGCGCCAGGCGCGCGCTGGCCAGGCCGCCCGGAGCCAGCCCGACGAGGATTTCCCAGCGCCTCCCCTCCTCGAGCGGCGCACCGGCCAGCGAGTAGCTGCGCCGCTGCAAGGTGCCGTTCGCATCCACGACGTGGAGTTGGATGAACTGGCCGGCGCGGAACGGCAGTGGCGCGCCGTCGGCGTGCTCGAAGCCCAGGTGCAGCACCGACGCGGTGATCGGGCGACGGTGCGTGAGGCGAAGCGGAATGGGTGTGGTCACGGCGGCAGGGAGCGGACAGGCAAACGGCTATACTAATGGGCTGGCACTATCTGGCAGGCATCGATGAGTTCGCCCCCGGCGCTGCACGTCTCCGACTTGCGCAAGGTTTACGACAACGGCGTCACGGCCCTGCACGGCATCAGCCTGGACGTGGCCGAAGGCGACTTTTTCGCCCTCCTTGGCCCCAATGGAGCCGGCAAGTCCACCCTCATCGGCATCATCAGTTCGCTGGTCAACGCCAGCGCCGGCACCGTGGAAGTATTCGGCGTCGACGTCGCGCGCCGGCGCGGCGATGCGATGCGTCTGGTCGGCCTGGTGCCGCAGGAAATCAACTTCAACCTGTTCGAGCGCCCCTTCGACATCCTGGTGAACTATGCCGGGTTCCACGGCGTGCCGCGCGCGCAGGCGATCGAGCGCGCGCACGAGGAGCTGGCGCGCGCCCATCTTTCCGGCAAGGCCCACCTCACCAGCCGCACCCTGTCGGGCGGCATGAAGCGGCGCCTGATGATCGCCCGCGCCCTGATGACGCGCCCGCGCCTCCTGATCCTGGATGAACCCACCGCCGGGGTGGATATCGAGATTCGCCGCGGCATGTGGCAGCAGATGCGCGAGATCAACGCCTCCGGCACCACGGTCATCCTCACCACGCACTATCTGGAGGAGGCCGAGGAGCTGTGCCGCAATATCGCCATCATCGACCACGGCCGGATCGTGCAGCACACCGCGATGAAGGCGCTCTTGGCCACGCTCGACGTGGAAGGCTTCGTGTTCGACATCGACGGCGAACTGCCCGCGCTGCTGCCGCAGATCGAGGGCGTACGCCTCACCGCACGCGATGTCCGCACCCTCGACGTCGAAATGCCGCGCACCATGAATCTCAACCTTCTTTTTTCCGCGCTGGGCGAGTCCGGCATCGTGGTGCGCTCGATGCGCAACCGCAGCAATCGACTGGAAGAACTCTTCCTGCGCCTGACCGCGCGCGAGGTGGCCGCGTCATGAGCCGGCATCCGAACCTCGTCGCGCTGTACACCATCGCCCGGCGTGAGGTCGTCCGCATCCTTCGTATCTGGACGCAGACCCTGATCCCGCCCGCGATCACGATGACGCTTTACTTCCTGATCTTCGGCAAGCTGATCGGCGCGCGCATCGGCGACATGGGTGGCTACGACTACATGGAGTTCATCGTGCCCGGCCTGGTGATGATGAGCATCATCCAGAACGCCTACGGCAACATCTCGTCCAGCTTCTTCGGTGCCAAGTTCGGCCGCCACGTGGAAGAGCTGCTGGTCAGCCCGGCCCCGGCCTGGGTGGTGCTTGCCGGCTACGTCGCCGGCGGCGTGCTGCGCGGTCTGATGGTGGGTGCCATCGTCTTCCTCATCGCCATGGCCTTCACCCGCGTACACGTCCCGCATCCGCTGGTGATGCTCAGCTCGATGCTGCTAGGTGCCACGATCTTCTCGCTCGCCGGCTTCGTCAACGCGGTGTACGCGAAGAAGTTCGACGACATCGCCATCGTGCCGACCTTCATCCTCACGCCGCTCACCTACCTGGGCGGGGTGTTCTACTCGATCACGCTCCTGCCCGGCTGGGCGCAGAGTGCGACCTACGCCAACCCGATCTTCTACATGGTCAACGCCTTCCGCTACGGCCTGCTGGGTTCGAGCGACGTGCCGCTGTGGGTGGCCTATGTGCTGATGTTCGGCTTTGTCGCGCTGCTTGGCGGGTTCGCGCTGTGGCTGCTCAGGCGCGGCGTCGGCCTGCGCAGCTGAGAGCCCCGTGCGCCGGGACCCGCGCGTGACGCGGTGACGCCGGCGCGCGCGATCATGCGGTTCAGCGCGGCGTGGGCGTCGTGCGCAGCGCCATCAGCCGCGCGCTGCGCGCTCCCAGCTCGGCGTGGGTCTCGTGCAGGCGCGGCACGCTGAACTCCAGCACGCCCCCGCGCAGCGGGATCGCCGCGACGTACTCGCCGTAGCTGCCCTCGGTGCCTTCCACCGGCCACTGCCAGCTTGCAAACCGGTGTGACGCATCCCAGGCCGGTGCCTGCGGCGGCACGCCGGCGCGAAGCTGCGAGGCCACCAGCTCCGCGAACCGCGCCTGCGTCGGCGCATCGGCGGCCTTGTCGCCCACGCTCAGCGGTGCCGACAGGCGCGTGCTGGTGGGAACGTAGCGAAGCTGCACGTACCAGGCGTCCTCGCGCGCCAGATCCACCTGGTGATGCACCACCCAGCCCAGCACTTCGTCGGTCAGCGGCGTGCCGCGCGCCCGCGCCACCCGCGAGACCTGCTTACGCGGCACGAAGCGGAAGTCGCGCGGCAGGTGCAGGCTGGCGGCCGCCGGCGTCAGGTCCAGCACGCCGAAACGCCACGACACGGCCTGCACCGCCATCGCCAGCTCGGCGCGCTGCTGCGCCTCGACCTCGGCTGCGGAATACTCGCGCGGTGCCGACATCGGCACCGCTTCCGGATCCGCTTCGGCGGCGTGCGCGCGGCGCGGCGATCCCGCCTCGGCACCGCCGTCGCCGTACTCCGATTCCTCGTACTCGGCGCGGGTGCGCTCGCGCGCCGCTTCCAGCCGCGCCGCCAGCGCCGGATCGCCGATCCGTATCTCCGCGATGTCTTCGTCGGTGAGCGCCCATGCCATCTCGTCCACGCCCTTGTCGATCGCGCGCGTCGCCATCACGCCGATCAGCAGCGTGACCACCACGGAAAGAGCGAACGGCACGCGGATGTCCGAGTCCTTGTCGCCCCAGCACATCAGCAGCGCCACGATCGACAGCGGCCAGAACAGGAACACGCCGATGGCCAGCAGCGGGCTGCGCCGCCAGATCCTCACGCACATCCACACCGAGATCACGAAAAGGACGAGCAGGTAGCCGCCCATGGACATCAAGCTGCCGATCATCGAATCAGTCCAGTTGGATGCTGCGGATGTCGCGGCGCGACACCGAAGAGAGCGAAAACCCGCCGCTGAGCTGGGTTCGCAACTGCACCTCGTCGCCGCGCACGCCCTCGACCAGGCCGCGCCGCTCGCGCCCGCCGTCCAGGGTGAAACGCACCCGCCGCCCGATATGCTCGGAGAGCTGCGCAAACTCCAGCGTGCGCGCCTGCCTGCCGCTGCGTGCAAGCCCCGGTGCCGACGCCGAGGCCATGTAGCTTGCGATCCAGGCCTCGTCCTCTTCGCCGGCCGCGTGTGAAACCGCGGGCACCATCAGAAGTGCCGCCAGCAGCAGCGCCATGGGGATATGCATCGGCGTTCCCTTCAAACCAGAGCGTGCAGGGTAGACAGCCCGCACCGTCGCGTCCATATGCGGACGATAGCCTCAGGCGGCCGCCTGCGTTTCGGGCAAGGCGAAAAACGCCTGCGCCGTGGCGGTGGTGGAGGCGGCTACCTGCTCGAAGGTTTCACCCCGATCACGCGCCAGTTCCTCAGCGATATGCGGCAGGAAGGCCGGTTCGTTGCGCCGGTCTTTCGGCATCGGCCGCAGAGTGCGCGGCAGGAGGTAGGGCGCGTCGGTTTCGATCATCAGCCGATCGGCGGGGATGTTCTTCACCAGCTCGCGCAGGTGCGCGCCGCGGCGCTCGTCGCACAGCCAGCCGGTGATGCCGATGTACCAGTCGCGATCGAGACATTCGAACAGCTCGCGCCTGCCGCCGGTGAAGCAGTGCACCACGGCCGGGCCGATGCGGCCTTCGACGTTCTTCATGATCGCGACGAAATCGTCGTGTGCGTCGCGTTGGTGCAGGAACAGCGGTTTGCCGGTGTCGACCGCGATTTCCAGCTGCATCTCGAAGGCGCGCCGCTGCGCTGGGCGCGGAGAGAAATCGCGGAAGTAGTCGAGCCCGCACTCGCCCACCGCGACGACTTCCGGATGCGCGTGCAGCGCGCGCATTTCCGCGTCGCACTCGGCGGTGTATTCCACCGCGTGGTGCGGGTGCACGCCGGCAGTGGCGTACAGCACGCCGGGGTGCGCGCGCGCCAATTCCAGTGCCTGGGGTGAATGCTCGCGGCTGGCGCCGGTGACGATCATGCGCGTGACCCCGGCCGCGCGCGCGCGCGCCAGCACCGCGTCGCGGTCGTGGTCGAAGCTGTCGTGGGTGAGGTTGGTGCCGATGTCGATCATTGGGGCGGGGAATGGGGAATGGGGAAGCGGTCGTTGCGCGGGTTTTGCGCCCTCTTCCCCGCCTTCGAGGGGGTGAGGGGACGCTTTGCATCGGGCGCGTCGCTCGGAACCACCAGCGCACCACCCGACATTGTGGCCGTTCCGCGTGGCGAAAGGCGAGCCGCTAGAATGCGCGCATGACCACGCCGCACGATTCGCCGCTCGGGCGCGAGACGCGCTACGCGCAGCGCCACGACCCTGCGCTGCTGTTCCCGATCGCGCGCGCCGCCGGGCGCGATGCGCTGGGCCTGGGCGCGGCGCTGCCGTTCCACGGGGTGGACCTGTGGAACGCCTACGAGCTTTCCTGGCTCGACGCGCGTGGCAAGCCGCAGATCGCGCTGGCGCGTTTCGCGGTGCCGGCATCCAGCCCCAATCTGATCGAATCCAAGAGCTTCAAGCTCTATCTGGGCTCGTTTTCCGGCACCCGGATGGCGGGCACCGACGCGGTGCGCGCGTGCCTCGTTTCCGATCTCTCGAGCGCCGCCGGCGCGCCGGTAGAGGTGGCGCTGACGCCGCCTGCGGACTTCGCCGCCGAGCGCATCGAAACGCTGGACGGCGAGTGCATCGATGACCTGGACCTCGCGATTTCCGACTACGGCCCGCCGCGATCGGAGTACCTTTCCGCCGAGGTGACTGAGCGGATCGAGGAGGTTCTGGTATCGCACCTGCTGAAGTCCAACTGCCCGGTGACCGGGCAGCCCGACTGGGCCAGCGTGCAGATCGCCTATGCCGGCCCGCGCATCGCCCGTGAGGGGCTGCTGCGCTACCTCGTCTCCTTCCGCGACCACAGCGACTTCCACGAGCAGTGCGTGGAGCGGATTTTCTGCGACATCCGCGCGCGCTGCGCATGCGAGCGCCTTGCCGTCTACGCGCGCTACACCCGGCGCGGCGGGCTCGACATCAACCCCTGGCGCAGCACGGCGGCCGGGGTGCCGCCCAATCCGCGCCTGGCGCGCCAGTAAGCCGGATTACGGAGAACCCCGATGCCCTATTGCCCCATCATCGGCACGCTCGGCTACGTGCTCTCGCCCGAAGGCGATCAGGTGTTGATGATCCACCGCAACGCACGGCCCGAGGACGAACACCTGGGCAAGTACAACGGTCTGGGCGGCAAGCTCGAGGCCGACGAGGACGTGGTGGCCGGGATGCGGCGCGAAATCCTGGAAGAGGCAGGGATCACCTGCGAGGAGATGCGCCTGCGCGGCACGATTTCCTGGCCCGGATTCGGCAAGAACGGCGAGGACTGGCTCGGCTTCGTCTTTCTCATTACCCGTTACGCGGGTACGCCCTTCACGCGCAATCCGGAAGGCACGCTGGAGTGGAAACCGCGCGCCACGCTCATGGACCTGCCGATGTGGGAAGGTGATCGCCACTTCCTGCCGCTGGTGTTCGATGACGATCCGCGCGCCTTCCACGGCGTGATGCCGTATCGCAACGGGCGGCCGGTGTCGTGGAGCCATTCGCGGCTGTGATGAGGCATCGGGCCGCCCATGCATGGGCGGCCCGATGCCGCGGCGATCAGGGCTTCACGAACCTGAGCGTCATGCGGTCCGATTCGCCGATGGCGGCGTACTTCTCGCGATCCTCGTCGCCCAGCGCGTAGCTGGGCGGCAGCGTCCACACGCCCTTGGGGTGGTCGGCGGTGTCGGCCGGGTTGGCGTTGACTTCGCTGCGTCCGGCGAACCGGAAGCCGGCGGCGGTGGCGAGATCGATGATCTGCTGCTCGGTCACATAGCCGGTCTTGCCGTCGGTGGCGGTTTCACCCTTGGCGCGATGATCGACCACGCCCAGCGTTCCGCCCGGCTTGAGCACGTCGAAGAAGGCCTGGAAGTAGGCCGGCGCGGTGCCGGCACCGATCCAGTTGTGGGCGTTGCGGAAGGTCAGCACCACGTCGGCCGAGGCGGGTTCGCCGAAGCTCGGCGCCTTCGCGTTGAAGCGGCGCAGCTCCGGCTCGCCGTAAACATCGGGCGCGGCGGCGATCTTGTCGGTGAGCTGCTGGTTGAGGCGCGCATAGTAGGCCGGCTGGTCGGGCAGGCTCTCGTCCCAGATCGCGCCGATGAAGTGGCCGTGTGCGCGCAGGTAGGGTGCCAGGATGTCGCTGTACCAGCCGCCGCCAGGGGAAATCTCGATCACCGTGGCATCGGGCGCGATCTCGAAGAAGCCCAGGGTTTCGACCGGATGGCGGAACGCGTCGCGCGCGCGATCGGCCTCGGCGCGATGCTCGCCGGCGACGATCGCCTCAAGACGCTGGCGCGCCTCATCGGCGGCGCTGACCGTTTCAGCGGCGGGCGCGGCGACAGGTGCCTGCGCGGCGGGCGGCGCGGGCGCGGGATCGGCAGGCGTGCTGGCCTGCTGCTGGCAGCCGGCCAGCGCGGCGACGCAGGCCAGCGCGAGAAGGGAATGGGAAAGGCGCATGGGGAAACTCCGGGTGGCAGGGACCGGCGCAAGCATGATCCATCGGTGCCGTGCCGTCACCCTGCCGCGCTGGCACCCGCGCGATGCGCCGCGGGCCCGGCGATCAGCCGCACGCTGTCCGGATACGGCATCACCTCCTCGGCCTCGCCGCGGCGCAGGGAATCCTGCAGCGCCAGCCACCAGTCCACGTCGAAGATGTCCCCGTGCGCCCGCAGCAGCGCCTCGTGCTGCTCGGCCGTCAGACCCAGGAAGCGCGGAAACTCCTCCGGGAACACGTCCGACGGATCGACGTAGAACCAGGCTCCGTGGTGCATTTCCTCCTCGTCGGAGCGCGCCTTGGGCAAGCGCTTGAAGCGGCAGTCGCGCACCAGCGCCAGCTCGTCGTAGTCGTAGAAAATCGCGCGGTGGTTTCGGGTGACGCCGAAGTTCTTGAGCAGAAGGTCGCCGGGAAAGATGTCCGAGCGCGCCAGATCGCGGATCGCCTGGCCGTAGTCGATCACCGCGCGCATCGCGTCCTCGGCGGGGACTTCCTTGAGGTAGAGGTTCAGCGGGCGCAGGCGGCGCTCGACGTAGCAGTGCGCGATCACGATGTCCTCGCCCTCGGCCTGCACGCTGCTGGCGCAGCTGGTCATGAGTTCCTCCAGCAGCTCGGGCGCGAACTGGCGGCGCGGAAAGCGCAGGTGGCGGAACTCCTGCGCATCGACCAGGCGACCGGCGCGATCGTGGTGCGAGACGATGCGGTACTTGGCCATCACCTCCTCGCGCGCGGTTTCCTTGGGATAGGCGAAGCGGTCCCGGATCAGCTTGAACACCAGCGGCCACGAGGGCAGGGTGAAGACCAGCATCACCATGCCGCGCTCGCCGTCGGCGTGCACGAACTGTTCGTCGGGACGCTGGGTGAGGTGGCGGAAAAAGGCGCGGTAGCGCTCGGTCTTGCCTTGCTTGGCGCGGCCCAGCACGGTGTAGAGCTCGTCCACCGGCTTGTGCGGCAGCAGCGAGCGCAGGAACACCACGGCGTCGCCCACGGTGGGCAGGTCGGCGAAGAAGTGGCTGCGGGTGTAGCCGAACAGCTGGGCGATGTGGTCGCGATCGGTAAGAAGCGCATCCACGAAGAGGCCGTCCGGCCCGCTTTCCAGCGCGATCACCAGCGGGGTGTGGCGGTATTCACCGAAGGCACGGCCCACCAGGTAGGCGCGCTGCTCGCGGTAGAACACCGTTTCCAGCAGTTCGATCTGCACGAACTGGCTGGCGCTCCAGTGGGTGAAGCGCTCGCGTACCGCGCGCGCCATCGCGTCGGCGCAGCGCGCCGGGTGCGCCCAGGGCACGCTGAAGCGATAGCCCTGCAGCACCCGCTCGAACACCGCCGCAAGTTCGCTCTGCACGGCGTAGCTGTGGCGCGCGACCGGGTGGGTGATGTGGTCGGTGGGCTCGATGTCCAGGGCGACGAATTCGATCGCCGGGTCGACACCGAGGGTGCGGAAGAAGCGTCGGGTCAGGGTGTTGTACCAGGTCTTGTACAGCTCCTGATCGAGCAGGTCGGCAACCGCGTGCGCGTAGGCGTCGCGGATGCGCGCCCACAGCGCGCGATCCTGCGCATGCGCGCCAAGCACCCGCTCAAGCCACTGCTGCGTCTGGCTGACGCACACGTCGTACAGTCCGATGCGTTCGACCAGGTCGGCGCGCATCCCGGCGGCGTCGCGGGTTTCAAAGCGGGTGCGGGCGCGGCGCGTGATCGCGGCAAAGCGCGCGTGGTAGTCGGCAAAGCCGTCGCGGATCTTCGCCGCGACGCCTTCAGAGAGAACCTGCATGCGTCCGCACCTGCACTCTGCGCCCCGGATGGCGGCGATGAGCCGCAGGATAGGCGCAGCCGGAAGCGATGTCTCGTCCGCCGCTGCGCCCGGCGCCGCGGACGACGGCGGAGTGCGCTATTCGAAGCCGTTCTTGAAAATGGCGCTGGAGATCACGGTGATCTTCTGGGTGTCCCACTCGATGGTGGCGTTGTTCTCCGGGAACGCGTCGCTGCCCGCATCCAGGACCACGCCCATCCAGCGGGTGCCCAGCGAGGCACTGGCGGGAATGATCGGAGCCGGCACATTCAAGGTGCGCAACTGCATCGGGGCGAAATCAATCGAGTAGTTCCACGTCGCCAGCAGGGTATCGGTGGCGGAAATCGTGCTGTTGGTGGACAGGTAGACGCGCACGGTGATCGTGCGCAGGGCCGGATCGTTGTTGGTGGGGTTGGCGACCAGCACGGTGAACGGTCCGCTGGCCGGGGAGCCGGCGACGACCGTGCTGGAGCCTCCGGTGCGAAAGCGCAGCGGAGAGAAATCGACCGCGGTGCCGCGGGTAGTGTCGATATAGGTCTGCCGGTCGGTGACCCACTGCTCCCAGAACCGCGCGTAGTTGCCGATGGTCGTGCGATTGCTGGTGGAAGCCACCGCGTGGACATAGCGCTGGTCGCCGCTGATGTAGTAGGCCCCCGAGCCGGACATGCCGCCCCATAATGCGGTGAGGCAGCCTGCGGTCGTATCGATCCGGAGCTGGTTGCCCGGGCAGCTGTCGAAGCTCCCGTCCCAGTAGTACATGGTGCGGCCGGTATGCAGGCCACCGCCGCAGTTTTCCGCCGGGTAGCTGAAGTTGTAGTAGGTGCGCGCCTGCTGGGAGGCGCAGTCGCCGCCCCACGACCATCCGAACCAGCCGGTCAGGAGCCCAAGGCCCGGGCGCGAGTCGCGCCGGATGCGGATGGCACCCAGGTCCGCGTCCCAGTTGCCGTCGTTGACCCAGTTGCTTCCGGCCAGGTAGTGGGTGCCGCGGGCGCGGCCGAAGTGCTGGAAGACGTTGGACGTGTCCGCGTTGACCCCGTCCCAGGCGGGATAGACCCAGATTTCATCGGCCCAGGCGAAGATCTGGTTGCCGTCCGGATCGCGTGCGTAGACGCAATGGCCGGCCGTCTGAACGACGCCGCCATCGGCCATCGAGCCGCTGCAAACGTAGGTGTAGACAGCGCTGTCGATGCTGGAGGTGAAGCGCATGACGAGCTTCACGTTGCCGCTGCGCGGCCATCCGGACAGGCCACCTGCAACCACCATGTTGCTGAACGCCTCGAGCCCCGGCGCTGATCCGGAAGCGCTCGTGGAGCCGCCGATTCCCGCGTAGGCGGGACCGTTGGAGCGCGCTTCGCGCAGTCCCGAAGGAACGCCGAGCGGGAGCACGAGGGTTTCCCCGGTGTCCGCATCGTGGATCGAGACTTCGTCGCTGGAGCGGCCCCGCAGCTGCGCATCGGACGCCTGCGGCATCGGCATCGGCGGGATATCGGAAAGCGGAGGGTGGTCGGGCGCGATGGCTGGCTCCGCCGCATGTTCCAGGAAGATCGCGTGCGGGTACTGCTCGCCGGACACCGGTTCGATGGGTATGGGGTCATGGGACTGCGCGCCGGCCAGCGAGGCATAGCCCAGGAATCCCAGCGCAAGCGCGCTTTGCACGATCCATTTCACGGCCCACCCCCCGTTTCCCGGCGGAAGTTGAGCGGATCGTGCGCTTGTTTTGTGACGGCAGTCAAGGATTTTTATGTCAGCCCCAAGATGCTCTTTTCCGCGGCTGGCTTGCTGGCCGGCGCGGCGGCGCTGCCTGCGCTGACGCCGTGCGCCTCAGCGCAGCGTCGCGTTGATCTTCTCCAGCGCCGCCGCGCCGGGGCACAGCGCCGCGGTATCGAGAGCGTTGAGCGGGGTGGTGACGGTCTTGAGGTGGGTGTGCAGGTCCTGCGCGCTTTCTTCGATGTAGAGCAGTCCCGTGACGATCTCGCCTGCGGCTTCGCGCTCGTGCACGTGGTTCATCGCCGCGATGCGGTCGGACGGATCATAGGCCGTGTCGAGCTTGCGCAGCCGCAGGCGGCTGCCGTCGTGCTGTTCGATCTCGATCAGCTCGCCGGGCGCGTAGTCGGCGACGATTTCCTCGCGACCCTCGATGAAGTCCATGCGGTTGATCGCGGCGTTGTGCTCGCGCACGTGGTCGTAGCTCTTGGTGCTGCCGGCGTGGTTGTTGAAGGTGACGCAGGGGCTGAGCACGTCGAGGATGGCCGCGCCGCGGTGCGCTATCGCGCCCTTGATCAGGGGCACGAGCTGCTCCTTGTCGCCGGAGAAGCTGCGCGCCACGTAGGTGGCACCGAGCTGCAGCGCGAGGCTGACCAGATCGATCGGGTTGTCGCGGTTGACCACGCCCTTCTTCGATACCGAGCCGGCGTCCGCAGTGGCCGAGAACTGGCCCTTGGTGAGCCCGTAGACGCCGTTGTTCTCGACGATGTAGACCATGTTGACGCCGCGCCGGATGGCATGGACGAACTGGCCGATGCCGATCGAGGCCGAGTCGCCGTCGCCCGAGACGCCCAGGTAGAGCAGGTCGCGGTTGGCGAGGTTGGCACCGGTCAGCACCGAGGGCATCCGCCCATGCACGGTGTTGAAGCCGTGCGATGGGCTGAGGAAGTAGTCCGGCGTCTTGGAGCTGCAGCCGATGCCGCTGAGCTTGGCCACGCGGTGCGGCTCGATCGCCAGCTCCCAGCAGGCGCGCACGATGGCGGCGGAGATGGAATCGTGGCCGCAGCCGGCGCAGAGCGTGGAGATGCGGCCCTCGTAGTCGCGCCGGGTGTAGCCGAGCGCGTTGCAGCCGAGCGAGGGATGGTGCAACCGGGGTTTGGCGAGGTAGGTCATGGTCTGCTCGCGCCCGTCCTTTTCCCGGCGGGGCAAAGGGCGGGCTGAAGGTGTAAAAGGTTCTGGATGCGCATCGTTCGCCTCCTCATCCGGCGCTGAGCGCCGCCGCCTTCGGGGCGGTGACGGCCGCGCCGGCCGCCAGGCGTTCGCGCAGCGCGCGCGCGATGAAGCGCGCCGTGATCGGGGTGCCGTCGTAGTGCAGGATCGGCACCAGCCGCGCCGGGTCGATGTCGAACTCGTTGATCAGCATCGAGCGCAATTGCGCGTCGCGGTTCTGTTCGACCACGAAGACCTGATCGTGCGCCGCGATGAACCCGGCCACCGAATCGGGGAACGGGAAGGCGCGCAGGCGCAGGGTATCGAGATGGAATCCGTCGGAATCCAGCGTGCCGATGGCCTCGTCCATCGCCGGCGCGGTGGAACCGAAGTGGATCACGCCAAAGCGCGTTGGCGCTGCCGCGCGCCGCAGCTGCGGCTGGGGCACCAGCGCCTTGGCGGTGTCGAACTTCCGCAGCAGCCGCTCCATGTTGTAGATGTAGTCGGGACCGCGTTCGGAATAGCGCGCGTAAGGGTCGCGCGAGGTGCCGCGGGTGAAGAACGCGCCCTTGTCCGGGTGCGTGCCGGGGTATGTGCGCCAGGGAATGCCGTCGCCGTCCACGTCCTTGTAGCGGCCGAAGTCCACGCCCGTATCGAGCATCTGCGCGTCCATCACCTTGCCGCGATCGTGGGCGCGCGCCTCGTCCCAGGCGAAGGGTTCGCACAGGCGCTGGTTCATACCGATGTCCAGATCGCTCATCAGGAACACGGGAGTCTGGAGGCGATCGGCCAGGTCCAGCGCGGCGGCGGAAAATTCGAAGCACTCGGCCGGGTCCTGCGGGAACAGCAGCACGTGTTTTGTATCCCCGTGCGAAGCGTAGGCGCAGGACAACAGATCGGCCTGCTGGGTGCGCGTGGGCATGCCGGTGGACGGGCCGCCGCGCTGCACGTTGATGATGGTCGCGGGGATCTCGGCGAAGTAGGCCAGGCCGAGGAATTCGGTCATCAGGGAAACGCCCGGGCCGGAGGTCGCGGTGAAGGCGCGCGCGCCGTTCCACCCGGCTCCGACCACCATGCCGATCGAGGCGATTTCATCCTCGGCCTGCACGATGGCGCAGCGCCGCTCGCCGGTTTCGGCATCGGTGCGGAACTTCCCGCAGTAGCCCTCGAAGGCTTCCACCACCGAGGTCGACGGGGTGATCGGGTACCAGGCGCAGACGGTGGCACCGCCGTACACGCAGCCCAGCCCGGCGGCGCTGTTGCCGTCCACGAAGATGCGGTTCCCCACCGCGTCCGCACGCCGTACCGACAGGCCGATGGGCGCATCGGCAAAGTGCTCGCACGCGTAGTCGTACCCGATGCGCAGCGCGCGCTGGTTGGGTTCGAAGAGCTTGGGCTTGCGCCGGAACTGCTCGCCGATCAAGGCCTCGATGGTTTCGACCTCGATCCCCAGCAGCGCCGCGAGCGCGCCGACGTAAATGATGTTCTTGAACAGCTGGCGCTGGCGCGGATCGCTGTAGGTTTCGTTGCAGATCGCGGTGATCGGCATGCCGAGGGTGCGCACGTCCTCGCGGAACTTCGAGCGCGGCAGCGGCCGGGTCGAATCATGGAAAAGGTAGCCGCCCGGCGCGATTTCCTTCACGTCCGCGTCCCAGGTCTGCGGGTTCATCGCCACCGCGAGGTCTACCCCGCCGCGCCGCCCGAGCCAGCCGGCTTCGCACACCCGCACCTCGTACCAGGTCGGCATGCCCTGGATGTTGGAGGGGAAGATGTTGCGCGGGCTGACCGGCACGCCCATGCGCAGGATCGCCTTGGCGAACAGCTCGTTGGCCGAGGCCGAGCCCGAGCCGTTGACGTTGGCGAACTTGACGACGAAATCGTTGACGGCGGTGATCGGGGTCATGCGGCGGGTTCCGGGCGAAATGCCTTGGTGTCCTGTTTTCCGACCAGACGGGCTGGAGCGGAGTGGTGAGCGCCGTGGGCACGCGCTTGAAACGCTGAAACCCTCACGACGCCTCCGGCGGCGCATCGCCGGCGTGCGCGACTTCCATGAAGAACTTCTGCATGTCCCAGGCACCGGTCGGGCAGCGCTCGGCGCACAGGCTGCAGTGCAGGCACACGTCCTCGTCCTTCACCATCACCCGCCCGGTCTTGACCGGCGTGGAGACGTACAGCGCCTGCTCCAGGTTCTGCGCCGGCGCGCTGAGGCGGGTGCGCAGCTCGGCCTCCTCGCCGTTTTCGGTGAAGCTGATGCAGTCCATCGGGCAGATGTCGACGCAGGCGTCGCACTCGATGCAAAGCTCGGTGGAGAACACCGTTTGCACGTCGCAGTTGAGGCAGCGCTGGGCCTCCTTCCAGGCCAGGTCCGCGTCGTAGCCCAGCTCCACTTCCAGGCTCATGCTCTTGAGCGCCTTGGCCGGATCGGCCCAGGGCACCTTGAAGCGCGCATCGGGCGAGATCTCGTTGTCGTAGCTCCACTCGTGGATGCCCATTTTCTGCGACACGAGGTTGAACATCGGCCCCGGCCGCTCGCGGGTATCGGCGGCGTCCAGCAGGAGGTCGATCGAGATCGCGGCCTGGTGGCCGTGTGCCACCGCCCAGATGATGTTCTTGGGGCCGAAGGCGGCGTCGCCGCCGAACAGCACCTGCGGCAGGCTCGACTGGTGGGTGAGCTCATCGACCACCGGCATGTCCCACTTTTCGTCGAAGGCGATGCCGATGTCGCGCTCGATCCACGGGAAGGCGTTTTCCTGCCCGACCGCGATCAGCACCTCGTCGCATTCGTGGATATCGTCCGGCTCGCCGGTTGGCACCAGGCGTCGGCGGCCGTCCGCGCCGTACTCCACCCGCACCTTCTCGAAGGCCATGCCGGTGAGGCGGCCGTTCTCGTGCAGGAAGGCTTTGGGCACGCGGCAGTCGAGGATCGGGATGCCCTCGTGCATCGCGTCCTCCTTCTCCCAGGGGCTGGCCTTCATCTCGTCGAAGCCCGAGCGCACGATGACCTTCACCTCGTCGCCGCCCAGGCGCTTGGCCGAGCGGCAGCAGTCCATGGCGGTGTTGCCGCCGCCCAGCACGATCACGCGTCGGCCCACCTTGGTGACGTGGCCGAAATAGACCGAGGCCAGCCAGTCGATGCCGACCTGGATGTGCGCGCCGGCCTCCTGCCGGCCGGGAAGATCCAGATCGCGCCCGCGCGGCGCGCCCGAGCCGACGAAGATCGCGTCATAGCCTTCGCCCAGCAGCGCCTTCATCGATTCGATGCGTCGCCCGCCGACGAATTCCACGCCCAGGTCCAGGATGTAGCCGCACTCCTCGTCGATCACTTCTTCCGGCAGGCGGAAGCGCGGCACCTGGGTGCGCATGAAGCCGCCCGGCCTGGCTTCGGCCTCGAACACCGTGACCTTGTAACCCAGCGGTGCCAGATCGCGCGCCACGGTGAGCGAGGACGGCCCGGCGCCCACGCAGGCCACGCGGCGGCCATTCCACTGCGCCGCAGGTTTCGGCAACTGCGCGCGCACGTCGTCCTTCATGTCGGCGGCGACGCGCTTGAGGCGGCAGATCGCCACCGGCTCGGGTGTGTTGCCGGAGGATTCCTCCACCCGCCCGCGCCGGCAGGCCGGCTCGCAGGGCCGGTCGCAGGTGCGGCCGAGGATCCCGGGAAAGACGTTGGCGCGCCAGTTGATGAGGTAGGCGTCCGAATAGCGGCCCGCCGCGATCAGGCGGATGTATTCGGGAACCGGGGTATGGGCCGGACAGGCCCACTGGCAGTCGACGACCTTGTGGAAGTAGGCGGGGTTGCGGATATCGGACGGTTCCACGTCTACCTCGTAGTCGGCTCGCATGACGCTGGCTGGCCGCAAGGCTAGACCGCTACGCGCCGGGACGCAAAGGAGCGGTGCAGCATGCGCCGGATGCGGGCCTGCGCGCGCGGCCGCCGCGGTCCTGTCACCATCGCTCCCTGCCGGCCGGAAGGACGCGTTTCCCGCCGCCGGAACCCACCCCATCGCACCGGAGGCATTTCCCCATGCACGGCTTCACTGGCCCCAGCGCGCTGGACTGGCTGCCCGCCTCGCTCGGTCTCGTGGTCGGTCTGGCGCTGGGACTCGCGCTGGCCTTCGCGCTGGTCTGGCTGTTCCCGCAGCGCGATCTCGACGGCCTGAAGGTGGCCCTGCCGGTGGTCGGCGCAGTAGCCGGGGTTCTATACGAATACCTGTTCGCGGAGCGGAAGTGAGCGCGTCAGAGTGGGTGCCACGCTAGTGTGCCGGACTCCGACGATGCCCAGCAGGTGGTGACCATCGCCGGTGACGATGCGCGTCAGGCGACTGTTGAAGTCGAAGCGCTCGTCGCGGGTGGGGCCGTTGTCGCAATGCTCCGAACTTTAGCTGGAACCACTCGATCTTGTCGCCCGTAGGCACAATTAGCGCTGTACTTGATGGGTTGATTTATAACCGTCGACACATCTTCAAAAATGCGCCCAGAATCCAGGAAGATGAAACCAGAGTAAACATTACTGTGCGGGCATCAACATCCCGCCTTACTAGAGCGTATCCAATAGCTAATACCATAACTAGCGCAGTAATAATTGTCGAAAAGAAAAATATTTTACTAACCCGACTCGAGCTCTCAGAATTTTCACTCTTTGCCTTTGCAAGAGTCACCTCAATAAGCAAACACAAGCACAAGTGAAACAAGACTCCCGCAATCACCCCAACCCCAGTTTCAGCAAAGCCAATGGAAGCCAAAAAAATTACAACGGGAGCCGCCGCCGCCGCATAAGCCGCCTGAACATCCTCAATTTTATTTAAAAACATCATTTATCGCACCCGCATTGCGCGATCTTCTCTTGAAATTCGCGCACCTCAATTGCTAAACCGGCGATAAAAAGGCCTTTCGCAACGAACTTCATATTTTTTACTCCAGTCTCCGCCCAGTCATACTTCGGATGTCGCCCGGAATCTGTAAGCACATCGGCTTGTATCAAGCGTCTATTACGATCCTCACGCAAGGCGTTAGACACCCTCCACTCGAGAACTGCAGAAGCAGTCGTTGTAAAAGACGACCCATAGTCAAAAAAGTCCGCGGATCCTTCCCACATCTGTTTTGCCATTCCGACGAATGGAGTAATATTCAGGGCGGAGTCGATAAATGCTGCAGCCTCGCACTCGGAAACACCTCCGGTGAGATTGGTCATCGCACCGTTGTTCCAATAACCCACGCCCTCCAACCCCAATGGATCCGTCATCATCACAGGATTTCCCTCGGCATACGCATAGGTGTTGATCCCGCCATTGAGCCCGATCGGATCAGATTGCAAGTACCGCGCCGTAGCCGGGTCATAGTCGCGGTGGATGTTGTAGGCAAAGCCGGTTTCGGTATCGCGGTACTGGCCGGGGAAGCCGAGGGGGTAGCCGCCGATCTGGTCGAGGGTCACGCTGTGGTTGAAGGCGGCCAGTCTTGCGCGCCAGACGATGGCGTTCGTCGAGTCGGTGATGCGCTCGGGGCGGCCCAGATGGTCGGCGTGCAGGTGGTACAGGGTATTGCTGTTGCCCGAGCCGTTGTTGCGCACGAAGGCGATGGGCCGGCCGTTGAGGTACAGGTGCTGGGTGCGCTGGTTTGTTGCGAGGTTGCGCTCGTAGAGCAGTTGGCCGTTCATGCCGTACACGAAGCGGGCGGTGGCGCCGTTGACGGTCTTTTCCACGCGCAGGCCGGTGGCGGCGATGGTGTAGCCGGCGTTGAGGCCCGGGCCGGTGATGGCGCTCAGGCGGTTGAAGGGGTCGTAGGTGAACTGCCAGGTCGATGCCGACGGGGTGATGTTCTCGAAGCCGTCGGCGAAGAGGCTTTGGGTGCTGTGGGGTTCAGCGGCGAGAGTTTCGTAGGAACGCCGAGCGAAGGCGGGTTCGATGTAGTGTCCACCCATCCCGTACTCACCTTCACCCAGCGCCGGCTCCGGTTCGGCATTCAGGCTCAGCGGGCCGGTGATGCTCTTTACCTGGCCGGTGGGCTTGTAGGTGTAGCTGCGATTCAGGCCGCCGCTGATGGCGCTGACGCGGTTGCTGGTGGGGGCAAGGGTGTAGCTGCTGGCGGTGCCGGTATGGGTGTGGCTCTCGCGGTTGCCGCTGGCGTCGTAGGTGAATCCCTGGTTGCCCAGGCCCGCGAGGACCGACTCCAGACGATCGAGGTCATCGTAGCCATAGGTCTGCGTGGAACTGGGAATGGTGCCGTGGACCAGATCGGTAAGCCGGTCGTTGGCGTCATAGCCATAGTTGAGGTTGTAGCCGCCGCTGGTGGTGATGCGCGTCAGGCGGCCGTCGAGGTCGAAGCGCTCGTCGCGGGTGGGGCCGTTGCCGTGGCGGAGGCGGTATTGGCTGCCCTGGTTGCCGGCCAGCGCGGTGAGCGCGATGCTGTCAGCCACGGTGTGGGTGACGCCGTCAAAGGTGGCCGTCATCGCGGTGACGCGGTCGAGGGTGTAGGTGTAATCGGCAACGATGCCGTCGGGGTATTCGATCTGGCGCAGTCGGCCCAGGTCGTCGTACTCGAAGCGGTGCAGGTAGCCGGTCTGGCCGCCGATGGTGGGCCGCTGCAGGGTGAGCGCGCCGTAGGCGTCATAGCCCAGCTCCAGGCTCTGGTAGGGATCCTCGATCTTGCAGATGCGGCCTTTCTTGCCGGCACCGCAGGTGCTGCCCACATCCCAGGTGGTGGTGTGGGTGACGGCCTGCGGGCCGCTGCCGGCGGTGACGGTGGTGGGACGGCCCAAAGGATCGTTGTAGCCATAGCTGAGGGTCACGCCATCGGCCCGGGTGGCACCGGTACGCTGGCCCGCCGCGTTCCACTGCTGGGTGGTGGTGCCGGTATCGGGGTTGGTGTAGCGCCACAGCTGGCCGAAGCCGTCGTACTGCCACTGGGTGACGAGGCCACGCGGGTCGGTGACCTGCGTGATGCGGTTGTTCCTGTCGTACTCGAACGAGGTGATGCCCAGTTCGGCATCGGTCTGGGCGGTGAGGCGGTTGAGGGCGTCGTATTGGAACTGCGTCACCTGGCCCAACGTGCGGGTGATGGACTCGAGATTGCCGTTGAGGTCGTAGGTGTAGTCGGTCTGCTGACCATCGTTGCCGCGCCGGGCGCGCACGCGGTTGAGTTCGTCGTAGTCGGTGTAGCTGCGCGCGATCAGGGTGCCGTTCAAGCGCACTTCCTCGCGAACGGGGTTGCTGGCCGCATCGTAGAACCGCTCGCGCACCTGCGGGCCGCTGGGCGTGGTGCGGGTGACGGTCTTGAGGCGGCGGGCGGTGTCGTAGGTGTAGCTCTCGGTCACGCCGTCAGGCGTGGTCACCGCGTCGAGCAGGCCCGAAGCGGCGTAGGCGTACTGCGTGGTCTGGATACCGCCGTTGCGGAAGCTGCGCACCTGACGAACCCGGCCGCGGGCGTCGTAGTCGTACTCGATCTTCTCGCCGTTCACCCCCACGACCCGCCCCGGCTGGCCGCGGTCGTTGTGCTGGCTGTAGGTGATCGCGTGGCCGAGGCTGTTCTTCACTTCGATCAGATCGCCCTGCGCGCTGTAGGTGCGCACGATGGCATCGCCGGTGCCGGGCAGCGGGCCGTCTTCGGTGAGGGTTTTCACCAGCCCGTTGGGGTGGAAGGTGTAGGCGTAGCCGGTGCTGCGGGTCTGGTCGGGCGTGCCGTGGGGCGAGAGGTTGCGGTGGGTGACCGACTCGATGCGGTGGTCCGCGCGCCAGGTGAAGGTCTGGCGGTGATCGCCCTGCACGTCCACCCCGTTCAGGCGGTTGTTGACCGTATCCCAGTCGTAGATGGTGGTGCGGGCGACGGACGTGCCTTCGGCTTCGACGACGCTCAGCAGGTGGCCCTGATCGTCGTGGGTGAAGCGGGTAAGGTAGCCCCTGGCGTCGGTGATCTTTTCGGGGTAGCCGCGGGTGTCGTAATCGTTCGCGGCAACGCTGGCGGCGCAGTGGGTGGAGGCCAAGCCCTCCACTTCGCCGATGCGGCCTTCTTCGATGCTGTAGATGGTTTCCTTGCCCAGCGCGTTGGTCTGGGTGACGTACTCCATCTCGATGGGCTGGCTGAGGATCGCGAAGGCCGCCTCCGCGACCTGCCGACGAGCGGCCAGTTCGGCGGCATCCGCATTCGAACCCGGTGCCGGGCGCGGCTCTTGGCACCAGTGCATACCACCCGGATCGCACTGCCCACCGGGTGGGGGCGGCAGCGGCGGCGGAGTGGCCGGCGGCGTCATCGTGCCCTGATACGCGAACGTATGGTGATCCACGGGCACGGCTTCGGTGCCGTGTCGACTGAGGGTGGCGCGGCCAAGGCCGTCGTAATCGAAGGTGGAATAACGCACGCCGCCGTAGGAAACGCCCGTCAGCGCGCCGGGGAAGGTGGCCTTCTCGTAGTGGTAGGCGACCAGGGTGGCCGGTGATGCGGGGGAGCCTGCGGTCGCGGGCAGCGTGATCGAGGCCAGGCGATGCAGCCCGCCGCCGAAGGCATCCAGATCGTAGCCGTAGTCGAACGCGGACCCGTCGGGATCGGTGACGCCGGTCAGGCGGTTGCCCGTCCAGGTGAACTGGACCGAGCGGCCCGAGGTGTGCGTGACCGATTGCAGGTAGTTGTCACTGTAGGAAAACGTCCAGCCGATGCCCTGGCGGTTGCGAACCGTTTGCACGTAACCGAAACGATCATAGCGTTCGATGACCTGCGCCTCGGTATGGTGCTCATACTCGGTGCCCACCTAGATGACGTAAGCCACTGGCCCGGCCTTGTCCTCCTCGAAACGGGCGGCTGCGGCGCGCCATGAATACTTGATGCGCCGCCCATCGGGGCGCTGAAGCCAAAGCGTGTTGGCGTTCTGGCGAACGAGCGAGTAGTCGAAATTGCTGATCCAGTGCCGCCCGAACAGGCCAGAGTAGGTCCAGTAGTGGTTGTAGGTGCGGCGCAGATACAGGCCCATTTCCCCGACGCTGGAAAAATCCAGCGCGGATTCGATCTTGTTGCCCGTGGTGATCACCACCGGATTGCCGGCGCGCTCGCCGCAGTCCTTCTCGGCCGCATCGCGCACCTCGGTCGCATTGCCGGCGTTGCCCTGACCGCCTCCGCCGCCTCCGCCGAGCCCGCAAAGTCTCCTTGATCGCCTACGGACGTGCTGCGTCCGTCGTCCTCGAACCAGCAGGTTCGTGGCTCGCGCGTGGTCCCATGCTCCGTCTGGACCGTGGGCGCGACGCACACCAGTTGCGGCAGCGCCAGAACGGGTGTGGCAAGAGGCAAGGCCATCAGGAACCAGAGCGCCGCCGCGCACTGCGCACCACGCCCATGCGCTGGAAAAGACGATGGATGTGATTGGATACGCACATGTCGCTTGCTTCCTCCGGGTGGCCGGGGAGTTAAGAAGCTCGCAGAAGAGAGCCGCGCCGGCCTTTGGGCTCGCGCCTTGGACATGCGCCGACGCCTCCCCGGCCTCAGGGCCAGGGAGTGCGTTGCGGACGCACTCGACCGCTTCTGCGAGAGTTCTCAAGCTCCCGGAGCGCCGTTACAGCGCTCCGTGGGCGAGGATAGCCGAATGGCGGGGGAGGCGCAGCCCGGCCCGCCGACAGGGGAGTCACTGGCGGCGAAGGAGTTGATGCAGCGTTTGATGACCGGGGGAGCCTCTTCCCGCTTCTGGACGGCGGGCCGCTGGACTGGCTCCGATACGCCACACGCGACCCACACAGCCGGACCTGACGGCCGTGCGGCTGTTTCGGAGCGCTACGGGGAGGTTTTCCTACGGCTCCAGCCGAAAGCTCTCGGGCAGCAGTTCGTCCAGCGCCAGGGTGCGCACGCCGCCTTCTTCGGTGGCGAAATGCACCCGCGCGCGCGGGCCGAATTCGCCGATGCGCTGGCGGCAGCCGCCGCAGGGCGGGATCGTGACCGCGCGCCCGTCGGCGTCGCGCGCGCTGATCGCCACGTCGACCAGGGTGAGCGCCGCGCCTTCGGCCAGCACCGCCGCACCGATGGCGTTGGCCTCGGCGCAGCTGCCCAGCGGGAAGGCCGCGTTTTCGACGTTGCAGCCGGCGTACACTGCGCCGCTGGCGCTGCGCACCGCCGCGCCCACGTTGAGTCGCGAGTAGGGGGCGTAGGCGCTGCGCGAGGCGCGTTCGGCGGCGCGCATCAGATCGGCGGATTCGGGCGGAAGCGGCATGGGCGTGGCATCGGTGGCGGAGGGTCATCTTAGCCGCAGGTGTTTCCATGCGGGCTGCGACCTGCGCCATGCTAATGCGCTCCACCGTCCGATCGATCGCGATGTCCCTGCGCGGCAAACTCCTGGTGCTGGCCCTGTCGATCCTGGTGCTGCCGGTGGGCGGATGGCTGCTGGTGCGCCAGTTGGAAACGCTGCTGCGCGAGGGTCAGGCGCAGGTGCAGCTCGCCTCGGCGCAGATGCTGGCGCGCGCGGTCGCGACGCAGGCCCCCGTGTTTCCCGATGCCGGCCCGGCGTTGTTCGTGCAGGAAGCCGCCGCGCCGCTGTCGCTGGACGGCTATGACGAGGACTGGCGCGCACAGGGACTGGTGGAACAGGCGCTGGCACCGGGGCTGCGCCTCGCGCTGGCATGGTCGGAGGGCCAACTCCATCTCTTTGCCGCCGTGGATGATGCCAGCCGCGTTCGCGCCGACGCCGGTCTGCCGCAGGCCGGCCGCGCCGACCAGCTCGTGCTGGTGCTGGAAGACGCGCGCGGCACCCATCGCCTGCGCCTGGCCAACGCCGCGCCCGGCGCGCTGGCCGCCGTCGCGCTGGCCAGTCGGGAAGCGCCGCGGCTGCACGGCACCTGGGAGGAAGATGCGGCCGGCTATCGGGTCGAGCTGCGCTTTCCGGCCGGCTATCTGCCGCTGCGCCTGGGTCTGGATGCGCTCGATTTCTCCGATCCTGCGCTGCCTCCGACCCCGCGCGGGACCGGCGGCGACCTGGCCGAAGGGCGCTGGCAGGTGCAGCGCGCCCCGCAGGCGCTGCAGGCCCTGCTCGATGGCCTGGTGCCGGACGGCGTGCGCGCCACCCTGACCCAGGCCGACGGCTGGGTGCTGGCGCGCGCCGGTCGCTTCACCGACGGCTCCAGGCCGATCGGGCGCTGGCGCGGCCTGCTGTATCGGACGGTGACTCCGGTGCCGCCGGTCCCGGCCCCGGCCGATGCGGCCGGTGGCCTGCTGGATCGACAGGAGCTGTGGCAGGCGCTGTCCGGACCGCCGGCGCTGGCGTGGTATGCGCTCGATCAGGGCCGCGGCTTGCTGCTGGCCACCGCGGTGCCGGTGCGCATCGGCAGCCAGACGCGCGGCGCACTGCTGCTCGAGCGCCAGGGCGAGGCGCTGCTGTTGACCGGGCAGGCCGTCAGCGGGCTGATGCTGGTGACCGTGCTGGCGATGCTGGTGGTCGGACTGGCGCTGTTCGGTTTCGCCGGCCGCCTGAGCGCGCGCATCCGCGCGCTGAGCCGCGCCGCCGAGCGCGCCATCGCACGCGAAGGACAGGACGCCGGTGCCGGCTTCGCCGCCTCGCGCGCCGGCGACGAGCTGGGCGATCTTTCCCGCAGCTTCAAGCGCCTGCTCGACGAGGTGGGTGCCTACAGCGGGTACCTGCGCGGCCTCGCCGGCACCCTCTCGCACGAGCTGCATACGCCCATCGCGGTGGTGCGATCCTCGCTGGAGAATCTTGAAAGCGAAGCGCTGGAGCCGGCGTCGCGCACCTACGTCGAGCGCGCCCGCGCCGGGGTGGATCGCCTCGCCGCGATCGTGCGCGCGATGAGCGAGGCCAGCCGCGTGGAGCGCGCCATCGCCAGCGCCGAGGCCGAGGATTTCGACCTGCGCGCGCTGGTGGCCGACTGTGCCGAGGGCTATCGCGCGCTGCTGGCCCCGCGTCGACTGGAGCTGATGCTGCCTCCGCACCCGCTGCCGTTTCGCGGTGCGCCGGATCTCATCGCGCAGGCGCTCGACAAGCTGATCGACAACGCCCGCGGTTTCTGCCCGCCGCAGGGCTGGGTGCTGATCGCGCTGGCGGCGCGCGGCGAGGCGGTCGAGCTGGTGGTGGCCAACGCCGGTCCGCCGCTGCCCGAGGCGATGCAGGACCGCCTGTTCGATTCGCTCGTCAGCCTGCGCGGCAGCGGCCAGCGCGGCGACGGCGTGCCGCACCTGGGCTTCGGCCTGCACGTGGTTCGGCTGGTGGCGCAACGCCATGGCGGCTACGCCCGCGCCGCCAACCTGCCGGGCGGGGATGGGGTCGAGTTCCGGCTCGTGCTCAGAACCGGTTACTGATTGGCTGCAGGTCCCAGCCGGCACCCCGGCGGGGAATGGCGCGCCGCGGGTCGGGGCCGATCGCGAAACCGGAAAGGCGTCACGGGTGCAGCGTGTGACGATTGCTTATATTGTGTAGCTCTGCATCGAATTCCGGTCGCCCCGCCACGGCGCGATGGGCTGTGACCGGGTGACAGGGAGAAGGGCGGAATGTCGTATTTGACGGGAATGGTATTCATTGCACTCGGACTGGTCGCGGTTTCCGCGCAGGCCCAGGATGCGGCCACCTTGCAGCAGGCCGAGCGCCGAGGTGCCGAGCTGTTCGATCTGGAGCGGGTCATCGAGGCCGCGCGCGCGGCCGGTGAGGACGTACGTGCCTATCGGCGCGATGACGAGATCGCCGGCTGGGTGGCGACCCGGAGTGGGGAGATCTATCAGGTCACCTTCATCCGCACCCGTCGCGGCGGCGAACCGGTCGGGCGCTACCGGATTTCGGTGAACCGCACCGGCCAGGCGCTGGGCGGGATGGAACGACTGGACGATCTTCCGCTGGATGCCCGCGAAGCCGCGCAGTTCCGCGCCCGGCAGAACGCCGAGGCCACTTCGTACAACGCCTGTTCCGCCAGCTACGAAACCCTCGTGTTTCCCGACGCATCGGGCGGCTGGAGCGCGTACCTCATGCCGCACGCCGCCTTTTCCGACGTGCTGCTCCTGGGCGGCACCTACCGCGCGCAGGTGTCGGGCGATGGCAACACGGTCACGAACTTCGGGCCGCTGGCCTCCGGCTGCGCGGTGCTGCAGAACCCGGCCGACGCCGAGGCGCTGCGCTTCGATGATCCGGCAGGCGGCGAGATCAACGAACTGCACGCCTACATCGGCGGCCGCGCGGGCAAGCCGCTGTACGTCAACACCGGCGGAAAGTCCTGGCTGGTGAACGCGGGCCGGATCCAGACGGTGCCCGAATCGCCCTGACGCAGCGCGCAGCCGCACGCCGCGGCCGGGTCTATCAACCGGCCCGGGCGCGCAGCAACTCGCGCAATTCGTCCTTCTGCGCCGCGTCGAGCGCGCCCTGGCCCATGAGCTCCTCGATCCGCTGCTGGCGGGTCTGGCGGCTGAGCTGGGCGATGGCATCGTTGAGCTCGATCTGCCAGGTCGCCGCGTCGCCGGGAAGCTGGGCGAGCGCGAGCTTCTCCAGCGCGGCGGCTTCCTCGCGTCCGGAAAAGTGCTCGATCAGGTTGCCGGCGCGCAGGTCCACGTCGGCGTGGGCGCGGATGTGATCGAGCAGTTCGATCAGTAGTTCCACGCCGGGCTGGCGCAGTCCGATGAACGGCCAGGGCGGTTCGAGCGCCAGCGCCAGCGCGGGATTCTGCAGCAGCAGGGTGATGGCACTGCGCACCAGGCTGCGGCGCGGCGCGGCGGCGTGGCCCTGCGCGCGACGCGTGGGGCGAACGGCGGCGGTGCCCGGCACGGGTGCGGTGGCCGCAAGGCCGGTCAGCTCGCCCAGTCGCTGGCGCATCAGGTCGGCAAAGGCCCCGTCCGGGATCTGCGCCAGCAGCGGTTTGCAGCGTTCGGCCAGGCGCGCGCGGCCGTCGAGCGTGTCCAGGCGCACGTCCCCGGACTGTTCGGCGAAGAAAAACTCCGACAGCGGCACGGCGGCGGCCAGGCGCGCGTCGAAACCGGCGGCACCTTCCTTGCGCACCAGCGAATCCGGATCCTCGCCCTCGGGCAGGAACAGGAACGCCGCCTGACGGCCTTCCTTCATCCGCGGCAGCACCGATTCCAGTGCGCGCCAGGCGGCGCGGCGACCGGCGTTGTCGCCGTCGAAACAGAAGAAGACGTCCGGCGCGTTGCGGAACAGCAGCTCCGCGTGCTCGGGCGTGGTGGCGGTGCCGAGCGTGGCCACGGCGGTGGTGATGCCGTACTGGAACAGGGCCACCACGTCCATGTAGCCCTCCACCACGATCAGGCGCGGGATCTTCGAATGCGCCTGCCGCACCTGCCACAGGCCGTACAGCTCGCGGCCCTTGTGGAAGAGCGGAGTCTCGGGGGAGTTGAGGTACTTGGGGCCGGCCTCGCGTCCGTCCGCCGTGGTCTTGCCCAGAATGCGCCCGCCGAAGGCGATGGGACGCCCGCGCCGGTCGTGGATCGGAAACATCACCCGTTCGCGGAAGCGGTCGTACACATGCCCGCCGTCGCTCTTGGCGAGCATTCCGGTCTGTTCCAGCAGGCGCAGCGCCTCGGACGAGGTGCCCAGCGCGTTCCTGAGGCCGTCGAAGCCTTCCGGCGCGTAGCCCAGCGCGAAGCGCTCGCGCGTGGCCGCGTCGATGCCGCGCCGGGCGAAGTAGTCCTGCGCGCGGCTGGAGTCGGCGAGCCGGGCCTGGAACCAGCGCGCGGCCTCGCCCAGGGTGTCGTACATGCGGCGCAGGCCGCCGTCCTCGTTGCGCTGGCGGGTCTCGCGCGGCACCTCGACTCCGGCGCGCTTGGCCAGGTCCTCGATCGCATCGAGGAACTCCAGCCGGTCGTACTCCATCAGGAAACGCAGCGCGCTGCCGTGCGCGCCGCAGCCGAAGCAGTGGTAGAACTGCTTGGTCGGAGAAACCGTGAAGCTGGGCGTGCGTTCGTCGTGGAACGGGCACAGGCCCTGGTATTCGCGCCCGGCGCGCTTGAGCGCCACGCGCGCGCCGACCAGCTCGACGATGTCCGTGCGGGCGATCAGGTCATCGATGAAGGCGTCGGGGATGCGGGCCATGGGAGAATGATAGGGTGCAAGGGGCGCGTTTCGAGGAAACCGGATGAAGGTCGCGGCGGTTCGCCGAGTTTTCTTTTTGATCGTTCCGGCTCTGGCCGGCTGCGCGTCCCTGAAGCCGCAGGCATCCGGTGAAGTTTCCCTCGCGTCGCTCGAGCCGCCGGATGCGGAACGCCACGCGCTGAGTTCCGGCGAAGACTTCCGGATGGGGACCCCCATCGCCGAGGATGCGCGCGCGATGCCGCCCTATCCCGCGAAATGGCTGGAACGCGCGCCGGTGCGGCTGGAGGCTTGCGTGGAAATCACCGTGGGCGAGCGCGGCGAGGTGGAATCCAGCCGCCCGCTGCGCGATGCGCCCGGATGCGGAATGATCGAAGGCGAAATGGCGCGGGATTTCGACGCCGCCGTGGCGCAGACCGTGCGCACCTGGCGCTATATGCCCAGCCTGCTGTGCCGGCTGGTGCCCGGAGCGGAGGCGGACGGAAGCTGCGGGAATGCGCTGGAACGTGCCCCAGTGCCGGTGCTGCGCGCCTACCGCTTCGTTTTCGAGCGTCGCGCCGGTGCTGTGCACGTGGGGGTGTCCGAAGCCGACGACCGGTGAGCTCCCGCGCGCCGCATACCGGGTGGGTTGAGGGAGCGTCGGTGCACGGTATCGCGAGCAAGCGCGCTCCTACGAAATCTTGCGAAGCCCCGGATGCTGCAATGCAGGAGCGACTGTGGCCGCGATGGGGCGCAGAAGCGCCGGGTCAGTTCTGCGCCAGCGCCCGCAGCGCGTCCCCGGTGAGCCGCTGCACGGTCCAGCCGTCCATCGGCACCGCGCCGAGGCGGCGGTAGAAGGTGATGGCCGGGGCGTTCCAGTCGAGCACCGACCACTCGAAGCGGCCGTACCCGCGTTCCACCGCCAAGCGCGCGAGGTGGCGCATCAGCGCCAGGCCCACGCCGCGGCCGCGCCGATGCGGATAGACGAAGAGGTCCTCCAGATACAGGCCCGGGCGGGCCAGGAAGGTGGAATAGCTGGTGAAGAAAAGCGCGAAGCCGGCGGCTTCGCCATCGCATTCGGCGATCACCACCTCGGCCGCGGGATGCTCACCGAAAAGCGTGGCGGCGAGTGCGTCGGCGCTCGCCACGCATTCGTGCGCGAGCTTCTCGTAATCGGCCAGGGCGCGGATCAGGTCGAGAATCAGCGGCACGTCATCGCGCGCTGCGGGCCGAAGCCGGAGGGTCATGTCGGGCAAATCCACGCCGTGTCGCGGAGCGGGCCGGTTCAGTCCGCCAGCGCCTTCTTCACCAGGGTCGAGACCAGGCCCATGTCGGCCTGACCCGCGAGGCGCGGCTTGAGCGCGCCCATCAGTTTGCCCATGTCGGCGGGGCCGGCCGCGCCGGTCTGCGCGATGGCTTCGGCGATGGCGGCGCTGATCGCGGCCTCGTCCATCTTGGCCGGCAGGTAGGCATCGATCACGGCGATCTCGGCACGCTCCACCGCGGCCAGGTCCTCGCGCCCGGCGGCCTCGAACTGGGACACCGAATCGCGCCGCTGCTTGAGCATTCTCTCCAGCACCGCGATCACCGCGGCATCGTCGAGCGTGATGCGCTCGTCCACTTCGCGCTGCTTGATCGCGGCATTGACCAGGCGGATCGTCGCCAGGCGCTCCTTCTCGCCGCTCTTCATCGCGGCCTTCATGTCATCGGTGAGGCGTTGCTTGAGGGTCATGGCTGAGGTCCGGAATTGGGGAGTAGGGATTGGGGATTCGATGGCGGGGTTCCGGGCGAGGGCTGACGCTCTTGCCAATCCCGAGTCGCCAATCCCGAATCCCTGTCCAGCAAACACAAAAAGCCGGCGACGCGGGTGCGCGGCCGGCTTTTTGACGGGCGGGGCCTGACCTCAGTAGAGGCGGCGGCGCTTGGTCACGTCGCGCGAAACGCGGCGCAGGTGACGCTTCACCGCGGCGGCCGCCTTGCGCTTGCGCTCCTGGGTCGGCTTCTCGTAGAACTCGCGCTTGCGGGTTTCGGCCAGGACGCCGGCCTTTTCGCAGGTGCGCTTGAAGCGACGTAGGGCAAACTCGAACGGCTCGTTTTCGCGGACTTTGACGCTGGGCATGGAAGCTCCGGATCTATCGGGGGTGTGCCGGGGATGGATCCCCGATCTTTGTGCGAGCCGCGTATGATACTGGCCAAGATACGCCGGACGCAAGTTGCCGCCTTGCTGCCGCTTCCCGGGCCGGCACCCACAGCGGAATCCCCATGATCGTCCTCGGCATCGAAACCAGCTGCGACGAAACCGGCGTGGCGGTCTACGACACCGCCCGCGGCCTGCGCAGCCACACCCTTTACAGCCAGATCCGCCTGCACGCCGACTACGGCGGGGTGGTGCCGGAGCTGGCCAGCCGCGACCACGTGCGCAAACTGGTGCCGCTGGTGCGCGAGTGCCTGGCGCAGGCGGGGCTTGGCCTGGCCGACCTCGACGGCGTGGCCTACACCGCCGGGCCGGGTCTGGTCGGTGCCCTCCTGGTCGGCGCGGCGCTGGGGCGCGCGCTGGCGTTCGCGCTGGAAATCCCGGCCATCGGCGTGCACCACATGGAAGGCCACCTGCTGGCCCCGCTGCTGGAGGAAAACGCCCCGCAGCCGCCGTTCGTGGCGCTGCTGGTGTCCGGCGGACACAGCCAGCTGGTCGACGTGCGCGGCATCGGCGACTACGCGCTCCTGGGCGAAACCCTCGACGACGCCGCCGGCGAAGCCTTCGACAAGACAGCCAAGCTGATGGGCCTGCCCTATCCGGGCGGCCCGCACCTGGCGAAGCTGGCGCAGCAGGGGCGCCCGGACATCTACACCTTCGCGCGCCCGATGACCGACCGGCCGGGACTGGAGTTCAGCTTTTCCGGGCTCAAGACCCAGGTGCTGCTGGCCTGGCAGCAGTCCGACCGGAGCGACCAGACCCGCGCCGACATCGCGCGCGGCTTCGAGGAGGCGGTGACCGAAACCCTCGCGATCAAGTGCGAACGTGCCCTGGCGCAGACCGGCCGCGGCGCGCTGGTTGTGGCCGGCGGCGTGGGCGCGAACCGGCGGCTGCGCGAGCGTTTGGCCGAGCTGGCCGAGCGCCGCCGGGTGCAGGTGTGCTTTCCGCGCCTGGAGTTCTGCACCGACAACGGCGCGATGATCGCCTTCGCCGGCGCGCTGCGCCTTGCGGCCGGGGAGCGCGAGGGTGCCGCTATCCGGGCGCATCCGCGCTGGGACATGGCCACGCTGCCGGCGCTGGCCTCGGCCTGAGGCGGTCCGCCGACCGCCGGCCCGGTTGTGCCGCCGAACGCGGTGGTGCGCGCCGCCGCCTTTGCTAGGCTGGCACCATGCCGCCGCCCCGCGTTCCCGTGCCATGACTCCGTCCACCGCGCCCCGGCGGGCCTGGATGCCCGATTTCTGCCGCCCGCAGGCGCTGTTTGGCGTGATGGTGGCGGTGGAAGTGGCGGTGCTGACCGCGATCCTGCTGCGCCCGCCGCAGGCATCCGGTGCCTGGACCGATCTTTTCACCGCCAGCCTCCTGGCGCAGTGGCTGGCGCTGTCGTGCGCGGCGGTGCTGTGCAAGCTGCGCGCGGCCATCGACCGCCTGCCCTTCGCCGTTGGCGTGGCGCTGGCGCTGGCGCTGCCGGTGGTGATCGTGGGCGGCGCGACCTGGGTGGTGGCGGTGCTCGACCAGCAGCTCGAACTGGGCTTCACCGTCCCGCCGGCGCAGACCGGCCGCTTCGTGCTGGTGTGCATGGCGGTGGCGCTGCTGCTGGCGGCCACGCTGCTGCGCTATTTCTACGTGACCGCGCAGTGGCAGACGCACGTGGCGGCGCACGCGCAGGCGCAGGTGCAGGCGCTGCAGGCGCGCATCCGGCCGCACTTCCTGTTCAACAGCATGAACTCGATCGCCGGCCTGATCCGGCACGAACCAGCCAGCGCGGAACGCGCGGTCGAGGATCTTTCCGAACTGTTCCGCGCCGCGCTGGGCAGCGGCAGCGGCGAATCGAGCCTGGCCGAGGAACTGCACCTGGCCGAGCGCTATCTTGCGATCGAGGCGCTGCGCCTTGGGCCGCGTCTTGCGGTGGAATGGGTGCTGCCCGACGACCTGCCGCGCGCGCTGCCGCTGCCGCGCCTGATCCTGCAGCCACTGGTGGAAAACGCGGTGGTGCACGGGATTGCGCGGTGTCCGCAGGGCGGAACGATCCGCATCGAGGCGCGGGTGGACGGACGCTTCCTGCAAGTCCGCGTCGGCAACCCGCTGCCGGCCGTGGCCACGCCATCGCACGGCAACCACCACGCCCAGGATTCCATCGTGCAGCGCCTGGCGCACCGCTACGGTCCCCGCGCCCGCATGACGGCCGGCGCGCAGGACGGCTACTATGCCGCCACCCTGTTCGTGCCGTTGGACTGATGAAGCTGCTGATCGCCGACGATGAGCCCCTCGCCCGCCGCCGACTGCGTGACCTGATCGCGGACATCGGCGGACACGAGGTGGTGGGCGAGGCCGCGGACGGGCGCGAAGCCTGCGAGCTGGCCGCCCGGCTGGTGCCCGATGCAGTGATCCTGGACATCGCGATGCCGGTGCTCGACGGGCTGGAGGCAGCCCACCATCTGGCGCAGCTGCCCAATCCGCCGGCGGTGATTTTCTGCACCGCCTACGACGAGCACGCCCTGGCCGCGTTCGAGGCGCAGGCGGTGGACTACCTGGTCAAACCGATCCGCGGCGAGCGTCTGGCCGAAGCGCTGGCGCGCGCCGGACGCTTTCGCCACGGCGCGCCGGCACGGGCCGCGCCTGCCGCAGTGCCGGCGCGACGCTCGCACCTGTCGGCGCGGATGCGCGGATCGCTGCGCCTGATTCCGGTGCAGGACATCCGCTACCTGCAGGCCGAGGACAAATACGTCGTGGTCCACCACACCCACGGCGAGGATCTGATCGAAGACACGCTCAAGGCGCTGGAAGCCGAGTTCGGCGACGGCTTCATCCGCGTGCACCGCAACTGCCTGGTCGCCGCGCACGAGATCCGCGAACTGCAGCACCACCCCGACGGGCGCGGGCTGGTGTGCCTGCGCCACTACCCGGTCTGCCTCGAGGTCAGCCGCCGCAACCTGCGCGCCGTGCGCGAACGATTGACGAACCTGTGAATACTCCTTCCCTGCTGCGCATCGCCACCCGCAAGAGCGCGCTCGCGCTGTGGCAGACCGAACACGTCGCCAGCCGCCTGCGCGCGCTGCATCCCGGCCTCGCCATCGAACTGGTGCCGCTGTCCACCCGCGGCGACGAGATCCTCGACCGCTCGCTCGCCGCCATCGGCGGCAAGGGCCTGTTCCTCAAGGAGCTGGAGGTGGCGATCGAGGCCGGCCGCGCGGACTGCGCGGTGCACTCGCTCAAGGACGTGCCGATGGAGCTGGAGGCACCGTTCGCGCTGGCCGCGATCCTGGAGCGCGCCGATCCCTTCGATGCCTTCGTCTCCAACCGCTACGCCCGCCTCGACGACCTGCCGCGCGGCGCGCGCGTGGGCACTTCTTCGCTGCGCCGCCAGGTGCAGCTGCGCGCGCACCGCCCCGATCTGGAACTGCGTGACCTGCGCGGCAACGTCAACACCCGCCTGGCGCGGCTCGATGCGGGTGAATACGACGCGATCCTGCTGGCCTGCGCCGGCCTGATGCGGCTGGGTTTCGACGCGCGCATCCGGGATCGCCTCGCCCCGCCCGATTTCCTGCCCGCCGCGGCGCAAGGTGCCATCGCGGTGGAATGCCGCGCCGATGACACGGCCACGCACGCCCTGCTCGCCGCACTCGATCACGCCCCCACGCGCCGCTGCGTGGAAGTGGAGCGCGCCATGAACCTGCGCCTGGGCGGAAGCTGCCAGTTTCCGATCGCCGGCTACTGCACCGAGTCGGCGGATCGCTGGCACCTGCAGGCGCTGGTGGGCGACCGGGACGGCCGCGAGATCCTGCGCGCGGACGGTTCCGCCGATGCCGCCGGCCGCGATGCCCTCGGGACGCAGGTGGCCGAAGACCTGCTGGCGCGCGGTGCGGATCGGCTGCTGGCCGGCTGAGCGCGGCCGCGTGGCGCCTGATCCCCATGCCGCCGCATCCGCCCATGGCTGAAGCCGCCGCCGTGCCGCCCTCCGCCGCCATGCGCCCGCTCGGGCGCGGACGCCGGCACCGCGCTGCTGATCTCGCCGGGCGCTTCGCGAACTGGCACGCCGCGCGCGCCAACCGCTGGGAGCTGATCTGCGTCGAGCAGGGCACACTGGTGCTGGAATGGCTGGAGGATGCCGGAACGTCCACGCGCGAAGTGCGCGCCGGCGAAATGCTCTGGCTCGCGCCGGGGCGACGCTGGCGGATCGTGCGCTGCAGCGATGACGTGATCTTCTCGCTCCAGGTCCATGCCGACGATTCGGTGATCGCCGACGCGCCGCAGGCCGGCCGCGCCGCGCTGCTGGACGAGGCAGCGCCGGCGCAGCCGGAAGATTCCGCCGCGCTGGCAAGCGGCATCGCGGCGCTCGCCGCGGGCGAGCGCCGCCTGCTGCGCACGCGCTTCGATCCGGCTCCCACCGTGCGCGCCGCGCTGGCGGCATCGGACGGCACGCTGTCGTGGCATCCGCTGGCGGGCGACGAGGGCGATCATGCCGCGCTCCTGGTGCGCACCGCCGGGGCGGTGGACCTGCTCGATTACCTCGGCCGCGACCACGCGCTCATCGAAGCCGCCCTCGTCGGCGCGCTGCGCGGCGACGCCGTGCGCGAGCGCTGGCTGCGCGGCCTCATGCAACGGCATCTGGCGATCGAGGAGGAAGACATCTTCCCCGCCTTCCTCGCCGCCGGCGGCAGCCCGGAAACCGTCGCGGCGCTGCGGCGCGAACACGACCTGCTGCGCGGCCACCTGGCGAACATCGCCGACCCGGCCTCGCACCGCGGCCTGCTGCTGGTGCTGGAAGCCCACGACGAGAAGGAAGAGCAGCTCGTCTATCCCGACTTCCTTGCCCGCATCGGCGCGCGCGCCGACGCCGTGACGGCGGCCATCATCGCGAAAGGGTCAGCGCGCTAGGCCTTGCGCGCCGAGATCGCCCCTGCATGATGCCCATTATGCTCGCCGGGTGCCCATGTGCTTGGTTTCAAGAAAGTCTGAACAGACCCTCCCACTTCGCTTCCACAGCGTCTGCTGAGCCCGAGGCGCTTTGGAAGAGCGAGAAGTCGCCGGAATGGTGGGAAGCCGGAAAGAAACCAGTCGGCTTTTGTTATCAATTCGCTCACTCGGAGGTGACCTTTTCAGTCCGCGAGCGCGAGGGGTTATTCAGATGCTTCTTCAGGCCCGCCGCTTCGCTCCACCGCCCGCGTGCTTGCCGGCCTACCCGCCCTGTGCGAGGATCGCTCCATGAAACCACCCCAGTCCGCAAATGCAGGCAGGTTAGGTGGTGGGATTAGGCGGTGAAATCCGACAATCCCTTGATCAAGGGTAGGATTTTTCCTTGACGTACTGCGAAGCCCCGGTTTAGGTTGTGGGATTACGCGGCGATGTATCATCTAATTGTAGTTAGGTTTCAAAGTCAGCCAGTCGCCAATCGTGCAATTTACAGCAGACCCAATCCCATGGTGCCCGCACACTTCGCACAGCCAAGACTCTTTCCCGCTGTCTGGCAGATACTTCGGCTGTACGCCAGCGTTACGGGCGCATCTATCGCAACAATGCACACGCACAGTGTCACCTATCTTGTGTTTGTAAAACTCAACAGCCATTGCAATGCTCCGTGTGGTTGTAACCTAACTCTGCATTCAAGCCGACGCCGGAAATGTGGCAGCTCCCTCACGCGCCTCGGCGGCGCGGCTTAATTCAGGCGTTGGGCGTCGCGCCGGCGAGTTGGCTACAGTTGTTCCTAATAATCAAAATCAAGGACAGACATGCCATTGTTAGATTGGATCAATTTCGGCAAGGTCTCAGCGGAGCGTGACGACCTGCTATCTCGCTATTTTTTCGACAACGGGGTTTTGAAATCCGTCGTCGCGAGCCCCTCTTCTTTCCTAGTATTGGGTCGGAAAGGTGCCGGAAAAACGGCAGTCTTCCGACATTTCACCGAGAATCCAAAAGATTTTATAAGCCCGGATGACATCCTAGTTGCGCTGTCATTCGAAGATTACAACTGGAACGTACATGCGCTTTTAGTTAACGAGGCTAAAGCCGAGTCAATGCTTTATAAGCAGTCTTGGAAATTCGTCATTCTCGTAGAAGCGGTTAAGGCATTGACGCAGTGGTTTTCGTCTCGAAAAGTGAAAGCTCCTACACGACTCGCCTCAGCTCAGAAAATTTTGGAGCGTCTTTTTGATTCCCCACTGCCTTCGATCTATCAAATCGTCGGACGAAAGTTGCTGTCGCTTTCGGGGCTAAAGCTGCCGTCTGGAGAATTGGATCTGGAAGCCGATGGCGCACTTGATGCAGTAAAGGTGGAGGCTGGAGAGATCACCTTCGATCAAGTTCAGAACGATCAGACACTGAGAGGACATCTTTCACACAACATCGAGAATCTAATTAGCGTTCTTGAGCGTGCACTGTCTGATGCCGCGCAAAATTGGCCTAGGGTCTTCATATGCTTTGATCGCGTAGACGAAGCGTGGGATGAAGACTCATACGATTCGTCCAAAAAAGTGATCGCCGGCTTAGTCTCGGCATGTGATGCCGTTTCGACTCAGTACAAAGGAACAATTCGGCCGATCGTATTCCTGCGTGAGGACATCTTTGATGTGTTGAGTATCAACGACGCGAACAAGCTCAGAGAAGACTGTGGCTCGCTCTTGCACTGGAACCGCGACTCTCTTACAAATCTCATTCTTCGACGAGTAAATTACTTCGGACAGCAAGCCGCCGCCGAAGCAGTGTCCGACCTTGATTCAATGTTTGACAAGACCGAGATGCGCCAGCGGGCGAAGCCGTCGAGTTATATATTGCGTCGGACAATGATGAGGCCGCGGGACCTGATTTCGCTGCTGGCTCGCACAGTGAGCACGATGAGGGAGGGCGCGGATAACCCGTTCTCAGACGATAAGCCTAAGTTCGAAAAGATACAGTGCGACGCCATTTATGCGGCTGAGCCTGGCTATTCTGAGTGGTTGAAGCAAGAAATCCTTGATGAATGGAAGGTTCAACGAGCAATAATTGTCCATCTCCTTGATGCGATCCAAAACAACGGATCGACCAACATCACGGCAGACGCGCTCCGAACGCAACTTGAAAAGCTCGGACAGAACCTAACGCAAGCAGAGACGCTTTCTAGTCTGCGTTTTCTTTTTGATAATTCGATTATCGGCTTCAAACTTGGCGCCTCGACAGAGTGGCGATACAGGTGTTTCTATCCATCACAGGGATTTCTTGAATCGGATGAGTACCGTGTCCATGAAGGGTTAGTCCGAGCGCTTAACCTCAAAGAGCCTCGTGAGCGCATCGACGCCCAACAATAGCTTCAAGCCGACAGTCCCGCCTTCGGCGGGCCTGCGGCTTAAGCTGAGCGTTGGGCCGCAATGCCATGCAGTATGGAGAATTTGGGGGAATGTAATGAAAAGCAGGAGTTGGGTAACGATCTTTGGTGACACATTTGATGTTCCAACCCACATACAGAGAATTGATATTTCAAGGTCTCGTACGCATGGTTGGCAAGTTCGTTTGGGACTATGGCAGTACTTCTCCGACAATTCACCCGATGGATCGGGATCGGCCCGTGCTTTTGACGAGGCGGTGTCGGAGTTAAAGCGTCGAATGAAAACTGCTGAGGCGCCAACTGGATTGCGCAGTGAAGTCAATAAAAATAAGTCCAGTGATCTTCCTGTGGGAATCTCAGGCCCAACTTCACGTACAAGGGCAGGTCGGGCTTCAATTCAATACTATTTCCAGGTTACCTATCCGGTTGCGGGAGATAAACCAAAAAATCGCAGTGTGTACATTGCCACGGAAAATACAATGACCCAAGAAAAATATGACAGTGCATTGGCCAAGGCAATATCAATCCGTGATGCTGGCGTCCGCAAGATGAAATCTGCGGCAAATGCTAGAATGCGGTTGGATGCTGAAAAATAGTAGTGTTGCGGCCCAACTATGCGTTCAAGCGGACTGCCGGGGACGCCACATCTATCAACCAAGCGTTATCGGCCCGGCAGCCGCTTAACGCGGCGTTAGAGCTTGGTTCAACTTTTGGGGGAGCCGATGGACATCTTAAAAGCTGCTGTCACATGCATCGCTATTGCTATGCTCACGGGATGCGGAGCAAACAACAACGAAATCCCTGCTAGTCAAGTGGCGGTGCCCGTTACGAAGAATGCCCCGCAAATACCTACTCCGCCGAAACCCGTTCCTACCGGTGAAATCAGCTTCAAAGAAGAAGCCAGTCGTGCGGCCAGTCAACTCAAATGCACAGCAAGCAAAACGATTGCTGCATCTGATGGGCTAGGAGCAATGTATTCATGCATTTCTGGCCCGGCCCAGACAGTCAAGTTCTTTATTAATGAAGAACCGGCTACTGGCAGCGTAAAAAATGCAAAATTCATCTGGAATGATTGGTTCAAAGATGCTGGTGAAGGAATTCACGCGGATAAGCAAGTTGCTATCGCTATGCTTGATGTAATTATTGGAATGTATCCATCAAATGACGATGACAAAATCAAGCAGGCGTTCCTTGCAAGCGAAGATCGAACATTTAAATCAGACAGGGCAGTTTTGACATACACCTACCATCGCGGCCCTGCGATTGATGAGCGCATGTTGGTTATTACTCCAAATTACACAATCAGCAATACTGAAAAAGTTGTGGCTTCCGCCAAGGCCGACCTCGATCTATGCAAGGCACAAGTTGCAAAGTTTACCGGCTATAGCGAACTTACGAGTGACGGCGAGCCAATACAAGAAGATGGTTACATCAGCTTCATGTTGAAAGGAAAGAACAAAGACATGTTTTTCTGTGAGATCCATCCGGGCAGATTTTATAAGATCAAGGCGGCACTGAAAGGCCAGTTTCCGTTCCGGTATGTTGCCCAGGGCAGCTTCTAGACCAAGCTCTAACTATGCGTGTATGGACTCCTCCGTCAACCCCTGACGGCAGGACAGTGTGAAGCGGCAGCTTCACGGCGGTTTGATTCTCGGCTTTTCACCTGCTGATGCCTCTGCTTCAACCCCGGCAAGGCGGGAGCGGTTGCATT
>JACDJA010000212.1_pt1 | contig 75782 bp, 50 predicted proteins | sample 7449241 | NCBI WGS metagenome assembly JACDJA01 (sample SAMN14253289, study PRJNA609438) | sludge metagenome | isolation source: initial anaerobic sludge | collected 2018-12-20 | reverse complement strand
TATTTGTCACTGTAGTTTCTTTATGGCAATCAGAACACTCATACCGTCCTTTGTTCTTTTTCCAGAATCGTATTGAGCCACATTGGGGGCATTCAAAACCATTTGGCCATCTCAATGATACCAAGTAATCAATGCAGGCTAGCTCCGATTTAAACATTTCTTCAAATTCCATTTGGTCTGCCGGATATTTCATTTCGTAAAGATAAAACTTTACGGGAGATGATTAGATACCCCATTAAAATAAATTTAGCGTCACCCCAATCAACTAATGCCGCTAAGCCCATAGCAACAGTACCTCAAAATGTAATTCCAAGAATTGGCAAACCTATTTTTTTATTCGTATCGTAAAAATTCGGTGTCTAAAAAAATGGTTGCACTATGACCCGACGGGAAAAGGCTTTTTTTAGTTCTGCAAATGCAAAGACCAAATAAAAAAATCTTACCTTTAATGTTCATATCTGATTCAATTTGTTGGTTGACTGGCTAATAAACTATCTAAATTGTAAGCGCCCGTTTGGGCTCATTATCTTTGTATTTAAAAGGCAATAACAATAACTAAACAATCTTTTATGAACGACATTCTCAATTATCTGAGGCAGAATGTAACGCTATTGGTTCATCTGTTGGCAATTACCGTGGTGACTTTTATTGTTTACTTTTCTGTAAATCATGCAGTAAAGCGATTTATTGAAAGACAGGGGAAAAAAGATAAATTTGATGCCACCAATATCAAGTTTTTACAGAGACTGTTGGGCACCCTGATTATCCTGGTGGGTTTTGGGTTTATCATATTCCTGATTCCAAGTTTGAGACACATCGCTACAACCCTTCTGGCAGGAGCCGGGGTTATTGTTGCAGTCATTGGCTTTTCTTCGCAACAGGTTCTTGCGAACATGATTAGTGGGATTATGATTGTTGTTACCAAACCTTACCGTTTAAAGGATATCGTGTCGGTGAGGGATGTAACCGGGATAGTGGAAGATATCACCCTGAGGCATACCGTAATCAGGAATTTTGAGAATAAACGCGTAATTTTTCCTAACTCCTTAATGAACAGCGAAGTAATTGTAAATGCCAATTTGGTGGAGGATGTTTGTTGTGAATTTATAGAAATTTCAATTTCCTACACTTCGGATATCCAAAAGGCTAAAGCCCTGTTGAAGGAAGAAATAATAAAACATCCGTTGCTAATCGACCACCGAACAAAACGACAGAAGGAGAAGGATGAGGAGATGGTTACCATACGCGTCATCTCTCTGGGTGATTTCTCTATTACATTAAGAGCCTGGCCCTGGACTGCCAACCCGAGAGATGCCTTTATTTTAAAATGCGATTTAAATGAACGAATCAAGGAACGTTTTGACAAGGAAGGTATTGAGATTCCGTTCCCTTACCAGAATGTTATTGTTAAAAATATCAAAGAAACAGACCAATGATTTCAACGGCTTTTCACAAGTTAAAACCACATATCAAACTCATCCTTCAATTGATATTGGGCTTGCTTTCCATATTGGCAGGTATTTATTTCGTCCGGCTTGAACAGCCGGAACTGATAAAGGTAAAGGCTGTACTTTCAGGGGCTACTGGTTGGCTTGTTGCCTTGGGTGTGCTATCGGTTTTGTTCTTTGTGTTGATACAAGGATGGATGTATCAATATAGTTTTAAGGCTGTACAAAAAACAATTCCACTTAAAACCGCCATGCTGCTTTTCCTGAAACGCAACTTTATAAGCGTTTTTATTCCGGCCAGTACGGTTACCAATATATTCTTTTTTAATAAAGGCATAGAAAGAAATCAGGGTATTGATAAAACTTATATCTATTACGCCTCCACTTTGTTCTCCATTTGTTCCGTGGCATCCGGGGTCCTAATTGCCATTCCCGCCGCAATACTACTGTTTGTAAAGGATGGCTTAAAGGAAGATTTCGTCATAGGTTTTGCCTTGGTAACCGTCATCCTTGTCTTTATTACCTATTTGGTTATCAGCGTTGTGCGCAGAGGGTTTATGTTTAAGTTGTTACAAAAGAGTGCTCCTCAATTTGCTCTCTCCATCGAAGAACTTAGCACCCATTCGCTGAATAAAACGGCATTGTTCAAAGTATTGGGTTTATCATTTATTATCGAAATCATAGGCGTAACACAACTGTATATCGCAATGATTGCCCTGAATATTTCACCTTCAATAACGGTGGCAGTCATTGGTTACTCCCTTGTGCTGGTTATTTTGATGACCTCTCCGTTTTTAAAGGGCATAGGGGCCATCGAGCTCGCGCTGACCTATGTGTTGACTTTGTACGGATTTAGCACAGTAGGCGCAATGTCTGTGGCTTTCTTATTCAGGTTTTTTGAATTCTGGAGTGTTTTGGTGCTGGGTATTTTCGCGCTTTTGTTTAAAAAGGATGGACTCTTTTTACAACTTTTGGCTCCTGCTCTCTTGTTTTTTTTGGGTATTGTCAACATCCTTTCTGCCATTACCCCTGCTTTAGTGGAACGAATGAAGTATTTAACCGATTTTATTCCTCACAACATTATTGAAGCTTCGAATACAATGGTTATTGTAATAGGCATTGTTTTGGTTATTACGGCTGTGACTTTGGTGCAGGGGTATCGCAATTCACTGTATCTGGCATTGAGCCTTACTATTTTATCCTTCATTGGTCATCTTTTCAAAGGTATCGACTATGAAGAAGCCACCTTTTCATTGATAACTGCTGGAGTATTGATTTATCAACGAAAAGATTATTTTGTACGATCGACGCCCGTAAAACTTCCAAAACTGGAGCTCGCCATCGCTGTGGTTGTGGGGGTTTTGATTTATGGTATTGGCGGATTTTATTTGTTGGATTTTAGGCATTTCAATGAAAATTTTACTCTATGGGATTCCGTTATAGTCACTTTCCAATCAATAGCACTGCTGAACATCCACCTGAACACCGTTACCCCCTTTGCCCGTTATTTTTTGTTAAGCCTTAACATTCTTGGCGTATCCAGCTTAATGTACCTGCTTTGGTTAGTTTTTAAAGCAATTAGAGGTAAAGATGTAACCAGTGAAGCTCAATTTGAAAAGGCAAAACAAATGGTGTTGGATTTTGGATTATCTACAATGGATTATTTTAAGACTTACTCCGACAAACAGTTGTATTTTCTTGAAAACGACCAGGGATTTATTTCCTATAAAACCACCAAAAAGTATGCGGTGGTGCTGGAAAATCCGGTCTGCAAAAATGTTTCTCCTGAAAATTTAATTCAACATATCAGAGGATTTGAAGCATTTGCGCAATCAAACTATCGCAATGTAATTTATTACAGGGTGCCCGAAACTTCCCGGACAATTTATGATGGCATGGGAAAGAAGATGCTGCTTATTGGTGAAGATGCGAGGGTAAATTTAAATTCTTTTACCCTGGAGGGAGGCGATGCCAAACCTTTGAGAAATGCCCTCAATAAAATGAAAAAAAGCGGATATAAATTTCATGTTAATTCACCGCCCCAAACCGATGGCTTTTTACAGCAACTTGCTTTTGTTTCAAATGATTGGATGAAGGATATGGAACGCGATGAGCTTTGCTTTTCGCAAGGTGTTTTTAGTGGGTTTGAACTAAAAAAGCAGACCATCCTGACCGTGGAGAATGAGGAGAGGAAAATTGTTGCTTTTTTGAATCTTATACCAGGCATTAAGGGCGAGTTGAATTTTGACCTGATGCGCAAAACAGCCGATGCGCCTAATGGGACAATGGACTTTATGTTCGCTTCAATGATGCAACATTACAAAGAAGAGGGGTTTAAAACCGTTAATTTGGGTATGGTTCCTCTTTCGGGTATCGATGAACCGCAAAATTTTACTGAACGCGCCCTGAAACTGGCTTATGAAAAATTGAAACAGTTCGGTCATTACAAAAGCCTCCGTTCATTTAAGGAAAAGTTTAACCCTGAATGGATCAACCTATATGTGGTCTATAGTAGTGACATGGATTTGGTTAACCTGCCAACGGTGTTGAAAAAAGTAATGACTCAATGTTTAACTTAGATTGCATATGGGTGTGAGTTATAAATCAGGTCTTTGGACTTTTGCTAAGACGTTTAAAAATATCATTCATCATTTCAACCTGAACTTTTTGAATCTCAAGGAGCTCTTGTTGTTGATGCAACATGAGGTGGTCAATTTTTTCATTCAATACCCTCACTTCCAACTCAGATTTTAAGTTAATCATATAATCATTTTTTTCCCTCTCCCTGTCTTTATCTTCCTGCCTGTTTTGGCTCATCATTATCACGGGAGCTTGTAATGCGGCAAGACAAGATAACAGTAGGTTTAATAATATGAATGGATAAGGGTCAAATCCTCTATTAATGAGCCAAAAAACATTCAGCGATATCCAAATCAGAATAAATACCCCAAATAAAATAATAAAGGTCCAGCTCCCTCCAAAGCTGGCTACCTTGTCGGCCAAATTTTGTCCGAAAGTGAGCTTTGCATCCTTTTCGTCAATTTTATCGGATAGGGTCTCTCGATTTGCTATGGAAGCTAAAACCGATCTTTCAAGTTGAGTGAGTTCTCCAATTTGATCCTTCAAAAGATTTGCCAGATATTTTTCCCGGTAATAATTAAGCTCACTAACAGCTATGTACTGCTCTGCCGTAAATCCCGGATGCTCGCTTTGAATGAGGTTAAGGGTTGAAATTCTAAGACTCTTTCCCGAAACTCTTTGCGAAATTGGGAATTCTTTGCCGGATAATTCACTTAAAAATGTTTTCATGTTTTGTCTTGCTCAATTCCTGGATAATCATAAAACCTTTAAAAGTACTGAAATATTATCAGTTGTTTTTATACACATGTTGTTTTTTAAAATAGTGAAAATATTCAAATAGAAGAGAGCCGTTTTTTTAATTAACTTTGCACCACTCAAAAACGAGAGAATGACATTTTCCGATCAGCAGATTTTACAATTTAAATCGTTAATCGAAGCAGCAGGGACGGTGGTTTTAATCCCTCACCGCAATCCCGATGGCGATGCTATAGGTTCCACGCTGGGCTGGTGCAATGTGCTTCGGAATAAAGGGCTGACAGCAAATGTGCTGGTGCCCGATGATGTGCCACCCAATCTGATGTGGATGAAAGGAAGCAGCGATATAGTGGTTTTTTCCCGGCAAAAGAAGAGGGCACTGGAGCTGTTGAAGCGTTCGGAGCTCCTGATTTTAGCCGATTTTAACCAATTGGACCGTTGTGGGGATATAGCCGCACCCGTAAAAAAACTGAAAGTACCGCGCGTAGTTATCGACCATCATCCCTATCCCGACCCCAACCTGGGGGAGGTGATATTTTCCGACACTTCCGTTTCATCTACTTCCGAGCTCTCCTGCCACATCATTAACGCCCTGGGTTGGGAGAAAATGATGGATGTGGATGCAGCGGCCTGTTTTTACACAGGTATTATTACAGATACGGGATCGCTGAGTTACAACTCGTCGCATGCAGATACCTACCGGGTGGTGGCCACATTGGTGGAGATGGGGATTGATAAAGACCGGATTCACCAAGAGCTTTTTCAGAGTAATTCTCTGAGCCGGACCCAACTGCTTGGGCACGTTCTTTGTAATAAGCTGGAGCTGTTGAATGGCTATGGTGCTGCTTTCATAAGTCTTTCAAAGGATGAGCTGGATACACACAATTATGTTCCCGGCGATACCGAAGGGTTTGTTAACTATCCGCTTTCTATCGAAGGGATAAACATCTCGGCCCTCTTTACCGAAAAGGAGAAGGAGAAGTATATAAGGATCTCCTTTCGTTCCAGAGGTGAGGTGCCGGTAAATCACTTTGCCGAGAAGTACTTTTCGGGCGGCGGACACCCCAATGCAGCCGGAGGGGAGTGGCACGGAACCCTTAATGAGGCTGTGGAACGTTTTAGAGAGATGTTGCCACGATATTTGAAGCATGAAAAAGCCTCTAAAGAGCAGGAATCTAAACCCTAAACACTGAATTATGCGCCAGAAACCTGAGTATAATCCTTTTATTTCATTAATATTGATTCTGGGGATGCTGGTGGCTTTTCCGGGTTGTTCGGGTTCGCAAAACCATCCGAATCGGAAAAACAGAAAGCCAAAAGAGATACCCCTGGAAACCATGATCCGCGTTAACCGCGCACTGGTAGAGCAGGAGCAAACTTTAATTAAAGCTTACATTAACGATAATAACCTCAATATGGTACAAACCGGCACGGGGCTTTGGTACCATATTCAGAATGAAGGAGAGGGCGCATTGGTGAAGAAGGGGCAAATCGTTACTCTCGATTATACCATTGATCTTTTAAATGGAACCCGCTGTTACAGCAGCGACAGTCTGGGTGTTAAAGAATTCAGGGTAGGACAGGGGGGTGTGGAAAGCGGCCTGGAGGAGGGAGTTTTGTTTCTTAAAAAAGGTTCAAAGGCCTCTTTTATTATGGCGCCCCACCTGGCACACGGACTCATGGGGGATGATGATAAAATCCCTGCCAGAGCCATATTGTTGTACGAAGTGGAAGTATTGGATGTGGCTGAAAAATAATTTAACAACAATCAGCATCTGTTACAAATTCTTTTAAAGTATAATCACTACCAAAAATAAGGAACATCATGATTCATAAAAAACTCTATCCGTTTTTGCTTACGGTAATGGCTGCCGGATTCCTGTTTTTTAGCGCCTGCGAGGACAATGTCTATCGTATTAATTCCAAAAAATTACTCGCGGAAGAGCAGGAACTGCTGGCCGAATATCTGGAACTGAACGAAGACAGTCTGGTTGAGGCAGCAATTGACACTATCGATAAGAGCCTGGAGAGCGGATTGATTTTATTCAGGATGAAGGAGGGATCCGGCGATTCGGTAACCGCTGGTAAAAAGGTAGGCTTCAGGTTTAGCCTATACCGTTTGGCGCGCGATACGATGAATGTGCCTGCACTTTATCTCACCGATTCAAACATTGGGGATTATGAGGCTGTTATTTACCAGGCGGGCTCGGCTACTCCGCTCAGCAGGGGTGGAGGCCTCGATGAGGGGATTCGTTACATGCGGCGGGGCGAAAAAGCTAAAATGATACTGCCTTCCCCCATCTGGGGCAGCAATGATTTTTCTACGCGCTTTATTGACGTGGAAGTGACCTACGTGGAGCAATAAAAATACCGCTTTCCCAAAATTCGACCCAATCCTGGCCGCTGAATTTCGGCCGCAAAAAGAATACCGCCGTAACGCCGGTATTTTTTTTTAATATTCCACGCAACCTTTTTGTCATCTCATCATCTATTGAGTAAAGACTATTATTAAACCTTTAGATTTCAGATTGATTATGAGACGATTGATAATAACGGCCCTGGTAGGTGCCTTGCTGGTTGGATTTTCCGGTTGCTTAGACGACAACGACTACGATGTGTATTACCTGGAGATGGGAGTGGTGGAAGGAGAGAAAGCCAATGATTTTTTCATTGTCACCGATTCCGATCTTAAGCTCAAGCTCCTCAATTATCCCGATAATTTTGAGATTTTAGATGGAAAACGTGTGCTCATCAAGTACGTTATTAGAGAGACCGGCCGCCGCGACAGCGATTACGACTACCTGGTAAATGTTTACAGTTTGCAGGATGTGATTGCAAAAGATATCATTGAACTGAACGATGAGAATCGTGACACCCTGGGAACCGATCCCATTTTGGTGAACAGCATCTGGCTCGAAGGTGGCTTTTTGAATGTGGATTTCACTTTCAGCGGCGGCAGTAAGATGCACTTTATTAATGTGGTGAAAGACCCGGAGGAACAGGGCAGTGATAACGACCGTATATTACTGCAAGTGAGGCATAAAGCCAATAACGATGCCACCTATCAGCGCTACCGGGGTGTGATGAGCTTCTTTCTGGAGCCGCTTCAGGTGGAAGGAAAAAATAGGGTGACCCTGGTTTTTGAACCTGAAAACTACTATTCGGGACCCTACAACACGTTTGAACTTGAGTATGAGTATTGAGTACCGCAAGAAAACTGCTGATTTAAAAGTCTGGTGAGGCCTCATTACAATATCCTGAATCAGGATTATTAAAAGTGACCTTCTGTCGGGCTTTTTTCGTTTTTTATTTTTTTCCTCCCAAAAACATTTATATCTTTGGTCTTCGGTCTCTAATGTTTGAAAAGTGTTGATAAGGACGGAAAGAGATCGATATTTTTACTGTTTACCTTTTGGTTCCTGAGCTTGTTGAAGGATACCGTTCACCTTATACAGTTTACCTTTTACCTTTCTCCGGCAGCTGCCGGATTGAGCTTCCACAATTCAGCTTTGAGCTACCTAATCCTAAATCATCGACTTCCAACTAACACCTTACACATGAAACAAATCATTTCCACCTCCAATGCTCCACAGGCCATCGGGCCATACAGCCAGGCTGTAAAAGCCGGAAACTTTCTTTACATCTCGGGCCAGGTGCCCATTAATCCTGCAACCGGTAAACTGGTTGAAACCGACATTCAGGTGCAAACCCGGCAGGCTATGGAGAATATAAAAGCCATTTTGCAAGCTGCCGGATACACTTTTTCCAATGTGGTAAAGACAACCTGCCTGCTCAGCGACATTCAAAACTTCAAGGCAATGAATGATATATATGGCCAGTATTTTCCCGAAAACCCACCCGCCCGGGCCGCCTTTGCTGTAAAAGACCTGCCATTGGGTGCTCTGATAGAAATTGAAACCATCGCGTATAAAGAGGTTCTTTGAGTTGTGGGTTCAGAGTTGTGAGTAGAATAGATATGTGATAAGCAATAAAAAGTGAGTCCACTTCGAAAAGTATATTCTTGCCACCAAGGCTCTAAGACACAAAGATTTTTAGAGGCATAGATTGCTTATTTTTAATTCTTTATGATTCATAGGGTCTTAGTGTCTTTGTGTCTTAGTGTCTTTGTGCCTTTGTGGCTTCGTGGTATATTTTCTTTTTTAGACTTTTCGGAGTGGACTCAAAATTAAAGAGTTCAATATCAATAACATATATCTATTTTTAATCTTCTCAATCTTTTTCAATCTTCTGTCTTCCGTCCTTTTCAATCTTTTTCCTTCAATCTCGTCAATCTCTTTCCTTCAATCTCTTTCAATCTTCCGTCTTCCGTCTTCCCTGCCTATCGGCAGGCAGTCGCTTTCCAATTTCCTTCAGATTTGAACACAAAAACATGACTTTTGCCATGCTTTGAGGGTAATTTTACTATTTTTGACGCTTCACATACTCAATTACAGCAATACAAAAGTTAGTTATGTTATGAAGGTTCTTAAATTTGGAGGCACCTCGGTTGGTTCGGCTGAAAATATTATTCGAGTAAAAAACATCATCAATTCAGTTGAACAACAGGCGGTTGTGGTGGTTTCGGCACTGGGCGGCATTACCGACCGGCTTATTCGTGCGGCTCATCTGGCGGGTGAGGGAAATGAACTCTACAACAGGGAGCTTCATGAAATTGTAAAGGTCCATCATAGAGCCATCGAGATGCTGTTTGACCCCCATGAGCAGGAGGATGTAAAGCAGTTAATTGAACCCGAGCTGGATGAGCTTCATTCGATTTGTAAGGGCGTATGCCTTATTAAAGAGCTGAGCCGAAAGAGCCTGGAGAGCATTTCAGGAATAGGAGAGCGGCTCTCTTCAAAGGTCATTGCAGCCTGTATCGAAGGTGCCCAATGGTTCGACAGTCGTCTCTATTTAAAAACCAGTCATGGATTCGACCGCAACCTGGTGGACTTTGAACAAACCAATACGTTATTGCGTAATCTCCAGCCGCAGCTGGGTCCGATATCCATCTTCCCCGGATACATCAGCAGCAACCGTAAAAACGAAAATACCGTGCTGGGACGCGGCGGCTCCGATTATACCGCTGCCATTCTGGCAGCCGCCTTTGGCGCTCAAAAACTGGAAATTTGGAGCGATGTGAGTGGTTTTATGACTGCCGATCCCAAAGTGATAAGCCGTGCCTATTGCATTGAGCATCTGAGTTACATCGAAGCCATGGAGCTCTCCCATTTTGGAGCCAAAGTGCTCTATCCGCCTACCATCCTGCCTGTTTATCAATCCAATATTCCTGTGGCCATCAAAAACACCTTCGATCCTGCGGCCCCGGGTACACTCATCAACCGGGAGAAGTTCCTGCCGGGTCATCAGCAGATCAAAGGCATCTCCTCCATTAAAGAGGTCTCCCTGCTAACTCTTCAGGGCATTGGAATGGTAGGTGTTACGGGCATCTCCATGCGCCTGTTTGCCTCGCTTGCTGCCCGCGATATCAACGTGGTGCTCATCTCGCAGGCCTCTTCCGAAAACAGCATCAGCCTGGTAGTGGAGAGCCGGCAAGCCACAAGGGCCATAAAAGCGGTCGAAAGAGAGTTTAAACGTGAAATGGCCGATAAACGCATCAACAATATCATAGTTGACAATGAGATGGCGGTGGTGGCCATCGTGGGTGAAAACATGAAGCGTACCACCGGTGTGGCCGGATTGCTCTTCAACAGTGTGGGTAAAAACGGCGTTAATGTATATGCCATCGCTCAGGGCGGCTCAGAGCTGAACATCTCTTTTGTGATAAAAGAGCGGGATATTAAGAAAGCGCTTAACGTGATTCATGAGTCGTTTTTTCTCTCCGACTACTCACGCATCAATCTTTTTTTGGCAGGCAAGGGCACGGTGGGAAGCAAGCTGCTTCAAATGATGGGCCATCAGAGCGATCGGCTTATGCGCGATAACAACCTAAAGATAAGATTGATTGGTCTGGCTTCAAGCAAAGCAATGATTTTCGACAGTGAAGGAATGGACCCGATGGGTGCGGCCGATAATCTTGCGATGCACGGCATCCCTGGACCGGTGACCCAATTTAGGGATCAGATAATTGCAATGAACCTGTCCAACAGCGTATTTGTAGATTGTACCGCCAGTGAAGAGGTGGCCGGCATTTACCATGCGCTATTAAATGCCAACGTGTCGGTGGTAACGGCCAACAAAATTGCCGGCTCTTCAACTTATGCTACTTACCGGCAACTGAAAACCACAGCCCGGGAAAAAGGGGTAAAGTTCTTTTTTGAAACCAACGTGGGAGCGGGGTTGCCCATTATCGCACCCATCAACAACCTGGTAAAGAGCGGTGATAAGATTGTGCGCCTGGAGGCTGTGTTGTCGGGTACTTTAAATTATATCGTAAACAACCTCTCCCGCGAAAAGCCGCTGTCGGAGGTGATTGTAGAGGCCAAAGAGAAAGGGTTTAGTGAGCCCGATCCGCGGATGGACTTAAGTGGGACCGATGTGGTGCGCAAGCTGCTTATTTTGGCGCGCGAATCGGGCTACGTGGTGGAGCAGGAGGATGTTGAAGTGGAACCCTTTGTGCCAAAATCCTACCTGGAACTTCCTTCGCTGGACATCTTCATGGAAAAGGTGAAGGAGCTGGATGATGCTTTTGAGGAGCGACGGCAACAGGCTGTGTCACAGGGTAAACGTTTGCGCTATGCCGCCACACTTATAGAGGGTGGCTTAAAAGTGGGGCTGATTGAAGTGGAGAAGAGCCATCCGTTTTACGATCTGGAGGGCAGCAACAATATTGTGCTGATATGGTCGGAGAACTACGACCGGCATCCCATGCAGATAAAAGGCTATGGTGCCGGGGCCGAGGTAACGGCGGCAGGTGTATTTGCCGATATCATTAAGGTGGCCAATGTTTAGAGCGGAAAACGGGACTCGAACCCGCGACCCTCAGCTTGGGAAGCTGATGCTCTACCAACTGAGCTACTTCCGCGTTGGATGCGTGCAAATTTATAAAATTTATTTGCATCTGCTATTCTTTCAAACTTAAAAATGAATCGCCTTCCTGTTTTTGGGATAATCAATTTTAATGGTTGAACATTTAACGGCTTTGATGGTTTCAAAGAAAGAGTAAATGAAGGATACTATTTTAAATTAGACTTGTTTTAAATTATTGTTTGTTATACTTTTGCCGCTCTGTGGGAAAATAGAAAAAATAAATCCAACAATATGTCAACATTTGAAATAATTATGCCCAAAATGGGTGAGAGCGTGGAAGAAGCCACCATTACCAAATGGTTCGTCAAAGTGGGCGATGTGATTGAGGAAGACGATGTTTTGCTCGAAATTGCCACCGACAAGGTGGATTCGGAAATACCCTCACCGGTGGCCGGCACTGTGAAGGAGATTTTCTTTGCTGTGGACGATGTGGTGGCCGTGGGTAAGCCCGTGGCGGTCATCTCCCTGGAAGGAGAAGAGGGTGGCTCAGCCGATTCCCAGGAGGCGGCTACAGCTAAAGTGGCGAAAGAGGCCAAAGCCCCCGAAACATCTGAAAAGTCAAAAGGCGATAAAGTGCCTCTGGAGGCCTCGGCGCATGCCGCGGAAGCCGAGGATTCGGCACCGGCAGAGGGCCGGTTCTACTCTCCGCTGGTGCGCAGCATCGCTAAAAAGGAGAACATCTCCATGAAAGAACTCAACAGTCTGGCTGGTTCGGGGAAAGAGGGCCGGGTGACCAAAGCCGACATTTTGGGTTACCTCGAAAACCGCACAAGCGCTCCCTCTGTTGCAGCAGCACCTAAGGCAGAGGCACCGCCAGCTCCTGCTCCGGTACAAAGACAAGCTCCTAAAGTGGAGGTGAGCGCCGGCGAAGCCGACCAGGTGGTGGAGATGGACCGGATGCGTAAGCTCATTGCCGACCATATGGTGATGTCGAAGCAGGTCGCCCCGCATGTTACTTCGGTGGTGGAAGCCGACGTGACCAACCTGGTGATATGGCGCAACCGGGTGAAAGATGAATTCCAGAAGAAATTTGGCGAAAGACTAACCTTCATGCCACTCTTTGCAGAAGCGGTAGCCAGAGCACTGCGCGATTATCCGGGGGTGAACGCCTCGGTAAATGGCCAACAAATCATCCTTCGGGGAAATGTGAATATAGGAATGGCCGTGGCGCTGCCATCGGGTAATCTTATAGTCCCCGTAGTTAAACAGGCCGACCGAAAAAACCTCACCGGCCTTGCCGCCGATATCAACCGGCTGGCGACGGCTGCACGCAACAATAAGCTATCGCCCGACGACATTCAGGGCGGTACCTTTACCATCACCAACTTTGGCTCTTTCCAGAATATTATCGGAACGCCCATCATCAATCAGCCACAGGTAGCCATCCTGGCCACGGGAACCATCGAGAAAAAGCCGGCGGTGCTGGAAACGCCTACGGGCGATGTGATTGCCATCCGCCACAAGATGTACCTGTCGCTCTCCTACGACCATCGGGCAGTGGATGGTGCCCTGGGGGGCATGTTCCTCAAACGGGTGGCCGACTATCTGGAACATGCGGCCCTCGATCGTGAAATATAACAGCTAAACCGCTGCGAAATCCGTTTGACAGCTTTGGCAGTGGCCAACCAATAACTTAATGCACACTATAACTATGAAAAGTAGAGTACCTGAACTGTATTCGGTAAAAAAGACAGACAAGGAGACGCTTCTCCACTGGTATTATCTTCTGTTTTTGGGGCGAACCCTCGACGAGCGTGCCCCCAACTATCTCAAGCAGGCCATTGGGTGGTCGTATCATGCCCCGGCAGCCGGTCACGATGGAATTCAACTGGCTATAGGTCAGCACTTCAGAAGAAACAAAGACCACCTTTTTCCCTACTATCGTGATTTGCAAACGGTTATCTCAGCCGGCCTCACCGCAGAAGAGATCATCTACAACGGCATTTCCAAAGATACCGATGTGGCGGGTGGTGGCCGGCACATGTCGAACCACTTTGCCAAGCCGGCCTGGAACATTCACAACGTGAGCTCCAGTACCGGCAACCATACCCTGCATGCTTCGGGATTGGGCAGGGCGCTTAAGACATATGGCGTAAAGGATGCTGTGGTCATCTCCTCCCAGGGGGAGAGTTCGGTCTCTGAGGGGTATGTGTATGAGGCTATTAACGGCGCTTCCAATGAGCAGCTGCCAGTGGTTTTTGTGATTCAGGATAATGGATATGGCATCTCGGTGCCCAAAAGGGACCAGACAGCCAATCGCCGTGTGGCACGTAACTTCGAAGGATTTAAGCACTTGCGAATTATATATTGTAATGGAAAGGATGTGTTTGACTCGATGAATGCCATGAAGGAGGCCGTTGACTGGGTAATTAAAGAACAAAAACCTGTAATTGTGCACGCCAACGTGGTGCGCATCGGTACCCATTCCAACTCCGATCGCCACGAGCTCTACCGCGATGAGAATGAGCTGGCTTACGTACGTGAATACGATCCGCTCCTTAAATTTCGTCGCATGCTTGTGCGTTATAAGCGTGCCAGTGAAGAGGAGCTGAAGGTCATAGAGGAGAAGGTGACCCTGGAGGTAAAAGAGGCGCATAAAAAGGCGCTGAAGGCACCAAACCCAACACCGGAGTCGATTCACGAATTTGTGCTGCCTCCGGCTTATAAGGCCGAAAAGTACCCGGATGGGGTTCACACTCAGGAAGGCAAACCGATTAAGTTTATTGAGGCGCTTAACCAAACCCTCAAAGCCGAATTCAGGCATAATCCCGACACCTTTATCTGGGGGCAGGACATCGCCCATAAGGACAAGGGGGGTATCTTTAACGTCACCAAAGGGATGCAGCAGGAGTTTGGCAAGCGGCGCGTGTTTAATGCACCCATTGCCGAGGATTACATCATGGGCACCGCCAATGGGATGTCGCGCTACGATTCCAAGATACGTATTGTGGTGGAGGGTGCCGAGTTTGCCGACTATTTTTGGCCGGCTATGGAACAGTTTGTGGAGACTACTCATGAGTACTGGCGCACCAAGGGGCAGTATTCGCCCAACATTACGGTTCGGCTGGCTTCGGGAGGCTATATTGGGGGTGGTTTATATCATTCTCAAACCATCGAAGGGGCACTCACGACCTTTCCGGGTGTGCGGGTGGTTTATCCCTCCTTTGCCGATGATGCCGCCGGGTTGTTGCGTACCTCCATGCGCTCGGAGGGAATGACTCTCTTTTTGGAGCCTAAGTCGCTGTACAATGCACCCAGGGCTGCCACGGTAGTGCCTGACGATTTTGAGGTACCCTTTGGCAAGGCGCGGATTCGTCGCCAGGGTGTGCATTTAACCATCGTGACCTATGGCAATACTACCCACATGTCGCTCGAGGTGGCCGAAAAGCTCGCCGGAGAGGGTGTGGAGGTGGAGGTGATCGATCTGCGATCGCTCATTCCACTGGATAAAGAGACCATCTTTAACTCCATCAAAAAAACGTCACGGGTACTGGTGGTGCATGAGGATAAGGTGTTTGGCGGTTTTGGCGGGGAGGTGGCCGCAACCATTGGTCAGGAGGCCTTTGAGTGGCTGGATGCGCCGGTAAGACGGGTGGGTTCTGAGTTTACGCCCATCGGATTTAACCCCATCCTGGAGAAGGCTACCTTGCCCAATGTCGAAAAAATTCTGAAGGCGGCCCGGGAGGTGTTGGCTTTTTGAACTAAAATAGGATATAAAACCATTATTATGAAGAAAATAGGAATATTCTACAGCTTTAGATCACACAAAACCAAGCAACAGGTAAGAAAAATGAAAAAGTACCTGGGAGAAGATAAGATAGAGGAGGTTGATGTGGACGAGGCTGACCATAAGGATTTTGAGAAGTTTGACAACTACATTCTGGCTGTGCCTACCTGGTTCGATGGTGAGCTGCCTACCTACTGGGATGAGTTTTTGCCTACCATTGAGGATGATTCACTGAAGGGTAAAAAGTTTGCACTCTTTGGCGGGGGCGATCAAAAGGGGTATCCCGAGAATTTTGTGGATGGACTGGGCATCATGGCCGATTATCTTGAAGAGCGCGAGGGCACCATTGTGGGCCACACTTCCTCCGAAGGCTATACCTTTGAACGTTCCAGGGCACAAAGGGGCGACCAGTTCGTGGGACTGGCCCTGGACATCGAAAACCAGGCGGCATTTTCGAACGATCGTATCCAGGAGTGGATCAAATCTGTTGAAAAGGCGTTTTCTAATTCTAAATAAATAAGATATAGGACACACCCGCATCGCCATTCACGCGGGCCATGGTACAGGCAGGGGCCGGCAGCAAAGATATTCTTTAGCTGCCGGCCCTTTTTTTTGCAAATTTTACATCCGCTTGCAAAATCACCCAATGGAATCTGCGTAAATAATACCACACTCTCTCAACTTCATTCTTAACATAACGGAGCGCCTCTCCCTGCTTTGGTTTTGTAGTGAATACCCGGCACCTCATTCCAGGAGAAAAGTACAAATTTGCAATTAGGGCGATTCAAAGTGGTGTCGGCTCAAAACCTTTAGTTTCCATCATCAGGCATCGGCTCAAAAGAATTAATAGGAGGGGGGAAGTTGCTAAAGCTTGATGTTCACAAATGTATCCAAGGTAAAGGACTCAAATGCTGTATTGTTACAAATCAATACCAATAATGAATATCGTGATATGATTCAATGAATCAGTTATTTACAAACATTAGAGACAGTATCAGTTTAACCTGAATAGTATTGGAGTTGCATAATTATTCAAAACAGCGTTTTACGGGATCTAAAGATGGTTTAATTTACATTTAATCAGCTTGTTATACATTTTACCTAAATTTAAAATCGAAGCTCTCTGTGCAATTGGCGCAAAATACTGAATCATACGAAGTAGGGATTTATTTATACACTCTGTCGTTGGTATAATGTTAATGTAAAGGGAACATAAACGAGATTGTAGAATTACCTACCAGAAGTATAAAACACTCATTATAAGTCGTATGACTGTGAGAGTTAAACTAATTCATGCATGTTACATTTGTCAACACAGAAAAAAGAGAACAATTTTATAAAGCTATAACCTTTTGTACACAAATGTGAATTGCAGGTATAGAGAATTGTATTATATTTGTAAACCACTTCTGTTACATTTGTGGTTTTTAGAAAGGCTTCTCTCTGTTAGAATATGCTTAAAGAGGCGATCTTAATTAATATCCGCGCAATTATGAATGAGCGTTTACAAGAGTTATTAACCCGCGAAAGGCTCACTGCTATGCGGTTTGCTGAGTTGGTGGATGTGCAGCGCTCCAGTGTGAGCCATGTGCTTTCGGGACGCAACAAACCGGGTCTCGATTTTATTGGTAAAATTTTAACCGCTTTTCCTCATGTGAGCCCGGATTGGCTTATTTTGGGTCAGGGTGGTTACAAACGCCAGCCTGGAGGACTATTGCAGTCGGCCAGGGAAGAAAAGGTGCCAGAGAGAGCGAATTTTCCAGGCGCAGGCGTCCCTAAGGAGGAGAGCATGCATCCCGCCCGGGAGGAGGCACCCGCCCCTTATGGTCAGCGTGCGCTCTTTGATGAGAAGTCGTTGCCTGATGCTCCTGCCGCTCCTGCCGCTCCACTGGATAGTGCTGCTATCACAGACCAGGCAGCAGCAGCATCCAGGCTCTTACCTTCCGAATCAGAAAGAGGAAGGGAGAAAAGGGTGGTGAAGATGGTCTTTTTTTACGCCGATCGTACCTTTGAGGTCTATCTTCCCGGTGAAGAGCGGTGACCTCGCAACTTTCTGAATTTTAACCCCGCCGTAAGTGAAGGGATTGTTTTAATCTTTTGTGTTATATTTGTGGTGTCCTGTCGGATTGTTACATATGTAAACAAGGATGACCTGTTTTCTACTTTCTTGCCGGGATGTACTGTAACGTACGATTAACCAAGGCGTAAAAAATGACAAAAAAATTTATAGACGACTTTCAGGTGGTGGAGAATCGCCGTCACACCCACGATTTTGTGGTACTTACGCTTCAGCATCCGGGCGCCCTGCCGGTGATGGTGCCGGGACAGTTTGTGGAGGTGCGGGTGGATCAGTCACCGGCTACTTTTCTGCGCCGGCCCCTTTCGGTGCACGATGTGGATTATCATCGCAACCGCCTGAAGCTGCTTATCCAGGAGGTGGGTGACGGTACCCGCCGTCTGGCCCGCATGCAGCCGGGTGAAATTCTTAATTTAATTTATCCTCTGGGCAAAGGCTATACGCTGCCCGACTCACCGCGGGTGCTGTTGGTGGGCGGCGGGTGTGGTGTGGCTCCGCTGCTTTTTCTGGGCCGTTATCTGGCGGAGCATGGGGTCACCCCCCGATTTTTGATGGGGGCACGCAATGCTGGCAGCCTGGTGGAGCTGGAGGCTTACCGCCAACTGGGGCAGGTATATGTGACCACCGAGGATGGCTCGCAGGGCCATAAGGGATTTGTGATTCACCACCCGGTGATGAAGACCTTCAAACCCGACTTCGACTGGATCTATACGTGCGGGCCCGATGCCATGATGCGGGTGCTGGCCAAATATGCCCGGCATCACCACCTGCGTTGTCAGGTGTCGCTGGAAAACACAATGGCTTGTGGTTTTGGTGCCTGCCTGTGCTGTGTAACTTCTACAATAGAAGGGAATAAGTGCACCTGTACGGATGGACCTGTATTTGATTCAAATTATTTGCAATGGTAGATTTAAAGGTACAATTGGGTAATCTGGTGCTTAAAAATCCGGTGATGACTGCTTCGGGCACCTTCGGGTATGGCCTGGAGTATGCCGATTTTATTGATATTAACCGGTTGGGAGGCATGGTGGTGAAGGGTACTACCCTCACAGCCCGTGAGGGAAATCCCTATCCCCGCATGGCCGAAACGCCCATGGGTATGCTCAATGCCGTGGGACTTCAAAATAAGGGGGTTGACTATTTCGTGTCGGATATCTATCCCCGCCTCACCGGGCTTGATACCGCTGTGCTGGTCAATGTATCAGGTTCTACCGTGGAGGAGTATGAAGAAACGGCCCGGCGGCTGGCTTCTTTGGAGGATCTTTTGGGTATTGAGCTTAACATCTCCTGTCCCAATGTGAAGGAGGGGGGCATGGCCTTCGGTACCAGTTGTCCCTCGGCTGTGGCCGTTACCCGGGCGGTGCGCCGCGTGTGGCCGCGTCATTTGATGGTGAAGCTGTCGCCCAATGTAACCGATATCACCGAAATTGCCCTGGGCGTTGAGGGGGCGGGCGCCGACTCAATCTCGCTCATCAACACCCTGTTGGGAATGGCCATCAATGCCGAAACCCGTCGTCCGGTGCTCTCCACTGTAACTGGCGGACTCTCGGGGCCGTGCGTGAAACCCATTGCTCTGCGTATGGTGTGGCAGGTAGCCCGGACGGTGAAGATTCCGGTGGTGGGACTGGGGGGAATTAACTCGGTTTCTGATGCCATTGAATTTTTGCTGGCAGGTGCCTCGGCCATTCAAATAGGGACAGCCAATTTCAGAGACCCGAAAATATCGGGTAAAATTTTAGAGGGTATCGAAGATTACCTTCAGCGGCATGGCCTCAAACAGGTATCGCAACTCACCGGTGCGCTGGAACTACCCGTGGAGTCCTGACCATCTGAGTTGCGCAGAATACCAAGATAGTTACAAATGTTAAGTAAGGCGTGAGAGGGCTCGTTACGTTCGTAAACAAAAGGGCATTTTTAGTACTGTTACAAATGTGTAACCTCATTCCATAGGTTCTTTTTTAACCGGAATATGATTTGCTCTCTAAATCTTATCCCAATAGTATGTTAAACTTTTGTAAGCCATTGTTTTGAAATCAAGTATGTCAAAAATTCATCTTATCCTTCTCCTGGCATTAACTCTGGGCGGAACTGCAACAGCGCAAAGGGCCTCTAATTCCCAGGCGCTCTCCTCCCAGGCCTCGGTCTCTATCCTGACCTGCGCCCCGGGCGATGAACTCTATTCGGTTTTTGGGCATACAGCCATCCGGGTGACCGACCCGGTGCAGGGCATCGATCTGGCTTTTAACTATGGTACCTTCGATTTCGGCACCTCCTTTTTCTATCTTAAATTTACCCAGGGCACTCTGGATTATATCTTGTCGGTGACCACTTTTAGGCAGTTCATGCAGGAGTACTTTATTACGGGCCGCTCGGTGTGGGAGCAGACCCTGGAGATGCCTGAGGAGGCTAAAAACGCTCTTTTTAGCGCCCTTCTTGAAAATGCGCAGCCTCAAAATCGTGCATACCGGTACGACTTCTTTTACGACAACTGCGCCACACGTGTGCGCGATATGGCGCTAAAGCCCGTTGAGGGGATTTTGGTGGTTCCCCCTCAAACCCCGCCGGCCCCCGGTACTTTTCGGCAAGCCATTAGTCCTTACCTCGCTCCAAAACCGTGGATCCGGCTGGGCATCGACCTGGTGTTGGGCACCCCGGCCGATGCTGAAACAGATTTGTGGTCGCTTATGTTTTTACCCGATTACCTGATGAGTGGCTTTGCCCTTCTGGGGCTTAAAAAGGCCGGGGGAAGCCTGCCGCTGGTGGGAGAAACCACTCCCTTGCTGGAGTTTAACCAGGCCGAGCCTTCGGGGGAGGGACTTTCACCTTTACTCACTCTTTGGCTGCTGACCGTGGTGGTGCTTTTTGTCACCCTGGCCGAATATTATGGTGTCTGGCATGTGCCCTGGCTCAACCCCTTGCTTTTTGTGACAGTGGGTGCGTTGGGGCTGTTGATTGGTTACCTGAGCTTTGTATCGCAACACACGGCTACCGGTCACAACTGGAATTTCTTGTGGGCCAATCCGCTTTGGTTACTTATTGTTACAAATGTGAACATCTGGTGGAAGCGTATGTTGGGATGGGGTTTGTTGGGAGGGGTGCTTTTTCTGCTGCTTCTCTTTTGGGCACTGCCGCAACAATTGCCTTTGGAACTGATTCCTGTATGGCTTCTTCTATTTGCCAGGCTGGCTTTATGGCTGCTGGGGAAAAGAGCCTCGTAAATCAACTCTTTTGCACTTGTATAAACCATTTGCTTAAGAGACTCGGGAATCCTCCTTCGTTATGTTAATTAAAATAATAGGGTGAAAGGGTAACTTTTATTGATGTAATGGGTATAAATGTAGTGTGTTCGTACTAATATCCTGGGTAAAAGCACTATTTTTGTCGATGAATACAAAATATCTCACTATTTCTTTGATGTCAGGAGAACGATTTAACGGATGAAAGGAAAGATAAAAGCTCTCTTAATTTTTGCGGGACTTCTTACAGGAGTGGCCGCCACCTATATTACCGGTCCCTCTATTGAGTCGTTTGGTACCGATTTTACGCCTCCGGCGCCTATACCGGCCTCTTTGCGTGTTTCAGGTTTTTTCTCCGAAGGTGTGGCCTTTGAGGCCATCGACCAAAAGGTGGAACGATTCCTCTCACGCAATCAAATGGCGGGGGCTTCGGTGGCCATCGCCCGGGAGGGCAAAATGGTATTCTCAAAGGGTTACGGGTGGGCCGACAAGGAAAACCGGGTGCACACCGAGCCCTATCATCTCTTTAGGGTAGCCAGCGTTTCCAAACTCATCACCGCCGTGGGCATCTTTAAGCTCATTGAAGCGGGACGGCTCTCACTCGACGACCATGTGTTCGGGCCTGATGGTATCCTCAGTCAGGCGCCTTATGACAAATATCTGGATAAACGGGTGGAACAGATTAAGGTGGTGCATCTGCTCAACCATTCGGGCGGCTGGACCAACCGCTGGGGCGACCCCATGTTTATTCCCCAGGCAGTAGCCCGCGGATTGGGCAAAGAGCTGCCCGTTGATGGCACCGATATCATCCGTTTTATGCTGGGCAAACGTTTGCATTTCGTGCCGGGTACCATGTCGTCCTATTCCAACCTGGGATATGCTATTTTGGGTAAGGTGATAGAGGCTGTCAGCGGACAGGATTACGAATCCTACATCAAAACCAACCTGCTTTACCCGCTGGGTATCTTTGATATGCGCCTGGGCGGAAGCTACCCGAGCGAACGCGCCGAACTGGAGGTGAAGTATTACGAGCCCCGGGACAGCTATCTGGTAGAAGACTACCGGGGTGAAGAAGAGATGGTTCCCCGCAGCTATGGCGGCAACGATATCCACACACTGGGACCGGCCGGAGGGTGGCTGGCATCGGCCACCGACTTGCTTAAGCTCATGCTGGTAATCGACGGCTTTGACTTCCCCCGGGACATCTTAAGTGCCGAATCTATTGAGCAAATGGTTAAACCCATGCGTCCCTATCTCGACCCGCTGGGCTGGAGGGGTATAGGTTATCACTACTGGTACCGCACCGGCACTCTGGCTGGCACTTCCGCTCTGATGGTGCGTAAGGAAGAGGGTACCTCCTATGTTGTTTTGTTCAATAGCAGCTCCTGGAAAGGACCCATGCTCTCGGGTGATATCCGGCAGATGATGGAACAGGCCTTGTCTAAAACCACTCAATGGCCTCAATACGACCTGTTTGAACTGGCCTCAGCGTGGCAAAAAATGCCGCGACGCGAAGAGATTGTCTTTTAAATTGTCGCAACCTGTCAGCGTGCGAACTCCAGATAACGTTAACGGCAACCGAGCCTGTTTTGATTCGTCGGAACCTTTCGACGCTGTCGGTTTGGACGAAAAACGAAACTTGAGGCTTGATATGACACTATGAGACAAGTCGTGAATTGTCTCATAGGATACGTTGTAATCCTGAATCCATAATCTTCTTTATTGCCATAAAAGACGCATCGGGCTTCGTCTGTGTACGCTGGTGGCTGTTGCTTTAATGAAGACGCAAGGCTTTCTTTTAGAGCATGCCGAACCTTATTCCTAATCACCTTTTGTCTTCCTTCTCTTTTATATGGCTGTCTTATAATTACTATTATGTTAATTTTATAGATATAAAAAATCCGGGGTGTTTTACCCCGGACTCTCCTTGTTTAATATTCAATAATATTCAATTAAAAGCTATTAACCCTGTATGGAATCTAGCTTAGCCTTTACCTCATCGTATTTGTCGTTCATCTCGAAACGATAATACAAACCTTTAAGGCTCTCCAAAACACCGGTGTCTTCGGGTTTAATCTCATTGGCACGCTCCATATATGGCAACGACTGCTTAAAGAGTGCGTCAGCCTTTGATTTCTCCTTCTCAAACTCTTTAAAATCAGTTTTATCGTTGGCCACATTCATCTGTTCAACACCCTGGTTAAAATAGATGACGCCCAAATTGTATAGCGCATCAAAATAGTCAGGATTTAATTCAGCCGCCTTTTTATAGTCGGCAATAGCTTTTTCGTAGTTTTTGCTCTGATCGTTCAGCACCCCGCGCGCATAATAAAAGGTGGCATTGGTCGGGTCCTTTTCAATTGCCTGATCGAGATACTCCAGGGCCCGGTCGTTTTGCCTGGTCTCCAGATAATAGTTTATCAACTGTGTAAGAATGCGGTCGTCCTCGGGATATTTGGTGAAGCCCTCCTGGAGATTAATGGCCATAAGTGCCGAATCGTTGGAGTTGGCATACACCTGATCGAGCAACAAAACTGCATCTCCACCTCCATAGTTCAGACTGATGGAATTTTTCAGGTATTTGGCGGCTTTCTCCCAGTCCTTGGCATTGTAGGCAGCCAGTGCGGTGTTGTAAATAATGGCTGTATCGACACCTTGTGAATCGGCAGCAAACATGGGCAGGTTATTAATAACCAGCACCTTTTCAAATATGTTGGCCGCGTCGGCAAACTTTTCGGAATTAAACGCTTCAATACCGGCATTGGTTAATTCATTTGTAAAAAAAGTAAGCGCCACTTTAATCTCCTTTTCAAAGCGGTTGTTTTGTTCCTTGTCCAGCTCAAGCGCCTTCATGTAATAGTCGAATGCCTTTTGTATAAGGGCCGGATCTTTTTTAGCCTTATACTGAGCATTTGCCAGATCGGCAGCCACGATATAGGTTTTGGGCCAATCGGCCGATTTCGCATTTTCAAAAGCATCATTCAAGCGGGTTTCGGCCGACTCCAGATCTCCATTTTGAATGTATGCCTGAGCTGCGCTCACTTTCCCTTTCTGTGCGTATAACATGGTTACCGCAAAAAGCGCAACCATCATAACTGTTATTCGTTTCATTGTGTTTGGTTTTTGTGTGAAAATATATTACTTTAAAGTTATAAAAAACATTATTCATTGTCACCCTCCGGGGCATCATCTTCGGCCAGTTTTTCAAGAATGCCGCTTTCAATGCTCTCTTCATCCATTTTAGATTCGGACAACACTTTGGTAATAGATGCTATCACATCCTGTTTTTTATCCAGATTAATAAGGCGTACCCCCATGGTAGCCCTGCCGGTAACACGAATATTTTCAACGGCCAGGCGAATGGCTACCCCCGATCGGTTGATAATCATCAGGTCGTTGTCGTCGTTCACGTTTTTAATAGATATCATATCCCCGGTTTTTTCGGATATGCGCATGGTTTTAACCCCTTTGCCTCCCCGGTTGGTAATGCGATAATCGTCGAGACTGGAACGTTTTCCATATCCATTTTCAGAGACCACCAGAATATCGTCCAGACTACCTTTCACACAAATCATGCCAACCACCTCATCTGAGGAAGAGTCCAGTGTTACACCCCTCACCCCCTGGCCCGTGCGGCCGATGCTTCGAACGCGGGTTTCGTTAAAACGAATGGCCCTGCCCGATCTTGTAGCCAGCAATATCTCGTTATGTCCGTTGGTGAGCCGGGCACCAATAAGCTCATCGCCTTCGCGAATGGTAATAGCATTGACCCCCGACTGTCGCACACGCGAATAGTCAACCAGCAACGACTTCTTAATCATACCTTTACGAGTAGCCATTACAATGTAATGTGAGTTTATAAACTCTTCATCATGGAGCTGCTTCACACGTATGTAAGCCTTCACCATATCGTCGGGTTCGATATTGAGCAGGTTTTGGATGGCCCGGCCCTTGGTATTTTTTGCACCCTCGGGAATCTCATACACCTTAAGCCAGAAGCACCGCCCATTTTTGGTAAAAAAGAGCATCGTATTATGCATCGAAGCCGGATAGATGTGCTCAATAAAATCCTCATCGCGGATGGTACTCCCCTTAGAGCCTACCCCCCCGCGGTGCTGGGTTTTAAATTCGGCCAGGGGTGTACGTTTAATGTAACCCAGGTGCGAAATGGTGATGATCATCTCTTCATCGGCATAAAAGTCTTCGGGGTTAAACTCCTCCGAGGAATAAACAATCTCGGTTCGGCGCGGGTCGTTAAACCTGCTTTTCACCTCCAAAAGCTCCTCCTTTATAATCTGCATACGCATGTGAACCTGCGCAAGTAACTCTTTAAGCCGCTCAATCTCTTTTATCAGACTCTCATATTCGGCCCGCAGTTTATCCTGTTCCAGCCCGGTAAGTTGCCTCAGGCGCATATCCACTATGGCCCGTGACTGGATATCGGAAAGGTCAAAGCGCTGAATAAGATTTTCCCTGGCCTCATCGGGACTTTGAGCCGCCCGAATGATGCGGATTACCTCGTCGATGTTGTCGCTGGCAATGATGAGTCCTTCCAGGATGTGTGCCCGTTTTTCGGCCTGGGCGAGTTCAAATTGTGTACGGCGGGTTACCACATCAAGGCGGTGCTCCACGAAGTACTGAATGATCTCCTTCAGGTTCAAGAGCCTGGGACGTCCCTTCACCAGTGAAATGCTGTTCACACTAAAAGAGGACTGCAGAGCTGTGTATTTATATAAATTGTTGAGTACCACGTTGGCGATGGCATCCCTTTTAAGATCGATAACGATGCGCATACCCTGGCGGTCCGATTCGTCGTTGACATTAAAAATGCCCTCAATCTTCTTCTCGTTTACTAAATCGGCAATCTTAATAATCAGTTCCGCCTTGTTTACCAGATAAGGAATCTCGGTGACGATGATGCGCTCACGTCCGCGGCTGTCGGTTTCAATTTCGGTGCGGGATCGCATGACCACCCTGCCCCTGCCGGTTTCATAGGCCTCTTTAACCCCATTATAACCATATATGATTCCCCCGGTGGGAAAATCGGGTGCCTGAATGGTCTTTATCAGCACATCCATTTCCACTTCGGGGTCGTCGATGTATGCCACGATGGCATCAACGGTATTCCCCATATTGTGCGGAGGCATATTGGTAGCCATCCCCACGGCAATACCGGAAGTACCATTTACCAGAAGCACAGGGATACGGGTAGGCATCACCGAAGGCTCATTTAGGGAGTCGTCGAAGTTAGGCTGAAAGTCCACTGTATCTTTATCGATGTCGCGCAGTATCTCTTCCGAGAGACGGTTCATGCGGGCTTCGGTATATCGCATGGCTGCAGGGCTGTCGCCATCCACCGAGCCAAAGTTACCCTGCCCGTCCACCAGCATGTAGCGCATCGACCAGGGTTGTGCCATGCGCACCATGGCATTGTAAACAGAGGAGTCGCCATGGGGGTGATATTTACCCAGCACCTCTCCCACTATTCTGGCCGACTTCTTATATGGCTTGTTGGAGGCCATTCCCAGGTCGAACATGCCGTAAAGCACACGTCTGTGAACAGGTTTTAAGCCGTCGCGTACGTCGGGCAGGGCACGGGAAACAATTACCGACATCGAATAATCGATGTAAGCGGTTTTCATCTCCTCTTCGATGTTAATCTTTATGATTCTTTCTCCTTCATTCATTAAAACACTATTTTTTTGATACTTCTGAATATAAAAAGGCCTTTATCAGCCTGTTTTTTCAGAGCTCTAAATTAATCATTTCCGGCGTATTTTAAAAACCAGATGCCGCGAATTTATTAATAGTTCATACATTTAGGAGATTTATTCATTTTATGCTAATTTTGAAGGCTGCTCTGTTAAATTGTCAGGCCGCAAACTGTTGCATGGTTTTTGATTGAATCACCAGTTATATAGAGTTAATAAGCAGAAAGGATATAGTATGGATTTAAATTTTTCATCCAGGATACGCGATGTTTTATCGGTGAGCAAGCAGGAAGCAATGCGGTTGGGGAACCCTTTTATTGCCCCCGAGCATTTAATGCTTGGTATCTTTAGTAACTCCGGGAATGGAGCTTCACGGATACTTACTCATCTGAATGTGGATTTTGATGAGGTGAGAGATGCCCTTGAGGAGAAGATGAAGGAGAAAACACCTTTAAACAAAACCGACCACTTGCCTCTTTTAAAGACAACCGAACAAATTTTAAAGTTGGTGCACCTGGAGGCCAAAGCCCTGAAGAGTAAAAAGGTAACCACACTCCATCTTTTACTGGCTTTGCTGAAAGAGAGCAACAGCACAATACCTGAAATTATGAAAAAACACAATGTAAAATATGAAGATCTTCGTTCAATGCTTGTCCAGCCGGGCCCGCAGGCCAAGGCCGACATGCCCGACGACGATGATGCCGACAGCCCCTTCTCTCCCCGTGGCAGCGGAGGGGGGGCTCATGAAGGCAGCAGTAGTGCAGGAGCCGGCAAGCCCGGTTCGGATACCCCGGTGCTCGACAATTTTGGCATCGACATAACCCGTGCTGCTGAAGAGGGGCGTCTTGACCCTATTGTAGGGCGCGAACGTGAAATTGAGCGGTTGGCACAAATTCTGAGTCGCCGCAAGAAGAACAACCCCATACTTATAGGTGAGCCCGGAGTGGGCAAATCGGCCATTGCCGAAGGCCTGGCTCTGCGCATCATCGCTAAAAAGGTTTCGCGGGTGCTCTTTGGCAAAAGAGTGGTGACGCTGGATTTGGCCTCCATAGTGGCAGGCACCAAGTACCGCGGACAGTTTGAGGAGCGGATGAAGGCCATCTTGAATGAACTCTCCAAGAATCCCAACGTGATTCTTTTCATTGACGAGATTCATACCATTGTGGGGGCCGGCGGCGCCACCGGCTCGCTGGATGCGGCCAATATGTTAAAGCCTGCACTGTCGCGGGGCGAGATACAATGCATTGGAGCCACCACCTTAGACGAATACCGCCAGCACATCGAAAAGGACGGGGCATTGGAACGACGGTTTCAAAAAGTGATGATTGAGCCCACTACGGTGGAAGAGACCATCGAGATACTTAATAATATTAAAGAGAAGTACGAAGATCATCATAATGTAACCTACACTCCCGAGGCGATTGATGCCTGCGTGAAACTAACCGAACGGTACATCACCGACCGTCATCTGCCCGACAAGGCCATTGACGCCCTGGATGAAGCCGGTTCGCGGGTGCACATCTCCAACATAGTGGTGCCCGAGACCATTCTTGAGCTGGAAAAAAATATAGAAGAGACCAAGGAGAACAAAATAAAAGCGGTTAAAGCACAAAATTTTGAGTTGGCAGCCAGCTTTCGTGATCAGGAGAAGAGCCTGCTCGACAAGCTGGAGCACTCTAAAAGCCGTTGGGAGGATGAACTTCAAAAACACCGCGAGCCGGTGGATGCAGAGCGGGTGGCCGAGGTGGTAGCCATGATGACCGGCATACCTACCCAGCGCATTGCTCAGGCCGAAGGTTTCAGACTCTTGAAGATGGGGGAAACACTTAAAGACAGAGTGATTGGTCAGGATGAAGCTGTTGCTAAGATTGTGAAGGCCATTCACCGCAACCGGGCGGGTTTGAAAGATCCCAACCGGCCCATTGGCTCGTTTGTGTTTCTGGGCCCTACAGGTGTGGGTAAAACCCATTTAGCCAAGGTGCTGGCGCAATATTTGTTCGACTCCATCGATGCTCTTATCCGCATCGACATGAGCGAATACATGGAGAAATTCAGCGTGTCACGATTGATTGGAGCTCCCCCGGGCTATGTGGGTTACGAGGAGGGCGGCCAGCTCACCGAAAAGGTGCGACGTAAGCCATATGCTGTTGTTCTTTTGGATGAGATTGAAAAAGCCCATCCCGACGTATTCAACCTGCTGCTGCAGGTGTTAGACGAGGGACACATCACCGATAGTTTGGGCCGTCGGGTTGACTTTAAGAACACCATTGTGATTATGACCTCTAACATAGGGACGCGTGAGTTGAAGGATTTTGGCCGCGGCATTGGTTTTGCCGCCGGTGTTCGTCAGCCGGGCGACGACGACAGCTATGCCCGGGATGTAATTGAAAAAGCTCTTAAAAAAGCCTTTGCGCCCGAGTTTTTGAACCGTATCGACGACGTGGTCATCTTTAACAGCCTTACCAAAGAGGATATCCGCAAAGTGATAGATATCGAGCTGGCCGGTTTGTATAAGCGCGTGGAAGCTCTGGGTTATCGGATGCATCTCTCTGCAGAAGCCAAGGATTTTATTGCTTCTAAAGGGTACGACGTGCAATACGGAGCACGCCCTCTGAAACGGGCTCTTCAGAAATATCTGGAAGACGAGATGGCAGAAGTAATTATTCAGGCCTCAGTAAGTGAAGGAGATATTATTGAAGTTGACATTGACAAAGAGACGAAGAAAATTACCACCCATATTGAGAAGGGCAAGAGTAAGGGCAATGGTAAAAAGGCGGCTGTAAAAGCCAATGGCAAAAATGAACACCTTCAGTTGCCGGCGCCGCCGCATGCCACCCGCGAGGAGAGCAGTAATTAAACAGCGGCTCCTGAAAAATACCAGTTTGTTTCATAAAAGAAAGCCTGTTCCAAAATTTTGGAACAGGCTTTCTTTTATGAAACAAACTTTTAAAAGTCTTTATTATCCGGCTAATCGGGTGTTAATCTCTTTTAGAGAAGCTATTGCACTTTCGTTGCCGGGGTCGTATTCAAGTGCTTTCTCGAACCAGGGCTTTGCTTCGGCAAAAGCCTTATTGGCATTCTCCTTGATTTCGTCGTATTGTCCGGGATCGGCATTGGCGGCCGAAGCCAAAATCTGTGAAGCACGATTATAAGGCTCAGCACCCTGCTTGAGATAGTAGGTCACCAGCATCTTTTTCATGTGTCCTACATATTTACTATCCTTGTATTTTACAACGGCTTTGGTCAGGAACTCTTCCATCTCCTGATCCCGGTCCAGTTTATTTAGTGAATAGGCGATGTAGTAGGAAGAAATATCTTCGTTAAACCCCAGGTTTACCGATTCTTTGTAGTACTCAATGGCCTTTTCGTACTTATCGATACGGCGGGCGCAGGTAGCTGTGTTGTACACCATCGACCCTTCCAGAGGGGTTCCCTCTTCCCAGTTGGCAATGGCTTTCTCATACAATTCAAATGCTTTGCTATAATCTTTGTTTCTCAAGGCATCGTTTCCTTCGTTTAGAAATTCTGCCGAAGTCTGTTCCTGGGCAAAAATGCCGCCTGCAAAGACAAAGCACAACAAACTCACTGATAATAAATACTTAAACTTCATAATTCTAAAAATTTAAACGGTTGATTACTAATACTTTCTTTAATAGTGCCGGTAAAAATAGTCTTTTATTTTAAAAAAAGAGGCTGATCGAATGGCGATCTTTAACAATTCTTAATCAACTGCCTAATTAGTAAATATCTAATAGATAGTCTTTCAGTAGGTTATAAGAATCCGGCATTATTTTAATTCCATTTTCATTTACAAAATCCGGACCATTCTCCTCATTTATGCTTCGCGAAACCTCTGGCAACACTCTTTCTATCACCTCCACAAATTTACGGGGATGAGCCGTAGCCACGAAAAAACCCTTCTCATCGTTACGCAGCAGCTGTTTCAATAAGGCAAAAGCGGCTGCCGAATGAGGGTCAAGCAGATAATCCGATTGCCGGTAAATCTCTTTGATGGTGGCCTCTATTGTTTCATCGGAGACAGGATGGGCAGATAAAATCTCCCGGAGCCGATCGGTATTGTTGTTAAAAAGCGCATACAACCGGCTAAAGTTGCTGGGGTCGCCCACATCCATAGCATTAGCGATGGTAACGATGGTGGAACGCGGATTGTAGCTGCCGGTATTTAAAAAGCATGGCACCACATCGTTGGCATTGGTAGCAGCGATAAAACGTTTAACCGGCAAGCCCATCCGGTGCGCCATAACCGCTGCGGTAAGGTTGCCAAAGTTGCCACTGGGCACGCAAATAACCGGGGCCAGGCCCGGCAAAACTCTTTGCACAGCACCCACCCCCCAGAAATAGTAAACCATTTGAGGCAACAACCGCCCAATATTGATGGAATTGGCCGATGTAACGGCCACTTTTTCACGAAGCGCAGCATCGTTAAAAGCCTGTTTTACCATGCGCTGGCAGTCGTCAAAGGAGCCCTCTACGGCTATGGCGTGTATGTTTTCGCCCGGGTTTGTTATTTGGCGTTGCTGGTAGGGACTGATTTTGCCTTTGGGAAAGAGCACTACCACATCAATACCAGGCACTTTATGAAAACCATTGGCAACGGCGCCTCCTGTATCACCCGAAGTGGCTGTGAGCACCATCAGTTTATCCGCCGCCTGGGGACGAAGAAAACTCATCAACCGCGACAGAAAGCGCGCTCCCACATCTTTAAATGCGTGGGTGGGGCCGTGAAAAAGTTCCAGAGCCCACATGTTTTCCTGTACAGCATTGAGTGGGATGGGAAACGAAAAGGTCTGCTCCACCATTCTGCGCAAAGCAGCATCCTCTACTTCGTCCTGCACGAAAGGCTTTAACACTTCAAAAGCCATGTCGTGAAGTGCCATTTGAGGCATGGCCTCAAAAAAAGAGGAACTGAGACGGGGAATGGATTCGGGCATATACAAACTGCCGTCATGGGCCAGTCCTTTAAAGATGGCTTTGGAGAGGCTCACGCTCTCTTTTTCAGAGCCTATGTTTTGATAGTTCATGGAAGGATTCGGGGTTTTGAGTTCGGGGTTCAGGGTTTTGAGTTTCGAGTTCAGAGTTCGGGGTTCAGAGTTCAGGGTTCGGGGTTTAGAGATGCGATGCATTGCGTCTGCAGGTGGGTCTGAGTTCGGAGTTTCTCGTTAGAGAAGCACGTCGTAATGTTTACCTACCTTCCCTCTGGTCGGCAGGCAGGCCTCGGTTCTGATTTGAAAAACCGGCATACAGAACCGTTCCGAACCTGACCGTTCACCGTTTTCCGAAAAGTATATTCTTGCCACCAAAGCTCTAAGTCACAAAGATTTAAAGAAGAGCAGGCTGCTTGTTTTCAATCTCTTGTTTGTCTTCGGTCTTTTTGAAAAGTAACTGCAACAACTCATCGTTGTGGAGCAGCCCCAGGCTTCCCTTCTTCACCGAAAACTCGTCGAACTTCGTCACATTATCGGGGAGCAGAGTGGGTTTAATGAGCAAAAAGGGCACCGGATCGGAGGTGTGGGTGCGCAGCTCACAAGGCGTGGGATGATCGGGCAAAAGAGCCAGTGCGAAGGGCTCCTTCAGATGTTGCAGACCCTCCCACAGAGGTTTAAGCAGCCGGCTGTCGAAATCCTCCACCACCTGTTTCTTTAGTTTCCAGTCGCCTTCATGTCCGGCCTCGTCGGCAGCCTCCAGGTGGAGAAACACAAAATCATTGGTTTTTAGAGCCTCTAAAGCAGCCGCAGCCTTTCCCTCATAATTGGTATCGAACAAACCGGTGGCTCCTTCCACATGAATACTTTCCAGTCCTGCCATCCGGCCAATGCCGTGCAGCAGGTCCACCGCCGAAATAATTGCCCCCCGTTGGATGCCCCATCGCTCCTTAAAAGAGGGAAAAACCATGGGGGTACCCGGCGACCAGGGCCAGATACCATTTGCCGGAGGCAATCCTTTATGGCGTCGCTTTTGATTTACCGGATGAGTCTCTAACAGCTTTTGTGTCTGCAACATAAGTTCCCGGAGTGTTTGCGCCGTTGCAGCTGCCTGCCCTTCGCCCACCGGCAAAATCTGAGCCACCGACGCACCGGGATGATCGTGTGGTGGTGCACATTGCACACGTGCATCACCATCTTTAAGCATCAACAGGTTACGATAGCTTACACCGTGGTGAAAAGTCACATTAAAGTGACCCAGGTTTTCGTTTAAATACCGGATGAGCACACCCGCCTCCTGGGTGGTGATGTGTCCGGCCGAATGATTCAGGAGGTGTCCCTGTTCCAGGGTCACAAGATTACACCTGAAAACCAGCTCGTTACTATTCACAGGGATGTTGAGTGCAGCTGCCTCAAGCACTCCCCGTCCCGAAAAATAGAGGGAAGGTGCATACCCCAGAATATTCATGTTGGCAATTTCGCTGCCGGGATGAAATCCTTCAGGAACAGTTTTGAGCTCTCCGGTAGCTGCCATGCTGCACATCCCATCCAGCACAGGCTTTTGGGCTGCCATCAAAGGCGTAAGATTGCCCCACTCAGAGGCAGGAAGATCGGCCATACCGTCGGCCAGCACTACTATATATTTCATTTAAGCAGGTTCCGAATTGAAGATGTAAGATATTCAAATATCACCCGCGAAAGTAGAGAAATATCTAAAAAATAAAAATGATTTAAGTGTTTTTATGATTTTTGTCAGGTTTTTCAATACTAAAAATTGAACTGTGCTACTGGAAGGATTCTATAAACCGGGCTAAATCATGAACCTGCCTGGATAGGTTATACTTATTATGGGCAACATGGCGGCAGTGTTCTCGTTTCGCCCAGACCTCCTGGGGGTGCTCCCGGAGGTAAGCAATATTGCGCTTCAGAGCTTCATAATCGGCCGGGGGAGAAACCCATCCCACATTGTCGCTGTTGATAATACGGGCACCCTCCCCATCGCCCGAAAATAAAATGGGTACACCGGCGGCCATGGACTCATATATCTTGGAAGGCACCGCACCAAAAATGTTTAGCGCCAGGGGTATGATGGTGACATCGGCCCGGCTTAAAACCGCAGGTATTTCGTCGCGGCTCACTGCCCCATGAAAAAAGATGCCTCTATGAGGATGCTCCTCTACAAGCTCACTAAGGGCCTCCTGTTCACCACCTGCGCCATAAATGTGAAACTCAGCTCCCAACTGATTAAAATCTATGGCTTTGCATAAATTGTAAATCCCCTGTGCAAATCCCAGCAGGCCAGCATAAACAATGAACAAATATTGATCTTGAGGTAAATGCTCCTCTGCATTTTGAGTAAAGCGTGCCGGGTTTATACCATTGCGAAACAGATAAGGTTCCCTGCACCCCGATTTTGTAAGATGTTGAACAATTTCAGAAGACTGCCCTATGCAGAAGAGCGACTTTTTATAAACAAACTGTTCCATACGTTCCAGAAGGCGGTATAAATGTCCATCGTCAATTGCGCCCATCTCTTTGGCCGACAGAGGCCACACGTCGGAGATATTAGTTATAAGGCGGGCGCCTGCCAATTTAGCCAAAATAAACCCCGAGAGGGCCAGTGTCAAGGGCGGACTCTCCACAATTAAAAAGTCAATTTCTTGTTGTCTTAAAAAACGCCAGGCAAAAAGTGAGGAAAAAGCAAAGGAGAGCATACTGAAAATGCGCGGTAATGCACGTTTTGAGTTAGACGGATAGAGCCAATAACGCCTCACCTCTATCCCATCTGATTTTTCGGTGACCGAAAAACGATGTCTGTAGGGCTTAAAAATTTTGCCCGTGGGGTAATTGGGCATAGCCGTCACAACACAAAACTCACAACCATTTTCTGCCAGCCCTTTAACCATCTCATAAAGACGGTTCTGAGGAGCTCCCATTTCGGGTTTGTAGTATTGGGTGAGTAGGGCGATTTTCATGGGTTAAAAGACTGAAGCCTCACAAACTAAATATTACGCTAAAAACTCGATTAAGGTTACCAATATCTCTTTAAAATCTATCTCCAGTTTTTTGGCGGTTTGATACTGGTTAAAACCGGTTGCCATCTCATAGTCGGAGATTTTAATACTGTTATATTTCGAAAAATAGAGATGCACCTTTTTATTGACTATTAACCTTTGGCCGTCGATAACCGGCGAGATGCCGGGATAAAAGTGCAGGTGAAAGACAGCCGGAAAATTTCCCTCCCCTACCACCTCATCCGAGATAGATATCTCCCTCTCTTTAAACTTGAAGGTGCGTCGATGAGCCAGTTTCAGTGCGCGGTATCCGTTGTGCATAGCCCGAATTTTATCAGGACTCTCTTCAAGCAGCGTTGCTTTGGCACGCCGTGACACCCTAAAAGCACCCCACATTTGGGACTGGCTTCGGCCATTTACCACCACGGTGTTATGGGCAGCCGTTGAGCGTTCCCTCTCCCTGATGACGCCGGGTTGATACGTTGAAGTTCCCATTTCCACCATCAAGGGTTGGTTGTGGTGATAAAGGAGGAACGACAAAGCATCGGCATGTGCATGACCCGGCTGGCAGGGCGGGCCCAACTGCCCCACATCCACCCTGCACTCGTAGTTGCCCCGGGCAATAACGCGGTAACCCGATGCGCCCGGTGACACAGCCGTGGCTTTGATATTTAATTGCGCCGCAAAATCTAACAACCACGCTGTTGGCAATGCGGCCCCTTCCACGCTGTCACCAAACGGGGGAAGGTCACCATTGGTGAAGCGCATCTGCTGAAGCCATGCCAACATGCACCCAGCTTTCTTCCCTAAAAATGTCAAAAAGGAATCCTCTGCATGACCGGCGTGACGCAGCCAGTCGATGAGCTCCAGAAGCCGGAAAAACACGATACTATGATAAGACGGGCTTAGTTCGAAATGGCCTCCATCGGCCAGTATTTGAACACTGAGTTGTCTCTTTAACAGTTTCTTTACTTTGTTTGTCCATGCTTTGTTGGAAAAAAAGTACCCCCCCATTAACAGGGCAAACCCATTCTCCAGCAAATGGTTACCTAACAGGTGATACTCCAGGTGGCCCGACAAAAAATCCAATTCGGCATGCAGAGCAGCCAAAATACCGGGGTCGGGATCGGGGTCTTGTTTTAGGGAGAGCCACCGCATCACATTCATGGCGCGCAATGAAACGGGGTATGGCTCCAGCGGAAGTTGATTCTTATTTAGGCTGGTGTAAAGCGACTGTACGAGTTGGAGCTTCTCATCATTCCCCAGGTTGGGTTGCAATAAAAATGAAGCATACTGCAGATGGTAGTTCCAAAGTTTTCCATAGCCCTGGTAGTTCCAGTCGATGACGGGCCCAAACGACCTGGTTTGGTTGAGAAATGAGAAGGTATTGTGGCCTAAAAACGAGCGTTGAACCGGCGGGTGCTCGCTAAAGACCGGGAATTTAACCTGTTGAGAAATAACAGGACTGTTGTAATGGCTAAACACCCGGGGCTTTATCAGCCGGTATTTGAGCTGATAGAAGATTTGAATTAATTTGAGGTGCCTTACAGTGTGGAGGAACCGCAGGATGTTCATATCTCTCAGTTAAACATTTGAATTTTCGGCAATCTTAAGTTTCAGGAGAATCTCCACGATGCGGCCGGCGGTTTTACCGTCCCATTTTTCGGGAACAGTTCCTGTTTTCCATTCACCGGCAAACAGTTTTGCCATAGCCGGCTTTATCGCTTCGGGGTTTGTTCCCAGCAGTTCATTAGTGCCCAGGGTGATGGTCTCGGGCCGTTCGGTATTGTCGCGCAAGGTCATGCAGGGTATGCCCATCACGGTGGTTTCCTCGGTGATGCCACCCGAGTCGGTGACGACGGCTTTGGAGCGCTCCACCAGATAGTTGAATTCCAGGTAGCCCAGCGGTTCAATGGTGTGCAACCGGGGGTGAGAGATGCCTGCACGATCTAATATTTTTGCTGTTCGTGGATGCACCGGAAAAATCAGGGGCAGACCGGCCGAGTGATTCACTATTTCCCCAATGAGTTCTTTCAGCATGCCGGCCTCATCTACATTGGACGGTCGGTGCAGCGTCATCACCAGATAGGCTTTTTCCTCTAATCCCAACCGGTTCCATATTTCGGGTTGTTTAAAGCGTGGACGCTGTTTTAAAAGTGTATCAATCATAGTGTTACCTACAAAAAAGATACGCTCCTCTCCCACTCCGCTTTTTTTCAGGTTCTGGTTGGCCAGTATGGAGGTGGTAAAAAAGTAGTTGGTGATGCTGTCGGTCACAAGCCGGTTAATCTCCTCAGGCATCGTCCAGTCGCCCGAGCGGATGCCACCCTCCACATGCGCTACCTTTACATGGAGCTTTTGCGCCGTAATGGCACACGCCATGGTGGAGGTAACATCACCCACTACCATGCAGATATCGGTTTTCTTCTGTAGGAGCAATTTTTCGTAACCTGTCATTATGGCTGCTGTTTGTTCGGCCTGGGTTCCCCCGCCGGCGCCCAGGTTCACATGCGGTTGGGGAATGCCCAATTGCTCGAAAAAGCTGCCGCTCATATTTTTATCGTAGTGTTGCCCGGTATGCACCAGGCGATATTCAATATTTTTACCCTCCCCCTGAGCCTGATGAATGGCATCAATGATGGGAGCAATTTTCATAAAGTTGGGGCGTGCCCCGGCTATAAGGTCTATTTGCATGATAATTTCATGGATTTTAACTGGGATGTCACAGATTTCAAAGATTCCTGAAGATTTCTGAAGATTTCTGGAGAAAAACTAAAGTACCGCTGTCGCGATGAGGCGTTGTAAGGCCTGTATCGTAAAAATAGAATTTGGACATTCTTGCAATTTTGGAATCCAATTCCAAAATTGTAAGAAAAATCATCTAAAACAGCTCTCCTGGGTTGATTTTTAAAAACTCCTGCCAGGGAATTCCCTTTTGGCCAACCAGCAGCACCTTGTCGGGATCAAATTGCTCTTTAAAGGCTTCCATTCCTCCGGTACCTGCCTCTGCTCCGGTTTTAACTTCCAGGGCAATCACCCCGCCCCGTCTCTCGATAACAAAGTCAACCTCCTGGTTTCTGTCGCGCCAGTAGAAGACCTTTAGCCCTTCAGAATAGGAAGAATTGATAAGATGAGCTCCAATGGCCGACGCCACCACTCTTCCCCAATTTTGGTGTTGCGTTACTGCTTCACTAAACAGCAAATTGCTTTGAGCACTGATAAGAGTATTGTTATATACCTGAAATTTAGGACTTGATGAACGTTTACGAATGATGTTGGCCGCGTATTTTTCAATTCCTGCTAATAATCCAGCCGCATCGAGCAGCGACAAATAACATGCGAGCGTGGTGGTATTACCGGCATCGTGTAACTGGCCCTGAATTTTTGAAAAGGATAATATCTGACCCGAATAGAGACAGCCCAATTCGAATAGTCTCTTCATGAGTGCCGGTTTGTCAATATGTTGAGTAAAATTACTCAATACTTTGAATTAATACAGCGGGTAAGATTAAAGGATTAGTTCAAAAACGATAGGATAGTGTTGAAGGCATGGTCAATATTATTTTTGGCGCATTTTTCATTGTATAGTTTTTCAGCATCCTTCAATACTTTGCTATGGTTATTTTTACAATAAAGCAGTTGTTGCGCGAGTTCGCCGATGTCTCCCGGCGTATAATAAGTGACCAGCTCCTCTCCCACCGCTGTTACACTAGGGATATTTGACGCCAGAACAGGCACTTTAGAAAAGATGTAATCGAGCATGGCATTGGGATAACCTTCGAAGCGTGAAGGAAAGAGGGCCAGGTGGTGCCTATTAATCACAGCCTGCATATCTTCACGATTTAACCATCCTTTAAATTTTATCTGATCTTCCAGATTGTTTTTCTTAATCAAATCCAAAAACTCATCCAGATAACGGCCCGCTCCGTAGATACTGATTTCGAAAGGGAAATTGGACTTCAGTTTTTTGGCCACCTCAATAATATCATACAGCCCTTTGTCCTTTTCGATGCGGGAAACAAAAATCATCTTGAAACAATTTGAATCTGCTGGGTTAAATTTTTTAAAAGGCAAACTCTTTGAAGTCAGGATTGTGTTGTCGGGGACCCAGTTTTCTACAACAACAAGTTTTCGGGCCGGTACTCCTTTTGACTCAAAATAATTTTTCCAGAATTCACTTTGACAAATAATGTAATGCGCCATCCGATAAGTGGAATTGATAAAAAGAGCATAGAGGGGTTTTTCAAAGTCGCGCAGGAGATGACCTGATACAGGAAATAATATTACTTTTTTATTCAACAAACGAGCTAAGAAAATGGCAGGTAATTTATCCAGGTAGGAGTTACCGGCACTGATAAAAGCCATTAAGTGACGGGCATTGACATTCATGAGTGTCAGCCAGGCAAACTTAAAAGTACGCCAGAATAGGCCCGGTAGCCGCCTGAACACTCCCTGTCGATTAATATCTTTAATAGTTGTATCCAGCACTCTAATTTGGATGCCATGCTTCAAAAGAGGAACTTTAAGGCTGCGGCAGGCAAAATTAACACCGCCGTAATATCCATGCCGGAGTGTCTTAAAAGAGCCGATAAAGAGGATTTTGGTCATTTGAATAAAGCCACCTGAAACACTAATTTAATAATCTAAACAGAGCTCTTAACTTCTTTCTGAAGCTGCAGCTGGTTATCGTAAAAGTTTTAAATATTCTGATATAATTTTATTTCTATCGAATAATAGTAATGCTCTTTCTCTGTTTTGTTGGCCAATGGTGTAAATTTCATCAGAAGATAGAGAAAGTGCCATACTCAGTGTATTTTTAATTTCAAGAGGGTTATGAGGGTCAAACAAGAAGCGCTTATCATGATTCAGTAATTTAGGAACATCTGAAACCGCTGAGCTAAAAACAAGTTTACCCAAAGCCATTCCTTCGCATATGGCATTGGGTAATCCTTCATAAAAACTGAATAACCCAACTGCATCCACGCACCTCATTTTTAGATGGATATCAGGTGTTGGTGGATAGAACGAAAAGATGGCATTCAAATCATAGGCGTCAATCTTTCTCATATTATCCTGAAAGGTATTGTCAAGGCTCTTGCCATACCACTCAACCCGAAGTTGATCCTTTTCGGAAGGTGAAAGCATATTAACCGCTTCAATTAATCCATCCAAATTTTTAACTGCTCTAAGACTTGAAGGAACCAATAACTTAAAGGTGTGTTTCTCTCTTCTGTGAGAATCATTCCCGGGTGAAAATCTTTTAAAATCAACAATGTTATAGATAACTCTAAATTTTCGTGGATTGAGCAAGGGGTTAATCCTGCGAACAAGTTTAATATTTTCCAGAGAATTGGCTACCACATAGGTGGCCAGAAAATGAAACAACCGGTAAAAGCGGAAAATGGATAATTTTAAAATATTAGGATTGGCACTTCGTTCTCCCACAACCAACTTCCATCTGCGCCAGGGCAAAGCAGAAACTTCGGCAATAAAGTTTGTAGCCTCCAAAAAAGCAAGTACCGCCGTGAAACCTCCCTGACGGATGAATCTTCGCATCTTCAATAACCGTTTGGCATGATTGGATTCAACTATGGCGGTAACTGTTAACTCATTTTTTGCAATGACCTCCTTATAAAAATTCACATCGTGATAAACCAAAAAAGAGACCTCTGCACCTCTCTCTTTAAATCCCAGGGCAAGCTCCACCATTTGGCGCTGAGCGCCCCCGGGACCGAGGCTATCTATAACACAGAGTATTTTCACTGTTTTTGACTCTTAAACTAATCCAATGATCTTTTAGGAGATCCTACAAGATAGGCCAATAAAATAGCCTGTGTATAGCCCGAGAAAGAGGCATACCACATGGAGACCAGTGTAATAAAAAACCAGATTATCGTTACAGTAAACATTAATATCCGCTTATCTGGCAACCAATGGGTATTTAACACGTACCGGGCTGCTGCATAAAAAAGGTAAATATATATCCCTACTCCCAACAACCCAAAGTTCGACAATAGCTCCAGCCAATCGTTATGGGCAACGTTTATTCCGGTAAGCTCAATAGAAGCTGCAAAACCATAGCCGAACAATAGGTTTAACAGGTTACTACTACCCGACCACCCCTCTAATATTCTGGAGTATAAAAGGGTTCGTCCACTGGTTCTTCCCTCAGCAAGAGAAAGCATTCGATTTATCAGGAATTCATTCTCTAAAAAATAATTATACACAAAAATACTCAGAACTACTACTCCAATCAGGGCAGCCAAATTTCCCTTGAAACGATTGCGTTTCTCCACTGTTCGCATCTGAAAATAATAAAAGATAATAAGAACAAGGCCTGCAGAGATAATAGCGCCTCGCTTTGCGCCCTGTATCACAAAAATGCTCATAATGAGCATCAGGGCGAAAGAAGCCAGCTTTCTTTTCTTTATCAGGAAGACAAAGGGCATTAACCTGACAAAAGTATAGGCCACATTATTCACCATATCCGTAGCTTCGTCTCCTCCCATCTCAAGCAAAACCTGCGTTCGATGTACAAAGAACTGCAAAATCATTACCGGAAGCATCATAAGAAGAAAGCGCACCAGATGTTTTGATTCCAGTAAACCAAAGATGGCGAAAAAATAGAATGGATAGAATGGCAGCATACAGCCCAAAATTCTTTTGAACATGGCAGTATGAGTAGCCGAAGTGAGATTTGCAGTAAAAATAAATCCGGCTACATTGATTAAAAGCAAAAGGGTCCAGGCATAAAAGAACGAATTATTTTTATTCTTTATCAGAAGCGTTTTCGTCAGGTAAAAACCGGATATCAAAAATATCAGTAGCAGAGCCGACTTGGATATTAGCGAGCTGGATTCATATAATGAACCTTGTGCAAAATATAGCACAAACAAAAGAAAAAGGAGCTCACGGATATATTTATGAAACTTCATAGGGGTTATTTACATCCTCCAGTATTTTTTTCAAAATTAGCTCTGCTGGATTAAATTTGCCTTTTATCCACTCAAGCCGGTCATTCCAATATCCTGTTGTCTGGATGATATTGCGAATGGGTGAAGCATAGCTCATCTCAACAATATATATCTTCCCATTATTTTTTGATACAATAAAGTCGATTGACAAAGACTGGCTCTTTAGTTTGGAGGCCAGTTCAAAGGCTGCTTTGATAAATCTTTTATCGGTATTTTCGTTTTCAAAAACAATCTTATTACTTCCCGAAGCGCGGAAGTCATTTTTTCTAACCAATCTTTTTAAGGCAGCTGCTTTTTCCCCAATCACTACTACACGGATATCATATCCTTCATTCTCAATAAAATCCTGAAAGTAGACATACCCTTTTTCAGGGCCGGTCATCTTTGCAAATTCAGTGGAAACAAACAACCGACCCACTCCCTTTAAAACCCCAACGAAGGAATCTTTTCCCTCTCTCATCTTGTTCCAGCGATCACCCAGATATCGAAGCCGGTTGAAGCTGGAAAAGCCTCTATTAAAGGCTTTATTTACAAGTTTTGCAGCAGCTTTTTTATTTTTTACCAACATTACATTAGACGCCCCCGCTCCCCCTCTTAGCTTAAAAACTTTCGGATAACTGGTGCTATTGATCCAGTTCATTGCCTCTTTGCAGGTATAAAAGGCATAACTTGGAACCAGAGGGACTCCAATTGCCTCCATAAGATACTTTTGTCCCAATTTATCATCGAAATACCAATTGGTATTGAAGTCAGGATAAACCCTTTTCCCGGCTTGTTGGAGGGAATAGAGCAACTGTTTTGCAAAAAGATTATCCTTGTAATTAACATGATGATGATGCCACAACAAAACATCACAATCGCTTAGTTGTTGGATGATATTATTTTCATAACAGTTTACCACCCTATATGGGATGTTTTTTTCTTTGCAGTATGCAAACCAACCTTCAGTGTAACCTCCTCCCGAATCATGAATGGCTATTTTCATTTCTTCTTCAAGTATTTATCAATAGTTGCTTTGGATAAATCAGCATGTGCCTCGCATCGCATTAGATTTAGCGCCAGCGACAATCCTGTTTTGTTTATCAATCTGCGATTAAGCCCTGATTTGACAATCAGCGCTTTTAATAATTTACTTTTAAAGAATAACAGAGGAGACCAATATGTCAAATAATCATTATATTTTTCTTCTATAAGATTGTTCCATGCTGTTTGTAGTTGAGATTCGCTCTGTATGATTTTAGAGGTTTCGTCAACCTGTTTTAAGACTATATCCTTTTCATCACCAATCAATAAGCTCAGGGAATGGTTATTTTGGTCTTGTTGAACCGGATGGATTATAGTATCTATTTTTCGATCAGAATTAACGACTACTTCCAACACTAATCCTTTATACCAACCTGAAAACATTGAAGTTTTAGTAAACAAAAGATTACCTAAACCATAATAAATAGGTGTTTCCCCATAAATTTCGAAACCACTGATACAATGGGCATGATGTCCTACAATTAAATCGGCACCGCTATCAGCATAAAAACGGTATTGCTTTACCATTCGAGGGCTTGGGAGGTCAAAATATTCATGTCCGCCATGTATAATAACGATCACCAGGTCGGATGTTTTTTTTGTCTTTTGTATCTGTTTTACATTTTCGATGATATCCATTGGGTTTGCACCTGCCGTATTTTCCGTTGCACTGGCCCATTCATTTTCAGCAAAATTAATTATGGAAATATGATGCCCATTTATGTTTTTTCTATAAACCCTCTTTGCTTCTGATAAAGATGTTCCTGCGCCTACATATTCTATATCATTTTTTTGGCAAAATCGTAAAGTATCTTTAAGGCCTTTTTCTCCATAGTCTAAAATGTGGTTGTTTGCCAGGGTTACAAGATTGATGTTAAGCGATGTAAAGGTCTCGCCAATAATCTCTTCCTCTCCTTTTAAGTGGGGCCCGGTCTTTATGATTTTATATTCATTATTTGCTGTTGTTACGGGACATTCCAGATTTGTAATATTAAAATCTGATGATTTAAATAATTCTACCAGGCGCCCCTCTATTCTGTCTGTTGAATAGTCCCTATGATTAATTACGAAATCTCCTGTGAGCAGAAGCCTTGTTGTTTCCATTTATATATAAACTATATACTCCGATAAAATCGGAGTTTAATTATTTCTTAAAGAATCTATTCTGCATTGAATGAGCTGATTAAATCTCCAAGTTGAGCTGAGTTCATAAACTCCACATTGTCCCATTTTTTTATTATTTGATTTAATAATTTATCGAATTGTTTTAAATTATTATCTCTATTCGAGGGATTGATAGAACCGATAAAATTAACTCTATGCGTTGTTACAATTGCCGGCCTATTCAATAAAAAGGCGCTTGAGATATCTTTCATACAAGAGTCTGCCCACTCTTTGTGTTTTAGAGCAGATGGCTCAAAAATGCAATTCCGTATTAAATATGTTTGTCCAAATTGATTGCTCTGACCACAATAATGCAATTTCCATTTCAATTTAGTATCAAGTGTAGGTTCAAGCTGCGTGAAATTACCCTGTAAATATTTTATACCTAATTCAGAGAGCATTTTTTCATCACGCTCATGCCAAATGTAGTTTGGGGCAATAAAGGAATGAGGCTTAAAATTAAATATTTCCTGAAATAGTTCAACCCCTTCTTTTAAAATCGATTCATGTTTTAATAAATCAGCAGCATTGTCGGCATGTAATGCGGCCATAAAACTGGGGTTTCGTTCATTGCTAATGGTTGAACTTATTCCAAACAGATTATTTTCAAACGCCAGGTGAACCTCTTTAGAACCATTTTTTAACAATTGCATCCAACGTGAAACGTTCAGATGCTCTCTGCCATGAAATTGAGGAAAAAAAAGTTTATTCTCAACTCCCCATTTCCAACTCTCAAAATCTCGATTGGGGTATCTATTCAGGGTTTTTGTGAATGGTTCGTAAAAGTATTCATTGAAGTCAGAGTCCTTGATTCTATCGAAATCGGGATTCGCAACAACAGTGTTGGCAGTAATAACAGGATGATTTCCTTTATAATCCTTATGCTGTGTTAATACATCAAACAGCATTGAAAAGTCCTTGGTATCCGCTAAAGTATCATTGCTGCAATAGTGGCATTTATCAACTCGCAAACCTGAATGTAGTAGCTTTTGGAATGTTGCTGAATCAGGCATTCTAATGCTTCCCCAATCATCGGACTCAAAAACGACTATTCGCCGGGCAGTTTTCCATCCCCTTCGCTCACTGATGAATTTATTTACAACGTACCAGGCTGCTGTTTTTATTCTTTCCAGGCTCATCATTTCAATAAGATCTCATTAGTTAGAAAAATAACTTACGGTTTAACTGAATCATCTGTTTGTAAGTTCTTTAAACTGTCTCATAGATATGACTTTCTCTCTTATTTTGAGCCATTACTCGCTTTGTAGGTTGTGATAATTTTTTTTATCTCTAAAACACTCTCTACCTTAGTGAGGTATGAAAATCCAAGGTAAACGAAAAAATATGAACCAACCCCAATCGCCAGGCGCGAGATATCACTTAAAAGATATTTGTTTCGTAGTCCGGCATCTAACAAGTAACAAGTGATCATAGAAAAAAGTCCGATGCCCAACATTGGCAGAATATCTATAATCTGTTTTCTTACGGGATAATTTATCATCCTGCCACTATAAAACATGTTTACAAATGCATGTATAAACATGCTAATTGCTTGTGCATATACAGCTCCCCAAATTCCAAAAGGAAAAATTAATAGCAAAAGAAGGATTGATCCAACTTTCTTTATGATTTCAAGTTTAAGATATAGACCACTTCTGCCTTTTGCTAAAATAATATTTAAATTATACATGCTTAAGGGATAAATAATGGAACTTATACATAAAACCTGGAAGAATTGAACAGCAGGTAACCACTTTTCAGTTAAAACAAACCTAAACAATGGTTCAGCAATAACAACTAAAAAAAGCATCACAGGAGTTATAATGAAAAAAATGGCTGAAGTAATTCTCTTAAAAACAGACCTTAACTTATCATTATCATTCTGAATAGAAGAAAAAGCAGGATATGTAACCTTCTCCAAGGCACGTGTGATGTTGCTCACAGGAAACGTTCTAAGCGTATTAGCCTGATTGTAAAAGCCCAATTGAGCCGGGGAGAAAAATTTTCCGATAATGAATGTATAGGAATTGGAATAGATGCTGGTGAGCAAACTCGACAATGTTAATTTATATCCAAAGTTAAAGTGGAATTTTAGTTTTTGCATATCAATTAAAAAGTTTGGTCTCCATTTGGTTCTAAACCAATGCTGGGCCATGAACAAGAAGGTGGTGACCAACTTCATCCAAACCAAGCTCCAGACACCATAGCCCCTAAATGCTAAAATGATTCCAACTATTCCCCCTACAATTACAGAAGGTATTTGCATATACATCTGTAATTTAAAGTTCATTGCCTTTGTTAAAAGCGTGGTATGAACGCCCACCAAAGATTGAATAATAAACGAGAGTGTGTATATCCTTATAATAGGTGTTAAAAGGGTTTGATTAAAAAATGAGCCGATTGCCGGTGCGGTAACAAAAAGAACAAAATAGATAAGAATACTTGAAAACAGATTTATAAAAAAGACGGTTGAATAATCTCTTTGATTGGGTTTCGGTGTACGGATAAGTGAGGAAGTCATGCCTCCGTCCATTAAGCTTTCCCCGATGGCCACAAAAATCTGAATCATGGCAATCAGGCCGAACGCTTCAGGAAGTAAAAGCCGGGCCAATACTATTTGTACGCCAAAATTTATGAATTGAACACTAAATTGTTGCGAGAATGCCCAAAATACTCCTGTTAAGGTTTTTTCTCGTAAATTCATTCCTTTATGGCATTTTCATCATTGCAGAGAACCTTGGCTTTATTGGATCTCATCTTTTTACTTCAGCCCCATACCCATACCCATGTCCATAACGGTATTTGCCATTGTTTTTATGCATGGAGGCGAAGTTGAGCACCACCCCCACGTTGTTCAATCGCTTGTCGCGGGTAATATTATTGATAAAGCTCAGGGTATCTTTCTCCGAAAAGCCTTCGCGCACCACATAAAGGGTTGCATGGGCATACCGGGCCAAGAGGAAGGTATCGGAAACCACTCCTACGGGGGCGCTGTCGATAATCACATAGTCGAAATCTTTACTAAGTTTCTCAAGCAATTCACCTGTGCGTGAGCTGGAGAGTAACTCGTTGGGATTGGGGGGGATTGCCCCTGCCTGAAGAATGGAAAAGTTGGGATAAATCACCTCTATCAGCTCCGCCACATCATCTGCCTGCCCCGAGAGCCAGGCTGAGAAACCCACCTTGGGATTGGGTACATTCAAAACCTTGGATATTTGCGGACTGCGCAGGTCGGCTCCCAGCAGCAACACTTTTTTATCCATAAGCGACAAGCTGCGGGCGAGGTTAGCACTGATAAAAGTTTTACCCTCTTTAGCAATGGTTGAGGTAACAAGCACAATTTTATTCTCTTTGCCGCTGAGCATAAACAACAGGTTGTTTCGCAGAGTACGAAACATTTCATTGACCACTGAATCGTCGTTGGGCTTAACCACCAGCTCATTTTTCCGGCTCAGCTCATCGCTTTTAATGATGTCGCCTACCACAGCGGCATGTCTGAGTTTCTCGAGCTCTGACATGCCTTCTATTTTGGTTTGGAAGTAGTTACGCAAGTAGAGGGAAACACCCGGGATAGAGAAACCTACAATAAAGAAACCAAGAAGAATGAGCATCCTTTTAGGTGCCACAGGCTGTTCGCCGGTATATGGCCTGGCAATAAGCTTTGCTTTTGGTGCTACCGCTGCCTGTGTAAGGTTTACCTCTTCACGTTTTTGAAGCAGAAAAATAAAGAGGTTCGATTTTACCTCCTGTTGCCTGAGTATGTCGGTGTATTCGCGATCGACCGTTGGGAAGTTGCTGATTTTGGAGCTGGTGATGGTGTGCTCGCGTTCCAGATTGGCCAGGGCTATTTCCGAAGCCTGTCGTTCGTTGGAAATGGAAGCAATAATATTTTCGTGCATATTTTCCACCTGCTGGGTTATCTTTTGCAGAGTAGGGTTTATCGCTGAGGTGGCACTCTCAATACGCTCTTTATCAATCAGCAAGGCGTTATATTCGGTAATGATGGCAATCAAACCGGGGTCTTTAAGTCCCAGGTTGGGCACCAGCTTGTTTTTATTAGCCGGATTCAATAAAAAGTTTTCAATAAAGCGCACCAGATTGAGTTGGGTCTCAATATCCATTTTACGCTCATCATAGCTTTCTGTTTGCCTGATGTAGGAACCTACCTGTGTATTGATATCAGCTACATCATGTTTTTTCCGGAAGGTCTCTACCCGCTCTTCCACTTCGCCTAATTCCAGGGCAATGTCTTTAAGACGTTCGTCAATGAATACCGATGTATTGTAGGCCACAGTATTTTTGTCTTTCACTGCGTCGCGGTTGTATTCGGCAATGAGGGCTTGTAGAAATTCTTCGCCTCGTTTTTTATTTTCTGTGTAGAGTGCAATTTCCAACAGGGATGCATTTTTGGTAGCGGTTCCAATTTTCAGATCTTTTATGTACCTGCGCGTTACCCGGCGTGCATTTTCAATGGTAACCACCAGGGGCTCGGAACCAAAATCAACCTCCGGCTGGCGGGTTACATAAAAGCGTCCCATGGGCAGGTCAAAATAACCGGGCAAATCGTGGTTGCTGAGTTTTATTCTTTTCAGTTTTTGCTTGTTGTGAGCGGGCTCAATCCAAAGGTCATCTCCATCGGGTATAAACCGGAAGGTAAAAGTTCCTGGTATCAGTTCCGGCTCCACATCTTCCATTCGTACGTACAAAGGTGAATTGTGGTATAGTTCGGGTGAATAAAAGCCAAATTGCGACTCTCTGCTGTAAATGGTATAAAGCTCCATAGAGCTCACGATACGGGTAATGAGGTCGGGCGACTTAAAGACACCTATCTCATTGTCGATGTTGTTTTGCCCCATGGAAAATCCCATTCCTTCAAACAGCAGCATCTCCTCGGGAGCGCTCTCATCCTGCTTTATTAGCACCGACGATTTGCTTTCATAAATAGGGGCCCTTGTTTTTAGGTAGTAAAAGCCCAGGACCATAAACAACAATACCGAAAGTGCAAACCAGTGCCAGTTGGCAAAAAACATGGAGACCAATTGGCGCACATCCACCTCCTGCAGCTCTTCTCCGGTATATGGGGTATTTAGAGGCTCTTGTTGTTGCATAATCTTCTGTTATCTAAAGATGGTAACTATAAGTGTAGTAACCGAAAGAAGCGTAGAGACGATGGAGAGTGTATATCGCTCAAAGTTCCCGATATTGGCATCTCTCGCCTTGGCTTTGTTGGGTTCTACGTAAACCACATCGTTTTGTTGTAAATAATACACATCGGGGTTGAGTAACAACCCGGCATCCTGAATATCAATTTGAGTGATCGCTTTTTCGCCGCGGTTGTCTTCACGAATCAGCAAAATATTGTCGCGCTTTCCGTAAATGGTGATGTCGCCGGCCATGGCCAGAGCATCCAATATGGTAAATTGCTGGTTGCTGGCTGTGTATTGTCCCGGGCTCGCTACCTCACCCAGTACCGACACGCTGTAGTTTTTAAATCGCACATTCACTATGGGTGCTTCGGTGATGTAGTCGGGGTGTATCTTATTTTTTATAAGCTCCTCGGTCTCCTCACGGGTGAGACCCATCACCTTAATCTTGCCCACAATGGGATAGTCGATATATCCCTTTTTATCAACTACATAAGTTTGCAGTTCGGCGCCCTGCAGAGTTCCGGTGGTTAAAACGCCACTTCCTACGCTCGACCCCAGGTTAAAGGGAGCTGCCGCCTCTGGTACGGTGGTGTTAACGGCAATGGTAAGTACATCATTGGCCATTATACGGGCTTCGTAAACCCGGGCACTCTTAGCAAGCTCATCTTTGTCTAAGTTCGCGGCGCCTACCAGATAAGGTATCTTTTGGGTATTCATGCAGGAGCTGGAAAGGAGCAGGATAAACAGCTTGGCTGTGAAGATGTTGAGTTTCATTAGGTCGGTATTAAGAATTAGGTGAACAGAGAGAGAGAGCAAAACAAAAAAACTGAAGCAAAAAAGCTCCCTGCCTGCCGGCAGGCAGGGAGCTTTTTTTACTTGCTCTCACCGGGCACCAATGCAAAAGCCCGGTAAGTCACATCTGGGTATGACGTATCACTTACTAATAATGGATAAAACTATTCATTTTTTGTCTATTTTCCATGTTAAATATCAGAAGCATCCTGTTTTTTTGATAAACTAAAGCTAAAGTCCGGCAAATAGACTTTTCAAATTGAGAAAAGCAGTGTTTAGGGGTGCAGGACATTTCAAAAATAGGAGGTTTAGAGTTAGGTGAGCTGATATTTGGAAATAAGTTTGACAGCAATATCTGAGTATTGGAGCTCTCCACCTGGCTGTATTGTATAAATCATAAAAAAAAATGCAATAAACCTCCTTTTTATCTTTTAAAACTCAATGATATTTCTTAACTTGAAAGACTTAATTATCACTTCTAAACAGCAGCATCATGAAAACAATCGTATCGTTCATGAAAATGGCTCTTCTGGTTATAATATTGACGAGCTGCAACACTAAGCCCAAAATCGGGTTTTTGATGGACAACCTTGAAATTGAGAGGTGGAACAAGGACAAAAGGTATTTTGAAGAGAAAGTGACTGAGCTGGGAGGCACGCCCGTAGTAAGAATTGCCGATGGAGATGCGATAAAGCAGCTCAATCAGGCCAAAGAATTGCTTTTAGACGGCATTGATGTACTGGTGGTAATACCGGTTGACCTGTATGGTTCGCGCGACATTGTAAAGGAAGCCCATGGAAGAAAAGTTCCTGTAATTTCGTACGACCGCATGATACGCGACTGCGATGTGGACTACTACGTGGCTACCGATAACATTAATATCGGAGAGTTGCAGGCCGGATATCTTACCACCGTAAAACCAGAGGGCAAATATGCCCTGATTGGCGGTGCCACTAATGATAACAACTCCTTTTTGCTGCATCTGGGATGGATGAATGTGCTGCAACCTCTTATTGAAAAGGGAGATGTAGTAATAGTACTCGATAGTTTCACATCGAATTGGGAGTCCGATGAAGCCTACGATATCATGAAAGAGTTCTTTGAGGACAGCAACAACGATGTAGATGCCATTATAGCCGGGAACGATGCGTTGGCGAGTGGCGCCATTCATGCGGTTCGGGAGCAACATTTGGATAAAAAGGTGCTGGTGGCCGGGCAGGATGCCGATGTGAATGCCATCCGGAATATTGTGGCAGGTTTTCAAACCATCACCATTTATAAGCCCATTGATGCGCTGGCCTCTACTGCCGCCAAAGTTGCCATGGACTTTTATAAAGAAGGGACGTGCAGCGGAAGTAATCTTACTGTTAACAATGGCTTTAAACTGGTGCCCTCCACCTTCCTCTCCTCGCGGGTGGTGAATGCTCAAAATATTAAGATGACGGTGGTGTCGGAAGGTTATGTGTCGGAAGCGGAGATATATAATTAGGAGAAGCCTCCCCCAGCCCCTCCAAAGGAGGGGAGACAGAGACGACAAATTTTGATTTTCCGCCTGCCATCAGGTATTTTGACTGGCTCAGGGTTTCGGTGTAAAGATGAGCCATGCCTTGTCTCTAACTAAAGGTGCACTGCCGTGCGCTTCTACATCGTGGCCCGTGGATGCTGCCGGGTCTCTCTTTTTTGCTAATTTTGCAGAAAAGCTGCCATCATGATTCTCGATGATACCATCTGTGCCATATCTACCCCACCCGGGATGGGTGCCATTGCTGTGGTGCGCGTGGCCGGGCCTGAAGCGATCGCCATTGCCGATACAATATTCCGATCGGCCCGCTCCGGCAAAATGCTGGCCACTCAGCCGGCCCACACAGCGCACTTTGGAGCTGTCTTTGATAAAGAGAAGGACATTGATGAGGTAGTGGTCACCCTGTTTCGGGAGCCAAAATCATTTACCGGCGACGATACGGTTGAGATCTCTTGTCACGGCGGCCAATACATTCAGCAAAAGATACTTCAACTGCTGCTCGATAAGGGTGCGCGGCTGGCGCGGCCCGGTGAGTTTACCCAGCGGGCTTTCCTTAATGGTAAGATGGACCTGAGCCAGGCCGAGGCGGTGGCCGATATGATTGCCGCCCGCAGCGAGTCGGCCCGCCGGGTAGCTCTGAAACAGATGCGCGGTGGATTCTCCAACGAGCTGTTGAAACTAAGGGCCCGTCTTCTGGAGTTCACCTCCCTTATTGAACTGGAGTTAGACTTCAGTGAAGAAGATGTAGAGTTTGCCGACCGTTCCCAGCTTATCGACCTGGTGAATGAGGTGGAGCGACTCCTCTCCCGCCTCATCGACTCCTTTTCGCTGGGCAACGTCATCAAAAACGGAATTCCTGTGGCCATCGTAGGCCATACCAATGCGGGTAAATCCACTCTGCTTAACGCCTTGCTGCAGGAAGAGCGGGCCATCGTTTCCGATATTCACGGTACCACCCGCGATGCCATTGAGGATGTCCTCAACATCGAAGGCATCACCTTCCGCATTATCGATACGGCTGGCATACGCAGTACCATCGACCAGATAGAGACAATGGGCATTGCCCTTACCTACAATAAAATAAAACAGGCCTCCATCGTTTTACTAATGGTGGATGTATTGGACGATGACGACAAAATACACGAAGCCGTGCAAAATGTAAAACTACACATGAACCCATCGGAACAACAGCTCATTGTGGTGGTAAACAAAATTGACCTGGCCAATCCTGAGGAGGTGACGGATCGCTTCTCGCAGGAGAGCTTTCGCGAGCTCGCCGGTGCCGATGCTATCGTACCCATTTCGGCCAAATTTTACCAAAATATTGACGACCTCACCGCCGAACTGCTCAGCACGGTCGATCTGAAAGCCATCGACAACAATGAAGTGGTGGTGACCAACGCGCGCCATTATGAGGCGCTAAAAAATGCCCGGGAAGGCATTTTGCGCACCCGCGAAGGGCTATCCTCAGGGTTGTCAGGTGACTTCATCGCACTGGATATCCGAGAGGTGTTACACTATCTGGGGGAAATCACCGGGCAGATATCCACCGATGAAGTTCTGGGGAATATTTTTAAGAATTTTTGTATTGGAAAGTAACCACCACAAAGAACAATTTTGTATAAACCATTATGCACCCAATCCACGAACAACTTTACCAAAAAGGTCTGGAAATTTATGATGTGGTTCATCAGATAGCCGAACTCATCCCCGACGACAACGAATACCTCCAGCCCATCAAAGGCTTTATGTATGAGGATGCCCTTACCCTGTCGGTAAAGGTAAAAGGTGCAGAGGGTGGCGAACTTTATGACCTTAAGATGGAAGCGGCCGCCGTTATACGAAAGGCAGCCCGCAACCTGATGATACAAAACCATTCCCTGGAAATGTTTGGGTTTCAATATGTAGATTACTATACCATTGTGCGAGAGCTGATTGAGGAGTATCGGCTGCTGTTTATACAATGGGTAGCCACCTTCGACCAATGGAACTATATCATCGACCGATGGGGATTGTTTAACCCGCCCGGTGTGGGGCCACACGACCACGACCCGGACGATGATATTCCACCAACCCATTAACGGCATTGGTAAAAAAGTGAATTCCTAAGTAGGTCAAAATCGCTTGCAAATTCATTTCAGGCTTATTTCGGATATTTTTATCTCTTTCTTCAAAAGCCTATTGACTTTTTTTTCTTCTCACCGTATATTTCCTCTGATTTCATTTTTCATAAGATAAAAGGGGAGATTATTTGTAATGGATAACGGATTATTTCAGCAGGAAAACTCAAATGCCAGGCAATTTTATGGTGGAAGTGCAGAAAAAGGGTCAGACACTCGAATCAGGTCCATTCAGGTGCCCGAAATTTCATTACCAAAAGGCGGTGGCGCCATTAAAGGGATTGATGAAAAATTCTCGGTAAATGCGGTTAATGGCACCGCCGCCTTTTCTATTCCCCTCCCCTTTTCACCGGCAAGAGGGGTTACCCCTTCCCTGGCTCTTTCTTATAATTCCGGTTCCGGCAACTCTGTTTTCGGCCTTGGCTGGAATTTAAATATTTCATCCATCAAAAGAAAAACCGATAAGGGCCTCCCCCAATACATGGATGAGGAGGATTTGGATACCTTTCTTTTTTCCGAAGCTGAAGATTTGGTGCCCGAATTTAAGAAGCAAAATGATGGCAGCTTTGAAGTGGATGGCAATGGAAATTACCTCATCCATGAAAAAAGTTCGCCTGATGCCTTGTTTATGATCCGTTACTACCGGCCCCGGGTAGAAGGGCTTTTTGCAAGAATTGAACGGTGGAGCAATAAAACATCCGGGGATATAAAATGGCGAATCATTACCCGGGAGAATGTAACCACACTATTGGGTTGGACGGCCAACTCCAGAGTTACCGACCCCAACGATGAACATCGTATTTTTGAATGGCTGCCAGAGTTTGTATTTGACGACACAGGGAATTGCGTCCACTATATTTACAAAAAAGAAGACGACAAAGGAATAGACAGTTCTTTACTGCACAACCGAAACAGGTTTAAAAACGGGCAAATTACCTGGACAAATACTTACCTGGCAAAAGTATTGTATGGTAATAAAACGCCTTACAAACATTTTGGCGATGCCTTTCCTGCCGAAAACGACTATCTGTTTTCAACCGTGTTCGATTATGGCGAGTATAACCCCGAATCACCCTTTGACCTGGTTTCCGATTGGGATTGCAGACCCGATGCTTTCTCTGATTACAAGCCGGGTTTTGAAATACGTACCACCCGGCTGTGTAAAAGGGTGCTCTTATTTCATCACTTCACCGGCGATGAGGAGTATGAAGGACTGGTAAGATCGCTGGATGTTGAATACGACACCAATCGGGAAGATGACTTTACGTTTCTAAAATCCATCACTTCCTGTGGGTACATTAAAAAACCGAATAGTTCCTACTCAAAGAAGAGCCTTCCACCCATGGAGTTTTCCTACCAAAGCCACGATTGGAACAAAGAGGTAAAAACAATTCATTCTCAAGACCTTATTCATGCCCCGCCAGGTTTCGACGAATCACAATACCAGTTCACCGACTTGTTCAATGAAGGGCTGTCAGGCATATTAACCGAACAGGCTGGCGAATGGTTTTATAAACACAACCTGGGCAACGGAAAGTTTGAACAAGCCAGGCTGGTCTCCCCGAAGCCCTCCTTTGCCGGATTGGGCTCCCTGATGCAATTAGCTGACCTGGATGCCGACGGAGGCCGCCAACTGGTGAGTTATTCCCCCGCCTACGCCGGCTATTTTGAGCTGGATGACGAAAACCAATGGCAGAGCTTCCGCTCATTTAAAACCCTTCCTAACATTGATTTTACCGATCCCAATATACGGATGCTCGATTTGAATGGTGATGGCAAGCCGGAGGTGGTTATTACCGAAGAAAATGTGCTTACATGGTACCCTTCTGAAGGGAGGAGCGGCCTTTTGCAAGCCCGAAAGACTAAAAAATTCTATGATGACGAAGAGGGGCCGCATTTGGTTTTTGCCGATGTTGGTCAGACTATCTTCCTGGCCGATATGTCGGGAGATGGCCTTACGGATTTGGTGAGGATCAGAAACGGTGAAGTTTGTTACTGGCCGAATCTGGGGTTTGGGAAGTTCGGCGCAAAGGTCACTTTTGATGATTCACCTCTCTTTGATCGCCCCGAAGACTTCAACTCTTCCTTTGTTCGCCTGGCTGATATTGACGGTTCAGGCACTACCGACATCATCTATCTTGGCAGAAATAAATTCACCTGCTGGAAAAACCTGAGCGGAAATAGCTTCAGCACGGTTACTTTTGAAATAGATCCGTTTTCGGAAATCCATTCCCACGCCAAAGTCACCGTCACCGATTTATTAGGAAATGGGGTTGCCTGTATCGTTTGGTCCAGCCCCCTTTCGAAGGATGCACAAGCTCCCCTGAGATATATTGACCTGACGAACAGCAGGAAGCCGCACATCATGGTTTCTTATAAAAATAACCTGGGAAAAGAAGTCTCGCTGGAATATGCCCCCTCCACCAAGTTTTACCTTGATGATAAGAAGGCAGGACATCCCTGGGCCACTAAGTTGCATTTCCCGGTGCATTGTGTTTCTAAAGCCACCACCGAAGATAAGATTTCAGGATATAAGTTCGTGCGCCAATACAAATACCATCATGGCTATTACGACCATGCGGAAAGGGAATTCCGGGGGTTTGGCATGGTGGAACAAACCGATTCCGAAACATTTGAACACTGGGTTAAAGGGGACGCTTCCAATATTGTGGAAGAGCCCCTGCACCAGGAGCCGGTGGTTACTAAAGTTTGGTATCACACAGGTGCCTTTCTGGGAAAAGACCGGATACTGGATCTGTTTAAGGAAGATTACTGGTATGCAGAGATGGAGCGCCAGGGATTTCCTGCAGTGCACCACGAAACGGAGCTGCCGGATGCTGAACTGATTATTGCCTCCGGACTGAGTCCATTAAACCTCGGTAATTTGTCTGCCCCCGAATGGCAGGAAGCTCTGCGGGCTTGCAAAGGCATGGGATTACGAACTGAGGTGTTTGCCAGGGATGCGGCCAGGTTTGGAGACACAGAGGAGGCCAGGAAAAGGGAGCTTACACCTTTTACCGCAACCACTCATAATTGTGTGATCGAACTGTTTCAGCCCAAAGGGAAAAATAAACATGCCGTGTTTGTGGTGAAAAAAAGTGAATCTTTAACCTACAATTACGAACGGAACCCCCTGGATCCCCGCATTGCCCATAGCCTTAACATCAAATTTGACCCATACGGCAATGTATTGGAATCGGCAGCCGTTGTTTATCCCCGGATGATTGCGGATACCTCCCTCCCTTCTGAAACGCAACAGGAACAAAGCAAAACGGTGATCATTTATAAAGAAAACCTGTTCACCAATGATGTCATCGAAGATGATTCGTACCGTCTTCGGTTGCCCTCGGAGGTGAAAACATTTGAGCTGAAAGGTGTTTCTAAAACAGGAACTTATTATACCCCTTCCGACTTCACAGCTATTCTTTCCGACTCCAGCTCTAACAGGGTCCACTACCATGAAGTGGAAAAGCCTGTGATTTCCGGAAAGGCTCAAAAAAGAGTGATTGAGCATGTCCGCACCAACTATTACAAAAACGATTTATCAGGCGCCTTGCCGTTACATCATCTGGAATCGGTGGCATTGGCGTTTGAAAGTTATCAGTTGGCCTATACCCCGGAGTTGGTTACCAATATATTTGACGACCACGTCGATGCGGAATTACTCGCCGAAGGGAAGTTCACCCACAGCCAGGGAGATGAAAGCTGGTGGATCCGTTCGGGAACCACTCAGTTTATTCAGGGAGCTGAAACCGCCACGGATGCACAAGACCGGTTTTATACACCCGTATCCTACACCGATGCTTATGGAGCTGTGACCAAAGTAGCTTACTATGACAGCTATTTTCTTTTTGTAGATGAAACCGAAGATGCTTTTGGAAACAAAGCCAGCGTAGAGGATTTCAATTTCAGGACCCTTTCACCCCAACGAATACGCGACATCAATGGTAACCTCTCTGAAACCATCAGCGATGAATTAGGTTTTATAAAGGCCATGGCTGTCATGGGGAAAGGTGCTGAAGCCGATGATTTGACCGGCCTGACCGAAGTTACCGGAACTTCGGAAAGTTCAGCCATTCAGGATTTCTTCACCCCGGCGGATTCGGTGCAACTTACCGATAAAGGAAAAAATTTGTTACAAAGAGCAACCATACGGTTTGTTTATGATTTGGAAGCCCGGGTTGATCCGGGTAAACCAGTTGTTGTGGCTGCCATAAGCCGGGAACAACATTTTAGGCAGAATGCAGACTCTCCTGTTCAGATAGCTTTTGAATGCTCCAATGGCATGGGCGAAGTGGTGATGAAAAAGGAACAGGCAGAACCCGGCAAAGCCACGCAAGTTGTGGTGAACTCTGACAATACACTCACAATCAATGAGATTGACACTTCTGTAAGTAATCCAAAACAACTTCGTTGGATTAGCAACGGACGAACCATTATAAACAACAAAGGAAACCCGGTAAAGCAATACGAACCCTGGTTTTCGGTAACACACGGGTACGAAAATTTCAAGGAACTGGCAGAGACGGGAGTAACCCCGGTGATGTATTACGATGCCCCGGGACGACTCGTCAAAACCGTGATACCGGATGGTACTCTCTCCAAAGTGGAATTTAGCTCCTGGAAACAAACCGTTTACGATGCCAATGACACCGTGCTGGACCCGGAGTGTACCTGGTTCATAAATCGTGTTGACCGTTTAATGGACACTGAGCTGATCGCGGATGGCAAAGACCCGGTGCGGGAAAAGCAGGCTGCCGATAAAGCCGCCAAACATGCCAACACACCCTCTGTGGTGCACTTTGATACCCTGGGCAGACCGGTGCTTTCAGTGGAACACAACAGAAACAGCGTAACCGGTGCCGATGAATTTTATAACACCCGTGTAAAACCCGATATTGAAGGCAATCTGCGCAGGGTAACCGATGCCCGGGGCAATACGGTGGTGCAATACAAATACGACATGCTGGGCAATCAGGTTTATCAAAACAGCATGGATGCCGGGCAGCGGTGGTTGCTCCTGAACATTGCGGGCAACCCGCTGCGCACCTGGGACGAACGCAATCACGAGTTTCGGTACTTCTACGATAGGCTTCAACGCCCCATCCACTCGAAAGTGATGGGAGGTGATGGCCCGGCGCGTTTAGACAATATTTTTGGGAAAGTTATCTATGGAGAGAGTTTGCTGCTCCCCGATAGAGTCAACGAAACAGAACTAAAAGCCAGAAACATTCTGGGGCTGCCCATTCAACAATACGATACAGGTGGATTGATAGACACACCCACTTACGACTTTAAAGGCAGCCCTCTCTCCACCGTCCGAAAATTATTCTCAAAATATAAGGAAGTGCCTGATTGGACCGGTACCAACCTCGTGGATGATTTGGAGCCCGAATCTTTTACTTTTATTGCAGAAACCGATGCCCTTGGCCGCACCACCCGCCAGGTGGCACCCGACGGCAGCATCTTTACCCCTGCCTATAACGAGGCAGGATTGTTGAATAGTGAAACAGTGCTCCAACCGGGTGCTACAGCTCCAACTACCTACATTAAAGATATTGATTACAACGAAAGGGGGCAACGCGAAAAAATTATTTATGGCAACGATGTAACCTCAAGATTCTATTATGACAAGGAAACCTTCCGTTTACTGCGTCTTCAATCTCTCCCGGCAGTAACCGGGGGAGCTGGAGGGGAGCCCCTACAGGATTGCCTTTATACCTACGATCCGGCAGGGAACATTACCCATATCAAAGACAGGGCAATACCCACTGTTTTTTATGATAACATGCGAATTGAGCCTGCAAACGAATATACCTACGATGCACTTTACCGCCTAACCAGTGCTGCGGGCCGCGAAAATAACTCAGCCTTAACCTTCAATTCCCGGGATAACTGGAATGATGTTTCGTTCATGCACCGGCTCAATGCCGGCGACACGATGGCCATGCGCAACTATACGCAACAATACCAATATGATGAGGTGGGCAACATCGAACAGATGAAACATGTGTCGGTCGGAAACAACTGGACCAGAAAGTATGATTATGAAACCACTAACAATCGGTTAATAAGCACTCATATTGGGGATAACGGCAGCCCGGTTGACTATACCAGTTACAAGCACCACGCCCAACATGGCTTTATGACGGCAATGCCTCACCTGGAAGAGATGGACTGGAACTTTAAAGAAGAACTGGTAAAGACCATCCGCCAGAGACGTACCGATGGCGGCACACCTGAAACTACCTGGTACCAATACGACGGCAGCGGCCAACGCATCCGCAAGATTACCGAAAATCAGGCGGCACCCGAAGCCCGTCCTACAAAAAAAGAAGAACGAATTTACATCGCCGGTTATGAAACCTATAAAACCTATGAGGCCAACACACTTAATTTTGAACGGGAATCATTAAGCCTCATGGACAATGGGCACCGCTTTATTATGATTGAAACGGTGAAAACCAACACCAACCCTGCTCCCTCTCCCTGGGAGAACTTGTCCCGCTTTCGCGGGAGGGTTGGGGTGAGGCTTATACGCTATCAACTCCATAACCACCTTGGCTCTTCTGCCCTTGAACTGGACGATGGGGCTCAGGTAATCAGCTACGAAGAGTACCATCCTTTTGGCACCACAGCCTATCAGGCAAAAAATGCAGCCATTAAATCTGCCGCGAAACGCTACCGTTATACAGGTATGGAACGGGATGAAGAAACCGGACTCGAATACCATGGTGCCCGTTATTATTTGCCCTGGCTGGGCAGATGGTTGAGCACTGATCCCATTGGGGTTGGTGATGGGGTAAATGTGTTCTGCTATTGCAGAGGAAATCCTATATCCTACAACGATCAAACCGGCCTCTCATCCGACGAGGAATTACCTTCACAAATATTAGACCTTGCACAAATGTTTGCTGTGCCCGATGATTCTTCCAATGGGAGGTCAGATGGAATACTCGATGAACTGGTTGGTACCATTTCTGCCATTGGAACTGCCATTGGTGATGCAGTTATGGCAGTTGGCGAATGGATTGCCGATGCTGCAACAAAAGCCTGGAATTGGGTAAAAGAAACAGCCATCGCTGCGTGGGAATGGATAAAGCAAGCTGCCACAGATGCCTGGAATTGGATAAAAGGGGCGCTGGAAACAGCCTGGGATTGGACTAAAAATGCCGCCATTACTGCCTGGAACTGGACTAAAGAGGCTGTAAGTGCCGCATGGGAATGGACTAAAAATGCCGCGGCTGCCGCCTGGGAGTGGACAAAGAAGGCAGCTGCCGCTACCTGGAATTGGGCTTTAGCACCATTGATCAGGACCGGCACCAATGCCCTCGGTGGATTTGTGATCGGCTTTTTAAGCGGAGGGCTAACGGGTGGTATTGCCGGTGCAGCAACAGGCGCTGTTACCGGCGCCATACATGGATGGGCCATGGCCGATGCTCATTCTTATGATTGGGGTAGCATTGGCGGTTGGGCTGGCTTTTTAGCTGATAATACCTGGGGTTTGCCCAATTCAATGGTCGGATCATTGTTTGCCACCGCAAACATCCTTGGTGGAAACCCAATAGACCGTGCAAAAAGTTCGGGCTCCAATGCTTTGATGTTCGAGAATGAATGGTTTAGCGGATACGCCACTACCCAGGGAAATGTTATTGTAGGAACAAAAGGTTTATCGCACGCGGTATTGGAGCATGAATTGACTCATGTGCTTCAGGCCAGGTTGTTTGGTCCCGTTTTCTTTCCCTCTATGATAGCACACTACATCATTAACACCATTTTCCCCTACTGGTTGCTTTACCACAACACCCGCTATCCCAATACGCCTATCCGGAGCTTCGGAGAGTATTTTACCAGAGGCGTCTATCCGCATACCTGGGCCGAAGAGTGGGGATATGCGGTGGGAGGACATCCCAATTAATGTATTAAAAGGTTTCATTAACATCTAAAACCATCCAATCATGCAACCAATTACTGCACCCATAAAGCCTGATTCAAGAGGTAAAGAAGTAGTTCACCTACAGTCGGCTCTATTATTGCTACTTCAAAAAAGAGTCATTAAGGTGTTAGGCCCGGCCAGCAGATCACTGGAACAGGAAATCTCAAGGCTCATCGAAAAACTTCAAAGCGAACTAAGGGAAGAACTGTTTGGAAAAGTCACCACCCAGATAGTTCAGTTTTTTCAAATTCAGCAAAACCTGGGCGACCGCCTAAAAGGTGTCGTGGAGGAAAAAACCGCCCAAAGGATAAATGAAATCCTGAAGGAATTGGGTGCTTTGGATGAGCCCATCCATGAAAAACAATATACGGTTAACGGCACGGTGCTCAACACATACGGGGTAGCACTGGCCAATTACCAGGCGGAAGCTTTTGTGATTACTCTGCAGAAGGAAATTTCGGTGGGTAAAACTGTTACCGGTAAAAGCGGCACCTACACCCTCTCATTTAAGAATCCCCTGACCGGGGCTCCCGACATACAGGTGAGAGCACACCAAAAAGGCGACGAAAAAAATGTGACCCGGTCGGTTGTCAGGTACAATGCTTCTGCCATTGAAAAACTGGACGTGATCGTGAACGCCGAAAAAGAGAAACAGGACTCCGAATTCAACACGATTTTGAAAGATGTTAAGGCGCATCTGGGCAAGATGAAGTTAAGTGAGCTGAAAGAAGATAAAGAAACCAGTCACATCACTTATATTTCCAACAAGACAGGCTGGGATGGTCGTGTCACCGCCATGCTGGCCAGTGCCCACAAGCTGGGTGAGGCATTGAAAATAGACCCGGCTCATGTTTACGCATTTCTTCGCGCCGGGGTTCCCGGTTCCGAAGATGCAGTAAAATCTCTTTCCATGGACGATGCGAAAGCAACGATAGGCAATGCCATAGGGAAAACATCATACCTGATAACGGAAATACCTCCGAAACGCTCAAAACACTTGAAGCGCTTTCAATTGGCCACATTTTAAACAGTAAACCTTTTTCTTCGCTGTCCACCATGGATGAGATGCTCGAATTGAGACTGAATACCGACCAGAAAAGAGTATTTGTTCAAACACAGAAACAGACAGGTGGTGATGCGGGCAAACTTTGGTCACAACTCGCTCAAAAAGGCTTTGATCGGGCCACAATTTCCAAATTACAGTTAGACGGTAAGTTAGGTTACCTCACCGGTCGCAATGCCCCGCTAATAAAAAGAGTTTATGAAAAGTTTAATGTAGAGAGCGATGTCGATCTGGTGAAGAGCGGCTTATACCAATCCTCAGAATGGAGAAAAATAATTGGCAAAGATAAACCTGAAAGTATCTCTGCCGATGAATATGCTTCCCATCTGGCTAAGCACATAGAAAAGAGCTTCCCAACCGCGGTAATAGCCGAAAGGATAAAAAGAGGTGAAGTCAATTTAGGCAATAATACCCACAATCAGGAATTGACGAGATTTTTATATTCCCATGAGTCAAGTTTTAATATCGGAATGCAGCCGGTAAAAACCTGGGAAGGCTTTGAGCAGTTGAGCTCCGAAGCAAAAACTTCCGCAAAAACCCTCGAGCGGATGTATCAGATCACCCCCTCCGATGAATCTATGGTCACGTTGTCAAAGGCGGGGATTCACTCTGCCATGCAAATTGCAAAGTCTACAAAAAATGAGTTTATGAGCACGTTTGGGCAGGAATTCCCAAATACACTGGAGGCCGAAATGACCTACAACAAAGCCAATGAAGTGTACAGTGCCGCTTTGGGAATTGCCACTTCCTGGTTAACGACACAAGCAATGCCCAATGTGTATGCCATTACCGGAAAGCAGGCTAAAGAGGAAAGTGAGATAGTGGCCCCTCCTTCTCTGGAAGAGTTGTTGGGCAATATGGATTATTGCGCCTGCGACCATTGCAAGTCGGCGCTCAGCCCGGCTGCTTACCTGGTGGAGTTGCTTCAATTCATCGATCTTGAAGAGATTCCCCACACCAAATCAAACCCGATTGATGCCTTAAAAACCAGACGACCTGATATTGAAAACATTCAACTCTCATGCGAGAATACCAACATAGCTTTACCCTACATAGATTTGGTAAACGAAATTCTGGAATATTACATCGTGAATGGCAACCTTACCGACCTGAAAGGGCATGATGTTGCCGAGGGGACTAAGCAGTCTGAATTACTTGCTGAGCCCATATATGTAAATACAGCAGCCTATGATGAACTCAAGAAAAAGGTTTTTCCCTACAATCTTCCCTTTCATCAGCCGCTGGAGACATTAAGACGGCTGTTTCAGGTGTGGGATGTAACGCTGGAAAATCTGCTCGCCATTTTTTCAACACCCCTCCTTTCGCGAAAGGAGGCATTGGGTTTTAATGAGGATGAATACAAAACCATCACCAATATAAACCATAAAAAGCTTCCCGAATATTTTGGGGAACCTGAAAACAATTCCATTGCCCAGCTCAATGCGGCTATCGCCAATGGAAAAACCTTTAGCCGGCGGACAGGAATCGGTTATGAAGAGCTGGTTGTCCTGTTGGAGACAAATTTTATCAATCCCGGATATGAGCTGATTCCCCGGTTTCAAAAATTGCATATCAGCCTCGGCGATCTGAACCAATTTTACAAAGGCGCCGTTTCCAATGCACAGTTGGATACCATGATCCCGGCTGATATTAACCCCAATGATTATGATGGCGACATCAAGCAATGGCTGCGGGATAACGAGCAATTAATCATGGGATTGATTACCCTCACAGAAGTAGCTCCGGAAGCTGCCGAATGTGATTTTGCTGAAGTGGAATTAAGATTTGCACTTCCCGACAATACCAACAACAGCCTCAGCACAACTGCTTACAATAAGTTTCACCGTTTTTTAAGGTTACTCGGCAAAACCGGGTGGAGCATCCAAACATTGGATAAAGTATTAAAAGCTTTATTGCCAACGCTTTCCAACGATATCACCGATGCCAATATCGATGCGGTGTTTGTTAAGCTTTTCAACCGATTGGCCAACTTCAAAAAAATAGCAAGCCTTTTAAACTATTCTGAAAGGAAATTCACGGATCTGTTAATGGTTTTGGACCCTGCCAATGATGCGGAATTAAGACGGGCACAATGTGCTAAAATTTTAAAGTTAAGCCTTCCCGACCTGTCCGCTTTATGTACTTTCACAGGCACCAACCCACTTGCAGATGATATGGAGGCGGATAATCCCTCGTTTATGAAGTTGATAACCCTAACCCGGCAACTAAAAGCAGCTTCATTAAAGGTTGCAGATCTCTCTTATATTCTGCATCATAACGATATCACAGGGAAACTGACTCCATCGGAAGAATCGCTGTTGAAGAATATCAAAATTTTGCGCGATACGCTCAATGCTGTGGAAAGGGAAAACAGTATGGCCCCCGATAATGCCGATTTCAATTTTGCCAAAAGCAAGATGTTGCTGGTCTATGATGCAGTTACCACCAATACCTTTTTTGAACTGCTGCTGGATACCAAATCCTTTTCATCCGCACTGGTAACCAGCGAAGAAGGTTTGCCGCCCAAGCTCACCTATGTAAACCCAAGGCTTGGGTTCGACCCCTTTAAAAAGGAGATAGCGTACGCCGGCATAATGTCTAATGCTGCGAAAACCAACCTCGAAACTGCCGCTGACAGCCTTATTCTGGCAGATATGAGTAGCATTACCACGCAGCCTGAGCTGGATGTCTTTATTGCTGATTTTAAGACGGCAGTTGGTCAAATTTTCACCAATGGCAATGCTGAACTGACTGCTTTTGCTACCGATTTTCCCGAACTTAAGATCATCTACGATGCCGTGATAGCAGAACCCTCGCCAGCAGCACAAACTTCAAAACTGGTGGAACTCATATTACCCGGGTTAAAATTGAGGATTAAAGTAAACGGGTTGCAACAGGCTCTGATCGGCATACTAAAATCCGACGCAGACACAGTAAGTGTGTTAACTGGCAAAAAAGAGGTGCTAAAGTCTGAAGCCGATACCTCTAAGTCGGTTTTGTATGATTTTACGCAATTGGAAGAAAAGATGGTCTTCGATCAAAACCAAACCTGCCATTTTTATCTGGACGTACCTGCCACCGATGACTACCTGATGTTTATATCAGCTCCTGAAAACACCGTGGTTTCATTAACCATCAACAACACAGCCATCATCAGCGGTGTTACTGTGGGGGGGCCCGGAGAAGTTAAAAACGCGGCGCCCCTGTCATTAAAAACCGGCACACTTCACCAGGCAGAGCTTACCATCGGCTCTTTGCCCGCCGGTAAAACGGCTTCCCTTTTGTGGCGAACCAAAGGCATCGAAAAGGCCAACATACCGGCCTCCGCAATCTATGCATCCCACAAAGTGGACTTTGCCAAAACCTCGTTGATAAGGTTATCAAAGGCGGCTCAGTTGCAAAATCTTTTAAAACTCACCACGCCAGAGCTCGGATATTTTGCTTCTGTAAATTCCGAAACAAAAGATTTCCTGAACAACCTCGATACCGATGGCTCAATTTCTGTGGCAGATTTAAGTGCTTTATGGACCAAAACAGAACTCCTGGTTAACTTTAATCTGATAAAAAAAGAAAATGAGCCCGAAGAGAATACCTGGCTGCAGGTTTTGAAAAATCCCGATGTAAAAAATGTTCAGAGTAAATTCCTGCTTGAATATTTCAATTTATGGAAGGAAGCAGACCTCACCTCAGTTCTGGGCCATTTTGGCGTTAACCGGGCCGATCTGTCTAAGCTTAGCATATTGAAAAAGGTAATGGATGCCATGAATGCTATGAGTACCATTCATTATCCTGCTACAGATGTGTTGACGTGGATTACCAGCGATCCATCCCATGAACTGGTGACCGGCATTAAAGCCACCGTGAAGCAAAAAGTAACGGAAGCTACGTGGTTCGAAACCATGCAAACCGTAAGCGATCCGGTGCGCAACCTGCTGAGGGATGCGCTGGTGGATTATATTTTGCAATACCACAAACCATCCCCGGAAATTACCGATGCCAATAAACTCTATGAATACTTTTTGATAGATGTGGAGATGGACGCCTGTATGAAAACATCCCGGATACGTCAGGCATTATCCACCGTTCAGCTATTCATACAGCGCTGCCTGATGAATTTGGAACCTTTAGTGGATCCCGCCTCCATAAGGGCCAATCACTGGGCCTGGATGAAACGCTATCGCGTATGGGAGGCCAACCGGAAGGTCTTTTTGTATCCTGAAAACTGGCTGGAACCGGAGTTGAGAGATGAAAAATCATCCCTGTTCAAAGAGCTGGAAGGGGAGCTGTTGCAAGCCGAAATCACCGACGAGTCAGCAGAGCTGGCCTTTTTAAACTACCTGAAAAAGCTCGACGACATTGCCAAATTAGACATAGTGGCCATGCACCTCGAAGAGAATGAGAAGGGTAATCAGGATGATGATATCCTGCATGTTTTTGGCCGCACCGGTGGCAACACCCGACAATATTATTACCGCAGAAAGGATGCCGCTTCCTGGAGCCCCTGGGAAAAGGTAAGCCTGAGTGTGGAGGGAGACCACATCTTCCCCATTGTATGGCGAAAACGGCTCTTCCTGTTCTGGCTGAATATTATCGAAAAACCCGCAGAAGGCGACTCCAGTAAACTCGTGAAGAATATTGGAGACGAATCGTGGGGCCAGAATGCCCTAAAAAACGTAGAAGTAAATATCTGTTGGGGCGAGTATTACAAAGGCAAATGGACTTCCCCCAAATCGACCGAACTAAACAGACCAATGGTCATAAAAAATCTTTTCCGGTTTAACAGCAACCTGCTTAGAATTTATGGGCGTAAAGATATTGTAGAAAATCCGCCTGGAAAGGTTAGGGAACGAATTGTATTTAACATTAAATACTGGGGGACAGGAGGGGAACAAGGAAGTGCTGTACTGACTTTTACATCCAAAAATGCCCCGCCTTATCTGGAATACAGCACTGATACAGCCATAATCAATAAAGTAATAAACCCCTTGTATGCAGCTTATCACAAACCCTATGAAGGAACTCCTGATGTCACAGAAACATACAACACCAAAATCATCATGCCCGGGAATACGTTCAAAGTAAATGTGAAGCAGCCCTCCGGTGCCGATACCAGCGAGATAACGGAAAGTGTATTAACTAAAAAGAGTGTGCTTACCAAAGGGTTTTCAATACTGCCCTGCTGGCATCATGTTGAAAACCAGTTTGAAGCTCCTGTTTTTTACAATGATGAACAGAGCACTTTCTTTGTAAAACCAGAAGAAAAAACCTTTGTTCCCCTGCCGAAATACGAGGGCTATTATCCGACTTTTGAATTCTTTATCAAACATAAAGATATTCCTGAACTGGTGCGGGAACCCATAACAGTAGGGCCCCCCCCGGAATTACTGGATGTGGGAAGTGATATTACCAATCCCTGGAAATGGAACAATGAAGCCATCAGAACCAATGTGAATTTTAAAACGATGCTTCCCACCAACGATACTTTCGTGTTTGGAGAAACTGTATTCGACACAGGAGGAAGGATTTCAGGGAGTGGTTTTTAAACCCCAACCTGGATAAACCAGAAACCTGACTGCCGGCAGGCAGGTTTTCCCGGAAAAAGCGATGCCTATCCCGTTCCAAGGGGAATATAGGTGAAAGATATACTAATACGCATTAACAAAATACATACTTCCATGGCCAATCCAACTAATTTTCACAACGACAGCTTTATCGCAAATGTGGGTTATTCCGAACACTACACAGATTGGGTGATTCAGCAAAATACAAAAAGAGAGGTTCGGTACCAGTTTTGGACACATTACCATCCCTATACCGATGAGCTGATTGAGACACTCAACCGGGATGGGCTTCCTGCTATGCTGGATGCAAAATATCACGAAGAACTTACCGAAGAGTTGACCAACTGGTATAAGCCCGAAAGTTATGCTGTCTCCCCGTTTCCCAAAGAGGTAATTGATGTGAGCGACGACGGCCCCTATGCCATTTACAATTAGGAGTTGTTTTTTCACGCACCGCTGATTGTGGCAGTTCACCTGAGCAAAAACCAACGATTTGCCGAAGCGCAGAAGTGGTTTCATTTTATTTTCGACCCTACCAGCAATGATAAATCGGTTGATCCGCCTCAACGGTTTTGGAAATTTCTGCGATTCAGACAGGAAACCAAAACCAGGTTCATCCAGGAATTGCTCACCGAACTGGCTAAGGGGGACGACAATGCTTTGAAAGCGCAAATGGAAGAGAGCATCCTTAAATGGCGTAACAAACCATTTCAGCCTCATGTAATTGCACGTACCCGCTACCTGGCTTATCAGCTCAATGTGTTGATGAAATATCTCGACAACCTGATAGCCTGGGGAGACAATCTTTTCCGCCAGGACACCATTGAAACGCTTAACGAAGCCACACAGGTGTATGTTCTGGCAGCCAATATCCTGGGAACCAAGCCTCAAAAAGTTCCATCGCGGGGAAAAAGAACGGCAAAAACCTACAGGCAGCTCAAAGAGCAAGGCATAGACGCATTTGGAAATGCGTTGATAGAAATTGAAAACGATTTTCCCTTCAATACCAGCCCAACCACTACCAACCCCGTGGACGAAGGTGCTTTGTCAGCCGCATTCGGCATAGGGCGAACGCTCTATTTCTGCATTCCTCAAAACGACAAGTTGCTTTCGTATTGGGATACCGTGGCCGATCGTCTGTTTAAAATCCGGCATTGTATGAACATCGAAGGGGTGGTTCGCCAGTTGCCGTTGTTCGACCCGCCCATTGACCCGGGTATGCTGGTGAAGGCTGTGGCAGCCGGGCTCGACATTGGAAGTATTGTCAATAACATAAACCAACCTTTATCCACTGTGCGCGGCCCTCTGTTGCTCCAAAAAGCAATGGAAATATGTGCTGAAGTAAAATCTTTGGGGGCTTCCCTCCTCTTTGCTTTGGAAAAGAAAGATGCGCAACATCTTTCCCTTTTACTGCAGCAGCATGAATTAAATATATCGAACCTGGTGCAGGACGTGAAGTTTTTGCAATGGAAAGAATCCGAGTCAGCCACTGAATCGCTTTTGAAAAGCAGGGCAACTGCCTTTGAAAGATATCGTCATTACAAAAGGATATTGGGAAATAAAGAAGCGGATATCGACAAGTTAAAAGCTATTGACCTGGCAAGGGTGGAATTAACCGAAGAAGCGTTTGATGAAGTGTATGCGCAATTTGTTGATGAATATGCCAAAGAGCTGGCCAAAGAAGACTATCGCAAAGAAACTTCGGTGGGAGGTTTAATGGAATTTGCAGGCAACATAGCTACCGGAATATTTGGTGGTGAGTTAGGTAAAACATTGCCTTTAAACAAAAATGAAAACGCAGAGTTAAATATCCTTTTACCCAGTTATGATAATTTTAGTACGCTTTCCAGCACCTTAAAGCTGGTCGCTCCAATAGTAGGATTAATCCCTCAGTTTGATGTGCAGGGTTCTCCATTGGGGGTAGGCGGGGTGGTTGAATTTGGCGGTCACGAATTAAAGGCCGCGGCCGATGCAGGTTCAGAGATTGCTCAAAAAGCGGCCGCCGCATTTCTAAGTAGTGCAGAGAGGGCCTCAAAGATGGCGGGCTATTACCGCAGGGCCGAAGATTATGTATTTCAGGCAAATTCTGCTACGGCAGAATTGATGCAATATGGCAGACAAATTATTTCTTCTCTCATAAGAGAGCAGATCTCTAAAAAAGAGTATGAGAACCATGTAAAGCAAATAGAGCAGGCTGAAGAGATCAACACTTTTCTGCAGGACAAATTTACCAACGAGGAGCTCTACAACTGGATGCAGGGTGAGATTTCCAAGATTTACTTCTCGTGCTACCAGTTTGCCTACGACATTGCAAAAAAAAGTGAGCAAACGCTGAAGCATGAATTGATGCGTCCTGAATTTGACAACCTCAATCTGATCAAATTTGGTTATTGGGACAGCGCCCGAAAAGGCTTGCTTGCAGGAGAAACGTTGTATTTAGACCTGAAGCGCCTCGAAATGGCTTACCATGAGAACAATAAACGCGAATATGAACTTTCAAAGCATGTTTCCATTCACCGCCTCGACCCCATGGCCTTGTTGAAATTGAAAGCGACCGGAGCCTGTGAAGTAGAGATTCCCGAATGGCTCTACGATATGGACAGCCCGGGACAATACATGCGACGCGTCAAAACTATGGCCATCTCAATACCCTGCATCACCGGCCCATTTACCTCCATTCATGCCAAACTTTCATTGCTTCAAAGCAGCATCCGCATTTCTTCGCTAAAAGGCGACGACTACAAAAGATCTGAAACCGAAGAAGATGCACGTTTCCGCGATTTCAATGGTGCTATCCAATCCATCGTAACCAGTTCAGCCCAAAACGACAGCGGACTGTTCGAGACCAACTTGCGCGACGAAAAGTACCTGCCCTTCGAAGGGGCCGGCGCCATCAGCAAGTGGAAAATTGAGCTGCCCAATGATATTCCGCAATTCGATTTTGAGACTATCTCGGATGTGGTATTGCACATCCGTTATACCTGTCGTGAAGCAGGTCATTTAACAGCCGCTGCCACCGGACACATCAAGGAAGATATCCTGCAAGCTCCGGATGGCGGGCTGCTGCAATTGTTTAACATCAAGCATGATTTTCCCAATGAATGGAATCTTTTTAAAACAGCAATAAATAATGCAGAGCGTAAATTAACGCTGAACATGGATAAAAACAACTTCCCATACTGGACCAAACCACTCGGAATGGAGGATACCCTAACAGCTACCTTTTGCAGCATCGACCGGGAAAAGAAGCGCCTGACCATCGCTACCGAAAACATCAATTTTGTTGGTGATGCCGATACCGGTTGGAGCCTGACCATAGATAATACAACTGCCGTGCCTTTTAATTTTCTCAATAAAATAAAAACGGAAAACAGAAGTGCGTATGTAGCCATATCCTATTTGGCAAAGTCCTGAATCACCTGTTTTTTGAACCTCTTCATGGGTTTGATTGTTCAATCATATGAAAAGAAAAAATTGCCATGAAACGAGAATCAAAATACATGCCTGTTGACCCGCTTTTTTATGAGGTGATTGAAGCCGAAAAGCTTAAACATCATCCTGCGGTAGTTCACTTTTTTACCCCCGGCAACGAAATAACTGATATTAAAGGTATGATACAGGAGGTGATAAAAACGCCTGCGCACGATGAGTACCTGCTTCTGAACACCGGCAAACAGGCCCGTCTCGACCGCATCATTGTGCTCAATGGCAAGCCGGGACCCGCTTACGACGAATACGACAGCTTTGCACTGGCCTGTCTTGATTGCACGGGGGGAATGGACTGAGAAAACCACATATCAATAAAACGCAATTCCGAAACATTGGAATCAAAAACAGTAAAACGAATATAAAACCGATACAATGGAACACCACGTAAAAATTCTAAAAAAGAACTGGCTTAATCACAATGTATTACAATTAAATCTGCAACGGCCGGCCGGCTACATCTTTGAAGCAGGACATGCCATCGAAGCCACCATTGATAAACCGCAGTATGAGGGCAAAAAGTCGCCCTTTACCTTTACAGGCCTGGCGGATGATGACCATCTTCAGCTCACCATGAAGATTTACCCCGATCACAAAGGCATGACCCTGGCCATCTCGAAGCTCAACGAAGGCGAAGATCTGGTGATTACCGACCCCTTTGAAACTTTTAAAGACAGCGGACCTGGCGTCTTCATTGCAGGAGGAACCGGCGTGACTCCTTTTATTGCTTTGTTGCGAAAGATGCACCACGATGGAACCGTTGGAGACAGTATCCTCTTTTTCTTCAATAACAGAGAGGAGGATATCTTCATGTACGATGAATTTCACGCCATCCTGGGGGATAATTTTGTGAATGTACTTACCCTGGAGGAGAAAAAACCCTATCTGCATGCCTGGATTGATACATCCTTTTTAAAGGAACACATTTCCGACTTCAACCGGCCATTTTACATCTGCGGTCCTCCCAAATTTTCGGATCTTACAAAAGGCTATCTTCAGGAGCTGGGCGCCGATAACAAGTTGGTAAATGTCAGCTTATAATCATCATGAAACTTCCTGATCCACAAAAAGGACAACAACGTATTGTTATTTTGGGTGCCGGCTTTGGCGGGCTAAAGTTAGCCCGGCTTCTAGCCCGTGACACCCATTTTCAGTTATTGATTATCGACCGCAACAACTTTCACCAGTTTCAGCCTCTGCTCTACCAGGTGGCCACGGCCGGTCTGGAATCACCCAGCATCAGCTTTCCACTGCGTAAGGTATTTCAAAACCGCAAGAACGTTTTAATCCGGGTGGCAGAGATCACCGGGATAGAAACTTCAAATAAAATAATAAAAACCTCTACCGGAGATTATAAGTACGACCTCCTGGTGATTGCTCTGGGCACCAACACCAACTACTTTGGTAATCAGCAGCTTAAGACCAAAGGGATGGGACTCAAATCGGTACCGGAGGCTATTTATCTGCGCAACAAACTACTTAAAAACTATGAAAAGGCTCTGGTAGCATCCAGTGAAGAGGAACGTAGTACTCATCTTAACATAGTAATAGTGGGTGGCGGCCCTACAGGTGTGGAGTTAGCCGGAGCAGTGGCCGAGATGCGCAACCACACGCTTCACAAAGAGTATCCCGAGATTGACTTCACCAGGATGGAGATTGTGCTTATTGAAGCCCTCGACCGGCTGTTGATCTCCATGTCGGAGTCTTCATCGAAAAAAGCCGCAAAATACCTCGAAAGTCTGGGCGTATCGGTACGGTTAAACACACATGTGGATGGCTACGACGGCATAACCGTAACCACAAACAGTGCCCCTGTCAAAAGCAGCTGCGTAGTGTGGGCTGCCGGCGTTAAACCAGTGCACCTGGATGGAATGCCAGAGGAGGTGCTTACGAAAAGAGGACGAATAAACACCAATGAGTACAACCGGGTGGAGTCACTCGATAATGTTTATGTAATAGGTGATTTGGCAGGTATGAGTACCCCCGATTATCCCAATGGACACCCTCAGGTAGCACCGGCGGCCATTCAGCAAGCCGAAAACCTTGCTAAAAACCTGAAACGAAGCTTGAAAAACAAGCCGCTCAAACCATTCAGGTATGTTGACAAAGGCAGCATGGCCACCGTGGGCCGCAATCTGGCAGTGGTAGAGCTTCCGTTTGTTAAGTTTGGCGGTCTGTTCGCCTGGCTCACCTGGATGTTTGTGCACCTGATGAGCATTGTTGGCGTTAAAAATCGCTTTTTTGTCCTCATCAACTGGATATCCAACTACTTCTCCTCGTCAAACCTGTCACTGCGACTCATCCTGAGTGCGCAAAAGGATACATCGCATGAGGAGTGAATTCCTGCAAAATCAAATCATCATCGACCTACAACAATTATGCAACTGGCAAACCTCTATCTAACCGCAATTACCTATCTTACTACCAGCATCCTGTCACTCAACGCCCAATCCAAAGCCGACTGGCAGGCCGGCGTGCCCGACGGCTGTACTACTATTACCGTTGGTAAAAGGGCCACCTTCGACGGTTCGGTGATGACCTCACATACCGACGACAGCCACCGTACACGGGCATGGATGGACATTGTGCCCCGGAAAGAACATCAATTGGGCGACCAGGTTACCATGTATAAGCGGGAGAATGATGATTCGGGCCCCATGCCCCGTTACAAACACATGCCCATTGGAAGCATTCCCCAGGTGGAAACAACCTATGGCTTTATCAACTCGGCCTATCCATGCATGAACACCGAACAGCTGGCCATTGGCGAATCGACCTTTGGAGGGCGGGAGAGTCTGGTTTCCGACAGCGGACTTATCGACTGCCAACGGTTGGTACAGCTGATGCTGGAGCGATGTAACACGGCTCGCGGTGCCATTCAGATGAGTGGGGAATTGTTGAAAAAGTTTGGTTGGAACGATTATGGCGAATGCCTTACCATTGCCGACACCAAAGAGGTGTGGCACCTGGAGATTGTAGGGCCCGGTGCAGGCAATATAGGCGCTATCTGGGTAGCGCAGCGTGTACCCGACGACGAGGTGAGCGTAAATGCCAACGCATCGCGCATTTTGGAGATCGACCTCTCCAATCCCGATTATTTTATGGCTTCTGAAAATATCTTTGAGATGGCCCGCGACAGCTCCTGGTGGAACGAAGCTGAAGAACCGTTTCGTTTTGTATATGCTTATGCGCCCAAAAGTCGCGAATCGATGGCAGGCAGGCGCCGTGAGTGGCGTGTTCTCTCCCTGATGGCCCCCTCCCTGAATCTTGATCCCGAAACGGTTGATTACCCCTTTTCGGTAAAACCGGAACAGCCTGTTACACTGGAAAAGATGATAGAGGTGTTTAAAGATTACTACGAGGGCACCCCTTACGACCTTGTGGGCCATCTTAAAAAAATCACAGAAGAGGGTGACACCATTCCCCACCCCATGGCCAACCCATTTATGCCCTACGATGCCTACGACCTGCACAACATCTATGGAGGCTGGGGCAAACTGGGCGAGCGAACCATCGCCCGCTGGTACACCATGTATGCCACCATCACGCAAAGCCGCCATTGGCTGCCCAACGACCTGGGCGGGCTGGTTTGGCTGGCACAGGATAATGTAGCCACTTCGGTATATGTACCTGTTTATTGCTCAGTGACCGATTTGCCCGACTCCTACAAATATCCGGGACGCAATGGTTACAGCCGGAACTCAGCCTGGTGGGCTTTTAACCGGCTAAGCACCCTTGCCGGTAAGCGCTGGAACGACATGCGGCATGATGTGGACAACGTGTTTGTTCCTCTCCAAAGCGATATTATCGCGGCTACCGGCAGAATGGAGAAGCAAGCACGGGAAATGAGTGCCGAAGAGCGCGTTCCATATCTTACCCGTTACAGCAACCGCTGGTGTGATTTAGTCACCTGCGAGGCCTGGAAGCTGGGGGATTTTCTCTGGACTAAGTATGAAGAGAAATTTTAAACCATATTAAACTTAAGTTGAGCGGCATGAGAGTAACCCCGCTGAGAAGCGGGGCTCGACTCTGCCGCTTGCTTGCAAGAATTTGGGTTAAAATATAGGCAAAGCTCACAAACTTTCCGGTGAAGGAGTAAGCCATTATCAGTTATTCGGTTTAAGTAAAAGCAGCATCGCTTTTGGTAATCCTTGTGTCTGAGGTAAAGCTTCATCCCTCGGTCGCCATCCGCGTGTCGCTGAAGCTTTAGCGTACGCGGATGGCGACCGAGGGTTAAAAACGAAACGAGCAACACTCTTCGTTCTTGGTGAAAAGCCAAGTCCCTCTCATGCGGGAAGCGGCTGAGTGTTTTAGCACCAATAACAGAGATTGCTTCGGGCAAGCCCTCGCAATGACAGCCACGCCTCGGGTTAAGAGGGGGGGAGGGAAAATAAGGGCGGCTGTGCCGCCCTTATTTTCCCTCCCCCCTGGTTTATCGCCGAACAGTCAATGCGAGGGCTCCCGCCCGAAGCAATCGCTCCATTGCAATCCGGCAGCTGCCGGAGAAGCAATCAC
>JACDJA010000211.1_pt1 | contig 76081 bp, 65 predicted proteins | sample 7449241 | NCBI WGS metagenome assembly JACDJA01 (sample SAMN14253289, study PRJNA609438) | sludge metagenome | isolation source: initial anaerobic sludge | collected 2018-12-20 | reverse complement strand
CCCCCCACAAAAGTCGGCTGGCAACCACTCTCTTGCGGCCCTATGATTATTGGATAACAACTCCAATCAGCTTGAGTGGCATGTTATGGCCGACCCAATCAAGGTTTACCCGCCGAAACCTTCGCACGTTTATTTTTACGCAACCTGCCTGATAGACATGTTCTACCCGGATGCAGGAATGGCAGGCATTCAACTGCTTGAGCGTGAAGGCATTAAGGTTGTCTTCCCCGAAAATCAGACATGCTGCGGCCAGCCGGCCTACACATCCGGGTATCATGATGAAGCCCGGGCTGTGGCCCGGGCTCAGCTCGCCCTTTTCCCGGAGGACTGGCCCATCGTAGTACCCTCCGGATCCTGCGGCGGAATGATGCACAAGCATTACCCCGGCCTGTTCAAATATACGGGTGAGGAAGCAAAAGCGAAAGAGATCGCTGCCCGAACCTGGGAGTTAACGGATTTTCTTCTCAATGCCTGTCACATCAGGCTTGAGGACCTGGGCGATCCCACCACAATCGCCATGCACACCTCCTGTTCAGCTCGCCGCGAGATGGGAGTGGCGGAGGTCGGCCCGAAACTGATCAGCCAACTGAAAAATGTAAACCTGGTAGAGCAGGTGCGCGCCGAAGAGTGCTGCGGATTTGGCGGTACCTTTGCAGTGCGCCACCCGGAGATTTCCGGGGCCATGGTCAGCGAAAAAGTGGATACCCTTACCGATACCGGCACCAAAGCGTTTGTTACAACCGACTGTGGCTGCCTGATGAACATTGCCGGTTACGCCGAGAAAAACCGCAAACCTCTTACAGGCCAGCACATCCTGAGTTTTCTCTGGGAGCGCACCAACGCAGGCAAGGGAGGCGAATCATGAGCCGGCCCAACACCGGTGACCCACACCATATTGATGTAAAAGAGTTCCATCCCAGGGCACGGGCCGCTATTGCGGACCCCAGGATACGCCAGAATTTCCGCAAAGCCATGGATGGCCTGATCACCAAGCGCAAGGATGCCTTTGCCGAATGGGATCTGGAGACACTAAGGGATCTGGGTGCCAATATCCGCCTGCGGGCGCTGGCAAACCTGCCGGATTTGCTGGAGCAGCTTGAGCAAAAGCTCACTGAAAACGGCGTCAAGGTGCATTGGGCAATTGATGGTGACGAAGCTTGCCGGATTGTGCGGGATATCTGTGTCGCCAGGAATGCCAAAACGGTTATCAAAGGCAAGTCCATGGTCTCGGAGGAAATGGAGCTGAACCATTACCTCGAAGAGCGTGGCATCAAAGCCCTGGAATCGGATCTGGGCGAATACATCGTGCAACTTGCCGGAGAGACGCCATCCCACATCATCATGCCGGCGATTCACAAGAATACCGGTGAGATTTCCGAATTGATGCACGAAAAAACCGGCACTGATCTTTCCAACGATGTGGAATATCTCACCGCCAGCGCCCGCCAGCAGCTACGTGAAAAGTTCATGAATGCGGATGTAGGCGTCTCCGGAGTGAACTTTGCAGTGGCCGAAACCGGCACGCTTTGCCTGGTAGAAAATGAGGGCAACGGTCGCATGACCACCACGGTGCCGCCCTGTCATATTGCCGTAACCGGCATAGAGAAAGTGGTGGGCAGCCTGGATGACGTAGCCCCCCTGCTGGCCCTGTTAACCCGGTCTGCCACCGGGCAGCACATCACCACCTATTTCAACATGATCTCCGGGCCGCGCAAGCCGGAAGAACTCGACGGGCCAGAGGAAGTGCATCTGGTACTGGTGGATAACGGCCGCTCAACCATCTATCAGGATGACGAACTGCTGGATACCCTGCGCTGCATTCGCTGCGGCGCCTGCATGAATCACTGCCCGGTTTATACCCGTGTGGGTGGACATGCCTATGGCACCACCTATCCCGGGCCTATCGGCAAAATCCTGATGCCTCACCTGATCGGACTGGATGAAGGCCGGCACCTGCCCACCGCCTCAAGCCTTTGCGGTGCCTGTGGTGAAGTCTGCCCTGTAAAAATCCCCATACCGGATCTGCTGGTTCGGCTGCGCCAGGAATCTGTAGACGGGGACAAGCTCAACCCCGCCAAAGTGCGCGGCCACGGAGCAAAGCGCGGCACTCTGGAAGCGCTGGTCTGGAAAGGCTGGAGCTGGATGCATGCCCGCCCGGGTGTTTACCGGTTTGGCACCGCAGTGGCGGCGCGCCTGCGCATGCTGCAACCCGGGCGTCTTGGTGGCTGGACACAATACCGTACGGCACCCAGGCTGGCCGCCAAAACACTGCACGAACGCATGAAGGAGCGTGAACAATGACTTCCAGGGAAGCCATCTTACAGCGCCTGCGCAACCGCAGCGGCGGCAAGCTGGGCGTACCTGATTGCGACTTCAGCGTTATGAAGAGAGCACCATCCTCAATAGCCGAACGCATTGAGCGGTTTGAAAAGACCATTGAGTCGGTCCACGGGGAAGTACACAGATGCACGCCGCAATCATGGGTTGCGAGGCTTGCCGAAATCCTCGCGTCCCGCAGCGCGCGCAACCTGCTGGTTCCTGCGGAACACGAGATTGGCCACGCCCTGCGCGACTCGGGGCGAGGCGATCTGCCGGAACTGCTAATCTATGACGAGCCCATCGAAAGCTGGCAGGCTCATCTGTTCAACGAAGTCGATGCCAGCATTACCTCCACCCGGGGCGGCATTGCCGAAACAGGCTCGCTGATCCTATGGCCAACCCGGGACGAACCCCGGCTCATGAGCCTGGTACCACCCATCCATATTGCGATGTTGGAAGCCTCAGAACTCCACGCAACATTGCAAGATGCGATGAACGCCCAGAACTGGGCGTCTGGCATGCCAACCAACGCTCTGTTAATCTCCGGGCCATCCAAAACCGCCGACATTGAACAAACACTGGCTTACGGTGTTCACGGCCCCAAAGAACTGATCGTACTGGTTATAGAATGATACGAGGCGCCCTGTTAATCGCCCTGGCAGCCCTGCTCTGGGCGACCACGGGGATTATTGCCAAGTTCCTGTTTACCGAAACGGAGATGCAAGCCACCACACTTGCCTTTCTGAGGCTGGCCGTTGCCTTGCCTTTTTTCTGGATACTGATGCGGCGGGAACAACGGCAGCTCCGGGCCACAGGGGGCAGCGCGCCCGGCAGTTCGCTTCGGCAACTGGGCTTGAAAGCCCTCGCCCCCCTTGCCGCTCTCGGGCTCTTTCAGGCAATTTACCAGGGCAGCTATCTGCTGGCGGTTGATTTAACCGGCGCAGGCATTGCCACGCTCATTGCCCTGTGCCTGCCGCCGGTGCTGGTTGCCATACTGGCGGCACCACTGCTGGGCGAAAAGCCGGGGCTACTGACCATTCTGGCACTGATTACCGCCGTCATCGGCACCGGCATGCTGGTACTCAGCGATATGGACACCAGCGGAACCCTTCGCCTTGCCGGCATACTCATGGCACTTCTGGCAGCGCTGGTCTATACCGGATTTACCCTCACCAGCCGCTACAGCTCCACCGGCACACCAGTATTCACCACGGCCTTCATGTGTTTCTTTACGGCCGCTATTCTCCTGCTACCCGTGGTGCTAATTACCGACGGTTTTGAAGGTATTGAAGACTTCGAACTTCGGCATTGGTTAATGGTGGTGGTTATTGGCATAGTGCCCACCTGCATTGGCTATGTGAGCTTCTTTGCAGGCATGAAAACCACACCCGCCACGCTTTCCAGCATTATCGTTACGCTGGAGCCACTGTTTGTGGCATTGCTTGCATGGGTTTTTCTGGAGGAAGTTCTGGGGCCGGTTGGTATTGCGGGCGCATTCATACTCACCGCCGCTGTGATTGTCGCGTCCCGTTACGGTGCACAGCCAAGTGGTGCCGCCCGGAAAGGCGGCGCCCCTTGATATGCCTGTTCAGGTACAGCCCGTTCAGCTGTTCTTGCGCTGTTTCTCCAGCATGTTCGGCTGCAGTATTTCGATCCAGTAGCCGTCCGGGTCTTTTATAAAGGCCAGCCCCTTCATCTTGCCGTCGTCCGGCTTTTTGACAAACTCCACACCAAGATTCTCAAAACGCTCGGCTGCGGAATAAACATCCGGCACGGCAATACCGATATGGCCAAAACCCTGGGGCTCATCGTTGCCGTTGTGATAGGAGAATTCACTGTCGCTTTCTGTGCCCCAGTTATGGGTCAGCTCCAGCATGGCTTCGCGACCGAACGTGTAGGTGGTTCGATGGGCGTCGTCCGCCGGTACAAAGCTGGCTTGCCGGTCATCAAGGTAGCCAAGAAAATACAGCGTAAACTTCATTTCAGGGAAGTCCAGCTTGCGTACCAGCCGCATCCCCATTACCCGGGTGTAAAAGTCGAGGGAGCGCTCGGGGTCTTTAATGCGCAACATGGTCTGGTTAAATACATAGCCCTCGGTTTCCGGAACCGGCGCGTCATGCAGGCCGGGTGCTTGTTCAAAGTGCTTGGGCATGGGATTTCCCTTTTCTGTTTTTGAAATTTCAGGTTCTATACCTGTGTGCGTTTGCGGAAGATTTCAAGGGGCCGTTCCTGCAACCGGCAACGGTGGCCCATGAGCGAAACACGGGGCTGTGATAGACTCACGCGCAAACACTCTTACCGAAGCAGGGCCACGCGGGGCTCGCCGGATTTTCAGACTTCTTCAGAGAACCTGTATGGATTTCAAGGTGCCTAACACACTGGCGGAGCAGATCGCCAATTATCTGGCCGAACGGATTATGACCGGGCAGATACAACCCGGTAAACGCATTCAGGAAGCCACACTGGCCGCGGAGCTCGAAGTCAGCCGGGCTTCGGTAAAGGAGGCGCTGTATACCCTGGAACGCTGGCACCTGGTAGAAATAACCCCCCGCAAAGGCGCATCGGCCTCTAAGCTCGATGCCCATCATGCCTCGGAACTGTATGACGTTTACATGCACCTGCTGCTGATGCTTGCGGCAAGGCTGTGCGAGCGCTGGCAGGAAAGCGATCGCGAACACATGCTGGCCGTTGTAGGGAATGCTGTAGAGCAGATGAAAAAGCCGTCGGCGGATATCACGGCTGTGGTGGAGGCCAGTTTTGAGGTGATGGAAGCCTGCTGTGAGTTGGTGGGCAACGATTATCTCACGGAAGCGCTTTCAAACTTCAAGCCCGCAGTTAGCCGCGCTTATTACCTGAGTGCCGAGCGTTATCGCCACGGCCTGGCGCAGACAAGCCAGTTTTTCACACGCCTTCCGCAGGCGGTTCTGGATCGGGATGTGGAGAAGGCACAGGCTCTGATTCGGGACTTTGCGGAGCACCAGAAAGTGATGATTCAGCGCGCATTGTCTTCTACTTAATCTGTACCAGCTGCCTTGCGTCAAAAATTAAAGCGCCTTCCAACTGTGATAAAGCTCACAGACATAGTGCTGCCTCCCGCTTATCGTAACAACATGTAACAAAATTCCGTTTCCGCTGCATTGGTTTCGCTGTCCCCTGCGGCCCGGGAGCCTTTAAAAGTCTCCTGCCAACAACAAAAACAGACCATGAAACCGGGGCCACCATGATTCAGCCGCACGCCTGTTACCGCGGGACACGATCAACAACGCTTTCTCTGTGGGTGCTCGCACTTTCCCTGCCCGGCACTGCCTTGGCGGAATTTCAGGCGCTGGATGACAGTACCCTTTCGGGAGTAACGGGTCAGGCCGGTGTGACTATTGAGCTGGAAACCAAAATCAGTGTTGATCGCCTGAGCTGGACCGATGAAGGCTCGCTGAATGTAAACAACCTGCGGCTTTCCGGGCATAACGATACGGTTCTGGATAACCTGAAGCTGACCGTGGACATTGCCGGCACTGGCGAAGTGCTGGAGCATGGTTTTTCGGAGATTGCGCGGCGCGCCGATGCAGGGCTTCTCAGCACCAGCGATGCCGATGTTGCGGATGCTCTGGCAAAATATTCCATAGGGGGCGAGTTTGGTAAGCAGTTCAATAGCGGCGATCTGGTTATCCACCTGGGTGCGACCGATTACGGTGACCCAACCCGCCTGACGGATTATCTGCGGGCAGTAGATTTTGAACTGGAGGTTGGGAGCATTACAGCCACAGGTTCTGGTGGTACCGCTACATTGTTCTCTGATGTGCTGCTGCAAGGCTATGTAGGGCCAACCGATCTGGTTATCCGTAACGCGGGTGGGTCAAGCAAAACGCTGGGCAACGGCAACCTGGTGTCCGGGGCAGAGTTGCAACTGGATACCCATTTTGAAATTACCAACGGCAGTCTGAACTGGGATGCCGCAGATGTCATTCTGTTATTCAACTTTGCGGCTGTGGGTATTGAGGGCCTGCAGATTCATAACCGGCGAGGCAACGACACTCTTGGTCACTTCGGTATGGCAAGCGCCACAGCAAAACTCTCCCGTGGCACCGGGTCGGTGTCGGGCAAGGAAGGCCTTTCGGTTCACGACGTAGAGTTCCGGGCAGACATCGACATGCCCGTATTCAAAGTGGGCCAGGCCAGCATTGGCAGCGTTCAGTTCACGGACTTTGCCATAACAAATACCACCATGTTGGTTTATGGCCACTAGAGTCTAGAGTCCTGTAACATGCTCGTCTCACTCTGACGGGCAGCCCATGACAGACAACACCGACACCAATTATCAGCAACGAGCCTCTGCACGACGCCTTGTGTTATTCAGCTTCCTGTTTGTTGCGCTCACAGCGGCAGGTCTTTACGCCGTCTACGACCAGTTCGCCGGCCGCAGTATCAGCTTTGATACCCGGCTGGTTGCACCCCGGACGCTTCTGGCGGTTACCGGCCTGCTACTGGTGTATTTTTTTTCCGACGGTTTACGCTTGCACTTCACCCTCAGGGCGCTGGGGCACCGGCTATCTTTCTCCGTTCTCTTCCGCCTGGTTTTCATCAATCTGTTTTTCTCCAACGTCACACCCATGGCCACAGGTGGTGGCTTCGCACAGATCTGGTACCTGCACCATCATGGTGTTCCCGTGGGCAGGGCCACAGCCGCTACCACCATCCGAACAGTTCTGGCCGTGTTTTTTATCTTCTCTCTTGCCCCGGTCTTTCTGCTGACTCTGGACGCCTTCGACGGCCAGACAATCACTGGCGACATTGGATTCGCGCTGGCCGTTTTCATACTCCTGTACCTGGGTTTTTTCATTATTGTGCTGTTTCGCACTCGCTGGCTTATCGGGCCGCTCAGCGGCCTGCTGAGAACGCTCAGGCGCTGGCACCTCATAAGCGCGGCCCGCCACCGGCGCTGGCAATTCAAGGCCCGCCGCGAGATGCTGCGCTTCTCCCACAGTTTCAGCGATTACCTGCGCGGAAGGCCACTGTTTGTGGCCATGTCGGTTCTGTTCACAGCCTTGTTTCTGCTTAGCCTGTTCAGCTTCCCCGCCCTGCTGATCCACAGCCTGGGTTATGATGTTGATTACCTGGTATCGCTGGGGTTGCTGGTGGTGACAACATTCATCATGTACTTCTCACCCACACCCGGTGCGTCCGGCATTTCAGAGGGTGTCTTCGGTAGCTTCTTCAGGGATATCCTGTCAGGTAACCATCTGATTCTGGTCATTGTGAGTTGGCGCCTGCTCACCATTTATCTGGGCATGGTGATCGGCCTGATTGTGCTGCAAAGAGAACTGATCAAAAGCCGAAGGAACCCCGGATGATTCTCCGAAACCCTTTAAAGCTGCTGTTCTATCTCAGCCTGCTGATCGTGATACTGCTGATCGGTTATAAAGCCTATCTGAACTTTTTCATGAAAGACTTTGCCGGGGTACATACGGAGCAGGTTGAGAGGATTCACCGCAACATATCGGCGACCGATCACTTTAGCTTTGCTGTGGTTGGCAACATAAACAACTCTGTCGGCATTTTTGAAGATCGCATTATTCCCGAGCTGAACGCCTCGGGTATGAAATTTCTGGTTTCAGCGGGCAACGCCGTAAGCGGTGGCGGCGAAGACAAATACCGCGCCATTTACGGTACTCTGAGCAATCTGGACATACCCTACCTGCTTACGTTCGGTGATCACGAGTACGAGGATTTCGGCAGCTTTCGTTTCTACGATCACTTCGGGCCACATTTTTACAGCATTCAGGCCGGCAGCAGCCGACTGATCTTTCTGGACAGCACAGGCAAAACGCCCTGGCAGTGGCAGATTCGCTGGCTGGATGATTTACTCAACCAGGACACATCGAAAGCCCGGATCCTGTTCATCGGGCACCCACCCCTGAAAACCGGAGAAGAGACCCTGTTCAACCGGCCGGAACATTATCTTGCGCCGCCGGAGTTCCGGAATGCTCTGCTCCGGGCCATAGAAAAACACGACATTGACAGGGTGTTCTCTGCCAACCTCTCACTGTATGCAGAAAAGCAGCTGGGTAATACCGTATTCATAACCACAGGCGGTGCGGGCGGGCTGATACTCAACAACGACACCAGCTTTTACCACTACGTAAAGGTTAGCGTAAGCCCGGAGGGCGAGGTCAGTCACACGCTCCAGCGCCTGGAAGTAGGTCAGCACCCGATTTTCAAACGCCTCGAAAGCCTCTGGTTTTTCGTTTACTCCCTTTTTTACACGGGTTACATCAACTTTATTCTGATCGTGGCAGTGTTTGCAGCCATAGCCATCAAACTGTATACCATTATTTTTGTCGGTAAAGATTATTACCCGGATTACGATCTGGACCCGACGCCATGGCTGGAGAAACCACTTCGCGTGGCCATGTTCACCAACAACTACCTGCCATTCATAGGGGGTGTTCCCATCTCCATTGCCAGGCTCAGGCGTGGTCTGGAACACCTGGGGCACAAACTCCTGATAGTGGCCCCGCGTTACAAGGACCAGCCCCAGATTGAAGATCATGTGGTCCGGGTGCCTTCCCTGCTCTCCATGGGCGAGAAGCGCGAGTTCCGTTTGGCCAACATCTTTCTTCGCCGGATCCGCAAACGGGTGCGGGCCTTTCATCCGGATATTATTCACCTGCACCATCCGATCTGGCTGGGCTCCCTGGGGCTGTTCATGGCGCGCCGGCTCAAAGTGCCCGCCATCTACACCTACCACACCAGGCTGGAACACTACGCCCATTTCGTGCCCCTGCCGGGGCTGATCTTTCGCAATCTTATCTCCCATGCGTTGATCAGACGCTTTGCCAACAAGTGCGACGGCGTTATCGTGCCTACCTACTCAACGGAGGAGTACCTTCGTATGATCGGCGTGAAAACGCCCACCTTTGTGCAGCCCACAGGCATCGAGTACCAACGATTTCAAGCGGTGACGGAGGAAGAAATTTCAAAGCTGCGAACGTCTTTGAAACTGGGCAATGAGACAATTTTCATCAGCGTATCGCGGCTCTCGAACGAGAAAAATATCGATTTCATGCTGGAAGCGATCAACAGGTTACGACAGCAATCCAGCAAACCCTTCCGCTTCCTGATGATCGGCGACGGCCACCAGAGAGACCGCCTGCAAAACCGGATCCGGGAACTCGGGCTGGAGGACCATGCCACGCTTGTGGGAGCCATACCGCCGGACGATATGGCTGTGTGGTATCGGCTGGGCGACGTCTTTCTCTTCGCCTCCAAATCTGAAACCCAGGGCATGGTAATTCTGGAAGCCATGGCAGCGGGCCTGCCGGTGGTCGCAGTGCGTTCAAGTGGCATTGATGATGTTATTCGCCAGGGCTTTAACGGTTTCAAAACGCCGGAAAGGCAGGATCAGTGGTGCACGCAGGTGCAACAACTGCTGGAAGATGACGAACTGCGAAGCAGGCTCGCAAGCCAGGCACTGGCCTTCGCCAAAGATTTTTCAGTGGAGCAGTTTGCCAGTGATGTTCACGAGATTTACGCTACTACCCTGGCACTCAGACATAAAAAGCTAAAAAACCGGAGAAAGACATGAGCGGTATTCCCGTGGGGATCAGCACCTGCCTGCTGGGCAAGGAAGTTCGTCATGACGGTGGTCACAAACATTCCCGTTATTGCACCCAGGTGTTGTCCCGGCACTTTGAGTTTCGTGCCATCTGCCCGGAACTGGAAGCTGGCCTGGGTGTGCCGCGCCCGGCTATTCATTTGCGGGAACACCCCGATGGCATGCGCCTTACCGAAACCAAAGGCTCTGCCGACCATACCCGGGCCATGCAGGAATTCATCGACCGCATACTTCCAGACCTGAGCGAGTTGCGTGGCTACATTTTAATGGCCAAATCCCCCAGTTGCGGCATGGAGCGCATCAAGGTCCACAATCCTGAAGGGCAGGTTATACGCCGCGACGGCCAGGGTATGTTTGCCGAGGCGCTGATGCGCGCCTACCCGCTGATGCCGGTTGAAGAAGAGGGCCGGCTGAACGACGACACGCTCAGGGAGAACTTCATTGAGCGGGTGTTTGCCTATGATGACTGGATGCAGAATGTTGCCGGCAAGAACCTGTGCGCAAAAGCACTGATCGAGTTTCACACGCGGCATAAATTCCAGTTGCTGGCACACTCGGAGAAAATCTACCGGCAGCTCGGCCCCATGCTGAGCGACCTGAAATCAGACGCTCTGGAAACCATTGCCAACCGCTACATTCAGGGTTTCATGGAGGCCATGACAAAGAAAGTAAGCCGTGGCTCACACATGAATGTGCTGCAGCACCTGATGGGCTACCTGCGGGATGCCATGGGAAGCGAGGATCGCAAGGTTCTGGTAGAACAGATCGAAGCCTATGGCCGCGGCGAGGTACCGCTGATTGTACCCATGACTTTATTGAGAATGGCCCAGCGCAGAGAACCGGTGGATTACCTGAACCTGCAACACTACCTGAGCCCCTATCCTGACGAACTGGGGCTCAGGAACAAGGTCTGACCACCCGGGCCGGGGCCGGCTCAGAAACCGTAGAGCAGAGTGATGGCGGTTTCGGTATCCGTGGAGTCTGCGCCAGCCGGCGCGTCCGAGACGTGTTTTACCCGATAGGCGGCTTTCATGGAGAGATTGCCTACAAGATTGGTCTTGATCGCAGTCTCTGACTGGCTGATCACGTTGTTTTCATCGAGGCCGATTTCTGTACTCAGTTTCTGGCGAAACAGGGCATTTTCAGAAAGCGCGTAATTGAACTGGGCGGCCAGCCGTGCGATGGCCTCTTTTTCAACATCCTCGCCTTTGTCATTCAGCTCCTCCAGCTTGTTGTAGCGGTAACCGGCACCCGCCGACAAATCAAGGAATGAGCGCTTGTCACGCTGCCACACCCGGTTACCGTAACCGGTGGTGGCAGTGGATTCAAAGTCATAGCCGGAAAAACGATCCTTCTCGTAGGTGCCGCGTAAAAACCAGTATTGGCTTTCATCAAATTTGTAGTTGGTTTCAAGCGCTGCTTTGTACTTCTCCGCCGTCGTCTGATCCTGGCCTGTGGTGTCGTCCTCGCCTTCGGAGTAGGTTGAGCTCAAATCCAGAATGTTGCGCCAGTCCACCACTTCATGAACCACGCCAAGGCTGCCATTGACATTGGTTTCCTCGGTGTTTCCGGATGTTATGAGCACACCCAGTTCCGCCTCGCCCTCCCAGTTTTTGGCGTCCTGGCCGTGCGCCAGTGGCGCAACTGCAATGGAAATAATCGCAACGGTTTTCTTGAAACTCATGAAAGCTCCTTGGTTACAGGTTCAGGCACAATGTTCAGGTTACCGGGCTGCGACTCTCACCTTCCATGCTCCTGCGGGCATGGCGTTCACGCTCTGATTTTTTGCGTGCTTTGCGTTCGGCGATAATACGGGCGGCTTCACCCCCAACGTGGCTTTCGCCCCGGGCCTCAGCCAAACGGATCTGACGCTCGCGCTCCGCAAAACGCGCTTTCTGTTCCTCACTTAACGAGTCTATACAGCGGTGGCAGCTTATACCCTGCTGATATTCCGGGCGCTGTTTCTCAGCCTCGGTAATGGGGCGACGACAGGCATGGCACTGATCGTAGGCTCCCCGCTCCAAACGATGATTAACTGTAACCCTGTCGTCAAATACAAAACATTCACCTTTCCAGAGACTCTGCTCTTCCGGCACCTCTTCCAGGTATTTCAGAATGCCTCCCTTGAGATGGTAAACCTCCTCAAACCCTTGCTCTTTCAGGTACGCTGTGGATTTTTCGCAGCGAATACCACCAGTGCAGAACATGGCAATTTTTTTATGTTTTGCCGGGTCGAGGTTGTGCTTTACGTAATCCGGAAACTCCCGGAACGTGTCCGTGGACGGATTGACCGCATTTTCAAAGGTACCGATTTCCACCTCGTACTGATTGCGGGTATCCACCAGCAGAACCTCGGGGTCTGAAATAAGATCATTCCACTGTTCAGGCTCTACATATGTACCCACAATGCGCCTGGGATCAATGCCATCAACACCCAAGGTGACAATTTCTTTCTTGAGCTTCACCTTGGTACGTTTGAACGGCTGGATATCAACGAAGGATTCCTTGTAATCAATACCGTTGAAGCGCTCGTCACGCGCAAGCCAGGCCTGAACCGCGTCTATACCGCGGCGGCTTCCGGCGATGGTGCCGTTAATGCCTTCACAGGCCAGCAACAGCGTGCCGTGGACGCCATTATCGAGCATTGTTTCCAGAAGGGGCTGGCGAAGGGCTTTGAAATCATTCAGTACTGCGAACTTATAGAGTGCGCAAACAACAATGTTGTTGCTCATGGTTATGTCTCCTGCGGGCCGGATCGTAAATCCGGAGCATGGGTTTATGGTTCTGGCAGGTTCAGGCCAGAGAGGGCGCGAATTTTAACCCACTCTGGCCAGGGTTCAAGTCAGGGCTTGCCGGTGCGTGCAAGCTCCCGTTCCACAACGGCAGAAAGCTGGCTCCAGCCCGGGCGGGTGAGGCGGATGTTGTCCACCAGCACCGTGGGTGTGCTGGTTACCTGCAGTTGCATGGCAACGCGGCGGCTGTCTTCAACAGCTTCCCGGTGCAGTTCGGTGGTCATGCAGCGGCGGAAACGACGTTCGTCCAGATCCAGATCCTTGCCGTAACGTGTGAAAGTGGCAACCGCATCATTGGAACCGCTCCATTCCGTTTGCGAATCGTATAAACGCTCATGCATTTCCCAGTAGGCGCCCTGATCGCCGGCACAGCGAGCAGCCTGGGCGGCGGGAAACGCATTCTGGTGCTGCTTCAACGGCAGGTCGAAATACACAAAGCGCACCTGCCCTGCGTCCACATACTCCTGCTTCAAACGCTTGCTGGCCTCGGCAAAAAGACCGCAGGCAGGGCACTGGAAATCGGCAAACTCACGCACAACCACCGGCGCATCCTGTGAGCCCACAGAAACCCCGTACTGATCCAGCTGCCCGGGAAAAGCTTCGGCGTTAGGTGCTGCTACCGGAAGCTCGGCCGAGGTTGGTGCGGGAGTTGCGGTAAGAAAAAAAGCACCCAGAACAATGGCGGCCAGAACCAGCACACTCACGCCGATAATCAGTGGTTTTTGTGAGCCGGTTTTACGGGGCGGTGGTGCTCCGGTTTGCTTGCGGCGTTTTGCTTCACCCATGTTTGACTCCTTTTTTGTTTTTAAGAGACGTCCAGGCAGGCTAAGATCCGTTATATCCTACAAAAGTTCCAGCACAAAATAAGGAAACCCCATGCCACTTCCCGACTTGTTAAAAGATTCACTCAGCCTACCGCTCATCGCGGCCCCCATGTTTCTCATTTCAGGCCCGGAACTGGCGCTTGCGTGCTGCCGGGAAGGCATCGTGGGCAGTTTTCCGGCCCTGAACCAGCGCACGAGCGAGGGTTTTGAGCAGTGGCTGATCCAGATGAACCGGGACCTCAGAGCGCTCAAAGAGGAGAACCCGCAAGCCAGCATTGCGCCCTATGCCGTCAACCTGATCGTGCATCGCTCAAACCCGCGCTGGCAGGCCGATCTGGAACTCTGCGTAAAACATCAGGTGCCCATCATCATTACGTCCCTGGGCGCGGCAAGCCAGGTTGTGGAAGCTGTGCACAGTTACGGCGGCGTTGTATTCCACGATGTAACCAACCAGAAGCACGCACGTAAAGCCGCAGAAGCCGGCGTGGACGGCATTATTGCAGTTTCCGCCGGCGCTGGTGGGCATGCGGGCACCATCAACCCCTTTGTGCTGGTGCATGAAATCCGCGAAGTGTTTGATGGCACGATTTTACTGGCCGGAGGCCTGTCCCATGGCGAAGACCTGCTCGCCGCGCAGGCACTGGGCGCGGACCTCTCCTACATGGGCACACGCTTTATCAACACTACCGAATCCCGGGCAGAAGACGCCTATCGCAACATGATCATTGAATCTGTGTCCGCCGACATCATTCACACCCCGGCGGTTTCCGGCATACCGGCCAGCTTCATGCGGCAAAGCCTGGAGGCTGCTGGCTTCCCCATGGACAAGCTGAACCAGCCCGGCGAGATAAACTACGGGGAAAAACTCAAACCGGTGGACGACGAAGCCAAGGCCTGGAAAACCGTATGGTCGGCCGGCCAGGGTGTGAGCCAGATAAACGATGTTGTCAGCGTGGAAGCCCTGGTTTCCAGGCTGAAACAGGAGTACCTGGAGGCCCGGGCACGGCTCTGTAATTGAGTAAACAGAGCTGGCAGTGGCTACCCGGTTCCGTTACACACGGAACTGGGCCGCCTTCGCCTGAAGCGCCGCAAGCAACCCGGCAATTTTCAGGCTGGCACTGTCAGAGCGCCGGATGGCCTCAACCGTTGCCTCAGAGGAACGGGCGATATCCTCAACACTGCTGCGAACCCGTTCAGCCTGTTGCCCCTCCTGCTCCGCTACCGATGAAATGCTCAGAGCCTGCTCCTGCAAACGGCTGAGCAGCTGATTGATCTGCTCAAAATGCTCATCCGCACGGCGGAAACCGGCAGAGGATTCCGTAATCTGTTGCGACACCGCACCAATCACCGATACCGCCTGTTTGCTGCCCTGCTGTAACCGTTCAATAATGGCTTCGATTTCTGTGGTGGAGGCCTGGGTTCGGCTCGCCAGAGTTCTTACTTCATCTGCCACTACCGCAAACCCACGACCTGATTCACCGGCCCTGGCGGCTTCAATCGCCGCGTTGAGAGCCAACAGATTGGTCTGCTCTGCAACACCCCCGATAACGGACAACACCGTGGTGATTTGTGTGCTTTGGTTGTCCAGTGCGCTGACCGCGTCCACCGCCTTTTGTACGTTTAACACCACGTCGTCAAGGCGCTTGAGAACGTCCCGGGAAATGCCCGCCGTCGCATCGCTTTCATTACTGACATCACGAACGGCACCGGCAACCTCCTGAATGTTCTCGGCCACACCAGTAATACTGCGGGACATGGCCCCCATGGTTTCAGATACGTCCGCCACTTCCTGCTGCTGTTTACTCACCGCGGCAACCGCATTCCGGCTGACTTCTCCCTGCTCCTTCGCCTCTCCAACGGCAGATTCCGCAGAACTTTTGACATCAGATACCAGCTCCTGAATGCGGGCAATAAACCGGTTAACACCCCGGGCCATCTCCGTAAGCTCATCGTTACCCTTCAGGTTTACCCGGCGAGTCAGATCGGCTTCACCATCGGCAATACTTTCAATCGCCGAGTTCAGCCGCAGAACCCGGGGCAACACACCGACTCCCAGCACAGCAGCGATCAGAAGCAGAAGAACTATCATGGAGCTTATCGCCACAACCGTGAGGCTCGATGCAAGGCCTGATGCCTCCAGCCGCAGCGCGCTGACTGTCTGCTCAATGCGCGATTGTGTGTCTTTTCCCATATTTGCAAGCTGCTGCTGAAGCCGCTGGTTGACCTGCCCTGTTTCAGCCTCAAGTGTCTGTCTGGCGGTCTCTATGCTGGCTGTGAGGGTGGCGTTGAACTCCTTTTCGAGCTCCGCAAGATCACGATTGATGCCTTCCATTGACAAGCCCAGCTTCAACTGCCCGATGGCAGAGCCTTTGGGTTTTATATCGGCGGTGATAATGACAGTATTCGGATCGCGACTGGCCGCTTCCAGTACCCGGCTTGCCGCCCCGCGGCCTTCGCCCTGCTTCATCAATGTGACCACACGCTCATCGGTACGGTCGACATAGCGGGTCATGCGCTCACCGTACTGATCGAAATAGATGGCAAAGAGCACCGATTCCCGGGCGTCTGCCAGCTCCACAAGATCAGTCAGCCGGGGAATATCCCTGTCCCATATCAGCGGCGCGGCAACGGCCGCCAGAACGTTGGCCAGCCCCTGTGCTTCTGCCATGACGGCACTTCGCACATTTTTTGCCATCCGCTTCTGCTGATCACCTTGCTGCCGCGTAAGCTCCTCCGCCAACTCGCCAACGCTTTCTTCACGCATGGCCTGCAAACGCAGGCGCACGTCCTCCCGGGTATTTTCAAAGGATTCGCTGAGCTGGTCACTGCTTGCTTCAAGGGCTGAGCCTGCCGTGGTGATCAAACGCTCTACCTGCTCCGAGATCAGCCACTGGCTGATCACCACCTGCGCCAGGCCGGCAATAATCAGAACAATGAATACGGGACGGAACAGCCGGCTGGCGATCAGGTTTTTCAGAAAATGAGAGGCCATAAGAACTTCCCCAACATGTTATTCCGGCATCCGGATTATTTGTTATTTGGTTATTGAGATACTTCTTATAGCAAGTTGTACCAGAGCAAACGACAAAGGGGGGCTTCTTTATGTAGGGTTTTGTTGCGGATGTTTAAAATCAGGAGGGGGCTTTACCAACAGCGATGACCACACAGAGCATTGTGATCGATGCGTCAGGTGTCATCGTTATGTCGCCTGCCCGGGCTCCGGCCAGGGCTATGCTTCCGCCGTCGCACCCTGGGGAAACTCTCAAAACCCGGAACATCCTGTACATAGGTGCTTCGCCTGAGCAAAACATGGCCGTCGTCTATCTGCTCGACAACGCCTTTACGCAGCAACTCGTTCAGGATAACAGAGGGCGCAAACTCCGGATTAACAGCTTGCACGAGTTGGCTGAAGGTAGGTTCGCTCTGATTGTCTGTGCCCAGCAGAACCGGATGTTCATTCTCATCAAGAAAAGCAACGGCACTGATCCAGTGGCTCACCACTTCTCGACCGGGAGCAGACAATATGGTGCTTGCAAGCTCGGTGGGCTCCCAGCGATAGATGAACTCGGGCTGGCTACTGGAGGTCATTGTTTTCTCTCATTTGGCGTGGGTCATGCTGCCGGTATCCTTGTCAGCGGATACTACTCCAACCCATTGCAGCTCATCCAGTGCAGAGAGCGGCGACATACCACCACTGTTCTTTTTCACCAGTTTACCAGCTTCACCAGCTCGCAAGAGGTCGCAGAATGTAAAACAGGGCCTTATGAAGCCACTCCCCGCTTTGCCGGAGCGTTAGTATTAGTACCCTTCCATCAGTTGCTGCAATTGTTGCCTGGTGCGCGCCAGTTCCTTGCGCATCGCCTGGACTTCGTCCAGCAGGTCCAGAGACATGGCCAGACCAGGCAAGTTCATTTTCAAATCTCTCTGTAATCGCCTGGCCTTGTGCAAACGGGCAAGAGCAGCCACATCGAACTGCCATTGGCGCGCTTCCTCAGCAGGCTCGACAGGCGCAATAATGCCGTAACTCACCAGTTTGATCACAAACTCTGCATGGCATTCACCCCGCTCGCAAACTTCGTGAAGGGTAAAGGTGCTGCCGTCTGCGTCCGTGACTTCAAGGGTCAGGATACTGTCGTTCTCACTCATTCGTTACTCTCCCCTTCACAGATGGAGTTTGCTGCGTGGATCAAAACCTTTCTCGGCTTCGGCAAGCTGTTCATAGAGTTTTAGCGCCTCCGCAGAATGCTGTTCCGGCATCACGATCTGGATTATAACCATCTGGTCGCCCGGGTGCTTGCCTGGCAGCCCTTTACCCTTGAGGCGGAGCTTGCGTCCAGAAGATGAACCCTTGGGGACTTTCACATTCACTTTGGAGCCTACCGTAGGCACAGTGATTGTCGCACCCAGTGCGGCCTCCCAGGGTGTTACAGGAATCGTCACCACAATATCCCGGCCTTCCACGCTGAACAGCGGGTGCGGCGCCAGCTCTACCTCTATCAACAGGTCACCTGGCTCGCCACCACCAATCCCGGGAGAGCCCTGCCCCTTCAAACGCAGATGCTGCCCTTCGCGCATACCCGCGGGGATTTTTACTTTCAGGTTTTTCTGGCGCGCAACTATACGCCCGTGCTCGTCGGCCTCGTGGACGGTAAAGGAAACCTGCTTTTCGCATCCATTGAACACTTCTTCCAAAAACAGCGGCAACCGCGCGTGAACATCCTCACCGCGCATACGAACGCTTTGCCGGAAACCGCCAGCCCCTGCACCAAACTCACTGCCGGAAAACCCTCCGGCACCGCGCCTGCCACCGAAGATTTCTTCAAAGAAGTCACTGAATTGGCGCGCATCTGCCTCCGTATAGCCGCCACCGCCAAAGCCGGATGCACTCTGCCAGCCGGGAGGCGGCTGGAAAGAACCATCGGGCCGCGCACCGTATTTGCGCAACTGATCGTATTCCGCACGCTTTTCCGGATCTTTCAATACTTCGTAGGCCTCACCAAGGTCTTTGAATTTCTCACTGGCATCATCCTCTGTACTGACATCCGGGTGATATTTCCGGGCCAGCTTCCTGTAGGATTTTTTGATCTCCTCGGGGGAGGCAGACTCGCTCACACCGAGCACGGCGTAATAGTCTTTGAAGTCCATTGAACTCCTCGCATCTGGTCAAAGATTGTTTTCTGGTTATACATGATTGGCACTAACGGCGTAAATGCAAGCTCTGCATAGCACTTTCAAAGCTATAGTACTCTCAGCCGAGCCTCTCAGAACAAACTCAGCTCAAAACCACTACAGAGATCTGCTTTTTCAGTTTATCGCCGACTCGCGAGCGCGGCTGGAGAAAGCCACAGGCGATATAGGGGATTAACCGGGCTGAGATTCTGTATGGCGCCGGGCTATGATAGGGTCCCGCAGGTTCAAACCTTCCCCTGCCAAATTTACTTAGGAGAACTTCATGATCTGGACTGTGTACCTCTCTGGCGAAATTCACACTGACTGGCGTGAGCAGATTCAGGCTGGAGCAGAAGCCGCCGGCTTGCCAGTAGAATTCACCGCGCCTGTTACCAATCACGAGGCCAGCGATGCAGCGGGCGATATGCTGGGCAAGCCGGAAGTCGCTTTCTGGCGCGACCACCAGTCGTCCAAGGTGAACGGTATTCGCACCAAAACGCTGCTTGAACAGTGTGACCTTGCGGTGATCCGGTTCGGCGACAAATACAAGCAGTGGAATGCGGCCTTTGACGCCGGTTTCTGTGCCGCTATGGGTACGCCCTACGTTACCCTGCACAACGAAGACATCATCCACCCGCTAAAGGAAGTAGACGCATCTGCCATGGCGTGGGCGCAGACTCCGGAACAGGTGGTTGAGATTCTCAAGTACGTTACAACTGCACAGTAAGCTTCCGATACTATCTGGCGAAGAGCGGCAGGCACTGCTGTTTCGCCAGATACCCATTATGAGTCCCAGCAACAGGCATGGTTAAACGTGTCTCCAGGCCACCAGTAAAAACACCGGGTAATCACCAGTTTCCCGCTTGATCGTGCTGGCAGATACCACTTCCACGTTTTCAAAGCCCGCCTGAGTGGCTGCCGAAACAATATCTTCCCGGTCGAATCCGAAATGGAACACCCCGGTATCTTCCGTATGGAAGGAGCCGTCTTCCTTGTCCAGATCGGCTATGGCAATAAAACCACCCGGTTTCACCATCTCATGGAAGCGGCAGAACATGGCATCTACATCCCGCACGTGGTGCATGGTCATGGAAGAAATAATGCCATCAAACCTGTGTTCCACGGTCTGCTTTTCCAGATCCAGTTCCTGAACTTCCAGCTCACAGGCCAGGCTGCCCTGCTTTTCCAAAAGCTGCCGGTTCATGGAGGGTGAGATATCCACCGCCGTGATTTTCCCGACATGGTGCGCAATCCGTTCCAGCAGCAACCCCGTTCCGGAACCAAAATCCAGCAGATGCATGGATGGCTCCAGCTTCACCTTGCCAAGGATTGCGTTAGCGATATTGGACACATTATCGACACGATCGGGGTTTTGTTCGTAGGTGTGCGCTTTGTGCGCGAAATAGTCTTTGCTCATGGATACCTCAGTCAACCTGAAAACTTGCAGACGCCAGTACTTCTGCTTTTGGCGGGTTCCGGCTGGCAATCCCCCGGAACTCTGCAATCCAGGGATGCTCACCGTGCTCTGCCTCAACAAATGCCGGACGAATGTTCTGATAGTAGAGCGTGGACTCCACTGTGAATCGGTGATCTGGTGGCAGGCCGTACAGCTGATGCCTTCCCGGGCATGAGAGTCTGCCATGGCCTGATCAGCCCGGTAACAGCCTTTATCATGACCGCATGAAGCGTCCTTTTCCACGCTCACGCCAGTCTGGTGGGCATGGGCCCGGGCCATGGGGGTATGGCACGCCAGACAGGTGTCCTCAATAAAGCCGGCCAGATGCGGAAACGCTTCTGTCTCATGCTTCATGGTTGCGCGAAAGTAGGGATCGGTGAAGACGTTGGCCATCACGCTGCTTTTCCAGTCAAAAAACGGGCTGATATCCTCGCCATCCGGTGATGGCTGGTTAGGGGATACCAGAAGATCAGGCATACGCATCACGGCAGGACTGTCGCCCTGCCTGCTCGTTGCATGCGCTGAGCAGAAAACTCAGGACAACCGGCGCAGCTATGGCGAGGTTTCCGAGGTGATAACCCCTCATACGAAATCTCCGAAAGGTTAAACAATGTAATGCTGCAACAGCGTAACGATTTATTTTGATGTCAAACAATAACTGCCGCTTTTCATTACAGTTAATTTGCAATGCATGACGATTCTGTCATACATTCGTAATATTGATAGTGTAAAAAATTATAAAAAAAGAAATCGCTGTCAACGAAAGCTATTAACTAATCAAGGACGCACCATGAAAAAACAGGCTCTCCTCGCAGCGATAGCAACCACTCTTGCCTTGCCGGGCGCGGCCACTGCCGCTACCGGGCTCAGCTTTGGTGATACCGTTAAGCTCAACAGCAATGGCGGTGCCAATAAAACCAAGATAGTACGGATGACCAATGGTCGACTGGTTTCCGTGTATGGTGATTATCTCGACCCCAACGAAAACACGGTTTACGACGTCAAAGAACAGGGTGAGCGACCGGCACGGGATATTTTCGCACGGTATTGCGATGCCGATTGCGATCAGGAAAGCAGCTGGTCAGAAGAAGTTAACCTCTCCAACACTGCTGCTAAGACTTCCATTAATACCGACTGGACTGGCTATACCATCACCATTGATGAAACAGGAGAAATCATCAGCGACACCCGGGACGCCAAAGCTTTCCAGGGCGATTCAGACAAACCCAACATTTTCAACTCAGGCTCCCGCGTCGTGGTTTCCTGGGTAGATAAATACTGCGAGGGTGGCGACCAGCGCATGGTCAGCTATCGTTCCCTTGAAAACCGCGAAATTCCCTTCAGTTGCACCTATGCAGTGACCAGTTCAGATAACGGCACCACCTGGTCGGACGCCGTGCAACTCTCTTCTGGTGAGCGCGATGCCAAGCAGGATGTGAGCCGCGGTCTCGGAACCGGTGAGTGGGCACTCACCTGGCAGGAAGATCCTCGCGGCCTGCAACGGGGCGAAGCTGAAGGCCCGGGTGACGGTGCTTCCGGTGCGAACACCAGCCACGGAACCGATATCTGGTACAGCTACGCTCTTAAAGGTTGGGGCACCCAAGATGCAGGCATCTGGACAACGCCTGTTCGCGTCACCGACAACTACATAGACGGACAAGAGGCCGCCGGTAATTTCGATGTCATTAAAGACAGTTCCGGTGAGGACATCACCGCTTCCACAGGTTCTACAAGTGTTGACGGTTCTGAAATTGTGGAAGGCGGAAAAGCTGGCGCCTCCCGGGCCAACCTGGCGCTTCAATTCGGCGAACTGGATTCAACGCCACAGGTTATTCTCGCCTACGAAGAAACCAAAGGCTCCGATGGTCTGGATGAGGGAAAGTATGTCCGCTATCACACCTTCGACTGGAATAACCCTGAAGCTCAGGCCGGCTGTATCATCAGCAACCCTTTGCTGAATGCACGCCGCGTTCGCTTCGTTCCACAGAAAGAAGCAGGACCGGTCAGTGGTATGCGCCTGGGCATTTTCTGGAAAGAAGGTGAGTTCACCCAGGGTGGCCCCTCAGACATCATGTTGCGCAAAGGCATCGTAAATGGTGGTAACGGCTTCTCACCCGCTGAAATGGTACCGGCTGTTGACGCCAACTGTGCGGTTTCAGACTATGCCTCTGCCAGGGCTCTGAACAACGCGCCCGCATTGAACATGAGCAGCCAGGCAGACGTTGCCCAGGCAACAACCGATGCGGACATTGCCAACTCGACACTTTCTGATGACACCAACCAGGTTGTGGAAGAAAGTGCCAACGCACACCGTGGGCTGCTGCGGGGCGATGACCTCTACATCGGTTACACCTACACGCCCGTTCTGGCGGAATTGCTTTACACCAACACCAAAAACTACAACTTTTACTTGCGCCACTATAATGGAGCAACCGGTGAATGGTCGGCGCCAGAAAACAAGAGCAATGAAACCGATACCACCATCAACGTGCGTGAGCCCCGCCTGGTTGGCACACCGGGAAGCACGCCCGCCTGCGCGACGAATCCTGAGGAATGTCAGGACAAAACCAAGTTCTACCTTGCCTGGGGCAAGCAGACCAACGTCTCTGCGTGGAGTGATAATGCCACCAGTGAACTCGATCTCTATGCCACTCGTGTCGAGGACAAAGGGGCTTACCTAACGCCGATTGTTACCTTCGCGGGTGAAGCTGATGGCGTTGAAACATTCGAATCGCAGATCCGCATGACTCCGGCAGGCAATCGACTGTTTACAGTCTGGAACCAGATCGAGGGTGACGAAACCCATGCGATGTACCGTGAATCAACCGTAGTCGAGCTGCCCGACGACGTTGTAGAAACCAACGAAGGCGACGGCACGCTTGTCGGCTGCAGCTACAGCCCGGGTGCTCCATTTGACCCGACACTGCTTCTGCTGACGGCGCTGGCTATCGGTGGCCTGACAGTACGGAACCTGAAAGCCCGGTCATAAAACCGATCGGTAATAACATAAACCCCGGTTCTGGTATCAGGCCGGGTTTTTTTGTTGGGGTCAGGAAAACAGATACCAACCCGGGAATAAAGCAGCGTTGTAAGCTGCATGAAGAATCACACAAGGCAGCAGCGAGCCGTGACGCTCCCGGAAGTAGCCGAACACCAGGGCCGGGACAAAGACCAGCCAGGCCAGCAGATCGGTTCGGTAAACCAGGTGCCAGGCCGTAAACAGAAGCGCCGCGAGCAGATTAGCGAAAGAGAGGCCTGCGAGGTGGCGTTTACCAAATGCTGTTTCGCCAAGAAAGCCCTGCACGATGCCGCGAAAGGCCAACTCCTCGATCACCGGAGCCCAGAGAATAAGGGAAACCAGTGGCATCCAGCCAGCATCCAGCCAGGCATTCCCGCCAGCTAAAGCGCCAACAGCCACACTCAGACAACAGCCGGTGATTACCGCCAATATAAACTGCCAATCCGCGAACAGCCACTCAGGGAGCGTTAATCCTAACTGCTGCTTAAGAGAAGTGCTTTCATGCATGGGTGGGAAGGCCTTGTCCTGCAGATAGTCAAACTCAGCATACTAGTGGATCTGCAACGGGAAAGTCAGATGCTTCGAGCAGGAGGGGGCTTTGCATAATATAAAAAGCCCCGGCAAATTTCGCCGGGGCTCCAGGTTATGCACTAACAGGCTTAGCGCAGGGTTTGCTTACGACGGTTGCGGATAACCAGTCCACCGAGTGCCGCCAGTACCACAAGCGGCAATGTCGGATCGAACGGTGCACCCGGGCTGTAGCTACAGCCGAAGAGCGTGCCGCCGCCTTTTTCGCTGTTTGTGTCAGTGTCAGTGTCTGGGTCAGTGCCTGGATCAGTGGGCTCTTCCACAACTGGAGGGTCTATTCTCACAGTGATCAGAGCGCTGGCTTTCTTCCCGTTCACATCAACCGTATAGATAAAGCGATCAATTATTGACTCTTCATCTTTGAACGTCAGGTTCGACGCCGGAGTATAAACCACCTTATTGTCTGAAACCGTTGCGGTGCCAGACACAGGGCCACCAGCTTCTTCAGTCGCCGGAACAGTCACTGAGGCGGTGCCCGCTGGCAAATCATCGTTGCCTAACACATCGATGGTTACCGGGGTATCGCTGAACGTTACTGCTGAGTCATTTTTAGCGATCGGTGTTTCAGTTCCCGGGTATGGAACAACTTGCACAGTGACCGTCGCAGTGTTTGATTCAGTATCTGTGCCGTACTCATCGTCATCAGCTTTTGCATCGGTAACCTTCACCAAATAAGTGAACGTATCCGGCCCTGTAACGCCGTCATTCGCCTCGTAGGTTGCTATCCCATCGGTGATTGTGACAGTTCCGTTTGCCGGGCCCGTGACAACCTCATACGCCGCAGTAACATCACCGGCGCCAATCCGCTGGCTCAGAAGTTTGCCATTCAGCAGATCGTTCTCCAACAGGTTGATGTCCACCGGAACAACCCCGACGGTCGTCGCTGAGTCGTTCAGTGCTTCCGGAGCTGGTCTTGGGACTCGGTATGAGAGGAGGTCCGGAGCCGTATTCTTACCATCAGAATCAATCCAGGCCGGCGTCTCGTTACCACGGCTCGTGGAGGAAAGTCCTTCCGAAGCTGTCGATATGGCGGTTACCCGCAACGTGATGTTTTCGTATTTGGGAGCACCATTTTCGTCCAGAATGCCATCACCAATGTAGATAAAGGTATCCATATTCTGGGTAGCCAGGTCATCTGCCAGAACAGAGGCATACCCCTTTTTATCAGCTTCTTCTGTCGTGGTGCCCAGCAGCCTTTCAGCCCATTCCTCTAGCTGATCGTTACCCACCACTCCAAAAGGAGCGACGCCCTCTGCTTCACCACCGGCCTGCCCGTACCGCCAGTTTTCACCATCCCACCAGGCTTCGAACGCATCCGATTCACCATCGGGGTCACCCCCGTCATAACGGGCGATAACAATAGGCGCTATTGAATCAGACAGCATATAACCGAATACGCCCTGAGTAACGAACGTGGTTCCTGCAGCCTGCGTATCCGCCATGCTGAAAACGTTCGGGGTAATCGCGCCATAGGCATCGGTTTCAGAGTTGTATTCAGAACCACTGTAGAGCAGCACCGCTTTGTCTGAACCATTGCCCGCACTCTGCGGTGGGAAAAGACCTGCAGCCTGATCGGAGAAGAAGCCAGGGTCAAAACGCTCCCGAGAACCATCATCAAAGCCCTTGGGCGAGAATGTTGAGAAACGGTCAGGATTCCAGACTGCTATATCCGGGGCGCCGGTTTCCCCTTCAAAAAACTCCCGCGGCACGGCTTCACGCAGTTCAAACGCAACACCGTCTTCTGCGAAATTGAAAGGGGTGAAATTATTCCCGATACCGTGGCCGAGCTCCATTTTAATGCCGACCCAGCGCTCATCCGAGTTGTTCACAACCTTCTGGATTACACGGTAGATACGGCCAATGCCATACTCTTCCTTAAAGGCGGCCAGCTCTTCACCACCATCCTCTTCGGGGTTTTTCACACCCTTGTAGCGAATGTCCTTTTTACCTACCTCAAACACCATATCCACCGGTGTATCGGCATCCCGGATTTCCAGGAAATAACGCTTGGAACTACTATTTGGATCGCTGCAGGTTTTGGGAACGAGCGTGCCCAGTTTTTCATCCACGCGCATACCCGAGGACATAATGCAGTTATTGGTTGGGGTATCAAGATCGTCCGTTACAACCTGGATACCGGGCGGGCGACCGCTGCCGTCATCCAGTTCCCAGTAGACTGCCGCCGGGCTGTTCGCCCACAACTCGCCTTCAATATCCTCGACATCGTCGGCTGGATCAGCATTATTTAACGTTGCTAACGCAGCTTCCGCACTCTGGCGAGCCAGTTCACTGGGGTAAAACTGGGTCCGCGCAGAGGCACCAGAGTAGCCGTCAACACCGGGTTGAACCGTCACCGTATTGGTCTCGGTTTTCCAGCGTGTCAGCTGTGGCACTGGCAAATCAGTGTAAGTATTGGGAGTTGGATTGGGTTCTTGAGCAAGTGCAGCTCCAGAGAGCGCGCCTGCCATCAGAAAACTGGTGAGAAAAATTTGTGGTTTTTTACGAGCGTAGGGACCGTGCCCTGCAGTGGGCTGAAAAGCCACACGAGAACCTGACTTCCATAACATACAACTACTTCCTTTTTTAAATCTTGCACTTAGCGTAACACCCTCAGAAAGGGGTTTGCCGCAGAACCGAGGATGGTACATTTAATATAGGCAAACTGCGACTTAACTTAGATCAAGTTTCGTGATTAAAATTGTCTAATCAGGCCATTTTTACTCCCCCCACTTTTTCTCCCCCCAGGTTCTGACTGAACCCAGAGTCGCACGTGTGACAAGCACGGAATGACGGAATGAATGTTACAGTCACTTATTACCGGCAAGTAACAATCTGCGATAAGGTGCTCATACAAATGCTCTTAATGAATGCGACACGTTGTCGTACTGACACATAAATCAAGGATTACACTAAGCCGCCAATATCTTTGACGGTAAAGGAGTCAATATGACTGACCATATGCCAGACGATTTATCCGCCGCCGGCCGGGACTTGCGCGCTTATACCGATGAGTTGCGCCCCAGGCATCCGGTGGTAAGGAATTCGATGGGTGAATGGGTGCTTCTGCGGCACGAGGATGTTCTTGCCGCAGCTCTGGATCACCAGCGCTTCTCCAGCCAGGTCTCTCGTTTCCTGCAAGTGCCGAACGGTCTCGATGGAGAAGAACACACCCGTTTCCGGGAGGTGATTGAGCGACACCTCAGCCATGATGCGTTGGAACCTTTCATACCCGCCTTCAAACGCGTCGCCTCGCAACTGGTGGCGGCGTTACCCCGAGGTGTTGTGCTGGACGCGGTGAACGACATTGGCGCGGTATTCGCAGTACGCGCCCAGTGCGCCTGGCTGGGGTGGCCGGCAGAACTGGAGCCACGGCTGCTGGCCTGGATGAAGGAAAATCACGCGGCCACCCGCTCCGGCGACAGCGCCTGGACGGCGGATGTGGCCGAGCAGTTTGATGAGATCATCCGCTCGGTAATCCAGCCGCGACGCGAAGCCGGGGACGACGCACCTGACGACCTGACCACAAAGCTATGCCGCGAGACAGTGAATGGGCGCCAACTGACAGAAGCGGAACTGGTTTCAATCCTGCGCAACTGGACGGGCGGCGACCTGGGCTCCATCGCACTGTGTGTCGGCGTGCTCCTGGCTCACATAGCCGGGCAACCAGACCTGGCGGAAAAAATACGAACGGCGCCGGACAGTGAGGCGGAAGCAATTATTGATGAGGTACTTCGCCTGGATGATCCGTTCGTTTCCAATCGCCGCGTAACCACCTGCCCCGTTCACATTGGCGGGCGGGATATCCCGAGTGGCGCGAGGGTTAAGTTGAACTGGACATCCGCTAACCGCGATGAGGCGGTTTTTGATAACAACCGGTTCGATCCGCAGGGCAACGCAGGCAACAATCTTGTATACGGTGCCGGCAAGCATGTCTGCCCGGGCCGCCTGCTGGCCACCTGGGAGCTGCGTATCGCATTACAGACGCTGCTCGCGTCTTTACGAACAATTGAGCTGGTATCTGACCAGCCGCCTGAGCGCGAAGTGGCCCCCGTGGGCGGGTATCATCGGGTGCCCGTAGTACTAACATAGGCCCCTGCGCCCTCGCCCTGGCCGGTGGTTTGCTCACACAGAGAGGGCACCTGCGTAACCATCCAGTCTACGGTTGAACTGAGTTCAACGGGATTGACAGAAAGGTTGGTAAACCGGCTTGCATCGAGCGCTTGCGGCGGTTCGCGGGTCTGGTCTCAAAGCACGAACAGCAGTGCAGCTGAAACCAGAGTTGCGGTAACAATTGGAAATTTCATTCGGGCCCCGTTCAGTTATGTTCCGGCGGAGTCCAGACCGGGACATCCTCGGGCTTCGGCACTTCCCATTCCCGGTGCATGGTGTTGCTTAGCGCCTCTTCAAGCTTCATGAACAGCTCGCCATAGCGCGGGCTGAAGTTAATACCTTCCTCGATTTCCTTCCATGCCTCAAATAACTCTTTTTCATGGGCGCGCTCGTTTTCAACAAAGGCCCAGGTCATCTGTTTTGCCCGCATTGGATGCACACCCATCGCCGTGAGGGCATGGCCACCAAGCTCCAAAGCGGAATAATACGTCTCGCTCACCACATCGTCTGCGCCCGCTTGTCGTAGCTGATAGCTGTGACCACGATCAAAGGCACGTGCCAGCACCCAGACTCCCGGGAAAAACTCTTTCACATGCTTGACCATCTTCACGGTGCGATCCCGATCATCAATCGCCACAACTAACAGGCGGGCCTGGCCAATACCTGCCTTTTCCAGCAGGTCGGAGCGGCTGGCATCGCCAAAAAAGCTCTTGATGTTGATCTGGCGGACGTTTTCAATCTGCTCGAGTTCGTGGTCCAGTACCACAATGGGAACATTATTGGCCCGCAACAAACGGCAGACAATCTGCCCAAAACGACCCGCACCCGCGACAATCACCGGTGCCTGTTCATCGATGGTGTCAGCTGCCCGTTCATCGTTACTGGAACGCCGGTACCGTGGCAGCACAATGCGATCATAAACGATAAACAACAGGGGCGTGAGGAACATGGAGAGCGCAACAACCAGCGAGAGCATCTGCGAGATGTCTGGCGGTATCACACTGTTTTGTTCACTGTAGGTGAGCAACACGAAGCCAAATTCACCCGCTTGTGCCAGCCCCAGGGTAAACAGCCAGCCGTTGCTGCTACGGATACCAAACATCTGCGCAAGAGCAAGCAGGATCAGCGCCTTGATCGCAATTACGGCTATACCCAGAGAAACGACGGTGCCCCACTCTGCCACCAGCACCTCAAAGTTGATTCCAGCCCCCACAGTGATAAAGAACAGGCCCAGCAGCAGCCCCTTGAACGGCTCTATGTTGGCTTCCAGCTCATGACGGAACTCACTGTTGGCCAGCACCACACCGGCCAGAAAAGCACCAAGGGCAGGCGAAAGATTTATAACGCTCATGAGGGCAGCGATACCGATAACCAGCATCAGTGCCGTAGCGGTGAACACCTCCCGCAGTCCGGATTTCACCACATAACGGAACAACGGACGGCTTAGGTAATAGCCGCCAATAATGACCAAAGCGACGGCACCCACAACAACCAGAGCATGAGCCCAGCCCGGAAGGCCGGCTACCAGGCTCAGGCCGGCATCGACTTCTGAGGAGGAGCCGGAGCCTCCCTTCAGGCCCGGCAACGCCAAAAGCGGAATCAAGGCAAGCATGGGGATTACCGCGATGTCCTGGAACAGCAATACGGAAAACGCATTGCGCCCGCCTTCCGTCTTCGACAAGCCCTTTTCATCCAGGGTCTGCAACACTATGGCTGTCGACGACACCGCGAAAATCAGGCCAACCGCCAGCGCTGTCTGCCACTGAAGCCCAAGCCACCAGGCTACGGCCATTCCGGCTGCCGCCGTCAGAACCACCTGCAGACCACCTAGCCCCAAAAGGCGAACTCTCATGGCCCAAAGTGCCTTCGGGTCGATTTCCATGCCAATCAGGAACAGCATCATGACAACACCAAACTCCGCAAAATGCTGAATGGTGCTGGTTTCCTGCCCCACAAGGCCCAAGACGGGTCCGATCACCACGCCGGCAACCAGATAACCCAGCACGGAACCCAGGCCAAAACGCTTTGCCAATGGCACTGCGATCACGGCGGCCAGAAGATAAATGAAGGCCTGAATAAAATAGGTGGTCATAGGGATGCGAGCTCAAAGGATCCAGAGGTGAGCATAAGTACAATATGGATAGCCATCAAAGCAAGCGTGCTTGTCGCCGGTACCGACGTTTCCAGCCTTTCGTTTCGACTTCCCCAAAACATGCTAATGTAACCTTCATGGTTCCCCAAAGCATACGGGGACAACGGAACTCAAGCAGGACAATACCATGATGTATTTTGCCCACGAGATAGGCCGTGCCGCGCTGGAGCCCGTGCGCCTGTTGACCAAAGCCCAGAGCACGCTGCTACAGCATCCCTGGAGCCCTGTATCCCGACTTCCAGGGGCACGCAGCGTCGCTTCGGCCTACGGTGTGTTCGGGGATCTCACCCGCCGTTACCCGAAACCGGCGTTCAATCTGCGCACCACCATCTGCGAAGGTAAACAGGTCGACGTTCATGAGGTTATTGTTCAACGCAAACCTTTTGCGCAGCTCAAACACTTCCAGCGGGATGTGACGCGGCCCGATGACCCGAAACTGTTGATCGTCGCGCCGCTGTCGGGCCACTTCGCCTCATTGCTGCGTGGCACCGTGGAGGCAATGCTGCCGGAACACGATGTGTACATCACTGACTGGCGCGATGCCTGCAAGGTTCCGCTTTCAGAAGGCGATTTCGGTCTCGACGACTACATCGACTATGTTATTGATTTTCTTGCCCATCTGGGGCCGGACACCCACGTACTGGCAGTCTGTCAGCCAGTGGTACCCGTGCTTGCAGCCACATCCATCATGGCCGAGGATCGCCACCCGGCGACACCCCGTTCCCTGGCATTGATGAGTGGCCCCATAGATGGCCGCGTCGACCCGACCGCACCCTGCAAACTGGCGACCAAAAATAAACTGGCCTGGTTCAGGCGTAACCTGGTCCACCCCGTGCCCGCCCCCTATCCCGGAGCCATGCGCCAGGTTTATCCGGGGTTCCTGCAACTGGCCGGGTTTGTGAATATGAACTTCGATCGCCACGTTGATGCCTATCGCGGCCTGTATCGGTCCATTCGGGACGACAGGGCTGAAAATGTAGCCCGCCACAGGAACTTCTATGACGAGTACCTGGCAGTGATGGACCTGCCGGCATCGTATTACCTGGACACCATCCAGCGTGTTTTCCAGGAGTTTCATCTGGCCCGGGGCTGTTTTCAGCACCGTGGGCGACAGGTGAATCCGGCCGCCATCGAAAAAACCGCCCTGATGACCGTCGAAGGTGAAAAGGACGACATTTCCAGCCCCGGACAAACCCGGGCCGCCCACGATCTGTGCATGAACGTGCCGGACGCACGCCGGGTGCATCACTTGCAACCAGGGGCTGGCCATTACGGGGTGTTCAACGGCAGCCAATGGCGCAAAACCATTGCACCGCGACTTCGGGACTTTATCCGTTCTGCATGACTGGCTGATTTCGCCGGTTCCTTGAGATGTTCGGGGCCCTCTGCTAGCTTGAAATAAAGGCTTCCTCGCAGCGGATCCTGCACAGATGCAGTGCTTTGAGCAGATAACAATAAAGCAGGAAAGACGAAGTACCATCATATCAAGGAGAGTGACATGCAAGATCTTAAAGGCAAGGTAGCCATCGTTACTGGCGGATCCCGTGGCATTGGTCGCCATATCGCACTGCAGCTTGCCCAGCGCGGTGCAGATGTCGCCATCAATTACCGCTCACGTCAGGCCGATGCAGATGAAGTTATCAAGGAACTGGAGAAGATCGGCGTAGGGGCCTTGTCCATCAAGGCGGATCTTTCCAAAATGCCCGAGGCGCGGGGCATGATCAAGGATGTTCACAACAAATGGGGGCGCATTGATATCCTGGTGAACAACGCCGGTATCACCCGGGACAAGTCCATGAGGAAACTCACCGACGATGACTGGAACGACGTTCTGGATACCAACCTGGGCAGTGTATACGCAACCTGCTCTGAAGTGCTGAACATCATGATGGATCAGAAGTACGGTCGCATTATCAATATCACCTCGTTTGTCGGCCAGGCAGGAAACTTCGGGCAGGCTAACTACGCGGCCAGCAAGGGCGGCATTATCGCATTCACCAAAACCATGGCACTGGAAGTTGCCAAGCACAATATTACCGTCAACGCGATTGCACCCGGCTTTACCGAAACCGAAATGCTTGCCCAGGTGCCCGAAAACATTCGCGAAAAGATCATTGCCCGGGTACCCATGGGTCGCTTCGGGCAACCCGAGGAAATCGCCCGGGCCGTGGCATTTCTGGCAGCAGAAGGAGACTACATCACCGGACAGCAGATTAACGTTAATGGCGGCGTCTATATGTAGTCTTACTTCATATAGCCATACTTCGTCGCGGTCAACGCATCGAACACCTGCGTTCGTCGCTGTTTCTAACCGATCCGCGGCCACTCTGGCCGCGGAGTGGAGACTGTGCCAATGTCTGAGAAACCGGTTAAACAGACCTCTTCCCCGGAATTCGAGCCCGATGTTGTACCCCGGTCGCTGGTGCGCGCAGGCGTACATGGCAGCAACCTGCTGAAACGCTCAATCATGCGAGTGTTGAGTGGCGGCGAACCCAATCCCGTCAGCATCAAGAGCATGGCCAAACCCTTTGTGTCATTCACCGGCAAGCTTGCAACGCAGCCAGACACAGTAATTCTCGCGCAGATGCGTCTGCTCAGGGACAGCACCCGCTTCTGGTCAGGATTGCTGTCAACCAGCCTGGGCAAGAAACCACTGGATGTGGCCGAACCAGAGCCGGGTGACGGGCGTTTTCGCGACCCTGCATGGAGCGAGGCACTTGCCTTCAATGTCATCAAGCAGGCTTATCTGCTGTCCAACCGCTGGATTATGGACACCATCGACGATGTGCGCGGCCTGGACCCGCACTCAAGACGCAAGCTTCGCTTTTTTACCAGCCAGATGACGGACGCCCTGGCTCCAAGCAACTTTATCCTGAGCAATCCCGAGGTGCTGCGCACAACGATCCAAACGCGGGGCGCAAACCTGATACGTGGCCTGGCCAACCTGTTACGGGATCTGGATGAGGGCAGTGGTCCACTGCCTTTTCGCATGTCCGACCCGGACGCGTTTGCCGTTGGCGAGAACCTGGCCAACACTCCCGGGGATGTGATTTACCAGAACGAGCTGATGCAACTCATTCAGTACCGGCCAACTACCAAAACCGTACACCGTCGGCCACTGCTGGTGGTTCCGCCCTGGATCAACAAGTACTACATCCTCGATCTTGGCGAGAAAAAGTCATTCATCCGCTATTGGGTAGAACACGGCCACACGGTATTTGTGATTTCCTGGGTTAATCCGGGGCCGGAACTGGCGCACAAGAGTTTTGAAAATTACATGCTCGAAGGCCCCATCGCCGCTATGGATGCCATTGAGAAAACCACCGGTGAGCGTGAGCTCAACACCGTTGGTTACTGCATCGGCGGCACCCTGCTCGGCTGCACCCTGGCCTGGCTGGCGGCCCGTGGAGACGACCGCGTGAAGAGTGCGACTTTCCTGAACAGCATGCTGGATTTCGCGGATGTGGGCGACCTGGAGGTGTTCATTGATGAGGATGCCATCAGCAAGCTCGAGAAAGCCATGGATAAGCAGGGCTATCTTGAAGGTTCCTCGATGGCAATCGCCTTCAACATGCTGCGGGCCAATGGTCTGATCTGGTCGTTCTTCGTCAACAATTATCTGCTGGGCAAGGACACTGCCCCGTTCGACTTGCTGTACTGGAACGCTGACGCCACGCGAATGCCGGCAACCATGCACAGCTTCTACCTGCGTAACATGTACCTGCACAACCGGCTGGGAGAACCAGGCGGTATTGAACTGGCGGGCACCCCGATTGATCTGGGCAGGGTCACAACGCCCAGTTACTTTGCTTCTGCCATCGAGGACCACATTGCCCCATGGACATCCTGTTACCGGGGTTCACGCTACCTGGGTGGCCCGGTTCGCTTCGTGCTGGGTGGTTCCGGTCATATCGCCGGAATCATCAATCCGCCGGACCGGAAAAAGTACGGCTATCGGGTCAATGAAGAGAATGCTCCGGACCCGGATGCCTGGCTGCAGGGCGCTCAGGAGTTCGAAGGTTCCTGGTGGCCCGACTGGGTTGCCTGGGCCGAGCAGTTTGGCGGTGGTGAGGTGCCGGCACGAAGTGCCGAAGAAGGAAAACTGCCGGTGATTGAGCCGGCGCCGGGAGCCTATGTGCGGGGTTAGCCGACACCGGGCACTTCGCGGCGAACCTGGCGCCGCGACCAGGTTCCACCGCCAAAACGTTGTAACTGCATCTCCTGCAGACGGCTTATTGTGCGGCGGAATGGAAAGGCAAGCGCACCCCTGGGGTAGAGCTCATTCATGGGCACCTCAGCATCCAGGTACAGAGGAACGCCGCGGTCGTAACACTCATCCACCAGGGCAATAAACCGGCGCACGCCATCATCCATACCGGTTAATGCCGGTAGCTTGCGGTCGCCCGCCGCTACCTGAGTCGCACCATCCTCAGTACCGCGGGCAATAGCAGCCTGCTGCACACCGCCCGTAAGCCGGGGTACGTTGCTTAAAAAAATATGGGAAAAGCGGTCACACAACTCGATGAAATCAGGCGCCGCAAGTTTCTGTTCGCACAGGGCATTATAACGGCACCACAACAGGCGCTGGCTGCGTCTGACTACACGGATTTCACAGTGGCCAAGCACAAATGGTTCGCCATGTACCCGCTCACCATCCCTTAGCAATTCGTTAAATGCGGTTTCCAGAGCCTGCGGTTGGTTAACCCAGTAACGCTGCCGGCGCTCCCCCGGGTGAAGCCGGTGGTCCTGGCCACCATCAACCTCCAGCACCTGCATGTGCCGGTTCAGCGCAGCAATGGCCGGCAGCAGACGTTCACGATTAAAGCCATCTTTGTACAAGTCATCGGGTGGCTGATTGGATGTCGCAACCAGCACCAGACCCTTGGCGAAAAGCTGCTGAAACAGTCCACCTAACAGCACCGCATCGCCGATATCACTGACAAACAGTTCGTCGAAGCAGAGTACCCGAGCTTCATCCGCCAGCTCCTGGGCAAGCAGGGCCAACGGATTTTCCTGCCCGGTTAACTGAAACAGACGCTGGTGAACCCAGCGCATGAAATGATGGAAGTGCTGCCTCCGCGCAGGCACGGTTAAAGCCCGGTAGAAAAAATCCATCAACCAGGTTTTTCCACGCCCGACTGCGCCCCAAAGATACACTCCCTGGATGTCCGGCTCACCCGCCTGCAACTGCTCATAGCATCGCTGCAGGCAAACGACCGCCCGCTGTTGGGCAGGATCATCCTGAAAGCCGGAAGCCAGTGCCTGCTGGTAAGCCTTGCCCGGATCAGGCGCCGCCGTTGCAGAACTGCCTGGCTTCATAAATCCGCAACGGCCCGTGGAGTCAGAGACATCAGATCGGGTAGCGCGAGATTGCAGCCAGGTCATGATGCCCGGGTATGTCCTCCTTGCGAACCGCCATCACTCTGGCACCGGTGCGAAGCGCCCGGCCTGCAATTTCATCAACAATGCCGTAATTGGCGGCGTCTGGCTCGGAACCGAACCTGACTTCTCCGCTTTCGTCGTCTACAAAACCATCAACCACACTGTCGATATCAATCAGCAGTTGATCGATGCCGCCGAAGGTAGCCAGTCGCGCTGCATCAGAAATATCCGTTGTGGTCCGGTTCTGGCCGGTCCGGTCTTCGAACAACCGGTGAAAGTCTTTGATCTGCTCTGCGTAATGGGCATCGAGAACGGGCCTTGCAGCGCTTGCCAGTTCGGCATCGGTCAAATGTTCCGGGTTACCGGCAATCGTGTCGGGCAACGCCGGAATTGAACTCAGCGAGCGGAACAGCGCCTCCAGAGGCTTGGCCGTCGCCAATATGAGCGGGCGGTCCGAGCGCATGAGTACCGGGCGCAGTACCGCGTTTATCTTGCGCACATAGCGTGCCAGATAGGAGTTATGCCCCTGCACACCCTGCCGGTGACCGGTACCTGTATAGTCCTTAATCGTTGCCTTACCGACCACGTCCGTGAGGTCCGACGGCATATCCGGTACGCTGACTTCCCTGGCGGGCATGTCTGCGGACACTTCGATGAGCCTCACCGCGTTCTCTGAGAGGGCCAGAATGTGCGCAACATGGGGGAAAGTAATGGCGCGCAGCAGTGGCTTGAGGTGAAACCGGTCTGACACCTCAACAATCTCGCCCAGCTTGTTCGCCATGCGGTAAGTGCGCAAGGATTCAGGCGTAGCCAGTATTGCCAGGCTGTTGGCCTGGTGGCTCCAGAACTCGTCATCCGCCAGCAGGTCATCAAACTGTTCCTGCAATAACACAATACGGCGCTTATCGAAGCCCGAGGCTTCAAGCTGGCTCACGGCCTTTTTAACCAGATTTCCGAGATTGATCCGGCTGGCTTCAACTTCACGGCTAAGCGGTGTGGTCGGCAGGTAAATAGAAACGGCCGCATCAGAGCGAGCCAGGTTGAGATCGCCAATTTCCCTGGCGCTTGGCATGTCTACATAGTACATAAATAGCCTCCTGCAAGTTTATAATGCTGACCGGGCAGGTTAGCCCGCCATCAACAACAGATTCAGGGCCTGTGGAGTAGCTTGGCCCATCGGATTCCAGATAAAGCACCAGGCGTTACCTTGATAGCCTGAGCCCGGCCCGACATGCTCATCACATCGTGATTTCCTATCTTTTTCAACGACTTACTAATGACTGAAAACTGTATTAATATAGCATATATCGCCGAAGAGCGCGTCGGTATTAACCATGACGGCTCAGACATCATTGCAAAAAGACCTGATGATCATGCCCCCTGCCCTTTCTTTGGGGGGAGAGGGGGCAGGGCTACCCTTTGATGACGGCCAGGGGCTGTAATTCGATTTGCACTTCAACAAGGTCAACCTGGTTTCTCATCACTTCATCTATATCTTTATAAGACCCCGGCGCCTCATCCAAATCTTCACGGTGGCGGATGCCGTGCAATATGCCACGATCTTCGAGGGATTTTATCTCTTCTTTCAAATCTAATGTCTTACGGGCTTTTGTCCGACTCATGATTCTGCCGGCGCCGTGCGCACAGGATTCGAAGGACTGTGCCTCACCTTTGCCCTTTACCAGAAAAGATCCCGTGACCTGGGAGCCTGGAATCATGCCCCACTCTCCTTTGCGGGCTCGAGTTGCGCCTTTTCGGTGCACGATGACCGTCTCGCCAAAATGCTCCTCCTCGGCGGCAAAGTTATGGGGCTTATTGATGAAGTCCGCAAATTCAACGTCAGGCAAAACATCCCTGAACGCTGTCTTTACCCTCTCCATCATCAGCTTTCTGTTAGCCAGAGCAAATTCGAGGCAGTAATTCATTTCATTCTTATACAGCTCGAAATACTCGGACGATTCCGGAATATAGGCCAATTCCTGGGCCACGATCACATCGTCGCTGGCTTCTTTGTTCAATTGCTTTGCCACGTCGTTGTAATGATTGGCGACCGTGAAACCGATGTTGCGCGAGCCGGAGTGGATCATGATCCAGATATAGCCATCCGAGCCTTTCTGTATTTCAATAAAGTGGTTGCCGCCACCCAGTGTGCCAACCTGATACAGTGCACTTTCGTACTCTTGGTTGACGATGGGCAACTCGCCCTTTCTCTCGGGCATCCACGCTTCGTCTTGCTGCGTTTCGTGGTGATTGAAACCCACAGGAACGGTGTTGCGGATGGTTCCCATGATGGCTTTCAGATCCTCTGTTGCGATATCTGTCAGATTGGTTCGCAAGGAACACATTCCGCAGCCAATGTCCACACCGACGGCGTTGGGTACAATAGCGCCTTTAGTGGCCAGTATGGCGCCGATGGGCATGCCGTATCCCTCATGGGTGTCGGGCATGATAGCGATGTGCTTGAAGGCAAAGGGAAGGTTGGCAAGATTTCGCGCCTGTTCCAGCGCGCCTTCATCCATTTGATCCTCTTTCAGCCACAGTTTTATCGGTAGCTTCTCCGTTTCAATGATAGCTATTCCGTTAGTATGCATGCCACCTCCATATTTCAGTAAAGAGGCCTATCCTCTTGTTGATTATCGGCCTGTGTAAGGCGAAGGCGCCAGCGTTCTTTCACGCACCACCTGGCATGCAAAGCAACGTTTAGCGGTCGGATAGGCATCCAGCCGTTTGTACCGGATGGGCTCCGCACAATCGGTGCACAGGCCGTAACTTCCGGCCGCGATTCGATCCTCCGCCGCAGCGATGTCACGTACCTCCCCTATATCGCGGATAACCTCAGCTTCATTGATATCACGAATCAGTGAAGCTGCCGCCTCATCGCCGGAATCGCCCACCCCGCCGATGAGATCGACATAGTGCTCGCCACCGGAACGTGCAAGCACCTGCCGTATTTCATCAAGTAAAAGTTTTTTGCGTTCGTCGATTCGTTGCGCGAAATGTGCGATTTGCTCTTTTGTCAGGGAGTTTTCAGGAGTGCTCATAATGACACCACAATCAGCGGGGGACAGAGATAGGCATCGGCCTGCGCCAGCGCACAGCCCGACCCTCTTGGTTGCCATTTGACCATAGCGCTTGGCAAGTACCAAGACAAGAGGCGGGTGAGACAGAATCCATTCTGGCACGGCTGTGACACTGTTATTTTGCCAGTGCCAACGGGGAGACGTGCTCAACCAGGTTTACAACTGTTACTCTCGAAACGCCCGTTGCAACGCATAATGCATCGGGCGTTTTGGATTTCAGCGCATTTGATTCGAAAGGAGGCACGATGGAATTCACGTTTCTGGGCACATCCGCTGGTACTCCGACACGTTCACGCAACGTAACCGCCCTGGCCCTTTCCCGCTCTGGCCATAAACCCTGGTACCTGGTGGACTGCGGCGAGGCCACCCAGCACCAGCTGTTGCGAACCCGTTACTCTGTTATGCAGTTGCGGGCCATATTCATCACCCATATCCACGGTGACCATACGTTCGGCCTGCCAGGCCTGCTCACCAGCGCCTCCATGCTCGGCCGCGACGAACCTCTGGACATTATTGCCCCCGTTCAGACACAGCATTTCATCAACGCGGCACTTGAGAGCAGCGACTCCAGCCTGAGCTATGATCTGAACTTCATTAATTCGGAGGCACCGGGATTCTACTGGCAGGATCAGCACTTCGGAGTAACCAACGTAGCACTATCTCACCGGGTACCCTGCCGTGCCTACGTGTTTACTGAGCGAAATCTGGAGCGGCAACTGCTGCAGCACAAGCTGAAGGCGAATGGTATTGAGTCCGGGCCCAGCTGGGGCGAGTTGCAAAAAGGCAATGACGTAACTCTGGAGGGCGGCCGCATACTAAGGAGTGATGATTACACTCACATCCCCCGCACTGCGCGCCGCCTGATCGTCGCCGGCGACAATGACGACCCAACCTTGCTGAGCGAGGCCTGCAACGGCAGCCATGTACTTGTTCACGAGGCCACCTACACCCAGAGCGTAGCCGAGCGGGTTGGCCCCTGGCCACAACACAGTTCCGCCGAACAGGTGGCCCGGTTTGCCCAGCAGGCCCGGCTGCCCAATCTGGTACTTACCCATTTCAGCTCCCGCTACCACTCCGCGCCGGGTGGCACGCCCAACATTAACCAACTGGCCGCCGAGGCTATGCAGCACTACCGGGGCCAACTGTTTCTGGCGCGTGACTTAGACACTTACCGGCTGGAGAAAGATTTGTCGTTGGCCTGCCTGGGCCAGACACACCCGTTATAAAATCAGCGGCCAAGTCTGCTAAAATCCGCCGGGATCTCCCCTTCTTAAACCGCAACAGGCCCTTCTGCATGAAGCTCAACCCCTTTAACACCCGCATCGGCCTGGCTCTGGGAGGCGGTGCTGCCAAAGGCATTGCCCACATAGGTGTATTGAGGGCTTTCGAAGAGGAGCAAATCCGGATTCATTGCATTTCAGGCACCAGTGTGGGCGCGCTGGTTGCGAGCTATTACGCCTTTGGCCGCCCGGCAGAGTCCATTCTCTCCATTGGTTCAACACTGAATCTGTCCAAGATACTCAATTTTACTCTGGAACGCGGCGGCCTGTTCAGCACGCAAGCCATTCGGGAAATGATCCACAGGGATCTGGGAGACTGCCTGATCGAAGATGCCAAAATCCCCCTGGCCATTTGCGCAACGGATATCGAAACAGGCAAACAGCTGGTGTTCCGGAAAGGCAATCTGGCGGAGGCCGTTTGCGCATCTATGGCTGTTCCCGGGCTGTTTGTGCCGGTAGAGGTGGATGGCCGCATTTTGGTAGACGGCGGGCTGGTTGAAAATGTTCCGATCTCGCCACTGGAGAAAATGGGTGCCGGTATTATCGTGGCGGTTGATCTGAGCCATGTCAGCCAGTACCCGAAACCGGACGATACGTTTGATGTAATCAGCAACGCTATCAATATCGCCATCGATTTCAATACCCGCAAGCAGCTGAAAAAAGCAGATATTGTGGTGCCACTGGATCTAAGCCGTTACAGCCTTACCAACAACGCCAAGTGCATTGAGGAGCTGTACATGGAAGGCTACCACCCCATGAAAAAGAAAATTCACCGTGTGCTCTGGTACAAGCGGGTAAACATTGTTAGGTATCTTTTAAAAGCCGTCCGGAGTTTACTGCCTCTCAAGGTACCCGAGATTATCAAGGACCTCAAAAACCAGGCTGTATCCAGTCGTAATCGAAGCTAACGACTAAAAAAACGATGGCGCCCGAAAGTCTCAAAAACTCACCCTTCGTCCCGGAGCTGATGATCATACGCTGCCTGAAGCCCCCTGTTCTCCTCATCGGAATCAGGATCGAGGTAGCGCGGGTAAAAAGGCGACAGCAGATCTACCAGAATGCCAAATATGGGCGGCAAAAAAAGACCGAATGCAAAGCGTGCGAGGCCGTAACTGATTGCAATCAGCGATGCGCCGAACAAGGCAAATCCTTTACTCGATATGGACTTCACACGACTTTCTCCGGCATCAAACCCCCATCCCGGCTGCCCGGTTCGTAAGGCACCCGGAAAGATTGACGAGCTGCGGCCAGCGGCCCGCTCTGGATTTCAGCCCGCCAGCGCGGCTCGCACCTTTTTGCTCAGGTGGCCCATTTCCACCCGGCCAAGCACCTGAGGCCGCAGCTCATTCATCACACGCCCCATATCCTGCATTCCCTGGGCGTTGGTTGAGCTGATTGCCGAGCGGATCAGATCGTCCAGTTCCTCCTCGGCAAGGGCTGCGGGCATAAACTCCTCAATAATGGCCATTTCCTCCCGCTCCTTGTCGGCCAGCTCCTTGCGGCCTGCATCGTCATATTGACGGGCAGAATCGCGGCGCTGCTTGAGCATTTTGTCCAGTACCTTCAGAACATCCTCGTCATTCAGATCACGGCGCTCATCAATTTCGATCTGCTTGACTGCAGCCTGAGCCATACGAAGGGTGCCAAGCCGGGTTTTATCCTTGTTTCGCATCGCGTTTTTTACTGCGTTGCCCAGTTGTTCCTTGAGTGATGCTTTGGCCATTTCCGGTCTCCTGTTCCGACGATTAAGAAAGAGCTGATTTCATATTGTGCAGAGGTGTGTGAGAGGTGTCAGGTTTAACGGGCCGCGGGCCCTGGCGCCAAATAAACGGCTGTTATGCTCCCGGCTCTTTTATTTTGCCGAGCGCCCCGGGATAACGCCGCTTCATTTTTGCCAGCCGGCAGATGGTAATGAAATTGACCACCAATACCATGGCTTCCGCCAGTGTGCCGCCAACCGAACCGATAACAATATTGTTCAGCATCCAGGCAAAGGCGGCGGCAGCCAGCATCAGCCGCATGGGAATGCCCCTGAGCATGAACATGCCAAGGGTGCCGAAAACAGCCGCCGCAATGGCGAAAAAATCCACCGGGCTGCGCCAGGTCAGCACTGCAGCCACCAGGTTCACTGCCAGTACGGCCAGCATGACTTGCCAGTTGCCCACATAGCGCCGAGCCAGCAAGATGCGACCGATCACCAGCAAACTCAGTACCGCCGCCGTCCAACTGCCAAACAGGGCAAACTGCAGTGCAAAGGCCACGTTCGCTGAAATCAACAGCACCAATAACCGGTCGTCGCGCTTGCTGGCGAAGCCGACAATACAAAAGCCCAGCGCAATCAAGCTGACTATCTGTCCCGCCAAGGCGGTGTAACTCATCCCCTGGAACATGCAGGCGGAAGTGACAGCCGTTACAGGCTTGCCAGAGCCTCAGCCACCGGCGTGTCACCGGATACCACATCAAAGACGCTGTTAGTGACTGTATCCGAATCCAGCACTGCCAGCAGTACACGGGCAACATCCTGGCGTGGAATCTTGCCGAAAGTTTCAAGCCTGGCACTCACCGAAACCTTGCCTGTCCCTTCATCATCGGTCAACTGCCCCGGGCGAACAATGGTGTAATCCAAACCGCTGTTTTTCAGGTGATCGTCGGCTTTACGTTTTGCCCATAGGTAATGGCGGAGTTTTTCCGGCCCCTTTTCGGGTTCCTCAGCACGCATTGAGCTCACCATGATAAAACGTTTGATACCCATGGCTCTGGCCGTGTCTATCAGCCGGATAGCCCCGTTCTGGTCCACATCGATGGTTTTATCGGGCCCGGTATGAGGGCCGGATCCGGCGGTAAAGATAACCGCATCACATCCTCTCATGGCCTCACTACAGTCTTGCTCCAGATCACCGAGCACGGTTTCCGTAGCGCCCAACTGCTGCAATTCCGGGCCCTGGTCCGGATGCCGGATCAAGGCTCGTACCTCATGGTCGCTGTCGGCCATTTCCCGCAACAGGTGTTGCCCGATTTGCCCGTTGGCTCCTGCAATGAACACGTGCATGACGGATCTCCTAACTGTTTGGTGTGAACAACTGTATAGCTGAGTACACTGTACGCACAATTCAAGGCAGTGGGGATAGGGTTTTCAAACGCTTCCTGCTGGTGAGGTCGCAGTTTGAACAGCCTTAAGCCACCAACTAACGCAACACAAAAACGAGAAGACTAACGCACAATGTGATATTCAGAGCCCAGATGACCAGAGAAACCCGTCGCCGCGGACTCAAACGCTTGATTGAATTAGTCATAGTTGAATCGCTCCGACAGGATCCGATGAGAGGGCGTGCCCCTATTGATCAGGTGATCTTCGACAACATCCATCATGATCCTGGGGCCGCACATCACGAAGACCCATTCGCTGAACTCCCTCTCTGAAAAGACACGATCCATCAGTGCTGCATCTATCACGCCTGTCTCCCCCTGCCAGGTTTCTGGCGGTTCTGACAGCACGTAGATTACGTCGTCCGCACCCAGCTCATCACGATAGGCAACCTGATCAATCACCCGGTTTCCATAGATCAACGTCACCTCGCGCGAATCGCCGGTAAGGCGCATTTGCCTGAGTATGCCCAGCAGCGGAGCAAGGCCAACGCCACCCGCGATAAGAGCGACCCCGGGTTCCGTACGGCCATCAATGGAAAGGTTGCCATAAGCGCCATCAAGATAGGCGACTGTTCCGGTTTTTATCTGGCCGATGGTTCGTGTGAAGTCGCCAAGCTCTCTGATCATAAAGGATATCTCTGGCCCAGCCGCCGGCGCTGAGCAAATGGAGAACGGATTTTCCTTCATCGAGAACGGACTGTTACCTACATTCAGCCAGACGAACTGCCCCGCCTTGTAGTCGAGACCACTATGACCGTCAGGTTTTACAGTCACTTCCCATTGCTTTGGCGTCAACTGGGTTACGGAAGCCACGCGCCACGGCCGTGCCTTCTGCAGTAGGGGAATCAGCAGGTAAACAGTGAGTAGCGACCCCACAGCCACTCCAGTCATTGCCAGCCACACCCAGGTCATCACAGGTTGCGATCCGTAACGCCCTGCATACACGGTATGGTGCCATAGCAGAACCGCGATCAAGAGAGCGCCGATCCCGTGTAAAAGGCGCCATGTCTCGTATTTGTAGTCCAGTTGGGTGCGCCCGATAGCCAGCAGAGCAAGACTCGCAAGAAGCAGGTAGGCGACAATGCCTGTGGACAGAGCGGAGAAATCGGTCGTGATCGTCAGTTCGCGCGTTGGATCCCACGGGCGCTGCCCACCCGACGGTGTTCCCTGGTAAAGAAACGGGTGCAGCAACGCAAAGACCAGTGCCGTGCGGGCCATCATCTGGTGGAACCGCATGGTCACATCCAGCCCGACGCCGTTTGAAATGGCCTTGAAACGACCCGACAGGATGAATTCCATCAGAACCATAGAGAACGCCAGGATACCAAGGCCGGATGCCAGTTCCTGATGGAACGGACGAGGAGGTCCCCCTACCCACGCGGACAAGATCAACGGCAACGTGACAGCAACAAGGTAAGCCATGATCAAAAAGAGTGGTTTCATCGGTCTGCCTCGTTCACGTCCACCGGACTTCCAATCTAGTCTTACACAGATCCCCTGGCAACGTCGTCGTAGCGAACACAAGCCAGCCTTCCCGATTTCTTACAAGTGCAAGGCTTCATCTGGCAATAGCAGCGTTTCTATTGGCATAAGCCATTCAGCGACTAAACTACAGAGAGAGCCTGAGTTCAAAAAGAAGGGAAAGGCATGGCTAAACCCGGTGAGACGGTGAAGCCTGGTCGCTCCGCGATTGGCCTGGCGGTGCTAGGCATTGTATACGGTGACATAGGCACCAGCCCGATCTACGCCTTGCGTGCGTGTTTTCGCGGGGTTAGCCCTGTGCCTATCAACGAGGCAAATATTCTTGGGATTTTGTCGTTGATCTTCTGGGCTCTCATCATCGTCATCTCCCTCAAGTACATGGTTTTTATTCTCCGCGCCAACAACCATGGCGAGGGCGGCATCTTCGCCTTGCTGGCCTTGCTGAGGCCAGATCAGGACCAGAACAGCCGGTCGCGCCGCACGCTGATTCTTATCGGCCTGTTCGGCGCAGGCCTGCTCTATGGGGGCACCATGCTGACGCCGGCTATCTCAGTACTGAGCGCCGTAGAGGGGCTCGAGGTTGCAGCAGCGTCGTTGCACAACTATGTGTTGCCAATAACCATTACCATCCTGATCCTGCTGTTTGCTGTGCAGAAGTACGGTACTGCCAGGGTAGGAGTGATGTTCGGCCCCATTATGGTTGTCTGGTTTCTGGCTTTGGCGGCGCTGGGAGTGAACAGCATTATCGGGCATCCGGAAGTGCTCAGGGCTGTGGCGCCCTGGCACGCAGCGCAGTTTCTTGCGAGCAATAGCTTGACGGGATTTTTGGTGCTCATCGGCGTGTTTCTGGTGGTAACCGGTGGAGAGGCCCTTTACGCAGACCTGGGGCATTTTGGAATCACCCCAATAAGGATGGTCTGGTTTTGCTTCGTGCTACCGGCCCTGTTACTGAACTATTTTGGCCAGGGTGCTTTGCTGTTGGACAGGCCCGACGGCCCCCTGCAGCCATTTTTTCATCTGGCGCCGGACTGGGCGTTGTTGCCGCTGGTGGGCTTAGCTACCGCAGCGACGATCATTGCCTCGCAGGCAGTGATCACCGGGGCATTCTCACTTACCCGGCAAGCGGTGCAGCTCGGATTTATGCCGCGCTTGCGGGTTCAGCAAACATCCGAGTACTCGCACGGCCAGATTTATATGCCAGGCATTAACTGGTTTCTGATGATTGCAGCGGTTGCCTTGGTACTGACGTTCGGTTCATCCGACAACCTGGCTGCTGCCTACGGTATCAGTGTGAACGCCACCATGCTGGTAACCACCATTCTGGCGTTCAATGTGGCGCGGGAACGAGGCGGCTGGAGCCTGGCCAAAGCGGGTATCTTTCTGCTGGTGTTTCTGACGGTTGACCTGTCATTTCTTACCGCTAATGCGGAAACCATTCCGCGGGGTGGCTGGTTCCCAGTGGCCATGGGAGCGATCATCTTCACCGTGATTGTTACCTGGCGCCGCGGCACCGAACTGCTGCTCAAGTCCTACGAAGCCAATACAATTACCATTGAAACCCTGCTGGGTAACCTGGAGCATGATCCACCCCAACGCGCGCCTGGTACTGGCATATTTTTCACCGCCCGGGCGGAAGAAGTGCCCAATGCGCTGATTCAGCTGAAAAAGCACAACATTCTGCTGCCTGAAGCGGTCGTGATTGTTACCGTGAAAATGACGCGTGATCCGCGGGTATCCAATGACAAACGTATACACGTAAAAGCATTCGGCCAGGGATTGTATGCCGTACAACTCAACTATGGCTTCATGCAGGGGTTCAATATTCCGTCGGATTTGTCCTACTGCATTGAGCACCACGAATTACCGATTGACCTGGACGACGCCACTTACTTCGTGGGCCGGATATCGGTAATTGCAGATCGGAAGAAGGACGGCATGATGGCTTGGCGCGATAAACTCTTTGCATTCATGGTTCGCAATACTTTGCACGCGACATCGCTTTACCGGATTCCCTCTGCCCGGGTCATTGAGATCGGCCTGCAGCTTGGTATTTAAATGAATATTCCGTTATTAGTCCGAGATTCTCCCTTTGGCCCTCAATCGCGCTATGGAGACTGGGAACGGGAGCCGCCGGCTGAACTCCCGCCCAGAGGTTTCAGGTGTGACCTTACCGGCGCGGGGAAGCACCTTTGTCAACCCCATGGGTCGGATTAACCACCCATTCCGGGTTTTCAAACTCTCCGAGGGGCCGGATTTCGCAAAAAGGCGCAGCACTGCGGATAATCTCCGCCACATCGGGATTGTGTTGCGCCTCCATCGCATCCCGGCTGGCCTTGCTGTCCCAGTAAGCAATGGCAATAAGCGTATCCGGATCACCGATCTTGCGGTGCAATTCGGTTCCACGCGCTCCCGGTGCCCGTTGAATCAGCTCACTGGCACGCACCCAGGCATCCGCATAATCCTCGGCGGTATAACCCTCTTTGATACGCACTTCAAAGATGTATTTCATTCATACCTCCGCTATTGTCAAAGATAAAACAGCCGATAGGTTCGTTACTAGCCAGTTTTACGGGCCAACAGGGTGGCAAACTGCAACTGCGCACCATTGTGCATAGTGCCTAAATCCTCGTTGTACTTAACCAGCTCCCATCCCTCGTAAGCCGCTCGCAACTGCCCCGATTCAAGGGTAAACGGAAAGGGAACGGGGCATGGGTATTCCGGAGTATTCATGGCGCAAACAATCAGGTTATAGCCACCGGGCAGAGTGTGCTTTTGCATGTTGGCAATAACCGCATCCACACGATCCGGGTCCAGAAACATCAGGGTTACGGTGCAGGCAATCAACCCATAGTCCGCACCAAGCTCGGCGTTATTGATGTCGTAAACCAGCGCATCGATATTGGTTATTCCCTCTTCGCCAACAATTTGCCTCAGCATGTTGATAGCGCCGGAGTTGTTGTCAACGGCGGTTACGCCAAAGCCGAGCTGGCTCAGGTATAAAGCGTTGCGGCCATTGGAGCAGCCCATGTCGAGGGCTTTGCATGGTTCAATAACCTTGCACGCCTCTACCAGCTCACTGTGTGCAGGATTCAAACCGTACCGGCTATTCAGATCAGTTGTCATGGTATTCACTCGACTCTTTAATTGAGGCATCCATGATACTGGTTTTTGGGCAGAATTAAATGGCTTAAATCAAAGCCTTCATGGCCTCGAGACAGCCCCACCATGAGCCCTGGCACCCCGAAAACCGTTGTGCGCTCACACCTCAAGAATTCTGTCTGCAGCAAACAGTGGTGGCTCATATTCGTTAGGATAGGCACCGGGGTTAGCGAACACGCGCGTGCCGTCAACCTGTAAGTCAACGGGTTCATGAACGTGACCGTGGACCCACAGATCCATCTTCCCCATCAGCGCCCGCAAGTCCGAAGCGAAAGCCGGCGACAACGAATCCCCCTGGTATTTCAGTGGGATACATTCAGGTAACGGCGCATGATGGCTGATCACCACCCGCGGCCCCGGGCAGGGTTCACTTAGTGCCGCTTCTAGCCAGGCCATGGCTTCGGCATGCAGTCTCTGGCTCTCTTCCGGCCTGAACACCTCGCCCGCTGGTTGCTCGATAATGCGAAAATCGGGCATGAACGCCAGTGCGCGCCGCTCAGTCTGCAACGGATCGTAGCCAGGCTGGCCGTTATACAGACCAAAATCTGTCCATAACGTAGTGCCATGGAAACACACACCGCCAAGGTTCACCGTGTCGTTATCAAGCAGGTGTATTCCCAGGCGCGTGGCGTCGGCACGCAACGCATTACGGGTTTCGGGCATGCTTGTTCCGTAGAACTCATGATTACCCGGAACGTAGATGATCTCCTGTCCGGCAAACCGCTCGGCTGCCCAGGCCAGGCCCTCCGTTGTACGATGGATGTCTCCTGCAAGGATAACCACATCCGCAGCCACATCGGGAAGCTCACGACCTTCCTGAAAACACTCAACGTGCAAATCCGACAGTATTCGCAAGCGCAATCTTATCTCCTTGTAAAATCGGCGCTAACACCTTTCAGATTCTTTTTGGTCAGCCCTTTAACTCGGGAAAATCCGTTTCGGTGTAGGCATACTCACCCTGTTCACCGCTGGCAGCATGGGTGCGTAATTCAACACGACGAATCTTGCCGGAAATGGTTTTGGGCAACTCGGCAAATTCTATCTGTCGAATCCGCATGTAGGGCGCCATGCGCTCGCGGATGAAAGCAAACAGGGCCTTTGCCGCCTCCGGGCCAGGCTCGAAATCGCGGCGCAGCACGATATAGGCTTTGGGCACGCTTAGCCGCACATCATCGGGCGCGGGCACTACTGCGGCCTCGGCCACGGATTCGTGCTCGATGAGGATAGATTCCAGCTCAAACGGGCTAACGCGATAATCCGAGCTCTTGAACACGTCGTCTGCGCGGCCGACGTACCAGTAATAGCCGTCGTCGTCCCGGCTGGCCACGTCACCAGTGCGATAAAAACCGTCGTGCAGCGCCTTAGCCATGCGCTCGGGATCGTCGCGGTATTCCTGCATAAGTCCAAGCGGGCGTTGGCTACGCACATCGATCGCTATCTCGCCTTCGGTGACTTCCTTATCGTGCGGGTCGAGCAATGTGATCTTGTAGCCAGGCAAGGGCCGGCCCATCGAACCGGATTTCATTTTCTGTGCCGGCGGATTGCCGATCTGGGCCGTGGTTTCAGTCTGGCCGTAACCGTCGCGGATCGTGAGACCCCAGAGTTTTTCTACGCGTGCAATCACTTCCGGGTTAAGCGGTTCGCCCGCGCCGACCAGGCTTTTGAGTTTCACATCATAAGCCGCCAGATCTTCCTGGATCAGCATGCGCCATACAGTGGGCGGCGCGCACAGGGAGGTTACGCCTTTGTCGGCGATCACTTTTAGCGTTGCGGGCGCGTCGAAGCGCGGTTGGCGGTAGATGAACACCGTGCAGCCGGCATCCCAGGGCGCGAACAGGTTGGACCAGGCATGCTTGGCCCAGCCGGGGGAGCTGATATTGAAATGGATATCATCAGGCTGCAGGCCCAGCCAGTACATAGTCGACAGTGAACCCACCGGATAACTTTGATGCGTATGTAACACAAGCTTGGGCAGAGAGGTGGTACCCGACGTGAAATACAGCAGCATCGGGTCAGTGGCGTGGGTTACGCCTTCCGGCTTGAAACTCTTCTCGTAGGCATAGGCGTTTTGGTAATCAATCCACTGCTCGCAAGGTTCACCTGCGACGATGCGGGTCAATCCCTCTGCCACGCCTTCAAATCTGGGAACATGTTCATTGGTGGTGAGGACATGACTGACGCCGCCGCGCCCCAGCCGGTCGCCAAGATCCTTCCTGGATAGCAGCGTGCTGGCCGGAATAACGATGGCACCCAGTTTGATCGCGGCCAGCATGGTCTCCCAGAGTTCGCTCACATTATCGAGCATGATCAGCAGGGTATCGCCGCGTCCGAGCCCCTGGTCACGCAGAAAATTTGCTACCTGATTGGATCTCTGTCGCATCTGTTCGAAGCTGTAGCGGAATTCGCTGCCGTCGTCATCCACCAGCCAGAGCGCAATCTTCTCATTGTCTTTGGCGTAATCATCGAACCAGTCGAGCGCCCAATTAAACTCATTCAGCTCGGGCCATTTAAAGGTCTCGTAGGCGCGGTCGTAGTCTTCGCGCAGGTCCAGCAGTTGCTGACGAGCCGCCTTGAATGCGTCTGCCGATTGCATCGCTTTCTCCTTTTTTTAAAGTCGGCGGTCCCGGACCGGCCGTTATAATTGTTGTATTGTGGTTTTCTGCTCAGTCTTGCAGAAAGTTCTAGTCTATCGATCCATAAAACAAAAGTTTAGCTGAGTATCTGAGCAACTGCCACGAACGCAAGGAAACCCCCAAGTCGTGATCTGCACGACCTCAATCGCGATCTGTTTCGGTTCGAACGCCTTTATTTGCCTGACCTTTAACAGGTCACCTGCCCGCCAACTGCCCTACTTTTCCGGCAGAATCGTGATTTTCCGGTCCGGCGGCGGCAGTCTGGGTAGCATGGCCTCCACATCGATCGGGTGGGTAGCGAAAAAATCTTCCGCCGCTTCAATCAGAGCCACTTCGGTTTTTAGAATACCAAGATAGACCGGCCATTCGGCGACTATCAAATCCGTGCTGTAGGGGGCCGCGTCGAATTTCCCCAGCAGTGCCAGAAACCGGAACTCCATTTCGGCCATGACGAGGTAATCGCAGCGTTTGAGCAGAAACATGCGAAGCATTTGCTGGGCATTGTACGCGTCATAGCGAACCAGGTCGGTACCGATCCGCCGCTCCAGTCGGTCACTGTAGACAAACCACCTGCGCAGACAGATGCTGCCCTGAAGGTCATTGAGGGAGTCTGGTTGCAGGCCAGGTTGCGCAAACACACGGTCACGCCAGGTTAACACCGGCCCGACGGCATGCATTCGGCCCGGCAACGGCATCCACAGCGGATTGGCGAAAACGGCGTTGGCCAGGCCTTCTTCCAGGGCCCAAGCCTGGCGTTTGCGCGCCATGGGGCGAAAACTGGCCGTGATACCGGTCTCCAAGGCGAACTCATTGATCACTTCGACGAAAACGCCCTTGTCAAGGCCTGTACCGTAGTAAAATGGCAGAAAACCCTCGTCCGCCCCCATGACCCGTAGCGTTTGGGACGAAACTGGAAGGAACCAGAATGCGAGAATAATCAACAGGCCTATTCTCATCGGGTACTCCTCCCAGTGATCGGTAGGGATAGGCCTTCGCTTGTCCAACGTTGCCTTGGCCAGTTTAAGAGAGCCTGTAAATAAAGCTGTATAAACCGTTGGGTGAATAACACCATTGCGCCATATCTCTTTGCCGCCCAATGCCCGTTGTTGCTGCGTTCGCCCATTCTTGAACTCCTGAGCTGCCGGCTTCGTTTGGGAGGGGTATTCGGATAGAAAATTGCAGCCCCGGACCGGGCGCCCGGGGCTGTTTTACGGCAGCTTACTTGACTTTCGGATCCAGCTCACCAGCCTCATAACGCATATACATGCGCTCGAGGTTGATTGGCTTGATCTTGCTGGCCTGGCCGGCACAGCCGAAGGCTTCGTAACGCGCGACACAAATATCGGTCATGGCCTTCATGGTTTCTTTCAGGAATTTGCGCGGATCGAACTCGGCCGGGTTCTGGGCCATGAAGCGGCGCACAGCCCCGGTGCTTGCCAGGCGCAGGTCGGTGTCGATGTTTACTTTGCGCACACCGTGCTTGATGCCTTCTACAATTTCCTCAACCGGCACACCGTAGGTTTCGGGAATCTCACCGCCGTATTCGTTGATAATTTTCAGCCACTCCTGGGGTACGGAGCTGGAGCCGTGCATAACCAGGTGGGTATCGGGAATGCGTTTGTGGATGGCTTTGATCTGCTCGATGGCCAGGATGTCGCCTGTGGGTGGGCGGGTGAACTTGTAGGCGCCGTGGCTGGTGCCGATGGCGATGGCCAGCGCGTCTACGTGGGTTTTCTTCACGAAGTCGGCGGCTTCTTCCGGGTCGGTGAGCATCTGGCTCATGTCCAGGGTGCCTTCGGCGCCAATGCCGTCTTCTTCACCGGCCTGGCCGGTTTCCAGGGAGCCCAGGCAGCCCAGTTCGCCTTCTACGGATACGCCACAGGCGTGAGCCATTTCTACGGTGCGGCGGGTTACGTCTACGTTGTACTCGTAATCTGTAGGCGTTTTGCCGTCTTCGCCCAGGGAGCCGTCCATCATTACGGAGCTGAAGCCCAGCTGGATGGAGCGCTGGCACACTGCGGGGCTGGTGCCGTGATCCTGGTGCATAACCACCGGGATGTGTGGCCACTCTTCAATGGCGGCGAGGATCAGGTGGCGCAGGAAGGGGGCTCCGGCGTATTTGCGGGCACCGGCGGAGGCCTGAACAATCACCGGGGAGTCGGTTTTGTCGGCGGCTTCCATGATGGCGCGCATCTGTTCCAGGTTGTTTACGTTAAAGGCTGGCACACCGTAACCATGCTCGGCGGCGTGATCCAGCAGTTGCCGCAGCGAAATCAGGGCCATTTGGTTGTCTCCTTGTTTAAATAACAGTTTGGGGCAATCGTGGTTAACTTGTTTGGGCGCAGGCTTCTGAGAATTGGAGACTGCTACGGCAGGTGTGGTGGGGTTTCCGGGACACGCTGTGAATACGTCCTTGTACGCTTGACGGCAGCATCCCTGCTGCCGACAGTCCCGGAGAGCCCCGCCTGCCGCCGCCCCGCAAATTACGAGGAGCCCTTAATGACAAAGCCAGAACGCAGCCATCTCTCAGGCAAGGCGCTCGACGCCTATGATCGCATGCTTGAACAGGTACAGAATCGCCTGCGCACAGTGCAGGAAACCACGCTGGAAACTCTGGAAGAAGAGATCGATAAAGCGATAGAGGCGGAACAAGAACTGGAGGAAATGACCAGGGACGAACTGAGCCTGCTTGGTACCTACCTGCAAAGGGATCTGGAACACCTCATTCATTTTGTGGATGAAACGGGTGAAGGGCTTGCAGAATGGCTTCAGATCGATCTGTCACTGCTGGAAAACAGCCTTACAGAACGGTTGCTCTCGGTTGCCGACCAGACGCTGGTTGACACCCTGGCACTCCAGCAAAAGCTCGAAAGCCACGATGCCGGCCAGTATATCGCTGGCGAAGTCGCAACGGCGGGTATGTTCCAGTGCCTGAACTGTGAGCACATGCTGTGTCTCACCTCGACCAGTCATCTGGAGCCCTGTGAGGCTTGTGGTTCGCAATATTACAAGCGGGTGACCAGCCGTTGGCCACGAAAGGAAAGCTGATTTGTAGCTATTTTAAGAGCCGATGGTAATAGGTGACTCCAAAGCTTGGGCGGCCGTGGGGGGGGGGGGGTGTAAAAAAATGAGATGACCCGGGGGGGGGGGGCCACAAAAAAAAACTCTAAATAAAACACCAATAAATAACACACCCCCCCCCCCCACGGCCGCTTTCACCAAGGTCTGATCAGCTTTTAGGAATAACCCGCTCACGAACAAACACAATCAAAATCAACGCCAACGTCAGAACCGGCCACGATGCTGTCTTCATATAAGGTGTGCTGCCACTGGCCTTGAACACCTCGCCAGTCAGAACCGCCCGCTCAAACTGCGGAATACGCGTTGTGATCTGCCCCTTGTGATCAATGATCGCCGTCACCCCGTTATTGGTACCGCGAATCATATAACGCCCCGTCTCCAGAGCCCGCATACGCGCAATCTGCAAATGCTGCAACGGCCCCACAGAATCCCCGAACCAGCCATCGTTACTGATCGTCAGTAGCAAATCCGAATTCACAGCATTGCGGGCCAGAAAGTCCGGATACGCCACCTCATAACAGATAAACGGCATCACCTTCGCGTTATTTGCGGTTAAAGGTGACTGATTCTCCGGCCCCCGGGTAAAACTCGACATGGGCAAATCGAAAAAACCGATCAGCCCCCGCAGAACGCCCTCAAGAGGAACATATTCCCCGAATGGCACCAGCTTCTGCTTATGGTAGATACCTTCGCCATGGCCTATAGCCATAATGCTGTTGTGATAGGTAAAGCCACCGGCGCGCTCACTGAAACCGTACCAGGGAATGCCGGTTATGAGCGTGCTCTCGTCTCCGAGGTTCTTCTTGATGTGATCAATGATCTTGCCCGCCTGGTCCTGGGGAATGGGAATCGCTGTCTCCGGCCAGAGAATCAGATCGGTGTCCCAGTAGGGTTCCGTCATGCCCAGATAAGTCACAATCTGATCTTTCAGAAACTCCGGGTCCCATTTGATAAGTTGCGGGATATTGCCCTGCATGGCGGCCACAGAAGTGGGTTCCGTGGTGATGTCCGTCCAGTTAACCCGGTTCAGTGCCGGCGCCGCCAGCCAGGGAACCAGAGTTGCCACGGCCACAATACCGGCAATGGCATGGCGCTTTCTGGTGAAAAGCCACGCTGTTGCAAAGATCGCTGCGCCGCTGGCCGCAACCAGAAACGTGATGCCATGAACACCAACAACCGGAGCCAGGCCCGCCAGGGGCCCGTCGGTGTGAGCTGTGCCCAGATACAACCAGGGAAAGCCGGTCAGCAGCCAGCCCCGGAGCCAGTCCCCCAGAATCCAGATGGCGGGGAAGAGAATCAGCCTTCGCACTGCACTGCCTTTCGCAAGCTTGCTCCAGAACCAGAAAGCGAGGGCAGGGAAGAGCGCCAACCCCGCCACAAAAGCAACCGTGAGCAGAACCGAAACCGGGATGGAGGTATTACCGAACTCACTGATACTGACATAAACCCAGCTCGCTCCTGAGCCAAACAGTCCAAGCCCCGTCAGCCAGCCAGCCGCAAAGAGTTTCGATGCCTTGAGGGGGATCGTAACCAGCAGAACAAGCAGGATTGATATCGGCCCCAGCCACCACAGATGGAATGGCGAAAATGTCAGGGTTTGCAGGGCACCGGCAACCACAAGGGTTGCCGAGCTCAGCCAGCGATTGGAGAAAAACGTATGGGCCGGGGCAATCGGGGGAGCAGAATCATCATGACTCACTACGGGTTACCTGTAACAGACGGATGACACGGTTATCGGCATTGGCAATGGTAAAGCGCAGGCCACCAAATTCAACCGTTTCACCCCGTCTGGGCAGGTGCCCGAACTCCTTGAGTACAACTCCGCCAATAGTGTCGAATTCTTCCTCATCCAGTCCCGTTTTGAAAAACTCGTTGAAATCATCAACAGGCGTGACCGCTTTTACTGCGTAAGAGCCATCGCCCCGGGCCTTGATGTGGGTTTCCTCGTCGAAATCGTGCTCATCCTCGATTTCCCCGACAATCTGCTCCAGTACGTCTTCAATGGTTACAAGACCGGCCGTTCCACCGTATTCATCCACCACAATCGCCATGTGGTTACGGTTTTCCTTGAACTGCTTGAGTAGCTGGTTCAGACGCTTGCTCTCGGGAACAAAGGTGGGCGGGCGCAGAAGCTCCCGTACATGAGACCAGTCCATATCGCCATCAAGGGCCAGTGGCAGGAGATCCTTGGCGAGCAGAATGCCAATTACGTCATCCTGGCTGTCGCCAATAACCGGGAACCGGCTGTGCGCAGACGCAATGATCTCATCGAGATACTCTTTGGGGTCCTGCGAAGCACGAACGGTGACCATCTGGGAACGTGGGATCATGATTTCATCCACACGCATGTCAATAACCTGCATGGCGCCTTCGATGATGCTCATGGCATCGGCATCGATGATCGATTGGGATTCGGCGCTCCGCAGAACTTCCAGCACGTCCTCAACAGATTCCGGCCCGCTGGAAAAAGCATGTGATATACGCTCCAGCCAGGACTTGTTGGAGCCCTGACTGCGACTCGACTGATCGTCGCTCATGAGTCTTTGTCCGTTTCCTCTTCTGCTTCTGCGTAAGGGTTGCTGATCCCGAGTTGTGCCAGCAACCGTATTTCGAGAGCCTCCATGGCCTCTGCGTCTTTATCGTTTATATGGTCATAGCCCTGAAGATGCAGCATACCGTGAACCACCATATGCGCCCAGTGGGCCAGTGGCGATTTGGCCTGTTCCCTGGCCTCATCTTCTACAACCGGAGCGCAAATAACGAGATCTCCGGCCAATGGAACCGTTATACCGGCTGGCGCTTCAAATGGGAAGGACAACACATTGGTGGGTTTGTCCTGCCCCCGGAATTGGTGATTCAGTGCCCGGCTTTCGTCAATATCGACGATGCGAATGGTCACCTCGGATGGATCCTGCTCCAGCCAGGCAGCCCGGGCCCAGTCTTGAAACCGGGATTCCGAAGGCACACCCGGCCCATCAAACACCTTCTGGAAATCAACCGTCAGCTGGTTCACGGGTTACGGTCGCTCCCTTTAATGCTTTTTTCATCAAACGAATCGTAGGCTTCCACAATGCGCTGAACCAGAGGATGACGGACAACGTCCTTGGCCTCGAAACGGGTAAAGCCGATGCCCGTGACTTTGCTGAGCACGCTCGCGGCATGCACCAATCCGGAGTTCTGCCCCCGTGGCAAATCCACCTGAGTGGTATCGCCGGTAATCACGGCAGTGGAACCAAAGCCGATCCGGGTCAGGAACATTTTCATCTGCTCGCGGGTGGTGTTCTGGCTTTCATCCAGAATAATAAACGAGTTATTCAGGGTACGGCCACGCATGAATGCCAGCGGCGCAATCTCTATCACGCTTTTTTCGATGAGCCGCGTAACCTGCTCGAACCCGAGCATTTCATACAGGGCGTCGTAAAGCGGTCGCAGATACGGATCCACCTTCTGCGCCAGATCTCCGGGCAGGAAGCCGAGTTTCTCACCCGCCTCAACCGCCGGGCGCACCAGCAGAATCCGCTTGACCTGCTCGTCTTTCAGCGCTTCCACTGCGCATGCCACCGCCAGCCAGGTTTTCCCGGTGCCAGCCGGGCCAATACCAAAGTTGATGTCGTGGGAGCGAATGTTGTGCACATATTTCTGCTGATTCGCACCCCGGGGCTTGGCGGTGAGCTTCGGGGTTTTGATGATGGTAACGGAGCCGTCAAACGGTATATCTTCCGGGAGCCTCTCAAACCCGGTTTCCCGGATGTACAGGTGCACGGTATCCGGTGATATGTCCTCCATGGCTTCGGTTTCCCGATACAGGTGCCGGATTACTTCCACTGCAGCGGCAACGTGTTCGGTTTCACCGTCTACCCGGAAGTGATGGCCACGGCGGGTGATGGAAACCTGCAAGCGCCGTTCGATGTGCTTCAAATTCTCATCAAACTGCCCGCAGAGGGTGGTGAGCCTGCGCTGGTCTGCCGGGTGTAGGTCGAATTGTCTGGAATCGTTGGTGTTCAATATTGCTCCGGTTCTGGTGGCTCCCCTTTTCGGGAGAAGGCATATCTGACTTTGGTGCAAAGGACCGGAGTGTGGGCCAGCCACCCAAAAAACGCCCGTGAATACGTCCCGGTAGGGCTCGGTCGCGCCATCCCTGGCGCTCCACGTTTTTGGGAGGCAGGCCCACACTCCGGCCCTTTTTAAACTATGTGCAGGCCCGCAACGGGAAAACAAGTGCCAGGAACGCTCTCGTCGGTTTTATGGCTATAAGTTTGTGCATACATGTTGCTTGGTTGAGCGTTTTTGACATGCCAGTTTGAAGCTTGCAGAGAGTGGTGGGAAGGCCCTCCCAAAAATGTTGGAGGCCATGGATGGCCGGAAACAAGCGCACATGGACGTGCTCGTAGCGGTTTTTGGGAGGGTGGCTCCACCGCTCTCTAACACCAAACCTTGAAAACATGGGAGCCCAAGCTCAATACAACTCCGAATCCACAGGCACACCCCGCAAAGAGTTCGTGTAGGCCTCAACAATCTCTACGTCGATGAAGTGACCGACAACTTCGGGATTCTCATGCCGGAAGTTCACAATCCGGTTGTTCTCGGTGCGCCCGGAATATTCCCCCGGATCTTTTTTCGATAACCCGGTCACCAGAATACGCTGAGTCGAACCCACCATCTTGCGGCTGATGTCCATGACCGTCTGGTTGATCCGATCCTGCAGGATTTTCAGGCGCTGCTTCTTCACTTCCATGGGCGTATCATCCGGCAGGTCTGATGCCGGCGTTCCCGGGCGGGCGCTGTAAACGAAGCTGAAGGACATATCGAAACCGATATCGTTGATCAGCTTCATGGTGTCTTCAAAGTCTTTCTCGGTTTCCCCCGGGAAGCCAATGATAAAGTCGGAAGAGAAACTGATATCCGGGCGAATCTTGCGCAGGCGGCGCAGTTTGGATTTGTACTCCAGAGCCGTGTGGCCACGCTTCATGGCGGCCAGAATGCGATCCGAGCCGCTTTGTACCGGCAGGTGCAGGTGGCTGACCAGTTCGGGTACCTGTTCGTAAACTTCAATCATCGCATCGGTAAATTCGACCGGGTGCGAGGTGGTGTAGCGGATGCGGTCGATGCCATCGATGGTGGCAATCAGGGTGATCAGCTCCGCCAGGTCCATCACATCGCCATCGTGAGTCTCGCCACGGTAGGCGTTTACGTTCTGGCCCAGAAGGTTCACTTCCCGCACGCCCTGGCTGGCCAAGTGCGCGACTTCTGCAATCACATCATCCGCCGGTCGGCTGACTTCTTCGCCACGGGTGTAAGGCACCACGCAGAAGGTGCAGTATTTGCTGCAGCCTTCCATGATGGACACAAACGCAGAGGGGCCATCGGCACCAGGCTCCGGCAGGTTGTCGAACTTTTCGATTTCCGGAAAGCTCACATCCACTACGCCTACGCCGTTACCTTTCATGCGTACTTCGGTAATCATATCCGGCAGCCGGTGCAGGGTTTGCGGGCCGAAGACCATATCCACATAGGGTGCCCGGTCAAGAATGGCCTGGCCTTCCTGGCTGGCGACACAGCCGCCCACGCCAATGATCAGTTCCGGTTTGTTCGCTTTCAGTTTTTTCCAGCGACCCAGCTGGTGGAAGACTTTTTCCTGGGCTTTTTCACGGATAGAACAGGTGTTCAGCAGCAGGATGTCGGCGTCATCCGGCGATTCGGTCATTTCAACCGCTTCGCCGGTTTTAAGCAGGTCGGCCATGCGGGATGAATCGTATTCGTTCATCTGGCAACCGTGGGTCTTGATGTACAGCTTCTTGGCCATGGGTCTCAACACAACTGGATGTATTTGGCGCCCGGAGTTTTGAAATGTCCGGAGTGGGCGCGCTGAAAAGGAGAACTGGGCATTATAACGGGGTGATCATTCTGCAACCAGCGTTGTCTCGGTAATCTGCCAGTTTTGCTGTGGTACTATTTTGGTTCGTTGAACTTCGGAGTTTGAATCGATTGGTGCAGGGCTCTCCAAAAAGCGCCCGTGAATACCCCTCCGGGGTCCGGCCAGCAATCACAGATTGCTGTCGTTCGGCTGCGCATGAAGCTTTGCTTCATAAACGCTTGCCTCACCCATGTAGGGCTCGGTCGCGCCATCCTTGGCGCTCCACGTTTTTGGAGAGCCCTGCACCAATCGCTTCGTCGAGCTTCGGTGGATTAATCGCTTATTACATACTTCACAAGACTATGACGCCAGAGCGCCTTGCCCGCATCAAACAGGTTTTGAATACCCGCCAGCCAGACTTGAGTGTTCTGACCGATCAGGTTCACAAGCCAAGAAACCTCTCCGCCATACTGCGATCCTGCGATGCCTTCGGGCTAGCTAACATGCACGTGGTGTGGCCAAAAGAAGGTTTCCGGGCCTTTCGGAAAACGGCGGGTGGCAGCTTCAAGTGGGTAACGCCCCATACCCACCGCACCATGGACGAGGCCATAGAAAACCTTAAAGGGCAGGGGCACAAGCTCTACGCGGCGCAGTTGTCTGACCGGGCCATCGATTACCATTCTGCAGACTTCACCGTACCCTGTACCGTAATCATGGGTAACGAAGTCGACGGCGTAAGCGCCGGGGCAGCGGAGCAGGCAGATGAACACATCGTTATCCCCATGATGGGCATGGTGGAATCCCTCAACGTATCCGCCGCCTGCGCCATCATCCTCGCGGAAGCCCAGCGGCAGCGCAAAGAGGCTGGCTTGTTCGATAGCCGCCGCATTCCGGATGAAGAATACAACCGCCTCTTGTTCAGCTGGTGCCAGCCCGTCGTCAAGCGCTACTGCGACGACCGAAACCTGCCATACCCACCCATTGATCACGAAACCGGTGAGTTAATCGACGGGGTAGGCTGGATGCGGGAAGTAAGGGTGCAGCGGGCAAACCGCGTCCGTTGGAACGACAGCAATTCGGTAGAAGTCAGCTAGCTCGATATACCCGAAACGTCCGATCGGCCCGTGGTGTGGTAAGGCTTTTCTGCCGGAAAAAGATGTCTGAGCGCAGCGAGTTGTTTTTCCAGAAGAAAAGCCTTACCACGCCGCGGAGCCAGCCACCAAAGTGGCAGGCCAACCCGAGGTCTGCACCAAACTATCAGTCCTCGCGATTCTCCAGATACCGCTCCAACTGCTCCCGCAATGCTTTAGGAAGGCGAGTAATCGTCAGCGCATCCTTGTCGCGGTCATAATAAATCGCCTGATTCACCAAATCCGAAGAAAACGAAACACTCATACCACCACCAGAGCCCGCAATCCGCACCAGCTTCTTCACCTTCCGATGATCCGGGTGCAAAACACCGCTCTCCGGCAACTCAGCCGTTTTGCTGGCAAACTCCTTGAACCGCTCCGGCTGATCCTCATCCAGATAGCCAGACAGCGCCTCAATGGCAACCGGCTCACCCAAAGCATGCTGTTCCTTACAGAACTCATAGGCCCGCGTGCGCACCTCACCAGCCTTCTCAGGCTCTGAAGACTTGGCAAACGCCTCCACAGCGTCCAGAAACGTCAGAGTTTCCTTCTCAACATCCACCTGATTAGTAAAGCCACACAGCCGGATAAACAGCTCCCCCGGCTCGCCCGTGCCCCGGGCATGCACCAGCGTAAGATAGTTCTCCGCAGCGTTATCCCCAAGCCAGTCATCCAGCTCAACACGCATGGCAAGGTTCAGACGGGACGTGCTCAGCACATCCGTTGTATCCAGTGCCTGATTGCCATCAAAGCGCAGAGCGCCATCGCTCTCCAGAATCATCACATAAACCACATCCGAATCTGCCAGTGCTTCATGCACAACCGTCAGGTGCCCCACAAACTCCTCCTGGCAGCTCGTCAGCAACTCCTGCCACTGCCCAAACACCCGATCCGTCAAAGACGCGAAACTCTGCTTGTCTTCCAGATAGTCTTTCAGCCAGCTTTTAAATGGGCTCTCGCCAATATCATCTGAAAACCGCCCGTACTTCTTACCCGGCTTGCTGTTGAAGAGCCGCTTCATCTGCTTGTGTAGCCCCTCATAATCGCCACCGGGCTCCTGCAGCGCCTCACCACTTTGCAGGCGGGCAGGCAGCCCCGGCTGGTACTGACTGGAAAACGCAGTGCGCAGATGTTTAATGGCCATAAAAAGAAAATCCCAAGATGAAGAACCAAAAAAGCCCCAAAGCGTCCGCTTCAGGGCCGATGATTCTGCCACGGACACCAAATACATTCACGAATAATAGGGAGAATTACTCTCAAGCCTGATAGCCGTGGGGCGGGGTGTCTTTATCTGGCGGGAAAAAGATGTCTGAGCGCAGCGAGTTGTTTTTCCCAGAAGAAAAGCCACCCCGCCTCGCGGCAAACACCAGAGCACCCAGGCCAGTCGCAGCCCTCAGGCCTCCACCACAGAAACACGCCCCGGGGAAGCAGAACGTCGCTCAGCACCGATCACTATCTGCACATCCCGGCCCAGACGAGTCAGGCAATCAAGCATCTTTGTTTCACTGATGCCGCGAAACTTGCCGTTCAGCAGGTTGGACAGCTTCGGCTGGGTCAAATCCAGAATCTTGCAAGCCTCTGCCTGTGTCCACTGATTGGCGCTGATGATATTGCGGATCTGTGCTGCCAGCTGTGCCTTGACCAGCATCTTGTCGGCATCGCGAAAACCAACATCCTCATAGACGTTAGAACTACCTTCTTCAATACTGATCACTTGCTACCCCCTTCAGCGTGCATTTTCGCTGCTTTCAGGCGCTCATTGATTACATCCATCTCCGGCTTCGGAGTCGCAATGCCCCGCGTTGATTTTTTCTGAAAACAGTGCAAAACGTACACAGCATCACCATATTTAACGGTATACACGGCCCGGTAAGTGCCGTCGCTGTCGCGCTCCACCACTTCCAGGACGCCCGCTCCCCCAATGCCTTTCAGGGGCTTGGCTTTGTCGTGTTTCTCTCCGGTTTGAGCCAGGTGCAACGCAAAGCCAAAGACATCTTTCACATCATCCGGCATGGCAATCAGGTCTTTTTTCGCCGACCCCATCCAGAATAGTGTTTTTGTTCTCGAGTCCATGAGTAACATATACCTATTTGGGTATAAATAATAGCAAAAAATTGAGCAATGGCGAATGGCTACCAACCCTGGTAGCCGTGGGGCGGGGTGTCTTTTATGGCGGGAAAAAGATGTCTGAGCGCAGCGAGTTGTTTTTCCCAGAAGAAAAGACACCCCGCCCCGCGGCAAACACCTTTTTAACCAGTCCTGTCCTTAAACCCGCTTGTTGCGAACCAGTTCCTGCACCAGCGCTGCAGCAACACCTGTCACTTCGTCAGTGCTATCAGCTGTTATGGATACGCTGGCTATGTCAGTGCCCAGGTCTACGGCAATTGCTACCAGGCCGTAAGCTGTCAACAGTTGCGCGGTGCGGCGGCGATCATCCGCGTCACCGGCATTATCCTCGCTCAGAATCACCGATGTTTTGCCCTGATCGAATAATGCGCGCTCAACGGCCAGGGCAAGGGTGTGAGCCTGCTTACCGGAGCAGCCAATAATCATCGGCTTCTGTGCCAGGCGGCGCTCGCGCTCTTCGGGGCTTACCGGCTCCAGAGTGCCTGCGGTATCTGCCAGGCCATCAATCATACCGGCACCAACCGTCACGTTGGTGAGCCGATCGATCACAATAAAGCTACCGGTAGCATGATTACGCTGATAGGCGTCAAAGGCGATGGGCTGGCTCAGGGTCAGATCACACAGACCGATTTCATTGACCTGCAGCGAACTTGGATTGGGATGTTGCTCCAGCGTGTTCACGTCGGTCTGATAATGGATCTTCCGAACCGTGCCTGATGTAAATGTGGGGCCCAGTTTGATGTCGTACAGGCGTCCGGTATGCAAAGGCGCATCAGCCATCCACACGATATTGGCTTTGAAGCGGTTGCCCACTTCCGGCTCGTCTTCCGGTTTTACCAGCATGTCGCCACGGCTGATATCAATCTCATCTTCCAGGGTCAGGGTAACCGCCTGGTCAATGTAGGCCTCTTCAAGGTTACCGTCGAAAGTCACGATCTCCTTGATGGTGCTGGTGCGCCGCGAGGGCAGGGCCATAACCTTGTCCCCCGGGCAGATGACGCCGGAGGCAATGGTGCCGCAGAAACCGCGGAAGTTCAGGTTGGGGCGGATGACGTATTGCACGGGGAACCGGAAGTGCTCCAGGTTCTTGTCGCGGTTTAGTTCCACCGTTTCCAGAATATCCATCAGTGGCTGGCCGTTAAACCAGGGGGTGTTCTCGCTGCGGTTGACAACGTTGTCGCCTTCCAGGGCCGAGATGGGTACGAAGCGGATGTCTTTCAGCCCGAGCTTTGCCGCAAAGGAGAGGTAATCTTCCCGGATTTCATTGAAGCGGTCTTCGCTGAAATCCACCAGATCCATCTTGTTCACCGCCACCACGATATGCCGGATACCGAGCAGCGAGGCAATAAAGGAATGCCTGCGGGTCTGGGTCAGCACGCCACGGCGGGCGTCGATCATCAGAATGGCGACCTGGGCGGTAGAGGCTCCGGTGGCCATGTTGCGGGTGTACTGCTCGTGCCCCGGCGTATCTGCAATGATGAACTTGCGCTTGTCGGTAGAGAAATAGCGATAGGCAACATCAATGGTAATGCCTTGCTCCCGTTCTGCCTGCAAACCATCCACCAGCAGGGCAAGATCCAGCTTTTCGCCGGTGGTGCCCATTTTGGCACTGTCGGTTTTCAGGCTGGCCATGTGATCTTCATAGATCATTTTTGTGTCGTGGAGCAGGCGACCGATGAGGGTGCTTTTGCCGTCGTCCACGCTGCCGCAGGTGAGCAGGCGCAGCAGTTCCTTGTTCTCGTGCTGCTTCAGGTAAGCCTGAATATCGTCGGCAATAAGATCAGATTGGTGTGACATATCAGAAGTACCCTTCGCGCTTTTTCTGTTCCATGGAGCCAGCCGAGTCGTGATCAATCACGCGGCCCTGACGTTCCGAGCTGGTGGCCAGCAGCATTTCCTGAATGATTTCAGGCAGGGTGTCTGCCTTGGATTCAATCGCGCCAGTCAGCGGGTAACACCCCAGAGTGCGGAAGCGGATGGACTTCATCATCGGCTTTTCACCCTCTTTCAGGGGCATGCGGTCGTCGTCCACCATGATCAGTGAGCCGTCGCGCTCAACTACCGGGCGCACGGCTGAGTAGTAAAGCGGAACAATCTCGATGTTTTCCAGATAGATGTACTGCCAGATATCCAGCTCGGTCCAGTTGGACAGGGGAAACACGCGAATGCTTTCGCCCTTGTTTACCTTGCCGTTGTAGGTGTTCCAGAGTTCCGGGCGTTGATTTTTCGGGTCCCAGCGGTGGTATTCGTCACGGAAGGAGTACACCCGTTCCTTGGCCCGGGATTTTTCTTCGTCCCGGCGGGCGCCACCGAAGGCGGCATCGAAACCGTGCTTGTCCAGAGCCTGCTTCAGGGCCTGGGTTTTCATGATGTCGGTGTGTTTTGCACTGCCGTGGGTAAAGGGCCCAATACCCTGTTCTACGCCGTCCTGATTGGTGTGCACAATCAGGTCCAGGCCATATTCCTTTATCTTGCGATCCCGGAACTCGATCATGTCCCGGAACTTCCAGGTGGTGTCCACATGCATCAGCGGAAAGGGCAGCTTGCCGGGAAAAAAGGCTTTGCGGGCCAGGTGCAGCATAACCGCGGAGTCTTTGCCGATGGAGTAGAGCATCACCGGGTTGTCAAACTCCGCGGCCACTTCGCGGATGATATGGATGCTTTCCGCTTCCAGCTGTTTCAGATGCGTAAGGTTGTATGTGGTCATGATGATCCGTAGCCGCAATAGGCTTGAGGGCTGGCAAATTGAGAAAGACAACTATATCAGAGGCGATATTGCTATAAGAAGAGTTTGGTTTAGAGTTTTAAGTTATAGCAATATAGCGCCCGAAAAATCCGGGCCCGGAAAACTGTGTGTGGGTACGGGGATGGGTATCAGGCCGGTTTACGGGATTCGGCGAGCAGTTTGCGAACGTAATTATCTACGTAATCAAACCCGTTGCCCTCAAAATCGGTAAATTGAATGCCCAGTTGAAATTCGTCCCTTGCCATCCGCCGAAGATGAACAATGTTGCCGTTAACCACAACAGACACTGGCTGAGCGGCGATGACCGGAACAGAAAACCGTGCTTTGACCGAAATCCAGTTGCCCGGGGCAGGTGCTTTAAACCGTGGAATGAGTTGGCCTGCAGTTTCCTGATTGCAGCAAACCATAACGCCTGTGCGGGAAAGATTGGACATTCTGCAGATGAGTTGGCAACCATCCGGTTTCTCGATAACGATGTCGGTTTCGATATCCACACGTTGCTGGTTGCGCAGGTTAGGCTTCATTGTGGCAGCTTTCATGGGGGCTCTTGTTGGCATGCTCGGATTAAAATGGTGTTTCAGAACAACGTGTAACCGTCGAAAAGTGTAGTTGTTTATTTTCTGATCAGCAACTTGAGTGTCGTAGATTGTGGCAGATTTATTGTATTTTTCTGAACAGGAATTCACAGTTTTGACTCAGATCAGAAACGGACTGGTGGTTCTGGCCGCCCGGCTTTTGCTGCAGAGGGGTGCTTTACTGGTGTAAAATTTCCGGCTCCAATCCATTCGTATGCTCCCGCCGGTCATTCGCGTGCTCCCGCCGGGCGCCAGGAATCCTGAAACCTTTTATGACAGAGAAAACCGAAAACACAGTGGCTGGCAACGGCAAAGTTGGCTTTATCAGCCTTGGCTGCCCCAAGGCGCTGGTAGATTCTGAGCGTATCCTTACACAGCTGCGGCTGGATGGTTACGATGTGGTGCCCACCTACAACGACGCGGATATTGTGGTGGTCAACACCTGCGGCTTTATTGATGCGGCCAAGCAGGAGTCTCTGGATGCCATTGGCGAGGCGATCAATGAAAACGGCAAGGTGATCGTTACCGGTTGCATGGGCGTGGAAGCGGACAGAATCCGGGAAACACACCCGGGCGTTCTGGCAGTTTCCGGCCCCCATGCCTATGAAGAGGTGGTGGGCGCGGTTCATCAGTTTGTTCCGCAAACCCGTGAGCACGACCCGTTTACCGATCTGGTGCCACCCCAGGGTATCAAGCTGACACCCCGGCACTACGCGTATCTCAAGATTTCAGAGGGCTGCAACCATCGTTGTACCTTCTGCATTATTCCCTCCATGCGTGGTGATCTGGTGAGCCGCCCCATAGGCGATGTTATGGACGAAGCTCAGCGCCTGGTTGATGCGGGGGTAAAAGAGCTTCTGGTAATTTCCCAGGACACCTCGGCCTATGGCGTAGATACCAAATACCGCACCGGCTTCTGGCAGGGCCGCCCACTGAAAACAAAGATGCAGTCGCTGTGCGAGGCCCTGGGTGAACTGGGCGTTTGGGTGCGCCTGCATTATGTCTATCCCTACCCCCATGTGGACGACATTATTCCGCTGATGGCGGAGGGCAAAATCCTGCCGTACCTGGATATTCCGTTCCAGCATGCCAGCCCCAAAGTGCTGAAGGCCATGAAGCGCCCGGCACACGACAGCAAAACCCTGGAGCGAATTCGCAAGTGGCGGGAAATCTGCCCGGAACTCACCATTCGTTCCACGTTTATTGTCGGCTTCCCCGGTGAAACCGAAGAAGACTTTCAATACCTGCTGGACTGGCTGGAGGAGGCGCAGCTGGATCGCGTGGGTGCCTTTACCTACAGCGCGGTTGAAGGTGCCAGGGCCAATGAGCTTGAAGGTGCCGTACCTGAGGAGGTCAAAGAAGAGCGCCTGGCCCGGTTTATGGAAAAACAGGCAGGGATTTCAGCGGCTCGTTTGCAGGCGAAGATCGGCACGACCATTGATGTACTGATCGACGAAGTGGACGAAGAAGGCGCCATAGGCCGCTCCAGGGCCGATGCGCCAGAGATTGACGGCATGGTGTATCTTAACGGCGTTACCGATCTCGAACCCGGCCAGATTGTGAGTGTTGTGGTGGAGCACGCCGACGAACACGACCTATGGGCCGTTCTGGCCTGAGGTGCTACGAAAGCCTGCAGGCCGCCTCTGCTAACAAGAGGCGGCCTGCAGGGTTGCTTGCGATCAGACGATATCAATCAGCAGTTCACCCGGGGTGACCCGGTCGCCTTTGGTAACGTAAATGGCCTCCACCTTGCCGTCGATATCGGCATGCACCTCGGTTTCCATCTTCATTGCCTCGGTTATCAGGACGGCCTGGCCGGCGGTAACCGTGTCGCCTTCCTGCACCAGAACCTCCACCACGTTGCCCGGCATGGCGGTGCTGACGTGGCCGGGTGTTGAGGCTTTTTTACGCCCATTGCCACTTTCGGCGACGTATTCGTTAAGGGGTTCGAACACCACCTCTTCCGGCATGCCGTCCAGCGACAGGTACAGCTTGCGCTTGCCGGCACCTGAATCGCCCGAACCGGTAATCGCCACGTCGTAGCTTTCGCCATGCACTTCAATTTTGAATTCAGTGGCAACGCCAGTGCCGAGGCGCTCCTGGGGCTTGGTCTCTGCAGGCAGCAAAGGTTCCGGTGCCAGGGTGCCGTCTTTGCGTTGCTGCAGGAATTCCCGGCCCAGGTCCGGGAACATCGCGTAGGTGAGCACATCTTCTTCATTGAGGGCGAGTTCGCCGATGTCTTTGCGCAGCCTGTTCATTTCCGGGCTGAGCTGGTCCGCGGGGCGGCCTTCGTCGACCGATTCGTTGCCGATGGCCTTGCTGCGTACTTTGGCGTTAACCGGGGCTGGCGGCTGGCCGTAGCCTCCCTGCAGGTAGCGCTTTACTTCGTTGGTGATGGTTTTGTAGCGCTGGCCGGCGAGAACGTTGTACACCGCCTGGGTTCCGACGATCTGGGAAGTAGGGGTTACCAGTGGCGGGAAGCCCAGGTCTTCCCGCACCCGCGGTATCTCATCGAACACTTCGCGAATACGCTCCAGCGCATTCTGTTCTTTGAGCTGGTTCGCCAGGTTGGACATCATGCCACCGGGCACCTGGTTGATCTGTACCGACACGTCCTCGCGGGTAAATTCGCTTTCAAACTGCCGGTACTTTTTGCGTACTTCCCGGAAGTAATCCGCAATCTCGCTCAGCAGCGTCAAATCCAGGCCGGTGTCGTAGTCGGTGCCTTTGAGTGCGGCCACCTGGGATTCCGTGGCCGGGTGGCTGGTGCCTGAAGAAAATGAAGAAATGGCGGTGTCTATGCGGTCGGCGCCGGCTTCAATGGCTTTTAACTGGCACAGGGGGGCCAGGCCGGAGGTGGAATGGCTGTGAATAACCAGGGGCAGATCCACTTCCGCCTTGATGGCCTTCACCAGATCATAAGTGGCGTAAGGTGTCAGCAGCCCTGCCATGTCCTTGATGGCAATGGAGTCAGCACCCATGGCCTGAATGTCTTTGGCCTGTTGCACAAACAGTTCCAGTGTATGCACAGGGCTGGTGGTGTAGCAGATAGTGCCCTGGGCATGCTTGCCGGCCTTTTTCACCGCCTTCATGGCGGTTTCGATGTTGCGCAGGTCGTTCAGGGCATCGAACACCCGGAATACATCAATGCCGTTGTCTGCCGCTTTTTGCACAAAGGCTTCCACAACATCGTCGGCGTAATGGCGATAGCCCAGCAGGTTCTGCCCCCGTAGCAGCATTTGCAGGCGGGTGTTGGGTAGCGCTTCGCGCAACTGGCGCAGGCGCTCCCAGGGATCTTCCTTCAGAAAGCGAACACAGGCGTCAAAGGTGGCGCCGCCCCAGACCTCCAGCGACCAGTAGCCTGCCTGATCCAGCTTGCCGCAGATGGGTAGCATGTCTTCGGTGCGCATGCGCGTGGCAATCAATGACTGGTGCGCATCGCGTAGCACAAGGTCGGTTACTTCAATCTTTTTTGCTTGGTTCATGATTCGGTCTCCTGCGGGTTACCAGCCTGCGTGTGCGGCGATGGTGGCGGCGATAGCCAGCGCGGTCTGGCTGGGGTGGCGCTTGGTTGAATAGTTCAGCAGTTCCGGGTGTTCGGGCACAAAGCTGGTGTTGAATGTCCCCTCGCTGAAATCCGGATGATCCAGAATCTGCTGGTAATAGTTGGCGGTGGTTGTGATCCCGTGCAGGCGCATGTCGTCCAGCGCACGCTTGCCCCGGGCGATCACCTCATCCCAGGTCAGTGCCCAAACCACCAGTTTCAGGCACATGGAGTCGTAGTAGGGCGGGATGTCATAACCGGTATAAATGGCGGTATCCACCCGCACACCCGGGCCGCCGGGCGCGTAGTAATGGGTTACCCTGCCAAAGCTGGGCAGGAAGTCGTTTTTGGGGTCTTCGGCGTTAATACGGAACTGCAGGGCGTAGCCCCGGAACTGGATGTCTTCCTGGCGGTAGCTCAGGGGCAGCCCCGCGGCAATGCGCAATTGCTCACGCACAATGTCCACCCCGGTAATGGCTTCGGTAATGGTGTGCTCCACTTGCACGCGGGTGTTCATTTCCATGAAATACACTTCGTTGCCGGTGAGCAGGAACTCCACCGTACCAGCGTTTTCATAGCCTACGGCTTTGGCGGCGCGTACCGCCAGGTCACCCACATACTGGCGCTGTTCCGGCGTCAGTTGAGGGCTGGGGGCAATCTCGATCAGTTTCTGGTTGCGCCGTTGTATGGAGCAGTCGCGCTCGAACAGGTGAATGGCATTGCCCTGGCTGTCTGCCAGTATCTGCACTTCAATATGGCGCGGGTTCACAATGCACTTTTCCATGAACACTTCGGCAGAACCGAACGCCTTGGTGGCTTCGGAGATAACCCGCGGATACTGCACTTTCAATTCCTGTGCGGTATCACAGCGCCGGATACCGCGACCGCCGCCACCGGAAGTGGCTTTGAGCATGACCGGGTAGCCGATGTCGTTGGCAAGCTCCAGAGCCTCCTCAAGGCTGTTCAGGTTGCCCTCCGAGCCGGGCGTGATGGGTACACCGGCGGCGCGCATGCTGTCACGGGCCTGGGTTTTATCGCCCATACCGTGGATGACGCTGGATTTGGGGCCAATAAACGCCACGCCTTTCTGCTCGCACAGGCGGGCAAGGTTGGCGTTTTCCGACAGAAATCCGTAGCCCGGGTGAATGGCATCGCAGCCGGTTTCCACCGCCAGGTTTACGATGCGTGCAGGGTCCAGGTAGCCCGCCAATGGGTCTTCGCCCAGCGAGTAGGATTCATCAGCCCGCTTGACATGCAACCCGTAGCGATCCGGCTCGGTGTATATGGCCACCGACCGTATCCCCATTTCTGCGCAGGCACGCACGATGCGGACAGCAATCTCCCCGCGGTTGGCGATCAACACTTTCCTCAGCATGGGAGGTTCCTCGTTTTTTTTCGTCCCGAATGGAAGTGACAGCGTTCGTAATAACGCCAAAAAGAATAATCGGATAGAATCTTCACGAAAAATTGATATTATTTTGTTTATATATAAGAGATAACTTATACATTAAGGAAGAAATTGCATTTATGCCCCTGAGCATCCAGAAACTGGCCAGCCGGCTGACCTTTCGGCAGCTCCAGGTTTTCAAGGCGGTAAACGACCTGAAAAGCTACAGCAAGGCAGGGGAGTTACTCGGCCTGACGCAACCCGCTGTCAGCAGCCAGGTACGTCATCTGGAACAAGCGCTGGGCATGCCCATGTTCGAGTATGTCGGGCGCAAGCTATACTGCACCGCTGCCGGCGAGGAGATGGCCCGCTGCGTGCGCTCCGTATTCCGCGAGCTGGAGCGGGTGCAGAACAGCCTGGCGGCCCTGGAAGGGCAGGTGGCAGGAGAACTCCGGCTGGTGGCCGTGAATACCGCGCAGTACGTGGTGCCCTACATGCTGAGTGCGTTTTTGCAGCTGAACCCGCAGGTGACCGTGTCAGTAGCGGTTGTTAACCGGGCAGCGGCATTGCAGCGGCTGAACGACAATGCCGATGACCTGGTGATTATGGGCATGGTGCCCGCCGAGCGGCCTCTGGCATCTCTGCCGTTTCTCGATAACGAACTGGTACCGGTGGTGCCCAGTGGTCACCCGTTACTCCGGCAACAAACGGTGACCCCCCAGGAGTTTCTGGACAGCGGTCTGCTGCTGCGGGAAAGTGGCTCAGGCAGTCGTCTGGCACTGGAGTTGCACTGCCAGGCCCAGCGCTTGCGGGCAACGCCAACTATAGAACTGGGCTCTAACGATGCCGTAAAGCACGCGGTACTGGCTGGTTTGGGGGTGGCTGTTCTGCCGAAACTGGGCGTTTTGTCAGAGCTCGCCCTGGGCAGATTGCATGTGCTGGATATCAGAGGCTTTCCACTGAGGCGCAGCTGGTGTGTGGTCTACCCGCAGGCTCGGCACCCTACGCCGGCCATGCGGGCATTTATTGACTACGTGCAGCAGAACATCCGACAGTTCGAGCGGATGTTCCTGCGGCACCGGGAATTGAACTCAGCCGTCGGCCATCAAGGCACCGACTGACCCAAGAAATACATCAACGTTTCTGAAACCCCTGCGCATCAATACCGACGCAGCAATTGCCGCCCGTGCGCCGCTGCCGCACAGGATGGTGTAATGTCTCTCGGGGTCCAGCTCACTGGCTTCCTCCGCGAGGTGTCCTGTGTAGTGGTGTATGGCCTGATCAACCGGTGTTTCCTCCACCTCGCCTTTGCCGCGAACATCCAGCAGGCTCCAGTTCTCCGGCGGCGAGGCTCTGCGTTTTTTGAACTCCTCCAGATCAATCACCGTAATGGCCCTGAACGGTTCTGCCATGGCCGCCCATTGGGGCATGTCCGGAGCCAGGTAGCCGAGCACCCTGTCAAAGCCGATACGGGCCAGGTGTCGTGCGGCCAGTTCAGCTTCTGAAGCGCTGGCAGCGACCAGAACCAGCTTGTCATCGGGGTTCAGGAACCAGCCGGCAAAGGCCGGAATCATGGGTGTCGGCAGCGCCAGGCTGTCCGGTATATGAGCTCCGAGAAAGCTGCTGATTCCGCGCACGTCAATGGTCACAGTCTGGTCTGGCAAGTCCTTGAAGGCTGCGGGTGAAAGCGCCGCGGGTGTCAGCAAAGGGCTCGCCGCCGAGCTGCCTACCAGGTTCAGGCGCTCCATTTCGCGGAAATAGGGTGGCTGGTAATGGTGTTCCTGCACCTTCCGGCTGATGAATTCCTGGCGTGACCGGATTTTCAGCATGGGGTTGTTGCGGCGTTCGTAACCAATACTTGAGAATTCCCGGTCGGCCATGTTGTCGCCACATACAGAGCCGGCGCCATGGGCCGGGTAAATAAGCGTCTGGTCGCCCAGGTCGAGCAGTTTCTGCAGACTGTCGTAGAGCAGGCCGGCGACTTCTTCAGCGCGCTCCGGGTAGAAGTCGGTGCGCCCGACATCGCCAATGAACAGGGTGTCGCCGGTGAATACGGCCACCGCGTCATCGCCGAATTCCGTATCGTAGAGCACAAATGACAGGCTGTCGTCGGTGTGGCCGGGCGTTTCCAGTACACGCAGTTGCAGATTGCCGAAGCGGAACTCGTCGTTTTCACGGGTGGTTTTTGCATAGCGCACGTCTGCCGCCGCATTTGGCCCGTGGAAAACCGTAGCGCCGGTCAGTTGCGCGAGTATGGGCGCGCCGGAGACAAGATCTTCGTTGCGGTGCGTTTCAAAAATATGGGTTATCCGGCAGCCCTCCACGGCAGCCGCTTCGGCATAGGCTTCACAGTCGCGGCGGGGATCAATAACTGCGGCCTGGCCGTTGTTACCAATCAGGTACGACAGATGCGACAAGCCTTCGGATTTGAATGTCTGAATAAACATGAAACCTCCTTCTCAAACAGAATCGAGGACCATGTATTATGTTTAGCACAACACTGGGGGGCTTGGGGGCGCCAGCGGATTACCGTATTAAGACTGCAGGATTAAGGTTGCTTAACGCAGGCAACCAGCCAGGCGCCAGTGAATGGCCTGAGCGCTTTGGCTGGCAGTCTGATCGCCATGCCGAACGATTAGTTGTTCAGTTTTTTAAGCAGAATTTCATTGAACAGCTTCGGATTGCCCTGTCCCTTCGAGGCCTTCATCAGTGGCCCCATAAAGCCACCCAGCATCTTCTTCTGCTTCTTCGGGTCGGTTTCCTGCTGGTACTGGGCAACCTGATCCGGCATGCCGGCCAGGACCTCATCCACCATCTGCTCCAGCGCGCCGGTATCCGAAACCTGTTTCAGGCCCCGGGCTTCAATGATGGCATCGGCGTTGTCTCCGTCACCCTTCCAGAGCGCCTCGAATACTTTCTTGGCCCCGGATGAGGACACGGTGTTATCCGCAATGCGTGCCACCAGTTGACCCAGCTGAGCGCCGGTGATGGGCGCCTGGGTCACGGTTTTGTCTTCCGCATTCAGGCGCGCGGAGAATTCACCCAATACCCAGTTGGCTGCCAGTTTTGCGTCTTTGCCGTGGCTGGCGGTTTCTTCAAAGAATGCGGCCATGGAGGCATCCTCGCTGAGCAAACGGGCATCGTAATTGTTGAGGCCGTATTGCTCCCTGAAACGGGCCTTGCGCTCGTCCGGCAGTTCCGGCAATAAATCCCGGGCGCTCTGGATAAACGCATCGTCGATCACCACCGGCAGCAGGTCCGGGCAGGGGAAGTAGCGGTAATCGTTGGCTTCTTCCTTGCTGCGCATGGAGCGGGATTCGTTGCGCTCGCCATTGTACAGACGGGTTTCCTGAATCACACGGCCGCCGTCTTCCAGAATGTCCATCTGCCGCTCCACTTCGTGGGCGATGGCCTGCTCCATGAAGCGGAAGGAGTTCAGGTTCTTGGTTTCCGTGCGGGTGCCCAGTTCTTCCGAGCCTTTGGGCTTGAGTGAAATGTTCACGTCAAAACGCAAAGAGCCTTGGCTCATATCGCCATCGCAGATACCCAGCGACGTCACCAGGCTGTGTAGTTTTCTGGCAAAGGCAACCGCCTCTTCCGCACTGTTCATATCCGGTTCGGTGACCACTTCAATCAACGGCGTGCCGGCGCGGTTCAGGTCGATGCCCGTCATGCCGTGGAAGTCCTCGTGGAGAGACTTGCCGGCGTCTTCCTCCAGATGCGCGTGGTGAATGCGCACCCGCTTGCTGCTGCCGTCTGCCAGATCAATATCCACGAAGCCGGGGCCAATAATGGGGTGATCCAGTTGTGTGGTCTGATAGCCCTTGGGCAAATCCGGGTAGAAGTAGTTTTTACGGTCGAACACCGAACGCCGGCCAATCTCGGCATTCACCGCCAGGCCGAACATGACTGCGTAGCGGAATGCCTGCTCATTCGGAACAGGCAGAGTGCCCGGCATGGCCAGGTCAACGGCGCTGGCCTGGGTGTTTGGCTCGGCACCAAAGGCGGTGCTGGAGCCGGAAAAAATCTTGGTTTTGGTGGCAAGCTGAACGTGAATTTCCAGCCCGATCACAATATCCCACTGCATAAACGTTCTCCTGTTCGGGCTTACTGGGGAAGCTTCTGGTGCCAGTCGGTAACCTGCTGGTACTGGTGGGCGGCATTCAGCAGGCGGGCTTCTTCAAAATAGTTCCCGATAATCTGCAACCCCACCGGCAGGCCGTCGACAAAACCCGCCGGTACCGACATGGCCGGCACGCCCGCAAGGTTAACGGCGATGGTGAAAACATCTTCCAGGTACATGGTCACCGGGTCACTGGTTTTCTCACCCTGCACAAACGCAGGCGAGGGCGTTACCGGGCTCATCAGAACATCCACGTCCTTGAAGGCGTTGATAAAATCCTGCTGGATCAGGCGGCGAACCTTCTGGGCTTTCAGGTAATAGGCGTCAAAATAGCCGGCTGAAAGCGCGTAGGTGCCCACCAGAATGCGGCGTTTCACCTCGCCCCCGAAGCCTTCGGCCCGGGTGCGGGTATAGAGGTCGTTCAGGTCCTTGGGGTCTTCGCAGCGGTAGCCGTAACGCACGCCGTCAAAACGCGACAGGTTGGCGGAGGCTTCTGCAGGTGCAATCACGTAATAGGCGGCAATGGCCAGCTTGGCATGGGGCAGGGACACTTCAGTTACCGTGGCACCCAGCTTTTCGTATTCCTTAACCGCATTGCGAACCTGCTGCTCCATGGCGGGGCTGAGCTGGTCCGAGAAATACTCTTTCGGAAGGCCGATGCGCAAGCCTTTCAAAGGCTCGTTCAGGGTAGCGGTGTAATCCGGCACGGCGCGATCAACGCAGGTGGAATCTTTCGGATCAAACCCCGCCATCACATTCAGCATCAGAGCGTTATCTTCAGCAGTGCGCGCCATGGTGCCGCCCTGGTCCAGGCTGGAGGCAAAGGCAATCATGCCATAGCGGGACACCCGCCCGTAGGTGGGTTTCAGGCCGGTAATGCCACACAGAGCTGCCGGCTGGCGAATGGAACCGCCAGTATCGGTAGCGGTTGCTGCCGGCACCAGGCGAGCGGCAACGGCCGCTGCAGAGCCGCCGGAAGAGCCACCGGGTACACGTTTGTCGCCACTGCTCAAACCCCAGGGGTTGGTTACCGGGCCGAAAAAGCTGGATTCGTTGGAAGAGCCCATGGCGAACTCGTCCATATTGGTTTTGCCCAGGCACACTGCGCCGGCAGCGCGGAAGTTGGCGGTAACGGTTGCGTCGTATGGCGGTACAAAATTGGCCAGCATTTTCGATCCGGCAGTTGTGGTCACGCCGTTGGTGCAAAAGATGTCTTTGTGGGCAAAAGGCACACCGGTCCACGTGCTGGCGTTGCCGGCTGCGCGCTGCTCGTCAGCCGCCTTGGCATCGGCCATGGCCTGGTCTTCGGT
>JACDJA010000210.1_pt1 | contig 77388 bp, 78 predicted proteins | sample 7449241 | NCBI WGS metagenome assembly JACDJA01 (sample SAMN14253289, study PRJNA609438) | sludge metagenome | isolation source: initial anaerobic sludge | collected 2018-12-20 | reverse complement strand
GTAGTTCTTGGCCGCACCACCAAATTTCTTCGACAATATGGTGGTAATGGCCGCCGTCAAGGTGGTCTTGCCATGATCCACGTGTCCAATCGTCCCCACATTCACATGCGGCTTCGTACGTTCGAATTTTTCCTTAGACATAACGCCCCCGTTTTCCTGTCAATCGATTAAAACAATAATCACCAAACACATCGCACCAATACCGCTGCGGCTCGGCACGTTAAATTACATGGCACCACAAACACTCTGGAGCGCCGCATCAACATAACGGCGCCAAAATACCTTGGTGCCCATGGGCAGGATTGAACTGCCGACCTCTCCCTTACCAAGGGAGTGCTCTGCCACTGAGCTACATGGGCCACGCTCAATCAAGCGCAATACAACTTTGGAGCGGCGAGCGGGAATCGAACCCGCGCCATCAGCTTGGAAGGCTGAGGTTCTACCATTGAACTACCGCCGCCCGAACCTGCCCTGCCCCAGTCCGGTAAAAATCCAGACCCAAGTATTTCTGGTGGTGGGGGAAGGATTCGAACCTTCGAAGGCAGAGCCGTCAGATTTACAGTCTGATCCCTTTGACCGCTCGGGAACCCCACCCAAACGAAGCGCGGAATTATAAGGTTTTTCTCGAAACAGTGTCAAACGCTACCATCAGACATTAAAGAGGAAATTCATCACGTCGCCATCCTTGACGACGTATTCCTTGCCTTCGGCGCGCATTTTTCCGGCTTCCTTTGCCCCCTGCTCCCCTTTGCAGGCGACAAAGTCGCCATAGGAAATGGTTTGGGCGCGGATGAAACCGCGCTCGAAATCGGTATGAATCACGCCCGCCGCCTGGGGCGCGGTATCGCCCTTGTGGATGGTCCACGCCCGGACCTCCTTCACCCCGGCAGTGAAATAGGTCTGCAAACCCAGCAACTCATAGGCTGCGCGGATAAGGCGGTTCAATCCGGGCTCGTCCCAACCCAGCTCTTTCAGGTATTCGACGCGATCTTCCGGGGACAGCTCCTGCAACTCAGCCTCCAGTGCAGCACAAACCGGAACAACGGGCGCACCTTCCATTTCAGCGTAGGCTTTTAGCGCGTCAAGCAGAGGGTTGTCATGAAACCCGTCTTCGCTGACATTGGCCACATACAGCGCCGGTTTCACCGTCATCAGGCACAGCGGCTTGATGATGGCAAGGCCATCCGCATCAAGCCCGGCAGCGCGAGCCGGACGTCCTTCATTCAAGGTCACGACGACAGGCTTCAAGGCGGCAACCATCTTCTGCGCTTCCTTGTCGCCCGCACGCGCTGGTTTTTCATACCGCGCCAGGGCTTTTTCGGCACTGGACAAATCGGCAAGTGCCAGCTCGGTGGCGATTGTTTCCACATCGGAAATGGGATCCACTTTGCCGGCAACATGAATCACGTTGTCATTCTGGAAACAGCGCACAACGTGGCAGATCGCATCGGTTTCGCGAATGTTGGCGAGGAACTGGTTGCCCAGCCCTTCGCCTTTTGAGGCGCCGGCAACCAGTCCGGCAATGTCCACAAACTCGACAATCGCTGGAACAACTTTTTGCGGCTTGACGATTTCGGACAACTTCGCCAGACGCGGATCGGGCACTTCGACGATGCCGGTATTGGGCTCGATGGTGCAGAAGGGGTAGTTTTCCGCCGCGATTCCAGCCTGTGTCAGTGCGTTGAAAAGAGTGGACTTGCCCACGTTGGGCAGTCCGACTATTCCGCATTTCAAACTCATTTTTTTGTCACCGTGTGTAATTTCAGTTGCGCAGCGGCGACATTACCCGCCGCCAGCTCCGGCCAGACATCCAGTGCGGCATCGATCGCACCTAGAATCAGATTCCGCTCGGACTGCGGCGGCTTGCCCAGCACATGCCCGGTTACCGCTTCTTTGGTACCTGGATGGCCAATGCCGATGCGCAAGCGCCAGTAATTCGGCGAACCCAGTTGCGCATGAATATCCTTCAAGCCGTTTTGCCCGCCATGTCCGCCGCCCTGCTTGAGTTTTGCCGCCCCAGGGGGCAAATCTAGCTCATCGTGAGCAACCAGGATCGATTCTGGCGGAATCTTGTAAAACCTGGCCAGCACGCCTACCGACTTGCCTGACAGGTTCATGAACGTTTCCGGGCAAAGCAGCCAGATTTCTCCATTGGGTCCGATCCACTTGCCTGTCCGGCCAAAATATTTTGCTTCCGTCTTCAACACAACGTTCAGTTTTCGCGCAAGCGCCTCCAGCCACCAGAAACCGGCATTGTGGCGGGTGTCTTCATACTGGGTACCGGGATTGCCCAAACCGACAATCAGGCGAAGCATTTCCATCGCTCAAATAAAAATGCCCACCCGGGGGTGGGCATTTCCTTCATGCCTGCATCAGGCCGCAGGAGACGCAGCTGGTGCAGGTGTTTCCTCATCAGCTGCGGCGCCCTTGGGCGGCGTGATTCCGACCACGGCGGGGTTTTCCGCCTTGAGATGCGCCACAGGTTCGACACCTGCCGGGAGCTTGAGGTCATTGACATGGATGGAATGACCTGCTTCCAGGTTGCCAAGATCCACTTCGATGAACTCGGGCAGATTGCCAGGCAGACAGGCCACATCGAGTTCCGTCATCACGTGGTTGACCAGGCCGTGGGTCAGCTTGACGCCAGGGGCCGTATCTTCATTCTTGAAGTGCAGCGGCACCTTGACGTGGATCTTGTGATCCGCATCGATGCGCTGAAAATCCACGTGCAGGATCAATGGCTTGTAGGCGTGCATTTGTACATCGCGCAACAGCGCCATTTCAGTCGTGCCTTCAACTTTAAGGCTGAGCACTGAAGAATGGAAAGCCTCCTTGCGCAGCGCGTGGTACAACGCGTTGTGATCCAGCTGAATGGCGAGCGGGGCTTTGCTGCCGCCATACACAATACCCGGCACAAAGCCGGCATGACGCAGGCGGCGGCTCGCACCTGTGCCCTGTGCGTCACGCTTTTGGGCGATAACTTCGATTTGCATGATTAACTCCTAAAACTCTCCCGCGACCAGAAGCCGAAAGTACTAAAAAAACGTACATGCTGCTTTCGGCCAGCATGTACGGCTATCAAGCTCACTCGATAAAAAGCGAACTCACTGAATCTTCGTTGCTGATACGCCGTATGGTCTCGGCCATCAGCCCGGCAATCGAAAGCTGGCGAATTTTTCCACATGCCAGCGCATCCTCGCGCAACGGAATCGTATTGGTCACCACAAGCTCATCCAGCGCGGAATTCGTGATCCGCTCAACCGCACTGCCGGAAAGCACCGGGTGCGTGCAATACGCCATGACCCTGGCCGCGCCGCCACCTTTCAGGGCCTGGGCCGCCTCGCAAAGGGTACCTGCCGTATCCACCATGTCATCCATGATGATGCAGGTTCGTCCTTTCACATCACCGATGATGTGCATCACCTTGGATACGTTGGGCTTGGGCCGGCGCTTGTCAATAATCGCCAGATCGCACTCCAGCCGCTTTGCGATCGCGCGGGCACGCACTACGCCACCCACATCGGGTGAAACGACCATGAGATCGGGGTAATCATGCCGCCAGATATCTCCCAGCAGAATGGGGCTGGAATAAATGTTGTCGACAGGGATATCAAAAAAACCCTGTATCTGGTCGGAGTGCAGATCCATGGTAAGCACACGATCCACACCCGCACCCTGCAACATATTGGCCACCACTTTTGCGGTAATCGCCACCCGCGCCGAGCGTGTCCGCCGATCCTGCCGCGCGTAGCCATAGTATGGGATCGCTGCGGTGATGCGGCCGGCCGAAGCACGCTTTAGCGCATCCGACATCACCATTACTTCCATCAAGGTATCGTTGGTAGGCTGACAGGTCGACTGCAGCACGAATACATCCTTGCCGCGCACGTTCTCCAGTATCTCGACCATGACCTCACCGTCGGAAAAACGTGAAACCGTGGCACGGCCCAGGCGGATATTGAGGTGGCGCGTAACGTCCTCCGCAAGTCGCGGATTGGCATTCCCGGTAAACACCATCAGATTGTCAATTGACACCGCGCACCCCGAACCATAAAACGAAATAGCCGCGCAAGTTTTTGGCGGCTATGCAATTCAATTGTTGGCAGGGGAGGCAGGGATCGAACCTGCGAATGTCGGAATCAAAATCCGATGCCTTACCACTTGGCGACTCCCCTACTGCCTAGCTTGCAAAGTCGAACAGGGGATGCCTGTCCAGCCCGCATGCCGCAAAACCACGCATATCCTGTGGCAGTTTCTCGATGATGGCACGTGCCTGCGTTTCATCATCCAGTGACAGAAACACGCATGCTCCCGAACCGGTCATCCGCGCCTGCCTGCCATTTTGACTAGCCAGGCAATCGAGCCAGTCCAAATGCCTGGCAACTTCAGGATAGTTGCTCACCACCACCGGTTGCAGATCATTGCGCCCGGCGCCAGCAAGAAAGTCTGATATTTTGATTGGCGGCGTGTTTCGTGTCAATTCCGGCGAGGCAAATACCGCCCTGGTGGCCACTTCCACCGGTGGGGTCAACACCACATACCACGCCGGGGGCAATCCTATTGGTGTCAGCTTTTCGCCTACGCCTTCAGCAAACGCGGATTCCCCAAAAACAAACACCGGCACATCAGCGCCCAGCTCCAGCGCCAATTCCTGCAACGCTGCTCGTGGCAAATCAACTCTCCATAATCGATTAAGCGCCAGCAGTACGGTAGCAGCATCCGACGACCCACCACCCAGCCCGCCGCCCAGCGGCAAGCGCTTTTCCAGCCGGATATCCGCACCCAGCTTGCATCCCGTTCTCGCCTGCAACAGCCGCGCGGCACGCACCGTCAAATCCTGGTCTTCCGGCACGCCCGGCAAATCAACCAGCCGCACAATCTTCCCGTCATCGCGAACGCCCAGCCAGACCCTGTCTGACTGATCAATAAATCGGAATACGGATTGAAGCAGGTGATAACCATCAGCCCGCCTGCCCACCACGTGTAAAAAAAGATTCAGCTTGGCCGGGGCGGGATAGGGAATAAGTTCAGGGGGTAAGCACTCGTCAGTTTTCAGTTTGCTTGCCATTCATCAATTACCAGCCGGATTTCCAGTCCATCCCGTGTGACATGAATTTTACGCGGGCGATTTTCACGGTATTGCAGATAATCAATCACCCAGCTATCCTGCCTGAGTTGGGTGATGCCTCCAGTATCCGAGACTGTCGATTCAAACGGCCTGGCCGGGTCTGGCAAGCCCTGCACCCAGAAACGCAGCCCCGCCAGTGGCAGCCGAAAACCCAGTACCTTTTCAGTCAGTTCGTCCGCGGTTTCCGCGTAAATGGCCTGTTTGCCCGCCGGCGTCAGTGTCACACCGCTCGATGAACGCGTGAGACTGGCGACACCCTGACCCAGCGGATTCGAAAACAGCAATTCATCTCGTCTGACATCCGCCGCCCAGTCGAGAGAACCGGAAAAGGTTTCCTCCCCATGTTTAACTGAAACACGGCCATTGAGCGCAAAGGATTGCGCCCCTGGTCCGATCGGCGAAATAGGGCCTGTGCTGGTGCAGGCCTGCAACCACAACAATGCAATCAGAACAATTCGCCGCAATTTCTATTACCGATTAAATCTCAATTGATATCAGAAGACCAGATCAATCAGGCTTTTTCGCCCCAGACAGCGTAAACGGGATCGGACCACTGCATCCGGTCCGCGTATTTGTCATCTGCGGGCCGTGGCAAGCCCGTCAATGAAAACGTCTGCAATCCGCGATACTTATCAGTCCGCAGGAAATACTCCAGCACCAGCCCCATGCGCTCGAAGGGATGCAAATCCCCCCATACCTGAATCGCCTTGGGTGGAAACCAGCGATTTGAAAAACTTACAACGAATTTACCGCACGGCTTGAGCACTCTGGCAACACTGTCAAAGACCTCAAGAGGCCGGATCAGATATTCAACAGATACCGTGCATATCACCGCATCGAAGGCTTCATCGTCGTAAGGCAGCTCTGGACGAGTATTAAGGTCATGCACAATGCGCGAAGATAGTACCGGATTTGCGGCCAGTTCATCTTCATTCATTCCCAGCCCGCATACTTTGGCTGTTTCAAGGCTTTCATCCAGATGGGAGTTGACCGAAGACATCAGGTCCAGAATCGACGCACCCCTCGGCAACAATCTGGCATACAGTTGCCTGACTTGCCGTAATGCCGTGGCATCCAAATGGTCGACAAAACGCGGCCGCGCATAAAAGCGGATGTCTTCTTCGTTGCTGGCGCGCAAAAACGCATCATCGCTGAAGAAATCCGTAGCCAGTCCCCGCCAGCGTGCCTGCATGCCGGGGCCGTGCCCCGCCACCAGTTGGGGAATATCCTGGGCGCGTCCTCCGCGCTCGCTGCCCCCCGCCCAGATATCGAGAATATTGGCAGCAAGCGTTGCCTCGCATCCTGCAAGCGGATGGCCAATATCCACTGTCAGCCTGTCTTCCTCAGACTGAGCCACGCGAAAAGGCGTGAAGTCCTCGCTGTAAATATCGCGAACGCCAGCAATAAAGCCCTTGGGATAGAAACGTCCAGTGCGCGGGACAACTTTTTTGTGCTTGAGATAATGCTGATTGAAACGCATGGATGGAACGTCGAAGACTTCCCGCGCATCGGCTTCTGGAACCAGGGACCCGGGCAGCAGTTTCAACGCATCAACCACTCCAACCGGCTTGTCGACCAGCCATGACTCAATTTCTGGCGGCATCCAGTCCCGCCACAAATTTAGGTTCTGCGCCAAATAGATATCGGTATGTCCGGCCTCGGCAGACTGCCATGACAGCATGAATTCGACATTGGCAAAGGATTGACGGCTGGCCCATTCCTGACGGCTTTTGCCGCCATCGTTTTCTGCATGATCCGGCTGCAAAAACGAACTGGCGAAATCCACTTCGGTCAACGTTTGAATTTCTTCAGCGTTTCCAGCAGCGCCTCGTTATTGGGATTGCTTTGCAAGCTTGTATCCCAAAGTCTGGATGCTTCGTCGCGACTGCCTTTCATCCACAACACTTCGCCCAGATGTGCGGCGATTTCCGGGTCCTGGCGCAGTTTCCAGGCACGTTCAAGGTATTCCCGCGCCTTGTCCAGATTACCCTTGCGATAGTGCAGCCAACCCACGCTGTCGAGGATGAATGCATCGTCTGGCGCCAGTGACAAGGCCTTTTCCAGGAGTTCGGCGGCTTCGTTGAGACGATTGGTTTTTTCAACCAGCGTGTAGCCCAGCGCATTGTATGCGTGAGCGTAATCCGGCTTGAGCTTGATCACCTTGCGCAAATCGGCTTCGGCCACGTCCAGCTTATTGATTTTTTCCGCGGCCATGGCCCGGTCGTAAAGCAGGTCGACATGATCCGGGCGCTGCTTCAAGGCATCGTCGAGCAGCTTGTACACGCCTTCGAAATCCTTGGCATCGCGCAGCAGATTTGATTCCGACTGCAGCAACTGTATGCGCTGGCTGTCATTCGCCACTTCGGTCGATTTCAGCAACGCTATCGCATCGGCCAGTTTTCCCTGGCGCGCCAGTATGCCGGCATGCCGCGTGCGGGCGGATACCAGATACTCGCCCTTTGTCACTGATTCATAGCGGCTGATTGCCTGAACATCCTGCTTGCGCTCTTCCGATACCTGCCCCAGGTAGTAACGGACCATCTCGGCGTCGCGATATCCCTGTTCGAGCGCGCGGTTAAGGTAGGTTTCCGCACGATCCGGATCTGCCATTTGCAGGGACAGCAAACCTGCAGCCACATGCACATCAGCGTTATCCGGCATTTCGGTCGTCAGCTGTGCGAACTGTTCGCGCGCTTCGTCGAACTGATTGGCATTGACCAGCATGCGCGCATAGGCCAGCCGCACCTCGCGTGACTGCGGATAAGTTTGCAGAAAACCCTTCATGAAACTCAAGGCGTCGCTGCGCGACTGCTTGGAAAGCAACTGCGCGCGCAGTGTTGCCGCAGTTTCCCAGCCTGGCCGCAAGACATCCGCCTGTTTGAGCGCATCCAGCGCTTCGTCCGTCTTGCCAGCCTGGATGGCCGACTGTGCCATGGCATATTGAGCTTCAGGTACTGCGGGATAACTGGCGGCAAGTTTCCTGATGGCCTGATACGCGGCCTTGGTATCGCGGGTCTTAGAGAACAGCACCGTAAGGTGCATGAAACCGTTCGCAGGTCCATCGCTGACCAGCATTTTTTCAAGATAAGGCGTTGCCTCATCAAGTTTGCCCTGAGCGACCAGCAAGGCAACCAGTGTCTGAACAGCCCGGGGTGAAGAAGGCTCAAGCTCCAGCCACATTCTGGTGGACTCCAGCGCCGCATTCGTATCCCGGCTGAACACCGCAATCTCCGCCGCCCGTTTGACCACACGCGGGTCTTTCGTCTGCCTGGCAAGTTCCATATAGCCCTCCTTGGCCACGGAAATCATGCCGCGCTGGCCCGCGATCTCGGAAACCAGAAATTTGTACAACAACTCATCCGTAAGCGGAATAGCTGGCAGCTTGACTTCGGGCTGGGCAGACTTTTCCCCGGCATTGGCCATATCCGGGTGCGGCGAAGACCTGGATTCCTCCGCCACAATTACAGGATTTGCCGTAGCCGCGACCGGCTGCGTGCTGCATCCGGCGAGCGTCAAGGCAACAATTATTGGTAACAAGGCAAGCCTATCCATGGCAATACTCCAAACAGCAATACTTTTGCAATCCTACTCCCAAGCCTGGTTCATGAGGAGCAAATTCCATTCCCAAACGATGGGTTTACTGGGTGCGAAGCGCTTCAATCGGATCCAGGCCAGCCGCCCGGCGAGCGGGATAAAACCCGAAAAACAGACCCACCGCCAGCGCCACACCCGTCGCCATCATCAACGAACTCACGCTCACTACCACCGTGAGCCCGGCCATTTTTTCAACCAGCAACGCGCCGCCCACTCCCAGGATGATGCCGATCAGGCAGCCCATGACGGAAACCGTCAGGGCTTCGATGAGAAATTGCCAGAGAATGTCCGAGCGGCGAGCGCCAATGGCCATGCGTATGCCGATTTCGCGGGTTCGTTCGGTGACGGACACCAGCATGATGTTCATGATGCCGATCCCGCCCACCAGCAGCGAGACCGCCGCAATCGCGCCCAGCAGATAGGACATGACATTAGTCGCCATCGCCTGAGCCTGGGCGGATGCAGCAAGATTGCGCACAGTGAAATCGTTTTCTTCGCCCTTGCCGATGCGATGCCTCATTCTCAGGAGCGAGGTGATGTTCTCCTCGGCCGCATCCATCACCCGTTCCGACTCGCCCTGAGCCATGATGAAACGCACCGCGCCCGGGAATGGCGTGCCAAACAATTTCTGCTGCGCCGAGGTCAGCGGCACCATGACTGTGTCATCCTGGTCGCGGCCATCAAGGCTTTGCCCTTTTTCCGACAGAACTCCAATGACCTGGAAGGGGCTTCTCTTGATGCGGATGATTTTTCCTACCGGATCTTCATCGCCAAACAGTTCGCGCGCGACCACCCGGCCAATGACGGCCACGCGTGCGCCCGACCGGACCTCGGATTCGGTGAAAAATCCACCGCTCTCGATCTCCCAATTGCGGACTGTGAGATATTCCGGCGTCACGCCGAATACCGACGTGCTCCAGTTGACATTGCCATAGACAATTTGGGCTGATCCCGGCACCACGGGCGCCGCTTCCCGGACAAGCGGCAGTTTCCGGATTGCCTGGGCGTCATCGTAGGTCAGGGTTGGCCTGCTGCCCACGGCCACGCGCGCGCCGCCCGAGGTCGAAGCGCCCGACAGGATAATGAACAGATTGCTGCCCATGGATTCGATGGCCTGGTTGACCATTGCCTTGGCGCCCTCGCCTATCGCCAGCATCAGGATCACCGCCGCCACGCCGATCATCATGCCCAGCATGGTCAAAAATGTGCGTAGCGCATTGGCGCGCAATGCCTGGAAGGCGGAGCCGATCAGGCTTGGGAAGATCATGCCGCCACCCCCGTATCTTCCACCACCTTGCCATCCAGAAAGCGGATGCGGCGCCGGGCAAAAGCGGCGATATCCATTTCGTGCGTCACCAGAACGAGGGTGATGCCTTCATCCCGATTCAATTCCGTGAACAGATTCATCACTTCATGACTGGTTTCGGAATCCAGATTGCCCGTGGGTTCGTCCGCCAGAATCAGTTGCGGCTGATTGACCAGCGCCCGGGCAATCGCCACCCGCTGCTGCTGTCCGCCGGAAAGCTGATTGGGCATCTGGTGGGTCTTGCCATCCAGGCTAACGCGCTTCAGCAAGGCTTGCGCGCGCGCGCGCCGTTTGGCATGGCCAGCCCCCGCATACAGCATAGGCAAGGCAACGTTATCGAGCACGGACAGGCGCGGAAGCAGGTTGAAGCCCTGAAACACAAAGCCTATGAGCTTGTTGCGCACCGCGGCCAATTCATCCGGACGCATTTCGGATACCGCGCGGCCAGCCAGGTGATAGTGGCCCGCGCTGGGCTTGTCCAGGCATCCCAGCAGATTCATGAAGGTGCTTTTGCCGGAGCCAGATGGCCCCATCACTGCGACAAACTCGCCGGGGTCAATTGACACATCGACACCACGCAAGGCATGGAAAGCCCCCGCGCCAGTTACATAGTCCTTGGCAAGACCCGTGGTCTTGATCATTTAAAACAGGCGGCCGCGCGGCATGCTGCCCGGGCCCGATCCATTCTTCTTCGCGGACAGATCCGCCACCACCAGTTCATCCCCTGGCTTGAGATCGCCGGAAAGTATCTCTGTCATCTTCTGATCGGAAATGCCGATTTTTATTGCCACACGTACAGGCTCGCCTTCCACCAGCTTGTAAACGGCCGGGCCACCCTCTTTCTTGCCCTTGCCAGCCTTCCCACCGTCCTTTGCTTCATCAGGTTTGGCCTGGGGACGGAAACGCAAGGCGGCCGCTGGCGCCATCAAAACACCATCGCGCGTCTGAATGTTTACTTTTATGTTCGCCGTCATGCCCGGCAACATTTTCAGTTCGGGATTGGCAACACTGACGACCACGTTGTAAGTCACTACGTTCTGTTCGGTTTTGGCATTCAGCCGGATTTGCTCGACGCGGCCCTTGAAACTTTCTTCAGGGAAGGCATCAACCAGAAACTCGACTTCCTGACCCAGCTTGATCATGCCGATATCCGCTTCTGCCACAGTCGTGTCAATCTGCATGCGCGTCAGATCCTTGCCAATTCTGAAAAGCGTTGGCGTCTGGAAGCTTGCGGCGACGGTCTGCCCGACATCCACCTGCCGGTCGATAACGGTGCCTGATACGGGTGAGCGGATCACCGACAGATTCAGATTGGTCTGGTCGCGGCTTACCTGGGCCAGTGCCAGCCGCACGGCTGCTTCAGCCTGCTCTCGCGCGGCAACCGCGCGATCCAGTTCCTGACGCGAGGCGTATTCCTGCGTTACCAGCGAACGGAAGCGCGCTTCTTCCGACTGGGCGAATTTCAACTGCGCGCGCGCATTCGCCAAGTTTGCACTGCTTTGACCAAACGCTGCCTGGAAAAGCGCAGGATCCAGCACCGCCAGAACCTGCCCGGCCTTCACTTCCTGATTGAAGTCGGCGTTGATCGATTTAACCGTGCCGGAAACCTGTGTGCCTACATTCACCATGGTCACCGGATTGAGGGTGCCGTTGGCGGAAACCGATTGCGTGATCGAACCGCGCTCGACTGCTTCTGTTTTATAGCGCGGCTCTTCAGGCGTCTTGCCTTTGCCCAGCCAGGAAAATCCGGCGAAAACCAGCAACGCCAGCGCGGCCAGGACGAGAACGATTTTTTTCATGGTTTCAATGTGTCATCCAAAGCGATTTTTCGGGAATCGAGCACGCCCCACACAAGATCGCCCACGGCGCGCGCCAGATCAGAACGGGCGATATCAAGGCTGTAACGGGTTTGCAACTGCGTCTGGCGGGCAAAGGCGGTGTTGGCTTGCGCATTCAGCACATCCAGCACGCTGCCAAGACCCGCCTGATAACGTCCACGCGTCAGCTTCTCGGCGGCTTGCGCGCTTTCCAGCAAATCCAGCGCCTGGACATACGCCTCCCCGCCTGTTTTCAGTGCCTGCCAGCCACGCCATACATCCAGTGCCACGACATTCGCGATCCGGTCGCGCTCGGCTTCCGATTGCCTGACCTGTTCCTGGGCGGCGCGCACACGATATGTGCTCTTGTAGCCAGTAAAAACCGGCACGCTGACATTGATGCCAATGCTGGAATTCCAGCCATCCACCGGCCCGCTGTCCACGTAACGCGTATCCGCCTGCGCAGTCAGCACCGGCTTGCCGCCTGCTTTCGCCGAACTGACAGCCGCCCTGCTCGCAGCCACGCGGGATTCCGCCGCGGCCAGCTCGGGACGGCGCTGTTTGGCGATTTCGATCAGCCTGCCCGTTGCTTCCATGGAGTTTTCCAGCAACAGACCGGACAGCAGTTCGCCGGGTTCCGCCAGTTCCAGAGAGGTATCCGCCGGCAGCGACATCAGGGAAGCCAGTTCTCCCTGCAGGGTCGCGGCCTCACCTTCGGCGCGGATACGCTCCAGACGCCGCTGCGAATATGCTGTTTGTGCCTGCATACGGTCTGCCGGCACAGCAGCGCCCGCCTTGACCCGGGCCTCACTGGCTTTCACGGTTTCAAGCGCGGCTGCTTCCGACTCGCGTGCGGCCATGACTGCGCCACGCGCAATGACCAGACGGTAATAAGCCGATACGGCATCGCGGAACAAATCCCGCACCACGGTTTCGTGTCCAAGGTTGGCGGCGGCGAGCAAGGCCTCGGCCTGTTTCCGGTTCGCGTCCCGACCGCCAAAGTCATAGAGCAGGTAACTCGCTGACAGCCCGGTCTGCCAGGCCCAGTGATCATTGGGCAAGGCATCGTCACCTGATCTGGAAAGCCCGGCGCCGAGATTCAGTTCCGGCAGATAAGCACCCAGTGCCTGTCCCAGTTCTGCCGCACGGATGCGCGCCGCCGCCCAGGCCGCACGGGTTTCAGGATTGGCGCACAGTGTCCGTTCCACCACCTGGGCAAGACCCCACTTTTGTATGGCGGGATTTGTACTGTCGCACGCCTGCACAGGACGCTGGCTCGCTGCCGGAGAACTCAAGGTTCGGCTCATGACCATCAAGGGATCATTGGCATGCGCGGCTGCAGTAATGAAAAACAGGGCGATCGCCCGAATTGCATGCGACAAGGCGTTTACTCGTTGATATGACTTCGGCTGAGAATGTAACCGGGTGGAACTAGTTCCACCCTGGTACATTTTATCCCGGATAATCCATTGGGACGCGAGGTCATGGCGAGCGGGTTTGCGAGTGGATTGCCGCACCCGCGCCAAACGCATATCCGCGACTATGCGCGCGAAGCGGGAGCGGTAAAACGCCGCAAAGCAGCCGCCAGGGCTCGCGTAGGTCCAAAGGGCCGCCTAATGGATTTTCCGGGATTATCTTGAGGGCTTAATTTTCGTTGGGATTCTGGGCAAGAATCCGTAAACAACCGCCATCCAGGCCAGGGCACAGACGATCATGGCGCCGGAAGGCAGATCGAACATGGCTGAAAACACCAATCCCAGTGCATAACCCGCTGCGCCAATCGCCCAGGCAATCATCAGCCCAGAGCGTCCGGGCAAGCGCCGCACCGCCAGCGCGGGAAGGATAAGGCTGGCAAACACCAGATAAATGCCGGCCAGTTGCACAGACAAGGTAACCGCGCAGGCAAACAACAGATAGAACCCCAAGCTTATATGGGCTGCCCCGACAAGCAACAGTACACCGAGAACCGCCGTGACCAGCATAGCGGCGATCAGCTGACTGTTGCTGACCCAAAGGATCTGTCCTGCCAGCAGATCATGCAGCGACTCGCCCCCATGAGGATCATGCGCCAGCATCAGCAACCCAGCACTGGCAGCGACGACAAAGACGGAGCCGATCAGCGCCTCCTGGGTTTCAGGCCAGCGCCGCTCGGACCAATGCAACAGCAATGCTCCTGCAATCGCCGCCAGCACCGCAAACACCTGCACCATCCAACCCGATTCAATGCCCGCGAAATGCGCGGCGATCACACCCAGTCCGGCAATCTGCGCCACCGCCAGATCGAGAAAGACAATGCCGCGCGCCAGCACCTGCCGGCCAAGCGGAACATGCGTCGCCAGGATCAGCAGTCCAGCCAGAAATGGCGGGCCCAGCAGGGCGGGATCGAGCGCAGTCAGATCGAAAGTCATTTCAATCCGTTCAGCAGGCGCTCTATCGTATCGTCGAACAGACCGAACAAATCATTCGCCCGGGCACTGCCACCCACGGTGTAAGGCAGCTCCACGGCAGGGATGCCCGCTCGTTCGGACAACCATCGGCTTGGCCGGTCAGATTGGTAGGCCGCTCTAAGAATCATTTTTGCTGGTTGTGTTTTGAGTCCACTTACTACCTGCGCCAGGTAAGCTGCCGATGGATCCACACCCGGTTTGGGTTCCAGTGCCACCACCTCCTTCAAACCCAGCCAATCCTGCAAATAAGGAAACCCCTTGTGCTGCACGGCCACCGGCACCCCCCGGAGCGAGGCGGCTTTGGCTTCCCAGTTCCGGATGGCTTGCGACCAGCGGGACTGGAAATCCTGCTCGCGTTGCCTGAATTTCACAGCATTGGCCGAATCAATCTGCGCCATCATCCTGGCAAGCGCGCTTGCCACCTTGGCAATGTTACGCGGATCGGTCTGGATATGAGGATTGCCAGCAGCATGAACATCGCCTTCGCTTCTATCCAGTTTTGCCGGTTTCTCCAACAGGGCTACATAACGAGCCGCCTCGAAATGGCCCGGCTGGCCCGGTTGAACTCTGGCATTACCCGATTCAGATAGCAGCACCGGCAGCCAGCCGATTTCCAGCTCAGCACCGGTGCAGACGATCAGATCGGCCTGGCGCATTTTCGCGATCAGCGAAGGTCGCGCTTCGATGTGATGCGGATCCTGCATCGCCGTCGTGGCGAGATAGACTTTTACATTATCTCCGCCAATCTCCTTTGCCAGCGCCCCCCATTCGGGTTCACAGGCGAAGACGTTGAGCGCGGCCTGGACCGGCGCGACCACCACCAATGCCAATAAAAATAAAAAGCGTTTCATGTCTTGCTCCAATTTTGCTTGAACTGAATGTCGTCTTGAGCGGCCCCAGCTACGTAAAGCTTCGCAGCGAGGCGGAGCATGATAGATGGGTCGCGCAACGGAAACTCAGAACTTGTGGGCACCGTGGGCACCCAGGCTGTGGATGTACTGAACAAACCACTGGTTCTCGCTTTGTCCATCCATGCTCTTGTCCTTGCTGTATTGCAGTCGCACACGCGAAAACTCCGATGGGCTCCAGTCCAGCATGAGGGAATGGCGACTGGGATCGTAATCACCCAGCGAAGCGATCATGCCGCCGATATCCGCGCCATTGAAGTCCGCATCACCGCGCCACAGCTTGTCATAGCGATAGCCGGCACGCCATTGCGGCATGAACTGATACACCGCCTGTGCGTACATGCCGGATTGATCGGATTTGTATGCTCCGCTCAACGCGCCCGTGCATGCGCTGGGATCTGCCAGATCGGCATCATCACAATTCAACGTACCTGACTCGTCGCGCCGGAAATACTCGGCGGCAAACTTGAAGTTGTTCGTCCTGGTATTGCCATTGGGCGCCCACTTCCAGACAAAATCCGCCAGCCAGGTTTTAGACTTGCCGGTGAAATCACCCACGACTTCGACGTCAGCCGGATCGTGCCCCTCGAATTCACGTTCGCTGGCCTTGGTTCTCAGGTGCGATACGCCGGCACGCCAGCTGTTGGATGTACCCACATCGCCACCCATATGCACGCCTGCTGCCACCGCGCCCGCGCCATTCCTGTTGCGGTCGGTTCCCGGGAAAGCCGCGCCACGGCCGATTTCAACAAAAGGCTCGATGAACAAATCCGTCGGCGCCAGCCATTTGAGTTGCAAGCCATCCTGTCCATAGCCCTCACCAAACAAGGCCTTGTAGGCCAGATTGTTGTCAGCAAAATCCCAGGCATGCGGGTGCTGCTCGTTTTGATAGCCCAGGGCCGACAGGAAACGTCCGCCTTTCAGGGAGAACCCCTTGCCCAGGCCAAGTGTCTGGAACCAGGCTTCCTCGACTTCAATCTCCTCGTCGACGATCGCGAAGTTGGCGTAGCCCCTGAATATCTGATCGACATTGGCCGACAGGCTCAATTCGGTATGATCCAGCGAAAACCCGCGCTCGCCGCCATGATCATGCCCGCCCTGCATGAAGCCGGTGAGATGCCGCTCGTCAACATCGTCCATATGCGCGTATTTACCTTGCAGAATCAGCGACACATCAGGATTGAATCGGCTGGTGGTAGATTTGGGCTGCTCGGCTTGTGCCGCCCGGGTTTCAACTTTGACAGCTTTATCTTCAGCAGCACTGGCTTTGCTCTCCGCAGACTTGACTCTCGTTTCCAGTTCGGAAATACGGGACTCGTATGCTGCCTTCATTTTCTGGATTTCATCCTTGAGCGCCGACCACTCGGCGTCTGTCACGGCATGGGCCGGCGTTGAGAGTGCGATGGTAATGGCGGTTGCCAGCAGGGCATGCTTGCCCAATTTAAACATGTGCATGATTCTTCCTTGAACAAAAATTGACACCCAGCCGGATGGTCACGGCTGGAAAATCTCAAACAAACTGTTCAGGAAAAAGCAGGCGGATCGCGTGCACGCGATTGGGAAACGGTGCGGGAAACAAATGCCGAAAAATGTATCTGTGGCGCTTCATGCCGGGCGAGGCACTCAGGCTGCAAAGCCTGAACTTGCAACGGCGCGCTGCCCGAGAGTTGCGCATAGCCCACGCAAAGATCGCTGGCCGAATCCTGCGGCACACCTTCATCACCAGCGTGACTTGCGTGCGCCATATGGCTGATGGCATGCGCAGCCATGCCGCCCTGAGCGAACAGCAGGGCAAAAGCCAGTAGAAAGGCATGAAAGGCGCGTTGCATTGCCAGAATTCTACCGGATTAATTTTGCGTACCCAAACCCCTAAAACCGTGCTGAACGCCTTGACACCAAATTGCAATAGTTAAGAAGTTCGTGCCAAAGATTGTTACCAGAGTCCTAACCACAAATAAGAAGGGCGGCATGCGCCGCCCTTTTTTAGATGCCCCGGTCAATTAGGTACAAGACCGGCCCACATTACCTGAACTTGTATATATAGCGAATGCCCGCAAAGGTAGTGTTTTGCTTCGGATCAACGATGACTGCTGTTCCATCCGTTGCAGTGCCATACTGAAAGTTGCTGCCGTCGCTGAAGAACCAGGTCCAGTCATCACTCTTCCATCGCTCGTGAATCAAATCGATACGCAGGTCAGCATTCTTGTTGAGCGCATACTCGCCAAACAGCTTGATGCGTGTAGCCGTGCTGGTGATGTCTGGCACTTGCGTGACAGCACCAGCCGTCCAAGTCTGGATAATCGAAGACTCTTCCTTGACCCAGGAAACATCGGCGCCTACTTTGAGCCTGGAATTGATCGTGCCTGCCAGGTTCAGGCCAACCGCGTTCCCTGTGTCATCCTGCGACGCATCCTTGATGCCAGCCCCTCCAGGCCCCCTTCCCGTTTGATATATCTCGTTGGTGTCGTGCGAATACCACGCGGATACCTGCCAGGCTTCATTCAAGCGATAGCTGACATCAAGTGAATAAACATTGGCCTCGCCTTCATGAACGCCATGGGGCCGGGCTGCGCTCATGCCATATTCGTCCCTGGACGTTTCCAGGTTTAACTGCACCCCAAGCGCCTCGGTTGGTGCCCAGTCAGCTGTCAGACGGATCTTGTTTCGTTCACGGTCTGCGATATGCAACGGCGCTATTTGGTCAACCGCCGCGTTACGACCTGCTGCGAAACTGGATCCGTCACGATCACTGTAGAGATAAGCAAGAGAACCATTCAGGGTCTCAGACAAGGATTTTCTCAGCTGAAGCCTGTAGGTAATTTCGTCAAGATCGGCACGAAACGGAACGTAACGTTCGCTATCGGGAATCGCGGTCGAACCCACAGGTACCGTGCGTTCCTGATCACTGTAATCAATGCCTGCGACTAAGCTGTAACCTTGCTGCAAGCTGTAGGTTCCTTCCAGTTTGCCTGATTTGGTCGTGTAGGAAAGCGGCGTTCCATGTCCTGTAACCGGGCCGGCTGGATTTGTCCCTATCAGATCGTACCTTGGTGTTTCATCATTAACATCGTGGTAGCGCAAATTTGCCACCATATTTAATTTTGGCATTAGGTGTGCCGTCAAGCCGAGTTGCACCAGAGTAGTATTCACCTCTGCATCGAAAACTGTTGGAGCGCCCACATACCTGGGTATTGCAGCTATCCCAGCTGTCGGGACAGCCTCATCGACGGTGGCATGAGTATAGGAAGCTTTAAACGTCCCCGTCATGGTTGGGGTGAAGTGGTAGGCACCACTTACATATGCCTGATGCGCCTGATTGTCGAAAGGCAACGTCAGATAGAAAGGGCCGACTGCGCCACAGGTTTGTGCCGCCGTTCTCGAACAGACCAGATCGTTGGCGTTTTCAAACCAGCTCCCAATATAGCCGCCAGATAGTTGAAGCAATTTGCTGGTGTAATCAAAAATGGCTTCAAATTGGCGGGTGGTATAGTCGATGGGCTCAACCGCGAATTCGGCCGCCCCGCCCCGGCCCCAATGGCGGTTTCCTTCCTTGTTTTCGTGTGAGTAGTTCGCCTTGAAGGCAAGACCGGGCATCAGGAAATTGAGATTCTTGTAGAAGCCCAGGCCATATTTCTGGCGTTCAGTGCCAAGTTGCACATTGGCTCCAGTGAGCGCACCCGTGGCAATGGCTGGACCCACCACCTGCTCCTGCGTTCCCAAACCAATTAATGAGGTATTGACCGTATACGGTGCTTCCCTGGGAGTCTGGTTGTAATCCAGAGTAACTCCCCAATTTCCCTGTACGTTGTATTCCGCGTTGATTTCCCGGCTATCCAGCCCCAGATTCGTGGTGCTCAGGGATGTCCAGGTTCCCGTGTCATCATTTCGGGAGATGATGTCTGCGTCCAGCAGGAGATACGCGCCATCATCCCGCATGCCATCGAAAATTCCCATTTGTGGACGATCGTTGTTCCAGTACCCCACCCCCACCGATACCGAACTGGAAATCTTGCTAATCAACTCAAGATCCTTGTCTGCCGCCATCGCGGGCGCATAAACCACCATCAGTGCGGTTGCCAGGGCGGTAAGTTCAAAGCGTTTTTTTGTGCAGCTCATGTTCACTCTCCTCTGGCCTGATTAACGACGGAAGCGTCCGACAGTCGCATTGTTTTCGGTGCTGTTGCCACCGTGGATATTCGTATGGCAATTCGTGCAACCACGTGCCATTGCTCCCAAAGCACCTGTACTGGTTGATCTTCCAGGAAGCTGCTGCATCAACTGCGTACGGTGGCTGTCGCTGCTGTGACAGTTCTGGCACAGCAAAGGCTGCCGCTGCTTCAGAAGGTTGGTCGCGGTCGTGCCATGTGCGTTGTGACAAATGCTGCAGTCCTCTGTCACCGGCTGATGGTTATGGATGAACGGCCCGCGCTTCTCCGTATGGCACATGTAGCAGGTCTCGTTGACGCTATCCTTCTTCAACTGCTTGGGACCTGATGAACCGTGGGGGTTATGGCAATCAGAGCAGGCCATCTTGCCTTCCGGCACCGGATGGTGTGACGGCCGGTTCATCTGGGCACGCTGTTCCTTGTGGCAGCCGAAACAGACTTCAGTCTGGGTTTTCCTGTCACGAGCTTTGTCGTGCCCGCTGTTGTGGATGTCGTGGCAGGAAACGCATGCTACACCTCGATTAGCGTGTGCGCTGCTTGACCAGAACATGTGGTTGCCGCCTTTGTGGCAGGAAGTGCATGCTTCATCCTGAATTGCGGCAGGTGTGGTTTTCTTGAATGCCCTGTCAGGCGCGGGACGCTTGCCATCCGGGCCCTTTTTCATATGGGATGTGCTTTCGCCATGGCAATTGGCACAAGTGGGAGTACGGCCGTCTGCGACCGTGCCGTGTTTGGTCTTGGCGATAGAAAGGATCCAGGGACGTTCTTCCAGCATGGTAGGACTCGGGTTGTCGGAATCATCGTGGCAGCCCGTGCATTTACCGTCGCCTTTAAGAACCGTGTCTCCTTTGCCCAGCTTGTTGCTGGCCGGTGTGTCTTCCGCGTTGACAGCCAGACCGGAAACCAGCCCAAAAGCCAGTACTGTTGCGGACACAGGCCATAGCAAGCGTGCAAGGCCTCCCTTGAAGATGCCCAAACGTTCCCGCATACCCATGCTTACCCCCCCTTTAATGTGAAGTCCTGCAAACCATTCAGCTCAAATCACACGTCGCTGGAGGCCATTGATTCCATCAGCCGATGGATGGCCAGACCAACGCTCAATTGTTTTTTAATCGCTTGGACAAGATTGGGACATAGACACTTGATAGCATCCATTACGGACGTATCTGAATCTCCGGTCCTGAATCAATCCAAGCTTTCCCTCGTGCGAAGCTTTTGTTATTTATATTTGTAATTGGCTGGTATTTCAGCCAAATTTGTCTTGTTTATACACGTGAAGCCAGTTGGTTCCACCCCCCCCCGGCCAGTTTTGTGACGCAAGTCAATTTTTATTAAAAAAATGTTACTTTGCGAACTAAACTGGTATTCGGTTTGATTAAGAAACCAAAGGGTTGAAATATATTCATCGCTAACCCGCACAGGACGCGGCCTATATAAAGCAAGTCCTGAAAAACTTGGAGAAGACATGATCGCGCTTGAGTTGAGCCCACCCCAGATAATGGAAATCATGGGGCGGCTGCCGTATTTCCAGGAGCTGGGCGATGCCGAACTACAGCGCCTTGCCACAGGCGCCAAGGAAATCGTGCTGAAAAAAAAGGAAACCCTGTTCCGCGAGGGCGACCCGGCTGACGCGCTGTTTACCGTTGTCAGCGGCAGCATAAAACTTTCCATCGGCCATTCGCGCAATCAGGAAAAGGTGATTGATATTGTCTCGCGCGGGCAATGCTTCGGCGAGATCCCCATGTTTCTGCAGGCCCCCTGCCCCAGCACTGCCCAGGCCATTGAAGACAGCTATTTGCTGGCGATCAAGCGCATCGCTCTAATGGAAGCGCTGGACCATAACTGCATGCTGGCGGGCAAAATGATGGCGGGAGTCTGTCGCCGCATGCACACCTTGATCAAGGACATCGACAACTGTCACTTGCGATCGTCAGCACAGCGCCTGGCTTCGTTTCTGCTACAGCACCGACCAGATCTGCATGTCCGGCACTACGACGTTACCCTCCCCGGTTTGAAAAATGATGTCGCCGGCATACTGGGACTAAGCCGGGAAACTTTCTCGCGCACCCTTCATCAACTGGAGGAAGAAAATATCATTCGGGTCACTGGTCATCAGATACGCATTCTCGATGTTGAGAAATTGCAGTCTTATAACGGCTGGCAACGCGTTGAACGATGCCCCAATGGAAAAAACATCTGAAATCCTTATTCAGCCTTTAAGCGTTTTATTGATTCTCATCAACTTTTTATAAAGATTTATATTTGTTTCAAGCCTGATTGATAGCCGATTGATCTAATCTTGCCCAGTAGCTGACAGGGAGCTTTTCAAGAAAGACTTAAGGAGACAAAAAATGAACTGGAAAACTGTATTGGTATTGACGAGTGGCTGTTTTCTGATGTCGTTGAACGCGCAAGCGGGAGATGCGGCTGCAGGCAAGGCGAAATCCGAAAACTGCGCGCAATGTCATGGCGACACAGGCAAGGATGATCCGCCCATCGCCGGTAAAACCGAGGCTGACTTTATCAAGGCCATGAAGGAATATCAGACCGGCACGCGCAATCACAAGAAAATGATCAAAGCGGTCAAGGACTTGAACGATGCCGACATTGCCGATTTGGCTGCGTACTATGCAGGTATGAAATAGCGCTCACTTTTTTGGTGACGCATAAAAAACGGGGCATTCGCCCCGTTTTTTTGTTACGCCATCTTCGCTTACTTGCCGCGGCTTTCTTCGACCATCACCTCAATCATGGGCGTCAGTATGAGCTCCATGGCGTAGCTCATCTTGCCGCCGGGTACGACCAGGGTGTTTGCGCGCGACATGAAGCTGTGCGGAATCATGTTGAGCAGGTACTGGAAATCCACACCGCGCGGATCGCGGAAGCGGATGATGATGAAGCTTTCGTCCGGCGTGGGAATGTCGCGGGCGATGAAGGGGTTGGACGTATCTACCGTGGGCACGCGCTGGAAGTTGACGTGAGTGCGCGAGAATTGCGGGGTGATGTAGTTGATGTAATCCGGCATGCGACGCAGGATGGTGTCCACTGTCGCTTCGGCAGAGTAGCCGCGTTCCGCGTGGTCGCGATGGATTTTCTGGATCCATTCGAGGTTGACGACGGGCACAACGCCCACGCCCAGGTCGATGTAGCGGGAAGCATCGATATTGCCATTGGCAACCAGCCCGTGCAGACCTTCGTAAAATAGAATGTCGGTACCGGCCTGAATATCTTCCCAGGGCGTGAACTCGCCGGGTTTCAGACTGGTTTTCAGCCGTGCATTGTGCTCGGCGGCCTCGGCATCGCTGTGGATGTAATAGCGTTTCTTGCCTGAACCCGTTTCGCCATACACCTTGAAGGTTTCTTCGATCTTGTCGAAGTGGTTGGCTTCGGGGCCAAAATGCGAAAAGTGATTATTGCCCTTGGCTTCCTCGGCTTTCATGCGCTCGCGGAATTCGACACGGCCCAGCGAATGCAGGCTGTCGCCTTCGATAATGGCCGCCGTGATGTCGTAACGGCGGAAGATGTTTTCAAAAGCACGCTTGACAAACGTGGTGCCGGCGCCGGACGAACCCGTAACGGCGATGACGGGATGCTTCTTGGACATGGGGAACTCCCTGACAAAAGTAGTAATTTGAATGCTTAGCCGGGCGATTTTAACCGCTGGGCGGGCGGCTTGTCACCCGCCCCGATATAATGGCGGCTGATTCCGGGACACCTGTCCTGGCCGACCACGCATTCATCCGTCATGCAAGAAAAATACAACCCGCAGGAAATCGAGCAGGCCGCCCAGCGGCATTGGGAAGAATCCCAGGCATTCAAGGCCGACGAGCGTGATCCACGCCCCAAGTACTACTGCCTGTCGATGTTCCCCTACCCCTCCGGCAAGCTGCACATGGGGCATGTGCGCAACTACACCATCGGCGACGTGCTGGCGCGATTCCATCGCATGCAGGGCTATAACGTGATGCAGCCCATGGGCTGGGACGCTTTTGGGTTGCCGGCGGAAAACGCCGCCATGGCCAACAATGTGCCGCCCGCAAAGTGGACCTACGCCAACATTGACCACATGCGAGGACAGTTGAAAGCGCTGGGGCTGGCCATTGACTGGGATCGCGAAATCGCCACCTGCAAGCCTGAGTACTACAAATGGGAGCAGTGGCTGTTCACGCGCTTGTTTGAAAAGGGCCTGGTCTATCGCAAAAATGCCACGGTGAACTGGGACCCGGTGGACGAAACCGTGCTGGCCAACGAACAGGTCATCGACGGGCGCGGCTGGCGTTCTGGCGCGCTGGTGGAAAAGCGCGAGATTCCCATGTACTTTTTCCGCATCACCCAGTATGCGGAAGAACTGCTGAATGAGCTCGACAACCTGCCCGGCTGGCCCGAGCAGGTAAAAACCATGCAGCGCAACTGGGTCGGCAAGAGTTACGGCGTGCGGTTTGCGTTCAGACTTGCCGGCGAGCCAGACAATTTGCTGTGGGTGTATACGACGCGCGCCGACACCATCATGGGCGTGACCTTCGTCGCCGTGGCGGCGGAACACCCGCTGGCCACTCGTGCGGCGCAGAATAACCCCGAACTCGCCGCCTTCATCGAGGAATGCAAGCAGGGCGGCGTGGCCGAAGCCGATCTCGCCACCATGGAAAAGAAGGGCATGGACACGGGCTTGAAAGTCATCCATCCGCTGACCGGCGAGGAAGTACCCGTCTGGGTCGGCAACTACGTGCTGATGGGCTACGGAGAAGGCGCAGTAATGGCGGTACCGGCGCACGACGAAAGGGATTTCCATTTCGCCAAGCAATATGGGCTGCCGATCAAGCAGGTGATTACGGCAGAAGGCGAGAGCTTTTCGCTGGATGACTGGCAGGAATGGTACGGCGACAAGACCAAGGGCAAATGCGTCAATTCCGGCAAATACGACGGCCTGGCTTATGACGACGCCGTCGAAGCCATCGCCTCCGACCTCAAGGCTCTAGGCCTCGGCGACAAGCAGGTTCAATTCCGCCTGCGCGACTGGGGCATCTCAAGACAACGCTACTGGGGCTGCCCGATTCCCATCATCCACTGCGATGCCTGCGGCGACGTGCCGGTGCCGGAAAAGGACCTGCCCGTGGTGTTGCCGGAGGACGTGACCATCACCGGGCGCGGTTCGCCGCTGGCAAAAATGCCCGAGTTCTACGAATGCACCTGCCCGAAGTGCGGCAAGCCTGCGCGGCGCGAAACCGACACCATGGACACCTTCGTCGAATCGTCCTGGTACTACGCGCGTTACGCCTGCCCCGATGCCGGCACAATGCTGGACGCGCGCGCCAACCACTGGCTGCCGGTGGACCAGTACGTCGGCGGCATCGAGCATGCCATCCTGCATCTGTTGTACTCTCGTTTCTTCCACAAGCTGATGCGTGACGAAGGGCTGGTGAAATCGAATGAGCCATTCACGAATCTTTTGACTCAGGGCATGGTCGTCGCGCCCACGTTCTATCGCGAAGGCGCAGATGGCAAGAAGCAGTGGATCAACCCGGCCGATGTAGACGTACAGACCGATGATCGGGCCCGCCCGGTGGGCGCAACGTTGAAATCCGACGGTCAGCCGGTCATCATCGGCGGCACGGAAAAGATGTCCAAGTCCAAGAACAATGGCGTCGACCCGCAACTGCTTATCGACAGCTATGGTGCCGACACCGCAAGGCTGTTCATGATGTTTGCGGCGCCGCCCGACCAGCAACTGGAGTGGTCTGACGCAGGGGTGGAAGGCGTGCATCGGTTTCTGAAACGGGTATGGGCTTTTGCCTATGAAAATAGGTTATCCATTGTTGCTCACAATGGCCACATGAGAAACCCGCCAGAGCAATTCACTTTCGATTGGTCAATTGCCACTGAGGACTTCAAGGCGGCACGACGCGAGATACATGAACATCTCAAGCAGGCACATATTGATTTTGGGAGGCACCAATTCAATACTGTAATTGCAGCCTGCATGAAGATACTGAATATCCTTTATCGAATGCCGGAACCTGCCTTAAAAGAGGGAGTGTCAACCCCTGTTTGGTATATACCTCAAGTGGCCCTAAGGTCTGAGGGACTCAGCATAGTGTTACGCCTACTATCACCAGTAACACCGCATATTACACACCAGTTGTGGCAAGAACTCAGTTTTGGCGACAACATTCTTTCCACCACGTGGCCAAGGGTAGATGAAACCGCTTTGGTACAGAACGAAATCGAACTGGTCGTGCAGGTCAACGGCAAGCTGCGCAGCAGCATTCGCGTGGGCAAGGATGCGGACAAGGCCGCCATCGAAGCAGCCGCGCTGGCCAATGAAGACGTGCAAAAACACGTGGCCGGCCAGACGCCTAAAAAAATCATTGTCGTGCCCGGCCGTTTGGTTAATATCGTCGTATGAAACGCCGTCTTTTCCTGCTCGCCCTGACCCTGCCGCTTGCCGGTTGCGGCTTTCAGCTGCGTGGCACGCAGCGCATTCCCTACCGCAGCGTGTATGTTCAGGCTCCCGACCACGAAAGCGCTATCGTCCGGCTGCTGCAACAAACGCTGAAAGACAATCAGGTAACGCCTGGCCCTTCGGCCAGGGAAGCTGAAGCCGTCCTGATTCTTTCGCAGGAAAGAAAGAACCGCACGATTCTTGCGCTGTCTGGCGGCGGCCGAGTACGTGAGTACCGGCTGAACTACGCCATCAATTACAGCCTGAATGACCGCAATGGCAGAACCATCTATCCCGACTCGCTGATTCAGCTGACGCGGGATTTCACTTACGACGACAACCTGTATCTGGCCAAAAACGCCGAGGAAGCGTTTCTCTATCGCGATCTGGAGGAAGACGCCGTCCAGCAGATTATGCGCAGGCTGCGCAGCGCACATTGATGGAGCTGAGACCCGAGGATATCGGCAATCACCTCGCCCGGGGATTTGCGCCATTGTATGTAATCTGGGGTGATGAACCGCTGGCCATGCTGGAAGCCGAGGACGCCATCCGCTCGGCGGCCATGCGCGCCGGGTTTGAGCGCAGCGTGTTCACGGTGCAGGGACGTTTCGACTGGAGTGTGATATTCGGCAGTGCGGACAATCTGTCATTGTTCGCCCAGCAGAAACTGGTGGAAATCCGCATTCCCAGCGGCAAGCCCGGTATTGAAGGCAGCAATGCGCTGGGGCGCTATGCCAATTCGCTGCCCGCTGAGACAGTAACCATTATTTCCCTGCCCGGTCTGGAGTGGAAACAAACCCAAAGCAAATGGTTTGGCGCGCTGGCGGAAGCCGGACACGTCATTCAGTGCCGTGATGTACCTCGCGAACAGCTCCCAAACTGGATCAACAAACGCCTGTCCGCAAACAAACAGCTGGCGGATCGCGAAGCGCTCGAATTCCTTGCCAACCGGCTGGAGGGCAACCTGCTTGCCGCCCGGCAGGAAATCGACAAGCTCGCCCTGTTGCTGCCACCAGGCAAACTTAGTCTTGAAGACATTGAACATGCCGTCACTGATGTTTCCCGCTTTGAAGTGGCAGACATTCAGGATGCCTTGTTAGCAGGGGACAGCGCGCGCTGCGCACGCATTCTTGAAAGCCTGAAGCAGGAAGGCGAAGCCGTGCCCAAGATCATGTGGCAGATCGCGGCCACGCTGCGCCTGCTGGCCAAGCTAAAATCTGCCATGCGGCAGGGTCAAAGCATGCAGGCAGCCTTCAAGGCCAACCGCATCTGGGACAAGCGCCAACCACTGGCGCAGGCTGCCCTGCGCCGGGTCAGTGATGCCATAATGGAATCAACGCTGCTGGATGCCGCGCGCATCGACCGACAGGCCAAGGGCCTTGAAGGCGGTGATCCGTGGAATGACATGCTGCGACTGAGTTTGAAATTGAGCACAAAATAATGGACGTAAAAACCTACATGCAGACGGTGGGCCGCACAGCCCGCGAAGCCAGCCGGGAAATTGCCCGCGCCGAAACACGTGCCAAGAATGCCGCGTTGCTGGCGATGGCCGCCGCCATACGCCGCGATGCCTCCAGACTGCTGGCCGCCAATGCAGAAGATGTGGCCGCCGCGAAAGCTGCCGGTCTCGATGCTGCCCTGCTCGACCGGCTGACGCTGAATGAAAAAACCGTCACTGACATGGCTGAGGGGCTGGAACAGATCGCTGCGCTGCCCGATCCCGTAGGTGGTATCACCGGCATGAACTATCGTCCCTCGGGCATACAGGTAGGCAAGATGCGGGTGCCTTTGGGGGTCGTTGGCATCATTTACGAAGCCCGCCCCAACGTGACAGCGGACGCAGCGGGCCTGTGCCTGAAATCCGGCAACGCGGCGATTCTGCGCGGCGGCTCCGAGGCAATCCAATCCAATCAGGCCATCGCTGCCTGCGTGAAGGAAGGCCTGAAGGCCGCGAACCTGCCCGAAGCCTGCGTCCAAGTCATCGAGACCACCGATCGCGCGGCCGTCGGCGAGCTGATCACCATGCGCGAATATGTCGATGTCATCGTGCCGCGTGGTGGCAAGGGGCTGATCGAGCGATTGATGAATGACGCGCGCATCCCCGTCATCAAGCACCTGCATGGTGTGTGTCATGTGTATGTGGACGACCACGCCGACCTGGACAAGGCACTGCGCATTGCCGACAACGCCAAGACCAGTCGTTATGGCACCTGCAACACCATGGAAACGCTGCTGGTGCACCGCGACGTGGCGCAAAGCTTTCTGCCGAAAATCGCCGCCGTCTACGCCGCGAAGAACGTGGAAATGCGCGGCTGCTCAGAATCGCGCCGCATCGTGCCCGCCATGAAGGAAGCCACGGAAGCCGACTGGCACGAGGAATATCTCGCGCCCATCATCGCCATCCGCGTGGTGGACGACATGGACGCCGCCATGGCACACATTGCGCAATATGGTTCGCAGCACACCGACGCCATCGTCACCGAGGACTACACTCGCTCGCGCCGTTTTCTGCGCGAAGTGGATTCCGCAAGCGTCATGGTCAACGCCTCTACACGCTTCGCCGATGGCTTTGAATACGGTCTGGGCGCGGAAATCGGCATTTCCACCGACAAGATCCATGCTCGCGGCCCGGTCGGCCTTGAAGGGCTGACGAGTGAAAAGTGGGTGGTGCTAGGTGACGGACATATTCGTGGATGAGGTTGGCAATTGAGTTCCGCCCTCGGCATATTCGGCGGAACGTTCGACCCGATTCATTATGGCCATTTGCGCATGGCGGAAGAGCTGGCAAATGCGTTATCGCTCGAAGAAGTCCGCTTCATTCCGGCCGGCCAGCCACCGCATCGCGCTTCTCCGCGTACTGATGCAAAACACCGGCTGGAAATGACCCGTCTGGCCATCACAGGCAATCCACGTTTTGTGCTGGATGACCGCGAGATGCGTGAACCTCGCGCAAGCTACACCTTCGACACGCTTACTTCCCTAAGGCATGAACTGGGAGCTGATCGGCCGCTCTGGTTGTTGATGGGTACTGACGCTTTTCTGGGACTGACGGCCTGGAAGGAATGGCGACAGCTTTTCAATCTGGCGCACATCGCCGTTGCGCACCGGCCCGGCTACCGGCTGACGCAGTCAGACATGCTGCCAGATATTCTCAGGCGTGAACTGGAACATCGCAGATGCGGCGCACCACCGGCATCACCCGCGGAAAGTATTTTCCTGAAACCCATGACCGCGCTGGACATTTCCGCCACCGGCATCCGCCAGCACTTGTCATCTGGCACCAGCGCCCGCTATCTGTTGCCCGACACGGTGCTCAACTATATTCAGCAGCAGCATCTCTATACCACTTCATGAACATTGACGACAAGATCAAGGCCATTGTGGCCGCGCTGGAAGACATCAAGGCCCAGGACATCACCGTGTTCGACACGTCCAGACTCACTTCACTGTTCGAGCGCATGGTCATTGCCAGCGCCGAGTCGTCGCGGCAGACGAAAGCGCTTGCCAATAGCGTGCGTGACAAAATGAAGGAACTTGGCGAGCAGGTCATCGGGATGGAAGGCGAACAAACGGGCGAATGGGTGCTGGTGGACATGGGCGATGTCGTCGTACATGTCATGCACCCAGCCGTGCGCGCGCACTACAATCTTGAGGAATTGTGGGATGCCACGTTGAATTCCCGCAATCCGTCTGCTTCCTCGTGAAGCTTCGCATTCTTGCCGTCGGCCATAAGATGCCTTCCTGGATCGAGGCAGGGTATGCCGAATATGCCAAACGCATGCCGCCCGATACCACGCTTGAACTGATCGAAATCAAACCCGAAAAACGTGCGGCAGGTTCCTCAACCGACCGCATTCAGAGAATCGAAGCAGAGCGCATCCTTTCGGCCTTGCCCAGTCAGGCCACGTTGATTGCGCTGGATGAGCACGGCAAGCAGCCGGCCACCACAGAGCTGGCAGATTTGTTGTCCCGCTGGATGCGGGAAGGCGCCCAGCCCTGCTTTATCATCGGCGGCGCAGACGGCCTGAATGCTTCATTAAAAGTTCGCGCGGATTTACTATTGGGCCTGTCGCGCCTGACGCTGCCGCACGGGCTGGCCAGGGTCATGCTGGCGGAGCAGCTTTACCGGGCAGTATCCCTGCTCAAGGGCCATCCTTACCACAGAGAATAAATGGGCCACATCGACAACCGGATTTACCTGGCATCACAATCGCCCCGGCGGCGTGAACTGCTCAAGCAGTTGGGCGTCCATTTCGAGGTGCTGGTGATGCGCGCCTCGCCCGGCCGCGAGGATGTCGTTGAAGTGCCTCAGGACAAGGAAACCCCCGCGCAATTCGCTGTGCGCATGGCGCGCGAAAAATCCCAGTGCGGGGCCCGCATTGTCCGCATGCGCCGTCTTGTATTGATGCCGGTACTGGGCGCCGATACGGTTCTGGATATAGACGGCGAAATCATCGGCAAGCCGCGTGACCTCGCGCATGCGATGGAAATACTCACTCGGCTATCGGGGCGCGCGCACTGGGTGCATACTGGCGTCGCCATGACATGGACACACGGAACCGAATCCAGGCTGTCCTCAAGCAAGGTGGAATTCGCGCCGCTATCCAGTGAAACGATTGCGCGCTATCTGGAAAGCGGCGAAGCGCTGGACAAGGCCGGCGCATATGGCATTCAGGGCCGGGCTGGTGCTTTCGCCACGCGCATAGAGGGTAGCTATACCGGCATCATGGGACTACCCTTGCATGAAACCGCTGCTTTACTGGGCTGGGCCGACATTAAAGTCTAGTTTTCAATCCACAGACTGCCACGTCTGCGGATTGAAAATTCGGGGTTCGCCATGAGCGAGGAAATTCTCATCAACGTCACGCCGCAGGAAACGCGCGTGGCGGTACTGCTTCTGGGTTCTGTTCAGGAACTGCATGTCGAGCGTGCCGGCAGCCGGGGGTTGGTAGGCAACATCTATCTGGGCAGAGTGGCTCGTGTGCTGCCGGGCATGCAATCTGCCTTTATTGACATCGGTCTTGAGCGCGCCGCCTTTCTCCATGTGGCGGATATCTGGGAAGAGCGGCGTGGCGACGAGACCGAGCGGCGCATCGAACAACTTCTGCACGAAGGCCAGACGGTGGTTGTGCAGGTCATCAAGGATCCCATCGGCACCAAGGGCGCTCGGCTTTCCACCCAGATCAGCTTTGCCGGACGCTATCTGGTCTATCTGCCGCAGGAATCGCATATTGGCATTTCCCAGCGCATCGAGGGCGAAGAAGAGCGTGAACATTTGAGGCAGGTGCTTCAGGAATTGCTTCCGCTGGATATCCAGGGGGGCTTCATCGTTCGCACCATGGCGGAATCCGCCAGTGTCGAGGACCTTGGCGCGGACATTGCCTACCTGCAAAGGCTTTGGCACGACATCCGGGAAAAATCGAAAGTCTGCATCGCGCCCTGCGTCCTTTATCAAGACCTGAACCTGGCCCTGCGCGTGCTGCGCGATTTCGTCAACACGGAAACATCGCGCATTCTGGTCGACTCGCGTGAGACCTTCCAGAAGATGATCGAGTTTGCCCACAACTACACCGGCGGCGTAACGGACAAGCTCCAGCATTACAGCGCGGACCGGCCCTTGTTCGACCTGCATGCCATTGACGACGAGATCGAGAAGGCACTGGCCAGGCGCGTCGATCTGAAATCCGGCGGCTACCTTATCATTGATCAAACCGAAGCGCTCACCACCATTGATGTCAACACGGGCGGCTTCGTCGGCGCGCGCAACTTTGACGACACGATTTTCAAAACCAATCTCGAAGCCTCCCAGTCAATTGCCCGACAATTAAGGCTGCGCAATCTTGGCGGCATCATCATCATCGACTTCATCGACATGGACTCCACTGAACATCGGGAAACCGTCCTGTCCGAACTGAAAAAGTCGCTGGCGCGCGACTCCACACGCATTTCCGTCAGTGGATTTTCTGCACTGGGGCTGGTGGAAATGACGCGCAAACGCACGCGCGAATCGCTGGCGCACGTGTTGTGCGAGCCCTGCCCAACCTGCCAGGGGCGCGGCGAGATCAAGACCGCCCGAACAGTGTGTTATGACGTGCTGCGGGAAATCATCCGCGAAGCGCGGCAATTCGGCGCGCGCGAGTACCGCATACTCGCTTCACAACCGGTAGTGGATCTGTTTCTGGATGAAGAATCGCAAAGCCTTGCGCAGCTTTCCGACTTTATTGGCAAACCCGTCTCGCTTCAGGTGGAAACAAGCTACACGCAGGAACAGTACGACATCATTCTTTTATAGGGCCATCTGTTCGACGATGGCGTCAAGTTCGGCCTTGCGCCGTCTAAGATCGTCCATGCGGCCCTTGACGGCGACCATTTCACCCTGGATGTCATCAACATTGGTCAGCACCTTGCGCATGTTCTCCAGCCGGTTGTCCAGCAATTGCCGGTGCTCGCGAATCTGGACGATGATCGGATCAAGGGAAATACGCAGCCAGCGTCCGGCATCCTTGGTGGCCAGATCGTAGGTTTTCTTGGCCTCCTCCGCCACGCCGTTGTAAAAGCGCCGGATCATGAAACGTTTTTCAACCAGCAGGTTGGCCGGATCGCCGCAAAAAGCCTCGGTCTCTTCCAGCAGGCTTTCAATGCGCAGGCGATAGGAACGCAAATCCAGCGATGGCACCACCAGCTTGGGCAGACCGTGCAACTTGTGAAAGCGGTCGCAGGCCGCATTGAGATATTCCTGGATGTTTTTGGACAAACGCATGGAATGAATGAAGCGATCGGTTATCCGCTTCGACACCTCGCGCATGGCGCTGATCAGCCCCGCGGTCGTCCAGGTTTCCCCCATCAGGGCACGAGCCTCTTCGAGAATGACATGCAGCGCATCGGATGAAAGCTGTTCCAGCAACTGGTCGCCATATTGCTGAACGGCATGGCGCGTAGTCTTGAACTGATTAGCGGTGGCGTCGTAGCGCTCCTTGTCTTTCAACAGTTGCTCGCGCATTTGCACGACCAGTTCGCGGTTCCTGCCGGAGAGACCCGAAAGCTGTTGAAGCGTCTGCACCCCGTCCTTGATCTGATTCATCATGTCGGCGCGGTGATATTTGATCTGGCCGGACACCTGGGTCACCGCCCCGCGGCACATGATCTCGCGACGGGCTGGAATGATTTCCTTGCCCAGCAGTTGTTCCAGCGCATTGATGCCGGAACGTTCCAGCAACGAGTTATCCTGTTTCACCTTCGCCAGCAGCGCCTTTTGCGCCGAGACCGCGAACACTTGGCTTTCTGGTAACTTGAGCACCTGCGCCGTATCCGACAACTGCCGCTGGATGCTGGCGCGGACACCCACTTCCCCTTTCAGCTCATCCCACAGCATGTCGATCTTGTTCAGCACGGCGACATGGAAATTCACATGCTTGTGCACATGCCGCTGCCAGATTTCAAGATCGGAACGGGTCACGCCCGTGTCCGTGCCCAGCAGAAAGAAAACGGCATGCGCACCCGGGATGCTGGAAAGCGTCAGTTCCGGTTCGGAACCGAGCGCATTCAGGCCGGGCGTGTCCAGAATCGCCAGTCCTGCCTTGAGCATGGGGTGGGGCAGGTTGACCAGCCCATAACGCCAGGCAGGCACTTCAACCTGGCCGGCGCCATCCACCCGGCGCTTCATTTCCTCGTCTTCGGGATCGAACAGTCCCAATGCAACGGCCTCGCCCATCGGTACACGGCGCACCTCGGTCAGCTTGCGCAAGGTGGCCTGCATTTGCTGCGGGTTGTCAGGATCGAGTTCCATCCTGACCCATTCGATCGGGGTTAGCTTTAGATGGCCCAGGGATTCGGGGCGCAGCCGGGTTTCAATCGGCAGGAGTTTCAGGGAAGGTGTTTCCGCCGCATCATAGAAAATCTCGGTGGGGCACATGGTCGTGCGGCCCGCATCGGACGGCAGCAAACGTACGCCCAGGTCGGCGAAAAACAATGCGTTGATGAGTTCGGTCTTGCCTCGGGAAAACTCTGCCACAAACGCCAGCGTCAGGCGATCCTGCTGCAGGGCATCGGCGATTTCAATCAGTCTGAGATTGCGCTCAAGGTCGATGCCCTGATACTGGTCAAGCCAGTCCGCAAACGCACGGATGGCAGTGGCCAACCGGTCGCGTTTGCGGGTGTAATCGGCAACTTCCTGTTCGAGCAGCGCACTCATGGTTTTCCGTTTTTTTGTTGTTGTTGAAGTAAATGTAAAAAATTTCTACCCGCACCCTTCACTGTCAGGGTTTTCTGTCGCGCATGCTCCCCGCGCAGTATCTCGATCTTGCCCGTGCTGACTCCACCCAGCCCGGCAAGATATTGAATCAGGGCGATATTGGCCTTGTTATCGACTGCTGGCGCGGCAATCTTTAGTTTGAGCCGACCGGCGTATTCGCCGATAATTTCATCGAATTTGGCACCCGGCTGGATTTGAATGTGCAGCGTCCACACATCCTCTTCGGAGTAGTACTTGGCCCAGGGCGGCAGAATGTCAGCCAAAGCAGCCCTGGATGGGGATATCAGAAAGCGCCCAGCGCAGCCCGTTCAAGGCTGGCAAGCGGCACCGCCAGAATGAACTGGCACAGGATCAGCAGCACGAGCGGAGAAAAGTCGATCTGGCTTGCCGGCAATATCCGCCGGAAAGGTGCCAGCAAGGGCTCGGTAAGCGGGTAAATCACCGGCGCGATGGGGGAATAGGGATTTATCCAGGACAGGACGGCACGCACCAGTACCAGGCCCATGATGAGATAAAGCGCCAGTTTCACCAGCTCGATCGCACCCAGGCCCACCATGGCCAGCCATGCGCCAGACCCGGCAAGGCTGAAGGGGAAACCGCCCAGCCACTGAAGCAGCACGATCACCAGCACTTCGGTCAGCCAGGCCAGCAGGAGACTGGCCCAGTCATAACCCCCTATCCCAGGAATAATCCGGCGCATGGGCTTTACCGCGAAATCGGTAATGCGCATGATGAATTGCGAAAACGGGTTGGAAAACGACACCCGCATGGCTTGCATGGCAAACCTGAGCAGCACCGCGACCGCGAACAGCCCGCCCAGGGTCTGGATGAAGAAACGCAATGTATCAGCCAGCATCAGCTTAATCTCCCCAGTTCATCTCCCAGCTCCTTTGATCTTTGTGCCGCTGCCCGTACAGCCTTCGCCACCGTTTCCGCCAAACCATCTTCCGTCAAACTGGCTATCCCACGCTCGGTCGTGCCACCTTTTGAAGTCACGCGCGCACGCAACACAGAAGGCTCCTCGCCTGCTTCCAGCGCCAGCCTGGCTGCGCCAAAAACGGTATGCAGCGCCAGATGCCGCGCGGTTTCTGCGGGCAATCCAGCTGATTTCGCGGCTGTTTCAAGGGCTTCAATGAAATAGAACACGTAAGCCGGGCCGCTGCCCGATACGGCCGTGACCCAGTCCAGGTCACTTTCACTATTCAGCCAAACCACCGAGCCAACAGCACGCAAAACGGTTTCGGCACGGGAACGATCATCTTCGTCCAGGGTTTTCCCGGCAAACAAGCCCGTAATTCCTGCCCCGACCATCGCGGGCGTATTGGGCATGGTGCGAACGATACGCTCATGCCCGCCCAGCCAGCGGGTCAAATCGGCCACACGCACCCCGGCCGCGATGGAAACAACCAGATGATTTTTCAGCCTGGACGCCAGCTGTCTGGCTACATCGGGAAGCTGCTGAGGCTTGACCGCCAGCACGATGACCGGATGCAAAATTGCCCGATCCAGGCTGGTTTGTACCTCGATGCCAAAACGCTGCTTCAAACGCGTTGCCGCATCTTCCGAAGGCTCCACCACTTCGACGCTGCCAGCTGTCATGCCATCGGCAATCAAACCGGAAATAATGGCGGTGGCCATGTTGCCACCACCGATGAAAGTCAGTTTATCCATACTCCCTCTTTCCAAATATCGCGCTCCCCACCCTCACAAGCGTCGCACCTTCCTGAATGGCAATTTCGTAATCTCCCGACATCCCCATCGACAGGGTATCCAGCTTGTATCCCCGTTCATTCAACGCATTCTTGAGGGTACGCAACAAGCGAAAGCCCGGACGCGGGTCTTGATTCGGTGCCGGAATAGCCATCAATCCCCTTAATTGCAGCCCTGGCAGGCCGGATACATTTGCGGCCAGCGCGAATACCTCATCGGGCGCAACACCGCTTTTGGTTGATTCTCCGCTCACGTTGACTTGCAAGCATACATTCAAAGCCTGTAATGAAGCGGGGTGCTGCCGAGACAGGCGCAGGGCGATTTTCTCGCGATCCACCCCGTGCACCCAGTCAAAATTTTCCGCGATTTCCTGGGTCTTGTTGCTTTGAATCGGGCCGATGAAATGCCACACCAGGTCAAGGCCCGATAACGCCTTTTGCTTGGCCAGGGCCTCCTGGACGTAGCTCTCGCCGAAATCACGCTGGCCGCAACTGGCGGCGGTCCGGATGCTTTCAGCCGGGAAGGTTTTGCTCACGGCCACCAGCGTGACTTCGTCAGGCAAACGGCTGTTTTCCCTGGCCGCCCGCGCCATGTGTTCCTTAACTTCCGCAATCGCAGAACAGATTACCGGTTTATCCACGATACGCATCTCAAGTTCAGGCTGGTCTCAAGTTCAGGCGGGTTGAGTCGTTATCTGATGGGAGTATTATCCCTGCAAAATAGACAACGAAATCAGGAACATTTGTGGATATTTCCGAACTGCTGGCCTTTGCCGTCAAAAACAAGGCTTCCGACCTTCACCTTTCCGCCGGGTTGCCGCCCATGATCCGGGTACATGGCGACATCCGCCGGATCAACCTGCCTCCCATGGAGCACAAGGACGTGCACCGCATGGTGTACGACATCATGAACGACAGCCAGCGCAAGGCCTACGAAGAAGTGCTGGAAATCGACTTCTCGTTTGAAGTCCCGACACTCGCACGTTTTCGGGTCAATGCTTTCAACCAGCAGAATGGAGCGGGCGCGGTGTTCCGGACCATTCCTTCCAAGGTGCTGACGCTGGAAGAACTGGGTGCGCCGGCCATTTTCAAGGAAATCTCCGACCAGCCTCGCGGCGTCGTGCTGGTGACTGGACCGACCGGCTCCGGCAAGTCCACTACACTGGCTGCGATGATCGATTACATCAACGAGAACGTGTATTCGCACATTCTCACCATCGAAGACCCGATCGAATTCGTGCATCAGAGCAAGAAATGCCTGATCAACCAGCGCGAAGTCGGGCCGCACACCCATTCCTTCGCCAACGCCCTGCGTTCCGCCCTGCGGGAAGACCCTGACGTGATTCTGGTGGGCGAAATGCGCGATCTGGAAACCATTCGACTGGCATTAACCGCCGCCGAAACCGGCCACCTGGTTTTCGGCACGCTGCACACCTCATCTGCCGCCAAGACCATCGACCGCGTGGTCGACGTGTTTCCCGCTGCGGAAAAGGAAATGGTGCGCTCAATGCTGTCCGAATCCCTGCGCGCAGTCATTTCCCAAACACTGCTCAAGACCAAGGACGGCAGCGGCCGCGTGGCCGCGCATGAAATCATGATCGGCACCCCGGCCATCCGCAACCTGATCCGCGAGAACAAGGTGGCGCAGATGTATTCGGCCATCCAGACCGGCCAGAATGTCGGCATGCAGACACTGGACCAGTGCCTGCTTGACCTGGTGCGCCGCAATATCGTGGCCATAGGTGAGGCACGTCCCCGTGCAATGAACAAGGATGCTTTCCTGGTATGAATGCTGAAAAAACCGTCCACGATCTGTTGCGCCTGATGCTTTCAAAGAAGGCGTCGGATCTTTTCATCACCGCCGGCTTCGCGCCCGCCATCAAGGTCGATGGAAAAATCACACCCGTTTCAAACCAGACGCTGACCCCCGCTCATACCCGTGAGCTGGCGCGCGCGATCATGAATGACAAGCAGTGGGATGCGTTCGAAACGACCAATGAATCCAACTTCGCCATTTCGCCGCCCGACATTGGCCGTTTCCGGGTAAACGTCTTTGTGCAGCAGGGACGCACCGGGATCGTGATGCGTACCATCAATACCGTCATCCCGAAATTCGAGGAACTGAACCTGCCACCGGTATTGAAAGACATTTCCATGGTCAAGCGCGGTCTGGTCATCTTCGTTGGCGGCACCGGCTCTGGCAAATCCACGTCGCTGGCCGCCATGGTGGGTTACCGCAATGAAAATGCGCGCGACCACATCATTACCGTGGAAGACCCGATCGAATACGTGCACGAGCACAAGAACTCGATCATCTCCCAGCGCGAAGTAGGCGTGGACACCGAGAACTGGTTCTCCGCCCTGAAAAACATGCTGCGTCAGGCGCCGGACGTTATTCTCATCGGTGAAATTCGTGATCGTGAAACCATGGAATACGCCATTGCCTTTGCCGAAACCGGTCACCTCTGCCTGTCCACCCTGCACGCCAACAGCGCGAACCAGGCTCTGGACCGGATCATCAACTTCTTCCCCGAGGAAAAACGCGATCAGTTGCTGATGGACTTGTCGCTCAACCTCAAGGGCTTCATTTCCCAGCGTCTGATTCCGCGCAAAGGGGTCAACGGCCGGATTGCCGCGGTCGAAATCCTGCTGAATTCGCCCCTGATTTCAGATTTGATCTTCAAGGGTCAGGTACACGAAATCAAGGAAATCATGAGCAAATCGCGCGAACTGGGCATGCAAACTTTCGACCAGTCTCTGTTCGATCTTTATGAAGCGGGGTTCATTTCCTACGAAGACGCACTGAGAAACGCCGACTCGCTCAACGACCTGCGCCTGAAGATCAAGTTGCATGGACAGGAAGCCAAGGGCCGCGACCTGATGACGGGGCTGGATCACCTGGATATCGTTTGAAATCTAATTAAGCCAGTACGAATTGACCCTTAAGCACCTGTTATTACTTGCTGGCGCAGTTAGCCTGTTCGTTTGGTATTCTGACAAAGAAGCTGCCACAGACTCCGGTTCTGATTCTGAACCGTCTGCATTGTTTAGCGAACAAACTCCAGCCCAACAATTCACCTGCGAAGGTAAAACCCGCTGTCCTCAGATGAGTTCTTGCGAGGAAGCAGTTTTTTATATCAGGAATTGTCCAGGCACGGAGATGGATGGCGATGGTGATGGTGTTCCTTGTGAATCACAATGGTGCGGCCATTAACACACCATTTATCTCCTACCTATTTGATCCTTCAACTAACTTGTATTCATACAATCGGCATTCCAGTGCACCGTTGAACAGCGGCGTTTTTCTGCTGGCGGACAGCCGGATCAGTTTCGGCAGATTGGCATCGGCACTGATGATGTAGGCACGCCAGTTGGCGAATTTCTGCTTCAGTACATCGCCGAGTTTTGGATACAACTCGGCGAGCTCTTCCTCCTCGCCCAGCCGCACGCCATAGGGCGGATTCATTACCAGCACACCGGATTCAACTGGTGGCACGATATCCAGAATATCCACTTTGGATAAATTCACAGTCTCGCGCAAACCGGCTGCTTTCAGGTTTTTGTCCGCGTCCTTCAACGAGCCCCCCAGCACATCACTGCCAAAAATCGGCAAGGCATGAACGGGCTGGCAGGCTTTTTGAGCTTCGGTTTTCATGCTCGTCCAGACTTTCTTATCCATTCTGAGCATTTTCTCGAAAGCAAATCCACGTCCCAGTCCAGGCGCGATATTGAGCGCCATCTGCGCGGCTTCCATCAAAAACGTGCCGCTGCCGCACATGGGGTCGTACAGGGCTTCGCCCGGTTTCCAGCCCGCAAGCTTGAGTATCCCGGCCGCCAGATTTTCGTTGATGGGCGCGATCCCTGACTGTTTGCGCAGACCGCGCTTGTAGAGCGGCTCGCCGGAGGTATCGAGGTACAGCGTGTAGCGGTCGCGTGTGAGGAACGTGCGGATGCGCACATCCGGCTCCAGCGTCTGCACACTGGGGCGCATGCCGGTCTCCTCGCGGAAACGGTCGCACACCGCGTCCTTGATTTTCAGGGTGATGAAATTGAGGCTTTTCAACGGCGAATCCTGCGCCACCACTTTCACTGCAATTGTCCGTGAGGCTTCAAACCACTTGTGCCAGTAGACCGCCAGCGCGCCCTGATACACATCCTCTTCGTTCTGATACTTTCCCGCAGACACCCGAAGCAAAATGCGGGTCGCCAGACGTGAATGCAGGTTGGCGGCGTAGCAAACCGTCATCGGACCGAAGAAACCTACCCCACCGCCAGTCTTTTCCACATTCTCGGCACCCAGCGCGATCAGTTCATCAGCCAGCGGATTTTCCAGCCCACGCGGGCAGGTGGCGAAAAACTGCTCAATGCGTTGGGGATGGGTATCGCGCTTTGCGGGTATTTGTTCCGCTTTTGGCAATGGGTATCTAACTTCTTTACCCCCTCCCGTCCTGCCCCGGCTATCAAGGGAGGTGCTCTGAGGCTGAATAGGCTTTCTGCGGCGAGGCAATTCACCCTTCCTGTTTGCCGGGGAGTGTGGAGGGAGGGGTAAGCTTTTCGATACAGACTTTGGGATGTGTCCCTTATGAAGCGGCTTCCTCTTTGACGTGTCTGGTTTTTCAAAAGCCTGCTTCTCGGTCTTGCTGAATTCCGGCTTTGGCTTGAGCGTACGATCGCGTTCCAGATTTACCTTGCGCGAAGTGGCAGGCCGCGCAGGTTTGCGTTCACTTGCCTCAGGAGATTTTTGGATCGTAAGCGTACCGCGCCGTTTTGGAGACTCGGCCATTTTCAGAAAACGGGCTGTAGTTCAACGAGGATCACAACTGCAATCAGTACCAGCACCGGGATTTCATTGAACCAGCGGAACCAGACATGGCTTTTTATATTGCTGCGCGCCTCGAACTTCTTCAACAGGCTTTTGCATACATGCTGATAGCCGATCAGGCCAACCACCAGAATCACTTTCAGCCACAGCCACGCCGGCGTCGGCACGAACCAGGCAAACCAGAGCCAGACACCCGATATCACTGCCAGCCACATGATAGGCGTAACGAAGCGGTACAATTTGCCCGCCATGATCAGCAGCCGGTCATAGGCGGTTTCGTTCTGCTCCATGGCCAGATTGACAAAAATGCGCGGCAGATAGAACAGGCCCGCGAACCAGCTCACCATCATCACGATATGAAACGTCTTGATCCACAGCATGTCTGTAATCCTGAATTGAATTAGCCCATTTTATCCTGTTCATCTTCACTGACCGAATCTCATGCTCCCAAAACTCAAGGCCTTTCTTCGCAACCACGGTATCTCGCTGATCCTGCTGGCACTTGTCACCTATATCTGGTTTCGACCGCCCGCATCGGTAACCGAGGAGAACCGCCAGGTTGGCCCCTGGTCTGTTCGATTGACGGATGGCCGAACGCTGACTTCCGAAGAACTCAAGGGCAAGGTGGTGCTAGTCAATTTGTGGGCGACCTGGTGTCCCTACTGCCTGAAGGAAATGCCCGTCATCGAGGAATTCTGGAAAGACAACCGAGGCCGGGGATTTGAAGTCATTGCGATCAGCGTGGACGATCCGCCCGAGAAAGTGGCGCAATACATGAAGGACAAGGGATATCTGTTCATGGCATCTACAAATGACCCTAGCGCCACGGCGGCATTTGGCAGGCCGTCCAGCATCCCAACCTCGTTTGTCCTGGACAAAGAAGGTAATATCCGCTTCAAAATTGATGGCCAGGTGCATTATCCAAGACTGGAAAATCTTTTTAACTCATTGTTATAAATTGTTTAAACGCCGTTAATTGGCAAATGGCTACTCCGAGCCAAATTTCCAGGTCACCTGAACAATTAGTACATCAGAGTAGTACAAATCAATTTTCTAATATTCTAAAATTCCTCCATAGAAATTTGGTTCTCTTAATAAACCTTGAACAGGAGTGCATCATGAAATCCGTCAAACTCTTAGCTGTTGTTTCAACCATGGTCCTTGCCAGCCAGGTTCAGGCGGGCGATGCCCAGTCAGGCGCAACCAAAGCAGCCGCTTGCGTGGCCTGCCATGGCAACGCCAGCTTCCCCGGCATTTTCCCCATCGTGCAACTGGCGGGTCGCGATGCCGACAAACTGGCCACCAAGACCAACAAGTACCGCACCGGCAAGCTCATTTCCCCGATGATGAACCTGGCCGTCATGACCATGACCGACAAGGACGTTGAAGATGTTTCCGCGTATTACCAGTCGCTGGGCAAACCCTACATGCCCATGCCCGGCATCCGTGGTGACGAAGACATCCAGGCTTCCGCCCAGTAATTTTCGCGGATGGCGCGCGCTGAACTCACAAGCGCACGCGTGTATGACCCGGTGCTGCGATTGCTGCACTGGGTCAATGCCCTGCTGATTACCACCCTGCTGATATCGGGCTTGGTGTCCTTGTACAGCGAAGCGGGCAGGACAACAGCCTGGCTGCACGACTGGCATGGCTGGCTGGGTGCTGCGCTGACAGTCAGTTTTTCCGCCCGGTTCGCGTGGGGTTTGTCCGGTCCGGAACATGCCCGGATTGCCGACATGTGGCAGCCCTCAGCCTGGCTTGAGTCAGTTAAAAGCGGAAGCCTGTTTTCCACGCCCGCGCATTTTGGCCACCATCCCGTTGCCAGCCTTGCCTATCTCGGCCTGTACGGCCTGCTGACGGGTTTGGTTATTACCGGCCTGGCGTTGCTGGCCATCAAACAGGGGCAGGGGCCTTTAAGCCACTGGCTGGGCTGGCAACTGGATTACCAGAACCTGTCGAGCCTGCTGCACGAAGCAGCTGCCTGGACTGTTCTGGGTTTTGTCGGATTGCATCTGTCGGCACTGGTTCTGCATCCGCTACTGCATCACGTTCCGGTCGCCCAGGCCATGTTCACCGGCGTGCAATACCTTCCTCGTAAAAGTCAGGAATGAAACGGATTTTCAACAAGATGATTTCGAATTTGACTACCCGCATAATTGCCTTCGCCGCCCTGCTTCCCCTTGTCGCACTGAATGCTGAAGCAGCTAGCCCGAACACCATGCTGGCCATGTATCAGGATCAATCCGGCACCCAGGGCTCAGCTTCACGCGGGGAAAAATTCTTTTTTGCCAAGCGCGCCCATTCCAACGGCGAAACCGTTAGCTGCACCACCTGCCACACGGAGAACCCCAAAGCCACCGGCAAAACCCGCGCCAACAAGCTGATCGAGCCGATCGCGCCTGTTGCCAATAAGGAACGATTCACCGACCCGGCCAAGATCGAGAAATGGTTCAAGCGCAATTGCAAGGATGTGCTCGAACGCGCCTGCACCGAGCAGGAAAAAGCCGACTTCATCGCCTTCATGCTTTCGGTGAAATGATGGGCATCAACAGAAGAAATATGTCCATCCTGCTGGCCACGATTTTCGGCAGCAGCTTTCTACTCACCGCCAGTTGGGGCAGCAGCGGGGATGCGGTTTTCGCCGCTGTCACGCACGGACCCACGAAGGAAGAATGCGCCGCCTGCCACATGGCCTATCCGGCCGGCCTGTTGCCCGCACGCTCCTGGAAAAAAATGATGGGCGAACTGGACAGGCACTTTGGCGAGGATGCCAGTCTGGCTCCCGAGGTCGCCAGCGGCATTACAAAGTACCTGATCGAAAACGCCGCCGATACCCCGCGCGGTACGCAACTGATGAGCCGCATCGCCTCCGGCATTCCCGGCAACAGTGCCCCGCAGCGCTTTACCGAAACCCGCCACTTCGGCTACCTGCACGACGAAGTACCGTCCTACGTCTGGAAACGCAAGGGTATCGCCAGCAAGGCCAACTGTGTCGCCTGCCACACCAAGGCCGATGAAGGCAGCTTCGTCGAGCGCGAAATCAGGATTCCCAAGCAGTAAACCGCCCTGCCGTGTTTGAATACCGTTCAAACCGATAGGCAGGAGAAAATTCATGCTTGAAAAGCGTCTTGAAGAACTGGAAACCAAACTCGCGTTCGCCGAAGACCTGATTGAAACCCTGAACCAGACAGTCATCCGCCAGCAAAAACAGATGGACAGCCTGCAGGAGCAGTTGCGCCTGCTGCACCGGGAGATGCGCGACAACCGGACTGAAGAATCAACCAGCCTGCGCGAGGAAATTCCGCCGCACTACTGAACGCTGTTTACACGGCGACCTTCATCACTACCTTGCGTATCATGCCCGTGCTTACCAGCGGCGCATGGGCATCCTCCGGAAAGAAAACACAGAACGACCCCGGCGGCGTGGCTATCCAGCTTGACGGCGCGTCGTTGAAAAACCTGATATCGCGCGCGGCATCGTAATCCGTCGCAGGATTCACGCATTCAGCCACCGGTTTCCATCCCATCTCGTCCACGCCTTCCAGCACCAGCTGGATATCGATGTAACGGCGATGGCATTCCAGCTTTGCTTCTTCCCGCGTGCGGCCCGCGCAGGCTTCGACGATGGCAAAGATTTCCTCACCCAGCACGTTATGCCTGCCGGATGGCAATGCCAGCAAGTCCGTGTTGCGCAGAAAATCGAAGGCAAGCGCAAACAGCGGATGTAAATCGAAATGGCGGTCAGCGTTGCCTAGAGTGGAGAGAATCATTTGGCAGGAATCGGATGGCTGAAACGCTCATTGTGTTGATGTGGTCTGGGGGCGCTGCGCCAATCGCTTATCACGCACGGAAATTAGCTTGTCTCTGGTCTGGATATCGAATAAACCAATCGCCTGATACAAATCCTTGAGCTTGGGGTAGCCATAGTTACGCGAATCAAATGAAGCTTGCTTGGAAATATGACTACCTATCGCGCTCAGTTTCGCCCATCCTTCGTCGTCGGCCGCGGCTTCAACCGCCTTGCGTAGCAAACTGACCAGGCGAGTGTCACTTCTGAGCTCCTTGGCACTTAACTTGGTAACCTCTGTTTTGGCTGCTGGTGGCGCAATGCTTTCCTTCTCGTTTACCGTCACTGCAACGATATTCGTTTCAGGGGGCTCACCCAAATTCTCAAGATATAGGAATACGGAACATGCCTTAACAAATGGCTCTGGCGTTTTCTTCTCGCCAAAGCCAAATACTTTTAGGCCATTGGCTCGAATGCGCATTACCAACGGCGTGAAATCAGAATCGCTAGACACAATACCAAACCCGTCCAGCTGCTTGGTATACAGCAAGTCCATCGCATCGATAATCATTGCAGAGTCGGTAGCATTCTTGCCTTTGGTATAAGCAAATTGCTGCATCGGCTGGATGGCATATTCGTGCAGCACTTCCTCCCATGCATTCAGATGTCGGCTTTTCCAGTCACCATAGGCACGGCGTATGTTGATAACCCCGTACTTGGCCAACTCGTCGAGAACTTCATCGATTTTGCTGGCTGGACTGTTGTCAGCGTCAATTAAGAGTGCAATACGATGTTCGTGGGTCATTTCTCGTCCTGTTTACAAGCACCAAGAATCTATCATCTGCTGATCGGCTTATACCGAATCCGCTTCGGCTTGGCACCCTCTTCGCCCAAACGCTTCCGTTTGTCTTCCTCGTATTCCTGATAGTTGCCCGCGAAGAAGGTCCACTGCGAATCACCTTCCGCCGCCAGGATGTGAGTGCAGATGCGGTCGAGGAACCAGCGGTCGTGGGAGATCACCAGCACGCAGCCGGCGAATTCCAGCAGCGCGTCTTCCAGCGCGCGCAGGGTTTCCACGTCCAGATCATTAGAGGGTTCGTCGAGCAGCAGCACGTTGCCGCCCTGGATCAGCGTCTTGGCCAGATGCAGCCGCCCGCGTTCACCGCCGGAGAGATTGCCGACGATTTTCTGCTGATCGCCACCCTTGAAATTGAAGCGGCCAATGTAAGCGCGGCTGGGCATTTCAAATCTGCCCACCGAGAGGATGTCCGAGCCGCCGGAAATCGCCTCGAAAACGGTCTTGTCGTTTTCAAGGCCTTCGCGCGACTGATCCACTGACGAAACCTTGACCGTGGGTCCGATGACAATCTCGCCGCTGTCAGGCTGTTCCTTGCCCTGGATCATCCTGAACAGCGTGGATTTGCCGGCGCCGTTAGGACCAATGATGCCGACGATGGCGCCGGGCGGAATCGAGAAAGACAGGTTGTCGATCAGCAGGCGGTCGCCGAAGGATTTCGACACGCCGTTGAACTCGATGACCTTGTCGCCCAATCGCTCGCCCGGCGGGATGAAAATTTCCTGCGTCTCGTTGCGCTTCTGGTATTCGAAACTGTTCATTTCCTCGAAGCGGGAAAGTCGCGCCTTGGACTTGGCCTGGCGCGCCTTGGGGTTCTGGCGCACCCATTCCAGTTCCTGTTTCATCGCTTTCATATGAGCGTCGACCTGCTTTTGCTCAGTCTCCAGGCGAGCTTCCTTCTGTTCCAGCCAGCTTGAATAATTGCCCTTCCACGGAATGCCGTGCCCGCGGTCAAGTTCGAGAATCCACTCGGCGGCGTTGTCCAGAAAATACCGGTCGTGCGTGACGGCGACCACGGTGCCGGGAAAGCGGGTAAGAAACTGTTCCAGCCACTCCACCGATTCCGCATCCAGGTGGTTGGTAGGTTCGTCCAACAGCAGCATGTCGGGCCTGGAAAGCAGCAGCTTGCACAGTGCCACGCGGCGTTTCTCACCACCGGACAGCGGGCCGATTTTTGCATCCCATGGCGGCAACCGCAGCGCATCGGCGGCAATCTCGAGCTGGTTTTCCGTATCCGAACCGGCGGTAGCAATGATGGCCTCCAGCCGCGCCTGCTCTTCCGCCAGCTTGTCGAAATCCGCGTCCGGCTCGGCATAGGCAGCGTACACCGCCTCCAGCTTTTTCTGCGCTTCCATCACCTCGCCCATGCCCGCCTCGACTTCCTCGCGCACGGTCTTGTCCGGATCGAGCTGCGGTTCCTGCGGCAGGTAGCCGATGGAAATGCCGGCCAGATACTGCACTTCGCCATCGTATTCCTTGTCCGCGCCGGCCATGATGCGCAGCACGGTTGATTTGCCTGAACCATTCAATCCCAGCAGGCCGATCTTGGCGCCGGGAAAAAACGACAGGGAAATATCCTTGATGATTTGCCGCTTGGGCGGAACGATCTTGCTCACGCGGAGCATGGACATGACGTATTGGGCCATTTTTTACTATCAGGAAAAACAAAACCCGTATTATCCGCGAAGCGCGTGAAGGTGCGTCAAGAAAACCTGTTCCGGACTTTGCAGGCGCCGCAAATGTCTGGTTTAACCTGGAATATGAGTCCGGGGTAAACTATGGGCATAGATCACATAAGGAACGACATGGCCAAGCCAAACTACCAGTACGAGAAGCGGCAGAGAGAACTGGAGAAAAAACGGAAGAAAGCAGAGAAGGAACAGCGGAAATCCACGGATGCCGAAACCCCTCCAGCCCAGCACACGCCGCCGCCACCCGCTGGGGAATGATTTCGGCCTTGAAGCAAAACAGCCCCGGTTTAACCTGGGCAGGTAAAAAAGCCGAATCGCTCAGTGCTGGGGTTTTATCGGCTTGACTGTTTTGGGCGGTGTAATAAACGACGCCCCCGCCGGGACCACCACCTGTTTCGACTTCTTGGGTTTTTTTGCTTCCTTGTTTCCGCGCAACTGGCCTTTTGCCATGGTCTTTCTCCTTGTAGCGTCTTCAAAAATTCCGCCGTGTCCGCAACACCAGCGTAAACACGATTTACGCTCATCATAGGCCGTTACACGAGTATGGCCGGTTTTATTTTTAAGCGCCCGCATACGATCAGCCAGACTCAAGTCAGCAGGGGGTGCATCCACACAAACAGGGTTTGCCCTTGCGACTCGGCAATCTGGGCCAGTTCCGCCAGCGACAGGATCATGTCTTCCACTTCTGCGGGATCCCAGTTTTCCAGCTCGAATGCCTCGGTGGCGGACAATTCATATGCCACCTGTTCCAATGCCTCTTCATCCATCTCCGCCAGTTTTTCCACTACCTCCTCCGCCATGCGCAGCACCAGCACGCCTTCGCCGCCGATATAGACTGGCTCGCACTGGTACAGCGCCTGTTCGTACTCGTCGCCGGTCAACAGGCTGTGCAGAATGGCCATCTTGGCAATATCAATCCCGCGCCTTTCGATGCCGCTCCATTCGTCCAGCGGATGCGGTGATTCGCCGATATCTGCAAACTCCTCTTCTTCAGCCGCGACGATATTGGTGAGGATGCCCAATTAAATCTCCCAAAATAAAGTCATGTTCCCGCTACCCTACTCCATCTCCTGCAGGCGTAACAAACGCGCCGCCTCGGCGGCCTTTGCGTCGTCGATCTCGCGGATGACATCATCCAGGTCAACGGGTGGCAGTGTCTGCTCGAAGTGGCCGGAAAGTTTGACGTCAGGCTGCAATTCGCCGTGCTCGTACAGCGCCCAGATTTCCTCGGCATATCGCGTGGTCAATAACGCAGGCGCGAACTGGCCAAAGAAGGTTGTCAGGTTATTCACGTCGCGCGCAAGCATGGCTTTGGCGTGGTTATTCCCAGCGGCATCCACCGCTTGCGGCAGGTCGATGATGACCGGGCCGGTGTTGCTGAGCAGGATGTTGTATTCGGACAAATCACCGTGAATGACCCCGGCGCACAACATGCGCACGACTTCCCCCATCAGGCTGTGATGGTGGGCGCAGGCTTCTTCCGCGGTGAAGGTCGAATCATTCAGCCTGGGCGCGGCGTTGCCATCGGCATCGGTCACCAGCTCCATCAGCAGCACGCCTTCGTGGAAGTTGTACGGCTTGGGCACGCGCACCCCGGCAGCGGCCAGCCGGTACAGCGCATCGACTTCGGCGCTTTGCCAGGCCTGCTCCTGAGCCTGCCGGCCAAATTTGGTGCCCTTGGCCATGGCGCGGGCCTGGCGGCTGTTCTTGGTTTTGCGGTTTTCGGTGTAATCGACTGCCTGGCGAAAGGCGCGCTTGTTGGCTTCCTTGTAAACCTTGGCGCAACGAACGTCTTCGCCGCAGCGCACCACGAACACCATCGCCTCCTTGCCGCTCATCAGCTGGCGCACGACCTCGTCGATCAGGCCATCTTCGATGAGAGGTACGAGTCTTTTATTCGGTTTCATTGGCTTGCCAGATGCTCTTTAATCACTTCCAGAAATGCCGCGCCATAGGTATCCAGTTTACGTTCGCCCACGCCGGGCAATCCGGCGAATTCATGCAGGCTTTGCGGCCGCTCGGCGGCCATCGCCGCCAGCGTGCTGTCGTGAAACACGACGTAGGGCGGCACACCCTGCTGTTGGGCAAGCTCGCGACGACGCTGGCGCAGGGCTTCGAACAGCGGATCGCCTGATACAGCAACACCGCCGCGTGATTTGCCATTGTGTGATTTCCTGTCACGTTTGGCAGGCGCTTCCTGTTTGGCGAGTTGCAGCATTTCCTCGCCGCGCAGGAGCGGGCGGCATTGTTCGGTAAGGCGCAGCCCGCCGAATGCGTCATGGTCGGCGAAGAGATAGCCGCGCGCAACAAGCTGGCGGAACACTGCACGCCAGTCGTTGGCGCTTAAATCCCGGCCAATGCCGAATGTCGAGAGCGAATGGTGGCTAAAACTCCGGATGCGCTCGTTGTCCTTGCCCAGCAGCACATCGATCAGATACGCCGCGCCAAAACGCTGACCGGTGCGGTGCACACAAGACAGCGCCATTTGCGCGGCTGTCGTCGCATCCCAGGTCTGCGGCGGACTCAAACAATTGTCGCAATTGCCACAAGGTTCGGGCAAGGTGTCACCAAAATAGCCGAGCAGGGACTGACGGCGGCAGGCGGTCAGTTCGCAGTAGCCCAGCATGGCGTCGAGCTTCTGCCGCTCGATGCGCTTGTGGTCTTCATCGGCATCCGACTCCGCGATCATGCGCTGCAACTGGATGGCGTCCGACAGGTTGTAGCGCATCCAGGCATCGGCAGGCAGGCCATCGCGGCCGGCGCGGCCGGTTTCCTGGTAATAGGCTTCAAGGCTTTTGGGCAGGTTGAGGTGAGCAACGAAACGCACGTCGGGCTTGTCGATGCCCATGCCAAAGGCAATGGTCGCCACCACGATCACGCCGTCATCATTCAGAAATCGTTCCTGCGCGCGGCGACGCGATTCAGCGTCCATACCGGCGTGATAAGGCAAGGCGGTCAGGCCCTGGGTATTTAGCCAGGCCGCCACTTCATCCACTCGCTTGCGCGACAGGCAATAAATAATGCCCGCCTCACCCGCATGTTTTTCACGGATAAAACGCAGCAGCGCCTCGCGCGCGCCACTGGCTTCCATGCGCACGTGATAGCGGATATTGGGACGGTCGAAGCCGGTGACGAAGTGCCGCGCATTTTCCAGTTGCAGGCGCTGCGCGATTTCGGCCCGCGTTGGCGCATCTGCCGTGGCGGTGAGCGCGATGCGCGGAATGCGGGGATAGCGTTCGTGCAGGGTAGAGAGTTGCACATACTCCGGTCGGAAATCATGCCCCCACTGTGACACGCAATGCGCTTCATCAATGGCAAACAGGGCGATCCGCGCATGGTCGAGCCGGGACAAAAAACGATCAGTCAGCAGGCGTTCCGGCGCCACGTAAAGCAAATCCAGTTCGTCTGCCCGCAACGCATTTTCCACGCGCCGTGCTTCATCGGCGCTCAAGGACGAATTCAGATATTCCGCCCGCACCCCCAGTTGTCTCAATGCCACGACCTGGTCGTGCATCAGCGCGATCAGCGGTGACACCACGATGCCCACGCCATCACGCACCAGCGAGGGCAGCTGGTAGCACAAGGACTTGCCGCCGCCCGTGGGCATGATGACCAGCGCATCGCCGCCATCGACGAGTTGCCTGATGATTTCCTCCTGATGTGGGCGGAAGCCGGCATGGCCGAAGACGCTTCGCAATATTTGCTGCGTACGGGACCCGGTCATGCTTGATCTTGCACGCGGTGGCTGACCAAAAATTCCTTGAACGCCTGCGCCACCAGCGACAGGCGCTTGTCGGCGCGATGCGTGATATACCAATGGCGCACAATGGGAAAACCCTCGGCCTTGAGAATCACCAGCCGCTTTAACGCCAACTCCATCTCCAGCGTGTGCAGGGACAGAATTCCCAACCCCAGTCCCGCCTGCACCGCCTGCTTGATCGCCTCGTTGCTGCTCATTTCCATGCTGGTGTGGATCACCAAACCCTTGGTAGCAAAGTAGCGTTCCATCGCACCGCGTGTGCCGGAGCCCACCTCGCGCACCAGAAAAGGCTCTGCGGCCAGATCACTGGCGGCAATGCGCTTCTTGTGCGTGAGCGGATGATTGGGCGGAGCGATGACTACCAGCGGGTTGTCCATGAAGCGCGTGGCATCCAGATCCTGGCCTTCTGGCACCTGCCCCATGATACCCAGGTCAATACGGTTTGCAGCCAACTGCGCCAGCACCGATTCGCGGTTTGACACATCCAGATGTATGGACACCTTGGGATGCTCGCCGCGAAACTTCGCCAGCATATCAGTGGCCACGGCATTGACGGTGGATGTCACCGCAATATTCAGTTGCCCTTCTTCCAGCCCTTTAAGACGAGTCAGCGCAGTTTCCATATCGCCCAGCATGGCGGCGATGGATTGGCTATAGTGGAACACTTCCCGTCCGGCTTCGGTCAGGAAGACTTTTTTACCCAGCTGTTCTGTAAGCGGCAGGCCTATGCTGTCTTCGAGCTGTCTGACCTGCATGGACACCGCCGGCTGGGTCAGGTGCAGTTCGCGTGCAGCTTTCGAGTAGGACAGGTTGCGTGCAACGGCTTCAAAAACCTTTAATTGACGAATGGTCAAATGAATCATGCCGTACATTAAATCATAATTAATATCTTATACAAATAATCAATAACTTTGACTGTTGTTTATATTCAACCCTGTTTAGACTTCCGCACACTATCTAAAGCGCTGTGCTTTTCGATGGGTCGACCTTCAATACAAGGAGAATGCAATGGCTGTAAAAACCTATAACGCCGGTGTTAAGGAATACCGGCAGACCTACTGGATGCCTGATTACACCCCTCTGGATACCGACATCCTGGCCTGTTTCAAGATCACGCCCCAAGCCGGCGTGGACCGTGAAGAAGCCGCCGCCGCCGTGGCCGCCGAGTCTTCCACCGGTACCTGGACCACGGTGTGGACCGACCTGCTGACCGACCTCGACTACTACAAGGGCCGCGCCTATCGCATCGAAGACGTGCCCGGCGACGACACCTGTTTCTATGCCTTCATTGCTTACCCCATCGACCTGTTCGAAGAGGGTTCCGTGGTGAACGTGTTCACCTCCCTGGTCGGCAACGTGTTCGGCTTCAAGGCCGTCCGTGCCCTGCGCCTGGAAGACGTGCGCTTCCCCATCGCCTACGTGAAGACCTGCGGTGGTCCACCCATGGGTATCCAGGTCGAGCGCGACATCATGAACAAGTACGGCCGTCCCCTGCTGGGTTGCACCATCAAGCCGAAACTGGGTCTGTCCGCCAAGAACTACGGCCGCGCCGTGTACGAGTGCTTGCGTGGCGGTCTGGACTTCACCAAGGACGACGAGAACGTCAACAGCCAGCCCTTCATGCGTTGGCGCCAGCGTTTCGACTTTGTGATGGAAGCCATCCACAAGGCCGAACGTGAAACCGGCGAGCGCAAGGGCCACTACCTGAACGTGACCGCCCCGACGCCGGAAGAAATGTACAAGCGCGCCGAGTACGCAAAAGAAATTGGCGCGCCCATCATCATGCACGACTACATCACCGGCGGTTTCTGCGCCAACACCGGCCTCGCCAACTGGTGCCGCGACAACGGCCTGTTGCTGCACATCCACCGCGCCATGCACGCCGTGCTGGACCGCAACCCGCACCACGGTATTCACTTCCGCGTGCTGACCAAGATCCTGCGTCTGTCCGGTGGTGACCACCTGCACACCGGTACCGTCGTCGGCAAGCTGGAAGGCGACCGCGCTTCCACCCTGGGCTGGATCGACCTGCTGCGTGAATCCTTCATCCCCGAAGACCGCAGCCGCGGCATCTTCTTCGACCAGGACTGGGGTTCCATGCCCGGCGCCTTCGCCGTGGCTTCCGGTGGTATCCACGTGTGGCACATGCCCGCGCTGGTCACCATCTTCGGTGACGACTCCGTTCTGCAATTCGGTGGCGGTACACTGGGTCACCCCTGGGGCAACGCCGCCGGCGCCGCCGCCAACCGCGTTGCGCTGGAAGCCTGCGTCGAAGCCCGCAACCGCGGCGTGGCCATCGAGAAGGAAGGCAAAGCCGTTCTCGAAGCTGCTGCCAAGAACAGCCCCGAACTCAAGATCGCCATGGAAACCTGGAAAGAGATCAAGTTCGAGTTCGACACCGTCGACAAACTGGACGTGGCACACAAATAAAGGTCCGAGGGGCGGAGCAGAGCCCCCGCCGGCAACGGCGGGGATGCGACCCCCGGCGGGCCGCTCCGCGCACACCAAAAGATATCAAGCAAAGGAACTGAAATGTCTGAAATGATGGATTACAAAAGCCGGCTGAACGATCCTTCCAGCCGCAAATTCGAAACCTTCTCCTATCTGCCGGCCATGAACGCCGACCAGATCAAGCAGCAGGTCGAATACATCGTGAAGAAAGGCTGGAACCCGGCCATCGAGCACACCGAGCCCGAGCACCTCATGGACAACTACTGGTACATGTGGAAGCTGCCGATGTTCGGCGAGACCGACATCAGCCGCATTCTGGGTGAAGCAGAAGCCTGCCACAAAGCCAACCCGAACAACCACGTTCGCCTGGTCGGCTACGACAACTTCGCGCAGAGCCAGGGTGCTGCCATGGTGATCTACCGCGGCAAGACCGTTTAAGCGCGGCGGACTGAAAACACAGCCCCCGTCGCGCAAAGGCGTGGCGGGGGTTTTTGTTTGCCGGAAAGACCATGGGGTCAAGTCAGGTAGATACCAGCGGCACACAAGCAGCATACCGCTGGACATCTGCGAAAGCGTATTCAGGCGGGTCATTCCCCGCCCGACTCAGCTTCCGCAGATGAATAGACGAGGAAAACAACATGAGCAGCATCATCGACCAGTATCGAATCGAAAAAGAACCTTATTACCGTTCCGTTGCGGATGAAGTGGACCTGTACGAAGCCGCCTATTCCGTGCGAATGCCCATGATGCTCAAGGGACCGACGGGATGCGGCAAGACCCGCTTTGTTGAATACATGGCTTGGAAACTCAAGAAGCCCCTGATCACCGTTGCCTGTAACGAAGACATGACCGCCTCCGACCTGGTCGGCCGCTTCCTGCTGTCCGCTTCCGGCACCGAGTGGCAGGACGGACCGCTGGCCATCGGCGCGCGCCATGGCGCCATCGTCTACCTCGACGAAGTGGTTGAGGCACGACAGGACACCACCGTGGTCATCCACCCGCTCACCGACAACCGCCGCGTTCTGCCGCTGGAAAAGAAGGGCGAGCTGGTCAATGCGCATCCCGACTTCCAGATTGTCATCAGCTACAACCCCGGTTACCAGAGCCTGATGAAGGATCTCAAGCAATCGACCAAACAGCGTTTCGGCGGCCTGGATTTCACCTATCCCGAGCACGCGATTGAAACCGAGATCGTCGCCCACGAATCCGGCGTCTCCGCCGACGTGGCTGGCAAGCTCGTTTCCATCGCCGAACGTTCCCGCAACCTAAAGGGCCACGGTCTGGATGAAGGCTTGTCCACCCGCATGCTGATCTACGCAGGATCGCTGATTGCCAAGGGTGTCTCACCGCTGGCCGCATGCCGTGTCGCGCTGGTGCGCCCGATTACCGACGATCCCGATATGCGCGACGCGCTGGACGCGGCAGTGACGACGTTCTTCTGAAATGCAGTCGAGAGTCAAGAGTAGAGAGTCGAGAGAACATCGACCACCTGTTGTTATCACTCTCGACTCTCGGCTCAATACTCAAGACTGGGGTTAAGCCATGTCCATCAAACTCGAAGACTACGCCGAACTGCTGGAGGACCTCTCCGAGCATACTCGCGCTACCCTCGACGCCAACTGGCACGAAGCCACCAAGGTGTTTTCGCCGCGCGGGCTGGATAACTACCTGAAGGGCGCGGCCGCGATTCGCGGCCTCGGACGCGGCGACTCGCTGGTAGAAACCTGGCTGGAGGAAGCGCCCCGTGTGGCCAAGGAAGTCGGCGAGGATGTCGTCACCGATCTCGCCACCGCTTCGCTGATGCTGGCCTCCAAAACCTCGGGCACCGTAATCGAACTGCTGCTGGCCACCGCTTCCACCGCAGCCAACCGCCTCGGCGATTCCCAGCTTTTCCTCAACTACCTGCAGTTCATCAACACCCTGATCGCGCAGGCACCGCGCGGCGTGCGCCCCATGCTGGACAAGCTGGAGGTGCTGTTCCAGCACCTCACGTTGGGCGGCTTGCGCCGCTGGGCGCTGTGGGGCGCGCATGCGCACCGCACCAACTACGAGGAGCAGATCAAGTATTTCAGCCTGGATACCAAGGAATCCATGGCCATGCTGCAGAAGGAGCGCAAGGGCACCCTGCTGGTGGACGTGCAGCGGCGCATAAACATGTACCTGCGCGCGCTGTGGGCGCGGGACTTCTTCATGCGCCCCACTTCCGGCGACTTCGAAAACCGCGAGGGCTACCGTCCTTATATCGAGGACTATCTGCTGCATCTGCCGGATGCCTTCGATGACTTCGCGCCGGAGGGCCATGAACCCGTGCCCGGGCTGGAGCTCTACCGCGCCACTGCCACCCACTGCGCCGCGCACGTCGTCGAAACAAGGCAGCCGATCTCGGCTGAGGCCTTGAACACTTTCCAGATGGCGGTGATTTCAGTCATCGAAGATGCACGGGTCGAGACGCTGTCGATCCGCCGCTTTCCCGGACTGAAACAAATCTGGAACCAGTTCCATACCATCACACCGGACATGAGCGCCACGGCAGGCGATTACCTCAACCGCCTCGCGCGCGCCCTGCTCGACGATAGCTACCAGGACAACGATCCCTGGATCGCAGAAGGCCGCCTGCTGTTCGCGCAGGCGCAGGACAAGCTCGACACCAACATCACGTCATGGGAAATCGGCGTTCAACTGGCGCACAGCTTCGGCGATAAGAAAATCCCCTTCAACCCGCGGACCGACCTGCTGACCGCGCCCTACCGCGACGACAACCGCTATTTCTGGGAATTCGAGGAATTCGATTTCGAGAAAGCCGCCAATGCTGGCTACGACACCATCAAGCAAGTACGCAAGTACGTCAACATCATGGAAATGGTGAACGAGGTCGACAACGAACTGGCTGGCGACGATGCCCAGGAAATCTGGGTGTTGCCCACCGAGTTCTACCTCGACCAGGAAGGTGTCACCATCAACTCGCTGGAAGGCAAGGAACCGGTTTCCGATCCCTTCCACTATTCGGAATGGGATTACCAGATCCAGCTCGAGCGGCCGTCCTGGGCCACGGTGCTGGAAAAGCGCGGCAAAATGGGCGACCTGCAACTCATCAACGACATCCTTGCCGAGCACAAACGCGAAATCCATCGCATGAAGTTCCTGCTGGATGCCATGCAGCCGCAGGGCGTGCAACGCATTCGCAAGCTGGAGGATGGCGACGAAATCGACATCAACGCCGCCATCCAGAGCTTCACCGACATCCGCCTCGGCAACCAGCCCGATCCGCGCATCATGATGCGCTCGGTCAGAAAGACTCGCGACTTCTCCATCCTTGTGTTGCTCGACCTGTCCGAATCCACCAACGACATGGTGCACGGCAAGGAATACTCGGTGCTGGACCTGACCCGTCGCGCGTGCGTGCTGCTGTCGGACGCCATTTCCAAGGTGGGCGACCCCTTTGCCATCCACGGATTCTGTTCGGACGGCCGCCACGACGTGGAGTACTACCGCTTCAAGGATTTCGACCAGCACTGGGACGAAGAACCCAAGGCCAGGCTGGCGGGCATGACCGGCCAGCTTTCCACCCGCATGGGCGCGGCCATCCGCCATGCCGGCCATCATCTCAAATTGCAGCGCTCGGCGAAAAAGCTGCTCATCGTCATCACCGACGGTGAACCGGCCGACGTCGACGTGCGCGATCCGCAGTATCTGCGCAACGACACCAAGAAGGCCGTGGAGGAGGTCGCCAAATTCGGCGTGACGACCTACTGCATGAGCCTTGATCCGCGCGCCGACAACTACGTCAGCCGAATCTTCGGACAGAAGAACTACATGGTCGTCGACCACGTCGAGCGCCTGCCCGAAAAACTCCCGCTTCTGTATGCAGGACTGACGCGGTAAGGCTCGCGTTCAGGCATGCATTGGCTGCGCTGCTGGCGGCAAACATCTGCGCCGGCCAGCCTTCGTAGATAAACCAAAGTATATGCATCCTATAACAACAATTAACTTCTGTTGATTGTTGTTCCTCTCTAGAGTTGTACCGTCTGGCGAACCGGCCATGTACCGGTTTCGCCCTGGAAACAACAAAGCGAGAGGAAACACCATGTCAGTTCTGACAGCGTATGCCCTGACGGACGCACGCGGCGAGAAAATCCCTTGTCCGGCCAAAACCCGGCTGCGAAATCCTCCCCTCCACTTTCTGCAGGAATCGACCCACTGAGGGGGTGCCATGTCCGAATACGAGCACCCCGTCCACGATTCCGGGGATTCTCCCTGGATGCACCTGCTGTTCGGCGATGCGCCCTGGCTGTTGCTGCTGACCCTGCTGGCCTGCGGACTGATCACCTACAGCCTGACGCAGGAAGCCGTGCTCGCCATCCTGGTGGTGGTGCTGGCCGGGCTGGCCGCGCATGACTGGTTGATGCGGAGCACTGAAGCGGTGCACAAGGAAGAGGAACATCCATGAAGCCAGGCACGAACAAGACCCTGACTGCCTGGCTTCCCTTCCTTGACTGGTTCCCCATGAACGGGGCGCAGATCCGCGGCGATTTGCTGGCGGGTCTCACCGTGGCCCTGGTGCTGATCCCCCAGTCCATGGCCTATGCCCAACTGGCCGGCATGCCCTCCTACTACGGTTTGTATGCCGCCTTCCTGCCAGTGATAGTGGGTGCCATGTGGGGCTCTTCGCGGCAGCTTTCCACCGGGCCGGTCGCCATCGTTGCCCTGCTTACCGCCTCGACCTTGGCACCCCTGGCGACTGCCGGGTCGGACCAATACATCGCCCTCGCCATCCTCCTTGCCGTCATGGTGGGCGTCATCCAGATGGCCCTGGGCCTGTTCAGAATGGGCGCCATCGTCAACCTGCTTTCCCATCCGGTCATCATCGGCTTCACCAACGCGGCGGCCATCATCATCGCGCTGTCCCAGCTCAACAAGTTGCTGGGCGTACCCATGAGCCGCAGCGACAACTTCCTCAACGACATCTATGGCGTGCTGCTTCACGCAGGCGAGACCCACTGGCCAACCCTTGCCATGGGCGCTGGTGCGCTGGCATTAATGCTGATGATGAAACACTATCTCCCGCGCTGGCCCAACGTGCTGGTGGCAGTAACGCTGACCACGCTGTTAAGCTGGCTGATCGGTTTTGAGCGCCTGCTGACGGCGCCGCCAGAAGCCCTGCGCGACACAGCTGCACAATCCCTGGTCGGCGACTATCGCAACGGCAAGCAGCACATCGCCGGCCTGGAGACAAAACTGGCCGATGCCCGCAGCGCCCTGCGTCAGGCAGAAGCGGGTAAAGCCGACGATCTAGCCCGCAAGTCGCTTCTGGAAGAATTGGAATACCGGGAGGAACTGGCCCAGGTTCACCTGGACGACGCCGTCCGCGAAAACCAGGCACGTCTCAAGACGCTGCAAAGCATGCGTTTTGTCGCAATATCGGACAGCGCAGGCGGCACCTTGCTCTACGGTGAGGTGGATGCACCCGCCACCGCCGACAGGAAAACGCGCTGGCGCCTGAAAAAGCTGGATGGCAACGCCCTGCATTTCAGCGGCGGCGGTGAAGTAGTGGGCGCCATCCCGCCCGGTCTGCCCAGCCTGTCCATGCCCAACGTAGGCTGGTCGGATTTCACCGCCCTGCTGTCGGCCGCCCTGGTCATCTCCCTGGTGGCTTTCATGGAGGCCATCTCCATCGCCAAGGCCATTGCCGCCAAGACACGTGCTCACATTGACCCCAACCGGGAACTCATCGGCCAGGGGCTGGCCAACATGGCGGGTGCGGCGTCGCAGTCTTTCCCGGTCAGCGGCTCCTTCTCGCGCTCGGCGGTCAACCTCAACGCCGGCGCGGTCACCGGCCTGTCCTCGGTGTTCGCCGGACTCCTCGTGCTGATCACCCTGCTGTTCCTCACCACCCTGCTCTACCACCTGCCCCAGGCCGTGCTGGCGGCAGTCATCATGCTGGCCGTGCTGGGACTGGTCAATCCGGGCGCCATGCGCCATGCGTGGCGAACTCACCTGCACGACGGCCTGGCCGCCACCGTCACCTTCGTTGCCACGCTTGCCTTCGCTCCTCACCTCGACATGGGCATCCTGTTCGGCGCGGTGGTCGCCATCGCATTGTTCCTGCACCGGCGCATGCGGCCGCGGGGCGAGATTCTCGGCCTGCACGAGGACGGCGTGCTGGGCGGACTGGACACCCACGGCCTCGCGCCCATCAGCCAGAAGGTTGTGCCGGTACGCTTCGACGGCGAGCTCACTTTCGTCAACGTGTCCTACTTCGAGGACATGATGCTGGAAGCGGTGCGCCGCTTTCCCGAGGCCAGGGCCATCCTGCTCATCGGCAGCAGCATCAACGAGATCGACGTCTCAGGCGAAGAAAAGCTGACCGATCTGGCCAAACGTCTTGAGCAGGTCGGCGTGAAACTTTATCTCAGCGGCCTGAAGAAACAGGTGCTGGATGTGTTGGAACGTGCGGAGATGCACAAGGCCCTGCCGCCTGAGCAGATTTTCCGTTCCAAGGAACAAGCGCTGAAGACCCTGCTGGAACAGTACGGCTGAAACCGCCCGGCAGATAAACGCCTAACAATAAACAATGATTAATCGTTCGCATAAGAAACGAAAATCATAGTTTATGCAGCACCTTGCTAACATCGTTTTGAACCAATCAAACGAACTTAGCGAGGACTGCCATGAAAATTCAACTCGCCTGCAAGCTGAACCGACTGCCGCAGCCATCCACACGCCACAGCCTGGGGCAGTTTGCCTGTTGGCTGCCCAGGCAGCCTGTCGCCACGGGTCTGCTCGCTTCGGGTCACGCAGGTTCCTCCCATCCCAGGCAGCCGGTGTCACCTGACGCCACGGCTGCGTGACACGCGTGTTCCGCGAAGACATCCCGCCTCATGGATAAGCTCATCGCCCTGCTGCCGATCGCCCCGCTGATTTCAGCGGTGCTGATCACGCTGATGGCCGGACGCGTCAGCACGGACCGGTACAAGGTCGCACGCCTGAGCGTGGGCTTCGCCATCCTCACCTGCGCGCTGGCGGTGTTCATGCTGATCATGCATGCAAGTCAGCCAGAGCCGCGCATCCTTTCGCTGGGCTGGGGCAGTCTCTATCTCGACGCGCTGGGTAGCGTGATGGCTGTGCTGGTTTCCGGCATCAGCCTGGTGGTTCATGTCTACTCCATGCGCTACATGGCGGAGGATCGCGGGTATGCACGCTTCTTCGCGCTGCTGGACTTGATGGCCATGTCCATCCTGCTGATGGTGACCGCGGGGGACCTCGTCACCCTGCTGGTTTCCTGGCATCTGGTCGGCGTGGTGCTGTATTTTCTGCTCGGTCACGACCTGCGCCGCGCCGAGGCGCAGCGATATGCCTTCTGGACCTTCTTCACCTACCGCATGGGCGACCTGCCGATGATCCTGGCGGCCGTCCTGCTGTACCAGGCCTACGGCACGTTGTCGCTGCCGGAGTTGTTCCAACAGGTGTCGGCCGTGCCGTACACGCCCACGCTGTTCGACCTGCCGCTGGCGCCCACCGTCGGCCTGTTGGTCGCGCTCGCCGCGTTCGCCCGCTCCGCGCAATTTCCATTGCACACCTGGCTGCCCTATACCATGGAAGGTCCCACGCCGGTGTCCGCGCTGATGCATGCCGGCATCGTCAACGCGGGCGGTTTCATCATCAACCGCTTCGCGCCGGTTTACGTGCACGCCGGCGAAGTGCTGCATCTGGTGTTTGCCGTGGGGCTGGTCACCGCCATTCTCGGCTCGGTGCTGATGCTCACACAGAACGACATCAAGAAGGCGCTGGGCTATTCCACCATGGGCCAGATGGGCTTCATGTTCGTCGAAGTCGGCGTCGGCGCATTTTCGCTGGCCATTTATCACCTCATCGCCCACGGCCTGTTCAAGGGCACGCTGTTTCTCGGCGCGGGCGGCATGATCGGCGATTCGCGCAAACAGGATGGCGTGCCGCACGACGACGTCTACACCTTTGTCGTCGAACGCCGGCCGGCCGGATCGCGACTGCCCTGGCTGCTGGCGGCGGCGATCACCGTCATCGTGCCCTTCGTCCTGCTGGGCATCTCCCGCTGGCTGCTTGGCGGCGGCTTCGTCGGCGAGCAGGGCGCGATCATCCTGCTGTTCTTCGGCTGGGTCACCGGCGCGCAACTGCTGTTCGCCACCTATCGCATGCAGACCGACAATCCCTGGCGGCTGATGGCCATGATCATCCTGTCGCTCACCGTCGTGGTCGCCGGCTACACGCTGATGGAGCACGCCTTCGGCCGGTTCCTCTATCCGGACCAGAGCCTGACGCAGCGCATCTATGAAGCGGCCAGCATTCCACTGCCGGTGTTCTACGCGCTGGTCGCGGCGGTGACGCTGATCATCGTGCTGGGCTGGCTGGCCGTGTTCTACAACATCGCCAACCGCGGTTCGCGCGACCGTCCTGCCACCGCGATCCGGCTGGCGATCTACTCGCTGATTTCGCGCGAGTTTTATGTTTCCGACGTGTACGCCTGGCTGTCGCAGTCCCTCCTCAGGCTGTCCAGGCGACTCAATGTCTGGTTCAGGTGGGTGTGATGCTGACAACTTTCGCCGCCACCATTTTCCTGCCGTTGTTTCCTCTCAGCATGGCGCTCAACCTGCTGTTGGCAAAATTTCGCCATCCGGTTGCGCAATTCTTGCTGTTGCTGGCGTGGCCGCAAATCGGCGTGCTGATCCTCAACCAGACGCAGGCATTAACTCCATCGTGGTTCGTGGTGTGGGCACTGTTCAGCTCAGCGTTTTATGCCCTGCGCATGCTGACCTGCCGCGAACTTGAACGCCATGCCGCGTATCTGGCCAGTTCGTCGCTGGCCCTGACCTGGGTGCTGGCGGAAGCCGGTGTGGGCACGCCCCCACTGATGGCGTTTGCGTTCTGGCTGAGCCTGCCCGCCGCGCTGTCCATGCTGATCGCGGGTTCGCTCACACGCCGGTTTGGCGCTGCCTATGCGGGCCTGTCACCGGGCCTGGGCCAGGCCTTGCCGCGCCTGTCCGGCGTGCTGGCAGTCGTTAGCCTGGCCGCGGTGGCCACGCCACCCTTCCCCGGTTTTTTTGTGCTGCTGGATCTGCTCGCCCGCCTGCAAGGCTTAGCCGTCATGGCCGTACTGGCGATCTGGCTGATGTGGGGCTGGTCCGCCACCCGCATGTTGCAAGGCTTTCTGGCTGGCGAATCGCGGCATGAAGGCATCAGCGATCTTGCGCAAGGCAGCACCGTGATCTGGTCAGCATTGCTGATCGTCATGGCTGGTGCCGGGCTCTACCTTACCGGAGGTGTTCTGTGAGCCTGCAACTCGGACGATTGCTCAGCATCCGCAGCATGGCCCACGTGGCCGGGGAAGCGATTCCCTTCTTCTGGCCCATGCGCACCTTCATCCATCACAATCCGCTGTACGGGCTGGAAACCATGCCTTTCCAGCAAGCGGTGGCGGAAGGCAACAAGCTGTTCCATGGCCGCGGCTTTCTCGATCGCGCCGACTACCAGCGCTACCTGCATGCGGGCCGAATCGACGCCGACACGCTCCATGTGCAGATCGCGCGCTTTGCTGACAGCCAGCCCACCCTGCCCGGGCTAGATCTGCAAACGTTGCTATCCAGCCTGATGACGCAAGGCGGACAAAGCGCGAACGGGTTGCCTTCCCTTGCCGATGCCGCCGACATTCGTGCCGCATTGATCGGCGATGCGCTGCCGCAGCGGGCAATCGACACGGCAGTACTGGCTGCACGGGTCAAGTCGCGCATGCACGCCGGGCAGCCTCTTTACGCTGGCGTGGACAGCCTGTTCGGCACCGGCATCGGCGGCACGCTGGACGAACTGGTCATCAAGAGCTGCCTCGATTTCTTCGACGAAGGCCAGTCGGTGTGGCGCATGCCCGGCCGCGAACAAGGCCTGTTCAAGGCCTGGAGCGCGGTGGCGCGGCGCAACCTGCGCCTGTTCATCCGTGGCCTGCACATCAAACGCATCCTTGCCGTGGACGACACGCCAGAAGGCATCATCAGCCACGTGATGAACGAACTCGGCGTGCCGGAAGAAGCCTGGATGGATACCTTCACCGCCGAACTGACACGCCTGCACGGCTGGGCCGGATTCATCCGCTGGCGTACCGGCGCCAAGCGGCACCACTGGAGCCGCAACTATCCTGCCGATCTGGTTGATTACCTGGCCATCCGCCTGGTGCTGGGCCTTGCCCTGCTGCGCGAACACGCGCACAGCAAGGGCACGCCAGACACGCATACCAAACTCGCGCACTACATCGACACGCATCCCGGCGAGGCCTTCCTGCGCCAGGAGTTTTTCAGCGGCGAAATCATTCCGGCGCTGGCCCATGCCGTCGAAGACGCCATCGACACCCGCGGCCAGGCGCGCATCGATCGCCTGCTACCGACCTACCTTGCCCGCAAGCGCAAGGACGAAGCCGACCGGAGCGCGGCCGCGCTGCGCCGGCTTGCCGATGCCAACCCCGGCCAGCACGATGCCCTGCTCAAGCTGGACACGGATCATCTGGCACAACTGCTGTCCACGCTGAACGATTTTTCCAAAGCCGAAGGCCACATCTGGCTGCAATCACTGGAAGCGCATTACATGAAGCGCCTGCTGAACGGCCTCAGCGTTTCCGCGCCGCAGGCGCGCGAGAAGCGCCCGTTCGCCCAGGCGATGTTCTGCATCGACGTGCGCTCCGAACGCATCCGCCGTCATCTGGAACAGATCGGCGATTACCAGACCTTTGGCATCGCCGGCTTCTTCGGCATCCCCATCGGTTTCATCGGCCTGGAAAAAGGCAGCGAAACCCATCTGTGCCCTGTCGTGGTGGCACCGAAGAACCTCGTGGTGGAACTCGACATCGCTCGCAGCGCGGACCAGGAAGCCTTCTTCTCGGTGCTGGAACACGCCTTCCACGAACTCAAGACCACGGTGCTGTCACCCTACATCACGGTGGAAGCCATCGGCATCCTGTTCGGTCTGGACATGTTCGGCAAGAGCCTCGCGCCGCTGTCCTACAACCGCTGGCGCAGCCGCCTGCACCCGGAAAAAACCGACAGCCGATTGTTACTGGACAAGCTTTCCCGCGAACAGGCGGACTCCATCATCCGCTCGTTGCAGCGCGCCATGATCGTCAAGGCCGTGGTGCGCGACCTTGGCCTTGCGCGCGAAGCCATTACCGACGAGATGGTGCGCGAACTGCGCGAAACCGCGCTGGAAAACCGCGAAGGCCCCACCGGGTTTGCCGGCAAACTCAAGCTGGATGAAGCGGGCGAAGCCGGTTTCATCGAACGCCTGCGCAAGGTCTACCGCATCCATCGCGGCTACGCGCAAATCCAGCTGGAGCGGCTGGGGCGCATCGGCTTTACCCTGGACGAGCAGGTCAACTACATTACCGTGGCGCTGCGCTCCATCGGCCTGACCACGGAGTTCTCGCGCTTCGTGCTGGTCACCGGCCACGGCAGCACGTCCGAAAACAACCCCTACGAATCCGCGCTCGATTGCGGCGCCTGCGGTGGCAATCACGGCCTGGTCAACGCCCGCGTGTTTTCGCAGATTGCCAACAAGGCCGCCGTGCGCGCGCGCCTGCGCGAACAGGGCATCGCCATTCCGGACGACTGCTGGTTCGTGCCCGCCTTCCACAACACCACCACGGACGAAATCAGGCTGCACGACCTGGACCTGCTGCCGCCCAGCCACCTGGTCTATCTGGATCGACTCACCAACGGCCTGCAATCGGCCACGCGGCTGTCCGCCGCCGAACGCATGCCCACGCTGGAACCGAACGTGGTCGACATCGACCCCGCGCGCGCCTACCGCAACGCCCAGCGCAACGCGTCGGACTGGTCGCAGGTGCGGCCCGAGTGGGGGCTATCGCGCAATGCCGCCTTCATCATCGCCCGCCGCCACGTCACCGAAAAGCTCAACCTCGAAGGCCGCGTTTTCCTGAATTCCTACGACTACCGCCTGGACCCCAAGGGCCGCCTACTGGAAAACATCCTCGCCGGCCCGCTGGTGGTGGGGCAGTGGATCAACATGGAGCATTACTTTTCCACCGTGGACAACGAACGCTACGGCAGCGGCAGCAAGGTCTACCACAACGTTGCCGGCCGCTTCGGCGTGATGACCGGCAACCTGAGTGACCTGCGCACCGGCCTGCCCGCGCAGACCGTGCTCAAGGACGGCCAGCCCTACCACGAACCCATGCGCCTGCTGGCCGTGATCGAAGCGCCCTTCGCGCACGCCCGCCATGCCATCGAAAGCGTCGTCAACGTCAAGCAACTGGTACACAACGGCTGGGTGCGCATGGCCATCCTGGATCCCGAAACCGGCGCGTTTCAACTGTTTGAAGACGGCGCATGGCGGCCGCTTGCCGTTATTGATCCGAAACCAATGAACTTGAAAAAAACCGATTGCGCCGACTACACCGGAACGGCTGAAAACCGCGCCGGGTTTCGGATCAATAACAATCAAACCTCGGCGGGTTATTGAGGGGAAATTCATGAACATGAATTTCCCCTCAATAACGCCAATGCCGACCTTAGCAAGGAGCACGCAGCATGAAAAACCTGAACTTCAGCCCGCTGAAAAAACTTGAAATCATCCTGGAGGGCGCCCACCAGGAATTTGCCACCGACCTGCTCGACCGCGCCGGCGTCAGCGGCTACACCATCGTCAACAACCTGTCCGGCAAGGGCCGCCACGGCTTCCACGAAGGCCACCTCATGTTCAACGAAGAAGCCACCCTGATCATGATCATCGTCGCCGTGCCCGAAGAACTGGTAAAGCCGCTGCTGGAAGGCTACGCCCCCTTCTTCAGCAAACACTCCGGCGTAGTATTCATCTCCGATATTCAGGTGACGAGGCTGGTGAAATTTACTGGCTGATCTTAGTTCAGCTTCGGCTTCCGGTTACGACCCACTGCGGTCATTGACTTAACGATTGGACAGACTACTTTCGCCTGCGAATTCAACTGGTGGATGCAACACACTAGATTCTACGTAAGAAGAAGGAGTGTTGCAGATGAAATACAGGACACGGATCTACTACTCTGAAAGCCAGAAGGCACTGATGTGGGACCGCTGGCAGAAAGGCGATTCTCTCCAGCAAATCGCACAGCTGTTTGATCGAAACCACTCATCAGTAGAACGCATCCTGGCAGAGACAGGTGGGATTCGACCGGTTCAAAGACGCCGTTCCAGATTGGCGCTGACTTTGACTGAACGCGAGGAAATCTCGCGTGCCGTAGTGGCGGGCAACTCCATCCGTTCGATTGCAGCCTCACTTGGACGCGCCCCCTCCACCATCAGCCGCGAACTCAAGCGCAATGGGGGTGAACGACACTATCGGGCTAGCCATGCAGATCAAGCCGCCTGGGATCGGGCGCACCGCCCCAAGACCTGTAAACTGGCACAGAACCGAACCTTGGCACGCCTCGTGGCTGGCAAGCTCCAACTGGAGTGGTCGCCGCAGCAGATTGCCGGGTGGCTCAAGCGTACTTATCCGGACGACGACAACTGCCAGGTGTCACACGAGACCATCTATCGCAGCCTCTTCATTCAGGCCCGTGGTGCCTTGAAGAAGGCGCTGTTGCAGCACTTGAGGCGCACACGGGCGATGCGCCGTTCGCGCCATCACACGATGAAGACGGACAACCACGGCAGAATCACGGACACGGTATCAATCAGCGAGCGTCCGGCCATGGTTGAAGACCGGGCTGTGCCGGGGCACTGGGAAGGTGACCTGCTGTTCGGGAGCAAAAACAGCCAGATCGCGACGCTCGTCGAGCGTCAGACACGCTACGTGATGCTGGTGAAGGTCGACGGCAAGGACACCGAGACAGTCATCAACGCCCTGATCAAAAACGCTCGCAAGTTGCCGCAGGAACTTTACAAATCGCTGATCTGGGATAGGGGCAAGGAGATGGCTGACCACAAGCGCTTCACGCTGGCGACTGACATCAAGGTGTACTTCTGCGATCCTCAGAATCCCTGGCAGCGGGGTTCCAATGAGAATACGAACGGACTGCTGAGGCAGTATTTCCCCAAGGGAACCGATCTCTCGGTCTACTCGCAGGTCAAGCTGAATGCCGTGGCAAGACGATTGAATGAACGTCCGAGAAAAACACTAAACTATGAAACACCGGCTGAACGATTTGCCCAATCTGTTGCGTCGATCAGTTGAATCCGCACCTCAAAGCGGACATGATGTACCTACAGCCTTATTCGGCAGCAGCTCGACCGAAGCGGCCATTCCGCTTTAACAGGTTACCGCCAACGCAAACCCAATCATGCCACTTCCTTCCTTTTTCGGTAGAGATGCATCATCGGCCGTACAGAGATACCGTGCAGCATGATAGAAACAGCCACCGCTGTTAGGGTAACGGATGCGATCTGTCCGGCCAGTAGAGTAGGCAGGCCGTGGTGGATGGCATACATCAGATAGTAGATTGACCCGATGCCCCGAATACCGAACCAGGCGATCATCATTCGCTGATCAGGTGAGACCGGTGCCCCAGCCAAGCCCAACCATACCGAGACTGGCCGGATTGCCAGAAAGAGCAGTGCCAATAACCCTACCGCACCGGCGGATATGGACGCGAACGGTAACAGGGCACCGACCACCAAAACTACGGCCAGTTCGGCAATCCGCTCGATCTGTTCGTTGAAACCACGCACCGCTTGCATCATGTAGGCGCTGGCATGATCGGCGTGCGTTGCATGTGAGGCCGGCTCATCCGTTTGGCCGGTCGCATGGATCATGCCGGACTGCTCCTTGACCCTTTGCAAGGCAATTCCGGCGGCAAACACTGCCAGAAAGCCATAGGTCTGGCTAAGCACCGCGCATCCATAGGCGAGCGCGATGAGCCCCAGTGCCAGGAATTCGTCCAGTCCTACCGATTCTTTGTGGCGGGTGCGCAGATAGACCACCAGACGACCAATCAATGCGCCCAGAATTGCGCCGATTGACAGTCCACCGACAGTGGCCCAGACCACGTCCACTGCTAACCAGCGCCATCCCAAAGTTCCCAGGTCATGCAGGCCCAGTAGACCAAGACCCAACATCACGAATGGAAACGCGGCACCGTCATTGAGCCCGCCTTCACTCGTCAGGCTGAAACGAAGGCGGTCGCGGTCACCGGACGATTCGACCTGGACGGCCGAAGCCAGTACCGGGTCTGTGGGAGCGAGAATTGCACCCAACAAGATAGCCGCGCCCAATGGCAAGTCCAGCACCAGCACCCCGACCACGGCGGTCAGTGCCACTGTTAACGTCATGGAAACGAAGGCCAGACGTAACGGCAACAGCCAGTGTCGATTGGATAAGGGCAAACCCAACTTTAGCCCGACGGAAAACAGCGAGATCAACACCGCCACCTCGGTCACTCGTTCCAGGAGAACGGCATCGGCCAGCGGATCCGGTGTCAGTATTGCCCATCCGGCCGGCCCCATCGCCAGTCCCGCCAGCAAATAAAGCATGGCAGTGCTGAGTGGCAGTCTTTTCAACAAAGTGCTGAACAGGGCCATCGTGATCAGCAATACCCCGATGATAAGTAGCCAGCTTGCGAAGGTCATGGCATTGCCGTGGTCAAAGCGCTCATCACACTTGCAACCAATACCCCGGGGGTCGCGCTAGGTCATCTGTCCCTGACGATTAGGGGGATAGCGTCCCCTTCGTGTTTTCGGATCAGCTTGGCGGCCTTTTTTTCCTTTGGCGATAACAAGGCCTGTTTTTTCACTTCCTTGTTGGATTTCTGGGACTTTGACATGGTGATTGCTCCTGATTTGTGATTAAGGGGTGGGCAAGGCGTGATGAGAGGCAAAGCGGCAGGGCGTTTACCCAAGCGATCAGTTTCGTCTGGCCGTTTGGATATACGCTTGGTATTGGAGTAAGCGTTGCCGAAAAGGGGAGTATTTACAACGCATCAAGCAGCCCCCGCTGAATTGACTGGGCTGCACCCCCGTCAGTGCAGGGACCGCTGGCCCAGCAGAATGCTCAGAACTGGTCTGCCGCCCACCCATCCAGTTGGGTACAGGCTTCTTGCGTAGGAGTATTGGCACCCTTGCCCAGCAAGGGGGTTAAACAGAGGTATTCGTTGCCCAGGCCGTCCGACAGGTTGCGCAGGGGCATTTCGCCCAGTTTTTCATAGCCACGCGCATCCATCATGATGAACTGGTAGTCGTCGCCGACAAAGACCTCCAACCTACCGCCGTTGCCCGCGCCGTATTTTGCCCACCAAGTGTCGGGGTTGGCGCCATCGTAGAAGGGGGCTGTGGCTTGCTCGCTGTTTTGATGCCAGGCCATGATGGTGGGATCCAGCATCTGGTTTTCCCTGGCGACATTTTTGGCGAGGAGACTGGCAATGGCGAAGTTGTGGTCTTCGCCCTGATATTCGATGTGAACGTTACGCATGGTATTCCTTTCGGGAATGGGTGCTTCATGACTGATGCCGGCAAGATTGCTGCACCGCACGAACCACTTGTACACCTATACTCAACAAAAGCAATCAAGTAATTTCGATACCCTTGTGGACCCACTCTGCTGTATCCATTCACATCTGAGAAGTCTGTTCCGTCGGGATCAAAATGGCTGGGTGCATGGTGTTGAGTTTGCCTGCCCGGCACGGGCTGAAAGGGGTTCGACCCCGCCAGCGGCAAGGTGGCAAGCAACCTGCGCCTCGCCATGTCCTTGGCGCGTCCCCGGAATCCGTGCTACCGGTGGCCGGCAGCTTCATTAGCCCGGGTGGGCGTCACCCGTTACCCAAGTGGCAGTGAGGGTGAGCGCGCTTGCAACGACAACCTGTCATAAATAAACAAACGTTATCAATAAATAAATGTTGCTTATGTAAGAAATTGCGAGTACTTTGTACTGGCAGTCAATTCAAGCAGTGTAGCTTCAGTCCAGTAGTCACAGCCCTCATCGGCACCGTCGCTTCAGTACCCTTCCTACAGATCTTGATGCCACCGCACCCAACCGGGCGCGAGTCCGGATTATTCAGATTCAAAAAGGAATGTAGATGTCTACCGGTACAGTTAAATGGTTCAACGATGCCAAAGGCTTTGGCTTTATCACCCCCGACGAAGGTGGCGACGATCTGTTCGCCCACTTCTCAGAAATCCAGGACAGCGGCTTCAAGTCGCTGAAGGAAACGCAGCGCGTTTCCTACGAGGCCAGGAGTGGCCCGAAAGGCATGCAGGCTTCATTTATCAAGCCCATTTAAATGCTCTCCCACGGCGCCCCATTGGGGTGCCGGGAAGATTCCAAAAATTGGACTCATATGGAGCTCATGTCCTGTTGCACCCTGCATCGCCGTTCCGGATTCAGGAACGGACATAACGGAGAATGAAATGCTAGATATCAACAAATCAATCAATGATCCCAAACTCGCCATCCAGGACCCGGAAGGCCATATGTACGAACTGCCGCGGTGGAACCCCGAGATTGCACAAGACCTTGCCCACAAGGAGGGGCTGGGCGAATTGTCAGCCATGCAATGGCGAGTAATTAACTCCTTACGAACTACGTACCGGAAAGAGGGAAGTACCCAGAGCGCACATAAGATACTTCGCTCACTGGTGAAGGATTTCGCCACGGAGGGCGGTGGGCGATATCTCTATCAATTGTTCCCGCTGGGCCCGGTTAGCCAGGGCTCCCGTCTGGCTGGCTTGCCGACGCCAGCGTATTCGGGTGACCCGTCGTTCGGATCGTTCAGTTGATACCCGCCATGTCGATTGCACAGTCCTGATCGGGACGTGATTTCCTGCGTGATGCAATCAATGGCGCAAGACGTTTTGGCTCCAGCCATCCCGGATTGGAGCCGTGTACAGGAGGAATCCGTATGTCCACCCCTATTTCAAACAGCCAAGAATCTAACAGCGAATGCACCACTGAAATTGAACGCGTATCCGAAGAGGAAAGGCATCGTCTGGGCGGTGCCGGTGTTGGATTCGACGGCAGGAAATATCGCTACAAGTCGTTCAGCTACGACAAGTCAACGGATGCACTGAATTATTCGCGCCTGGATCGAACCCGGCGCGGATCGGAAAGTGAGTCCAAAGATCCCCCGGAATGGGTCGATGCAATCGTGCCGACAGGCGCTGAATGGCAACAGATGGAAAAACTGGGTATCACCTATGACGGCAAACACTATCGTTATAAGAAATACCGCTATGACGGGGTTGCCGATGCCGTCAATTATGCCCGACTGGATCAATAGGCCATTTCGGAATTGTTCACGGCACAGTGGGAAATTATTAGCCAAGATTCCTATTATTCCTGCGTTCCTTGCGTTCCATGACACACCCCTTTCACAGCTAGTATGCCCTCTCAAGACTGTCCACGAAACATGGGTAAGTTCAGAAGCGGTCATCGCGTCACACACAATCGAACTTCCTCTTTTGTCTGATTACTGTCCATCAATCAGACAAAAACTCACTAAAACCTTCACTCGCTTTACCCCAATATCACAGGCCTCATTTCGAGGACTTGCCAGTAGCTTTACTACGTTTCGCCTTCTTGACCACCTTTTCCCCCGCGCCGGGCTGAGCGCTCACGTGCGGTTGTACTGTCTCCAGAATCTTGGAGCCCTCGTTCAGCAGAAAATCCAGGAACATGCGCGCGGTGTTGGAAAGTTTTTTGCCCTTGAGGTGCACGGCATACCACTTGCGCATCAATGGAAAATGTTCCACATCCAGCATGGCCAGCGTGCCGGTTTCCAGCTCCAGCCGCAGGCTGTGGCGCGATAGCACGGAGATGCCCAGGCCGGCCATGACGGCCTGCTTGATGGCTTCGCTGCTGCCCAGTTCCATGTAGGTGTTGGCTTTGAGGCCGTGCTCGGCAAACAGCTTGGTGCGCGCGGCACGCGTGCCGGAGCCGGGTTCGCGCGCGATAAAACGTTCCTCGGCAATGCGCGCGAGCGGGATGTTTTTCTGCCCGACCAGCGGATGGCTTGGATGGGCAACGACGACGATGGGGTTGTCGAGGAAGTACTGCACTTCCACGTCCATGTTTTCCGGCAGGGTGCCCATGATGACGATGTCGTCCATGTTGTTTTCCAGGCGCTCCAGCACGCGCGCCTGGTTGGTGAAGGTGATGCGCGGCTCAACCTCCGGATAGTTCTTCAGAAAGGCGCCCAGCAGGTGCGGGATGAAGAACTTGGCGGTGGTAATGGCCGCAAGGCTGATGGGACCTTTTACCCCTTGCTCCATGCCGGTCATGTCTTCGCTCAGCACGCGCAGGCGTTCCAGCACGTCGCGGCAGGCTTCGAACAGTTCCTTTCCTGCTTCGGTCAGGTAGATGCGTTTGCCCATCTGTTCCACCAGGGGCATGCCCACGCTTTCTTCCAGGCGCTTGATCTGGATGGACACGGCGGGCTGGGTCAGAAACAGTTCTTCGGCCACGCGGGTGTAGCTGAGATGCGTGCCCAGGCTTTGAAAAAGCCGCAGCTGGTGCAGGGTGACATGCCTCAGTTTCATGAATCGGCTCCGGACAATGGATTAACTTTAGTTAATGCAGACCATTTTAACAATTAACTTTTGTTGATTGTCGCTCCTGCATATAGTCAGAACCGTCTGGCGGGATGTCTCGCCAGGGATTCCGGATAGTGATTTCTGCAAAAGGAAGCGTCATGCCAGAACAATTTGCAACAAGCAGCGCGGATGGCCTTGCCGGTCTGAGTGGCAAGGACCTGGCCCGCGCCCGCCGGGCCATGCTTGCCCAGGGCGGCAAGAAGGGCCTGGGCATGGTGAGCGCCAAAACCATGGCCGCCGCCGCACCGAGCTTGACTTCGACCCCGGCTGCGAGCGCCGCGCCTGCCATCGAAACCGCGCCCGCCCGGGAATCGGGCAGCGCCTCTGCGGATGAGGCGCAACTGGACACGCTGTGCGCCATGGCCGATGAAAACCCCACCGCGCTGGGCGACGAGGCCGGCACGGTGCGCCAGCTTTGCCGCGAACGCCGTCGCGCACTGTCCAGCCAGGGCAAGGCCGCCGTGCCCCAGAAAACCAGTGGCTACCGTTCTACAAACGGCGAAGAGATGAGCGGCCGCGACATCGCGCGCAAGCGCCGCGCCGAGCTGTGCACCAACGGCAAATGCGATGCCACGCCCAGCCGCCCCAGCGGCCGCGTTCGCCCCACTGAAGGCGATGCGCCGCCCAAGGTGGAAACCGGCACGACGCTGTCGGGCCAGACCGTTACCGGCACGCAGGTGGAACGCAAGTCCCGCGTAACAGGCAGCGAATCGGGCAGTTGCCGCGCCATTACCGGTACGGAATACATCGGCTCGGAACAGTTTCAGTCCTTTTGCGCCAGCAAACCGGAAGCCTCGGCCCGCAAGGTTGGCATGAGCGCCACCAGCCGCGGACAGTGGGTAAGCGGCACGGAAGTGGGCCGTTCCTCCAGGGTGACCGGTGACGAATCCGGAAGCTGCAAGACGATTTCCGGCACGGAATATCTGGGCAACGAAAAATTCGCCGACTTCTGCCAGGGCAAGGGTCTGATGAACCGCCCGGAAAAAGTGAGCGTGGGCGCCACCGAGCGCAAGGGCATGACCATTACCGGTAGCGACGAATCACGCATCAACAGAGTGACGGGCGCGGAGCCCGGCGCGAAACAGACCATTACCGGTTCGCAGTATGCCGATGCGGGCGTGTCGCGCCTGACCATCAACGGACCGGCCAAGGTTGCGTTGACGCACACCCTTGCTGGCCGCTCGATCTCGGGCACCGAGGTCGGCCGTTCGCGCAAGGTAACCGGCGACGAAGCCGGATCGTGCCGCAGCGTTTCCGGTACGGAATATCTGTCGAACGAACAGTTCCAGTCCATCTGCAACACGCGTCCTGCGCCTGCGCCGGCCAAGGTGGGCATCGACACCAGCCGCGACGGCCAGCGCATCACCGGCAATCTGGTGGATCGCACGGAAAAGGTGACCGGCAACGAGCCCGGCTCCTGCCAACGCGTGACGGGTTCGCAGTACGCGCGCGGTGCGCTGTGCGGCGGCGCGCCGGAGAAGGCGTCGATGATGCATACCCTGGCGGGCCGTGCCCTGACCGGCACCCGCATGGGAGGCCTGGCGCAAGGCCCAAAGCTGACCGGTGACGATCACGGGGGGTGCCAACCCGTCACCGGAACCGAGTATTTCGGTCAGGAACATTTTGCAGAGTCCTGTTCGAGCACTCCCGATGTCGTTTCTTCCGCCGCCACCAAGGTGGGCGTGAGTCAGACGCCGCACGGCCTGCCGGTTTCCGGCACCATGGTCAGCGGCACCACGCGCGTAACCGGCAACGAGCATGGCAGCACGCTCGCCATTAGCGGCACACCCTACGCTGGCGCCGAAGCCATCGAGGCGCACTGCGGTTGCAGCCATGCGAATGACAATGCAACGCAGAACATGCCTTCGCGTTTCAGGGCTGCTTCGCAGCCGCGCGCCATGGCCATGAACATGAAACCGGCCGAGCCGCGCCCCGAATCGTTCAGCGTGGTTTCTCCAGCGCGCGAAGCAAGCGGCCGCATCACCGGCACGGGCTACGGCGGCGCCGGCCGCATCACCGGCCCCGTCAACATGGCTGCGGGCCTGGTGTCGGGCACGCCCGAGTTTCGTTATACCAACGAATCCGGACCGATGCGCGCACCGATGCAGATGGCTGCCGCCATGCCGGCGGAAACTCAGGGCAATCGCATCACGGGCGAAGGCCGCGAAGCCGGCCCGCAGATCACCGGCGACGACTGGGCGCGCAGCGGCCAGGTGACCGGAACAGAAGGCCGCTGGTCGCAGGGCCGCAACCCCACCCTGCGCGGCGCTTCCCGCGTCATGGGAGGCGGCGCGCGCGCCAACAAGGAACTGGAACGCCCCGAAGTGCCCCTTGCCAGGGTGACGGGCAGCAGCGGCAATGCCGGCAAGGGCGCGGTAATCACCGTGTCCGGCGGAGCGAGGGGCTGATCGATGAACACGCGCAATGCCTACGCCCTACGCGCCCGCTCCGCGCAGCGTGCACAGAACCCGGCTGCCAGCGCGCCGTATGGACTGGGCACGTCCACCGGATCGCTGCCGTCGCGGACGCCGGAGGGCGAGGAACCGGCAATCGCCGCGCGCGGTAACGGCCAGGGCCTGCGTCACACGCTGGTCGATCGCCAGATGAATGCCCGGCTCGCGCACTGCGAGGATTCGGTGAAGGGCCGCTTTGATGCCATCGTTCCCGCCTTGCGCGCGCTTTCCGCGGTGCAGCACCTGGACGATTTCCCGGCGCGCGCGCAGGCCATCGCCCGTGAACGGCTGGGTTACCCGCTGCCGCAAGGCATTCTGGACGACGCCTGGGTGGCCGGGCTCGATCTGAAACACCTGTATGCCTATTGCGCGTTCGAGTCGCTGAAGGCGGCGGTGGACCAGTTCGCACGCGACATCAAGGCCCAGCTCGAAGTGGTTCAGGACGCGCGCAACTTTTTCCTCGATTGCGGCTTTCATGCGGTGGACATCAGCCCCTGCGCCGACGGCCGCCTGAAGGGCTTGTCACGCTACATCCTGCGCTTGCCGCTGACATCGCTCACCCGCCGCAAGGCCTACGCCGGCGCGCTGTTCGACGTGGAGACCGACGTGCGCCACTGGGGCGCGACGGAACTGCGCCGCTTCCGCGAAGGCGTGCCCACCACGGCGGATGCCGGGACCCGCTATCTCAAGATCGCGGTGTACCACACCAGTTCTTCGGACCCCGCGCACGAGGGTTGCGCGGCGCACGGCAGCAACGAAAGCAAGGCCATCGATGCGGCGCTGGAACGGCTCAAGCAGTTCCGCCAGGCGATTGAGAACGCCTATTGCTGCGGCGCCAGCACGGACATTCTGCTGATCGGCGTGGACACGGATACCGACGCGATCAAGGTGCATGTTCCCGATTCGACGGGCGAGCTGTCGGCCTATCGATTCGTCGACAACATGGCGCTGTACGAAGCCACGCTCAACCAGTCCGCCGATACCGCGCGCGCGGCCGTGTACGACGCGATCCGCAAGGCCAGCGCGACCACGGGCTGGGGCGCCGGAAAAGGTGAGCCGCACGACGGCATGCGCCGGCTGATCGCCAACCTGCTGATCAACAATTTTTCGCAGATCGAGTATGTGCAGGAAATCTACGGCGAGCGTTACCCCGACATTGGTCATGCCGAACGCTACATCAGCGTGGGCGACGGATTCGAGGAAGTGCAGATGCGAAACGTGGCCTATTACGCCCACCTGCATACGGTGGAAGAAGGCGCGGGCGACATGGACGTGGGCATCAAGATTTTCAAGGGGCTGAACGTGAAACATGGCCTGCCCATCCCGATCGCCATCCACTACCGCTACGACGCCAAGGTGCCCGGCGCGCGCGAACGCGCGGCAGCCAAGGCCCGCCGCGTTCGCGAAGCCATCGAGGCCCGTTACCCGGACCTGGTCACCAATGGTCTGCTGGCCTGCTGGCTCTCGGTGCAGGACCTGCCAACAGGCAGCCCGATCGAAGAGGTGAATTGAGATGAAGATCATGCAAGTGGAAAAGACGCTGGTCTCCACCAACCGCATCGCGGAACTTGGCCACCGGCCGCTGCTGGTGGTGCGCGAGAAGGTGGGCGGCGGCCGCCAAGTGGCGGTGGATGCGATTGGCTGCATCCCGGGCGACTGGGTGATCTGCGTGGGTTCTTCGGCCGCGCGGGAAGCCGCGGGCACCAAGGAATTTCCGTCGGACCTGACCATCGTCGGCATCATCGACCACTGGGCGCCGGATAACGCCAGGGGTGAGGAGAAATCCTGATGGACATCCTGCAAGTCGAATCCGACCTGGTTGCAACCCGCCGCATCGGCGGTCTGAAGACGATGTCGCTGCGCGTGTTGACCGACGCCAATGGCAACCGCAGCGTGGCATGCGACCCCGTGGGCGTGCCGCCGGGCAAATGGGTATTCACCGTCAGCGGCTCCGCCGCGCGGTATGCGGCCGGTGATTTCAGGGTGCTTACCGACCTGACGATCGCCGGGATTATTGATCACTGGGCCCCGTCACAAGACGGGAAATAGAAACTGGCCCCGTCGCAAGACGGGAATTGAAACAGTCCCCGCTGTTTGACGGGGTAGTAGCAGAAAACTTTTATTTGACCTGTAAAGGAGAACTGAAATGGCTGATGTATCTGGAATTGCACTGGGCATGATTGAGACGCGCGGGCTCGTTCCCGCCATTGAAGCGGCGGACGCCATGACCAAGGCGGCTGAAGTCCGGCTGATCGGACGCCAGTTTGTCGGCGG